>Ga0194037_1001284_pt1 | contig 18255 bp, 13 predicted proteins | sample JunL306m_MetaG_FD_148653 | JGI IMG/M metagenome (GOLD analysis project Ga0194037, IMG submission 148653) | Anoxic zone freshwater microbial communities from boreal shield lake in IISD Experimental Lakes Area, Ontario, Canada - Jun2016-L304-6m | ecosystem: Environmental > Aquatic > Freshwater >...
GTGAGCAGGTCGTGGCAGCGGCTGACAAACTCGAAGTCGACGAGCCACCAGCGGGGTTTGGCGGCGCTGGCCTTGGGGTCGAAGTATTCGCTGGCCGCGTCAAACTGGGTCGGGTCGGGGTAGGGGTGTCCCGCGACCCGGGCGATGCCCACGACGCCCGGCGGCTTGGCATTGGAATGATAAAACAACGCCAGGTCGCCGGGTTGCATGTCCTTCCACATGAAATTGCGCGCCTGATAGTTGCGCACCCCGCTCCACGGCTCGCGGCCCGCCCGGGCCAGATCGCCGATGGAAAACGTGGCGGGCTCGGATTTGATCAGCCAGTGGCGCATGCAGGCAAATGGAGAAATTTGGAAAGCTGAAAGGGCTCCGCGCTTCCTCTTGATCTTATTTCAGCTTTCAGCTTTCAGCTTTCAGCTTTCAGCTTTCCGCTTTCCGCTTTCCGCTTTCCGCTTTCCGCTTTCAGCTTTCCGCTTTCAGCTTTACTCCTTCAGCGATGTCCTCGAGCACGTCGAGTTCCGGGCGGAAGTCGCCGGCCTGATAGGAACTGCGGACCAGCGGCCCGCTGGCGACGTGGCGGAAGCCCTTGGCCAGGGCGATTTCCTTGTATTCGGCGAACACCTCGGGAGTGATGAATTCGATGACCGGGAGGTGCTTGGGGGTCGGGCGGAGGTATTGGCCCAGGGTGAGCACGGTGACGTCGTGGGCGCGCAGGTCGTCGAAAGCCTGCAGCACTTCCTCGCGGCGCTCGCCGAGGCCGAGCATGATGCCGCTCTTGGTTGCGACCTTGCCCAGAACCATCGCCTTGGCCTTCTTCAGGACGGTGAGGCTGCGCTGGTATTGGGCGCGCGATCTGACCAGCGGGGTGAGGCGCGCCACGGTTTCAAGGTTGTGGTTGAAGATGTGCGGGCGGGCGTCCATCACCAGTTGCAGCGCCCAGTCGCGGTCGTTGAAATCAGGCACCAGCACTTCGATGATGGTCTCCGGGTTGGCCGCGCGCACCGCCAGGATCGTTTGCTGGAAATGCTGGGCACCGCCATCCTGCAGGTCGTCGCGTGCCACCGCGGTGATGACCACGTGGCGCAGCCCCATGCGGCGGGTCGCCTCGGCCACGCGCTGCGGCTCATCGGCCTCCAGCGGGTCGGGCTTGGCGGTCTTGATCGCGCAGAACCCGCAGGCCCGGGTGCATTTTTCCCCGGCGATCATGAAGGTGGCGGTGCGCTGGCTCCAGCATTCCCAACGGTTCGGGCACTGCGCTTCCTCGCACACCGTCACCAGCTTCAGGTCGGTGACGAGCGCCTTGGTCGACCAGAATTCCGGGTTGTTGGGCAGCCGGACTTTCAGCCAGGCCGGCTTCTGGCTCCGGTGCAAGGCGGGATCCATCGTGGTGGGCGGGCTGCAGCTGCTCATGTGGTGGGAGCCTACGCGCGGGTCCCCGGCCGGGAAAGGGGAAATTGCCGCCCCGCCAAGATGACGCTCTGGGTTGTCATTGAAACCACCATCGGCCTCGGGCCGCAAGCGGCCTACAACGCGTCGAGGTGTTGATCCTTCCAATCACTTTTACGGTTTCTTCGAACTCCTGGTGATGGATTCACGCCAGCCCGCGGCGGCGGCGCAGCCACCACTCGGCGCACAGCAGGCCGAACAACAGGGTCGCGACTAACGGGTGGTTCCAGGCGTCGGTGACCACCTCGCGCTCGGTGAGGCGTTGGGGTTTGGGAAGGGCTTTGAGCCACTGGTCGCCCTGTCCGAGGGCGAAATAGCCGCCGCCGCTGTGGCGGGCGATGGCGCGCAGGTAATCCGCGTCGGGAGCCTCGCCGCGGCGTTCTTGCGGCGAGGCGGCGACCGCGATCCGGGTGGTGGCGCGGGCGTCGCCGCCCGGCCAGGTAGCCTGGGCCTCCACTTCATAGATGCCGGTGGATTCGGCGGCGAGTTCGCCACGGAAGCCGCTGACCCGGCGGCCGTCCGGGTTGCGCCAGACGGCGGGCTGGAGGGTGATTTGCTTGTTAGACGCTGCGGGGTCCTTGATCGTGGTCGCGAGGGTGGTGAAGGGTGCCGGGCCCTTGCCGATCCATTCGGCCAGCACCGCCAGTGGGTCGCCCTGCCGATAGAACGGGCGCTCGGAGGTCAGCTCGATGCGGCCGCTGCTCTGCAGGCCCTCCTGGTCCGGGGCGAGCCAGTCGAGAAGTTGGCCCCAGAACGTGTCGTAGGCGGAGAGCTTGCCGGTCCAGCCCGGGGCGGCCACCCGCCAGCGCCAGAGGGTGTCGCTGAGGACCACGGCGACGCGGCCGCGGCCCTGCTGCTTGACCACGACTAACGGACGGGCCTGGCCGCCGGCGATGGCCTCCATCAGGACCTGGGCGTTGCTGGCCACGCCGGTGGCGAGGTTGGCGCTCTGCAGCGCCGGAAAATCTTTCACCGCCTCGAACAGCGGGCCGAACACCGGATGGCGCAGGCCCGCGTCGGTGAGCTTCACGCCAAAGCGCCCGTCGTGGTGGGGCGCCGGGGTGGGCACCGGCAGGATCCGGCCGAGCACCGCCGCCGCCTGCGGCGAGGCTAACAAGTTAGGCCCGCCGAGCACCGCCAGCCCGCCGCCGTGGTTGGCGAAATCGGCGAGCGCCTGCCACTGCGCCGCGTTGAGCGCATCCGGGCTGACGTCGGCGAGGATCACGGAGGCGCGGGTGGCGAGCGCGGCGGCGCTGAGGTCGAGGGTGCCCGTGGCGGCGGCGCCGCCCTCGCCCAGGCTGGCCCAGCGGCCGTCCTGCCAGCGGGTGTATTCATCGAGGCGCACGTTGCGGTCGGTGGTGAGGGCGCGGCGCAGGAATTTGCCCTCAACGCCCAGGGTGTTTTCCAGTAACAGCACGCCGCGCCCTTCCTGCCGGACGGCCACCACGAACGGTTGCGACTTCGCCGCGGCGTCCGCCGCCGGGTCGGCCACCCGCAGTTCATAGGCATAACTTCCCGGGCGCTGCGCCGGCAGCGGCAACATCGCCTCCACCACCTCGCCGCGCTGGCTGAAGCGCACCGGCTTTTCTGATAGCTTGCGGCCCTCGCTCCACAGTTCCAGCGCGATGTCCTTGCCGTCCACACCCCACCCCTGGAGCACGACGCGCACGCTCGTCTCGGCCCCGGCGGCCGGGCGGCGCGGCGGCTCGACCTGCCAGACGGTGACCCGCGCGGCGGCGGCCACAGCCGGATCGGGCGGTTCCACCTCCATCGCCCAGCACGGCACCGGCAGGCTAACCGGCGGGCCGGGGTCGGTGTGCAAGCCGTCGGAAATCAGGACGATGCCCGCGGCCTGCTCGCGGCCCCAGCGCCTGGCCCACTCCGCCAGCGCGCCGTTGATGCGCGACTCGGTGCCCTGGAACGTGAGCTCGCCCGGCACGGCTTCCTGCAGGTTTCTATCAAATGAAAAATACCGCAGGTCGCAGGATTCGCGGGCCCGGCGCAACGCGGCGGAGTCCAGCCAGGCGCGCGCCGCCTGGCTGCGCGGGGCGGCGGCCGGGCCGTCGTTCATGCTTTGCGAGGTGTCGACGAGCACCCCGATGAGCGGCCGCTCGGACACCGCTTCACGGCGCCGGAACTGCGGCTGGAGCAGGATCCCGGCTAACACGATCGCGGCCGCCCCCCGCAGGGCCGCCAGGGCGATGGCGCGCCGCCGGTCCGGGTCGCGGCGCGACGCGGCGAGCGTCCAGGCGGTGAAGCCTAACACACATGCCGCCAGCACCCCGGAAATCACATCCTGGCTCACGGGCGCGACCTCCTTCCTGCTAGCCAGGCGGGCGGGCGGGGAATGCCCGAGATCGGCAGTTTGAGCACGCAAAGAGATGGATTATCCGCAGATGAACGCGGATAGACGCAGATGAAGAGGGATTTCATGGGGTTTTATCTGTGTGCATCTGCGTTCATCTGCGGTTAAAAAATCTTGAGATGTCGGCACTGCCGGTCGCCGGTTCACGCCGGCTGGCGGCCAGCGCGCTGGCCCGTCCTTCCAGCAGAAATACCAGTGCCGCCGCCGCCAGCAACCACGGCCACAGCGGCACCTCGCGGCGGCTTTCCTCGCGCCATTCGCGGATGCCTTGCGGCCCGGCGGCGACCCGCCCCGGCAGCATGGCCTGCAGCGTGGCGGCCGCGACGGGCCGCAGGTCGGATTCCGCCCGGCGGACGTTCACCGCGCAGCGCCAGACGGTTTGGCCGGTGGAGGAAACCGCCGGGTAGAGGCCGCTGCGCGTCACCCGGGTGTGAGGAGTGCCGTCGTCCGCAGCCGGCCAGGCCGCGTCGCCGGCGAAGCCGGCCAGATCCGGCCAGGCCTCGCCGACCCAGCAGGTGGTGGCGGTTTGCACGGCCAGGGCGCGCGCGCGGGCCAACTGTTGGACTAACGGGACATAGGCCGGCGATAGCGGCAGATCGCCCCAGGTGCGGTCGGCGCTGGCATTGAGCCAATAGACGCGGCCGCGGCCGCGGGGCGCTTCAACTAACAGCGGAAGCTCGCCCGCCAGCGTGGCCAGCACCCTGGCCCCGCCGGCCGGCGCGCACCGCCGGGCGGTTTTTTGCGGCAGGGAAGGGAAGGCGGTCTGTTCGCTCCACACGCCGTCAAACAGGAAATGGGCGGGTGCCAGCAGGCGGGTGGCCATCCGGCCCGCGGGCAGGTGGAGTTCCTCCCCGGTGGAGACCGGCCAGTCCTTGGGCAGGGGATCCGGCGGCGCATCCGCCGTGACGATCATCGTGCCGCCAGCCTCCGCGTAGGCCAGCGCCTTCGCCCAGGCCGCCGCATCACTCACCGCGCCGGCCGTGAACCAAATCGAGTCGATGCCGGCGGTCGCCTGCTGGAGCCACGCGTCGGATTCAATGGCCGTCGCCTTGCCCGCCCCCCCGGCGGTCAGCGCTCGCGTTAGAAAGTGCGACGCGCGCATGCCGCCCATCGCGCCGCCATTGCGATCCACCACCAGGGCGTTCATGGGCTGGCGCACCGGCAGGGCGAAATGCCAACGGTCGTCGCAGGCCAGAGCGTCACCCGCCAACGCCACCTCGCCGGCCAGCACCGCCTCGTCGGTCGCCGGCACGGGCAACGCCAAGGGCACGTCGAGTGAGCCGCCGGCGGGGATCTCCACGGGTTTGCGCAGCAGCACCTGGCCGCCGATCCGGCACTCCAACAAATCCGTCACCGCCGCGCCGCTGCAATTGACCAGCCTGGCCATGCCGCTGAGCAAGGCCCCCGCGCTGGCGGTGCGGGCGTCCCATGTGACCGATGTGACGCTGATGTTAGGTGGCCGCGCCGCGTCGGGCGAGAGCACGGTGAGGTTGGTGTTGGAGCGGTTCCACGAGCTGCGGAAGAACCCGGCGGCGGGCCAATCCCAGGCAGCCGGTTGGTTGTCGGTGATGACCACCAGCTCCTTGCGGCCGGTGCTGCGGGTGGCCGCCCATTCGCGCGCCGCGGTGAAGGCCGGTGCCAGGCCCGAGGATCCCTCCGAGACGGTCACCGCGTCTAACATCCCAAGCACTTGCCCGCGGGCCGTGACCGGCACGGGCACCGGCTGCTCGAGCCGGTCGGTGAGCACCCACAGCGCCACCGCATCCGTCGCGTCGAGGCTTTCAATCCACTCGCGGGCCAGCCGTTTGGAGGCATCCAGGCGGGTGCCCGCCTCCCCGCGCCAGCCCATGCTGGCCGTGGCATCGAGCACCACCACCGCCTCGACCGCGCGGCCCGCGCCCAACCACGCGCCGCGCCCGCGCACGACCGGCCGCGCGAACGCCGCCGCCAGCAAAGCGAGCAGCAGCAGGCGCAGCAGCAGCAAGCCGAGGTTCTCGACCTTCGCCTGGCGCTTCATGCGCGAGGTCGCCAGCTTCAAATACCGAAGCGAGGGAAACTCCACCGGCGTCTGGCGCCGCCGCCGCCGCAGGTGCAGCCACAACGGCACCGCCAGGGCGGCGGCGGCGGCTAACATGAATGGCGAGAGCAGGCCCACGGGCGGTAAAAGCTGAAACGCTGAACGCAGAAAGCTGAAATGAAGAGGGACGAGTGAGTCGTCCGGCCGTAGTGGTAGGTGAAGCGCCTGCCGTTGGGAAGCGGCAATCGTGGCTGCCGCGTCCCGCGGCAGGCCGTGATCGGGGCGTCCCGCCGCCAGGTCCAGACGGAGGGAGGAGAGGCGGCGGGCAAAATGCCCGCGCCACCGTGGCCCGGGCATTCTGCCCGGTGCCTGCAATCAAGTGACCGGGACGAGCCATTCGGGACTGACCCGAGAAGAAGGACAAAGACCGGATTTGCGAATTTTGTCGGATTTCACGGGGATGCGATCAGGGAATGTTGCCAGCCGATTCCGGAGTGATCGCCGCGACATCCTTGCGGGCCATCCACCCGCGGAGATTCGCTCCGGGAACTTCGATATAATAAAAATCGCCGGTTTGGCCGCCGAGGCGCACGATCCGGCCCGGCCCCGGCGTGCCGAGGGCTTCGGCCGTGGCAAATGGCGACAGCCGGACGGTGGCCGCCTCGGAAAGGACGATGCCCTGGTTGGCTTCGGCGCGCCGCAGATACAGCGCGCTGCCGCCCAGCGCCAGCGCCACGCTGGCCAGGCCTGCCGTCACCCCCACTGCCAGCCGCGGCCCGCGGCGCAACACCCCGCCTAGCAGCGCCAGGCCGCCGAGAGCGAGCGCCGACCCGGTGACCAGCCAGGACCATTCGTTGCGGCTCAGGTAGTTGAGCGCCACCTCGACGAGCGGGTGGCGGTCGCTGTCCTCGAAGGCGGCGGCCGCCTTGCGCGCCAGCGCCAGATTGGCTAACAAATCGGGATCGCGCGGGGCGAGCAGGCGGGCGCGCTCGTAGGCCAGGATCGCGGGGCCGGTGCGGCCGAGGCGCTGATAGCTGTTGCCGAGGTTATAGAACACCGCCGCGCGCGGGCCGTCGGCCGCGAGCGCCTGCTCGTAGGCGGCGGCCGCCGCCGCGTAGTCGCCGGCCGCGAACTGCCGGTTGGCTTGATCGAAGGCCGCCGATGGCGCGGCGCCGAGCGGCGAGCATCCTAACAAAAAGCAGCAGGCGGCGAGGAGTGGGGGAGGGGACATGTCAGTGGGAGGAGTGAGTGAGAGTGGCGAGGGCCTCAGCGAGCAGGGTTTTCCATTGGGGGTCGATGGCGCGGTGGGCCGGCGGGCAGTAGGCGTGGCGGTCGGCCTCGCGGAAAAACCTCGCCACCGGCGCGTCCGGCGGAGTGCGGGCGTGAATTTCCGCCAGGGTGATGGCGGCCGCGGGTTGGTTCCACTCCAGGCCGAGGCGGTGTTGGAGCGCGAGGCGCGCCGCCGCGAAAAATCCCGCCGCGTCATCGGATGCGGCACAGCGCGCGGCGGCAGCGAGCGCCTCGCGGGTGGCCCGCTCCATCGCCGCGCTCGCCCGGCGGCGCGGATTGTCCAGGCGCCGGCGCAGCCACGCCGCCAGGACTCCCAGCCCGGCCAGCGCCGCGGCACATCCTAACAGCCATGGGAACGCCGGCCGGGCCACCAGCGGCACCAGCTCGCCGCGCCGCGACATCGTCTGATGCTGGGCAACGAGCTTGGCGGCGGTTGGCGCCGGTTCCTTGGCGGCGGTTTCCGGGGCCGGTTGGGCATCCACGATGTCGGCGCCCGCCACCTGGATTTTTTGCGCCGGACTGGTCACCGTCTTGTAGGCGCGGAGGTTCGGATCGAAGAAGCTGAACGCCAGCGCGACCTCGCGCGCGCCGCCGGTGAGCGGCACCGCGCTGAGTTGGAAACTCTTGCTGCCGGAAAACGCCGCCTCGTCCCCGGCGCTGAAGTCGCCCTTGGTCGGATAGGTTTTCCAGCCGTCCGGCGGGGTGATCTCGGGCGCGTTCATCAGCGCGAAGTTCCCCGAGCCGCTCAGCCGCGCGCTGATCTGCTGCGGCTCGCCGGTTTTCCAGTTAGACGGAATGCCGGCGCTCTCGATCTTGAAATCGCCCACCGCTCCGGTGAACCCCGCCGGGCGCCCGGCGGCGGGCAACGCCAGCACTTCGATCTCCTGGTCGTCGGACTTGAGCGTCACCTCCTTCTGGATCATCGGTGCGTTCAGGTCGTCGAAGATGTTGTCAAAAAACGGATCGTCAAACGGGCTGCCGGTGCGCCGCCGCCGCGCGGGCTGCGCCGACGGGTCGCGCACCGCCACCGTCGCGTCCAACGACAGCGACGCCGGATACTTGCCCGCCTTGGTGGCGGAAATTCCGCCATACCAGGTGACGACCAAGTAGCGTTTGCCGTCCTTCATCTTCTCGGTTTGCTGTGGCTGGCTGCTCACATGGTGCAGGGTGAAGGCTTTCCCTTCCGGTTGGATGCCACTGCGCAGCCCGGCCCGGGCCGCGGCGGGAATCCAGGCCTGAATGCACACCGGCGCGATCTCACCGACATACACCTGCTTGCGGTCGTTGTCCGCCAGCGAAACTGTTAAAAAGCCGAAGCGCTTCTCGCCGGTATCCTCCGCCTCGCCGCCGGCGGTCGGGCCGGTTTGCCCGTGCGGTTGCAGGCCCGCCGGCGGTTGGGCGGCGGCCGCGCCGAGGACCTTGAGCTTGAGCGGCCGGGTCGTGTATTTTTGGCCATCGACGGTCACCCCGATCGCCGGAACCTGATAGTCCCCGGGGACATTGGCGCCCACGGCATAGCTATAGGTCACGGAGCGCGTGGCCTGGCCGTTGATCCACTGGTAGTTCTGGCTCTGGCCGTGCGGTTCGACGATGAGATTCTCGACCGCGGGGATCTCGGGCTGGCTGGCACTGCCCCCCGAGATTTTCAGCGTCAGGAGCACGCCATTGCCGGCAATGACGGAGTCCCGGTCGAGTTGCGCCTCCACTTCCGCGGCGGCGACCCGCGCCAGCGGGCCCGCGGTCATTGCTAGCAGAACTACCACGGCCCACACCCATTGAAGGGCGGCCTTGTTGGAATGAAGCGCGCTTACCATGTCTTGCCTTTGGTGGAGTTGTCAGGGGTCGCGTAACGGGTCCGGCGGACCTGCGGGATTGGGATCACCGTGCGTTCGTCATCGCGCAGGGTTTCAAGCATCTGGCGGGCCTCTTCCGCCGTCATTTGCTGTTTCGCGCCGCGCTCCTCGCTCATGGGATCCGCCGCCTCTTGGGCGGATTTTTCTTTGCCGGATTCTTTGCCGTCTTTGGCACCTTTCCCATCCTTGGAGTCCTTGGAGTCCTTCCCGTCCTTCTGATCCTTCTGATCCTTCTGATCCTTCTGATCCTTCTGATCCTTCTGATCCTTCTGATCCTTCTGATCCTTCTGATCCTTCTGATCTTTCTGATCCTTCTGATCTTTCTGATCTTTCTTGTCGTCCTTTTGTTGCTGTTTCTTCAGCTCCGCGAGTTTTTTTTCGACCAGAGCCTTGTTGAAGAGAGCGTCCTCATCGGAGCCATTGAGGGCCAGCGCATCCTGATAGGCCTTGAGTGACGCCTCCCAGGTCTTGAGCGTGGCCTCGGGGTCTTTTTCCAACGTGCCCTGGCCGGTCCGATAGAGGGAGTTTCCCAGATTGTAATAGGACCGCTGCTGCAGCGGCAGATCCGGGGTGAGCAAGGACGTCCGCAGGGATTGCGCGGCGGCTCCGAAATCCCCCTTGCGGTAGGCCTGCGTCCCTTGGTTGTAGATCACCCGCGGGTCCTGCGGCGCGGCCGCCGCCTCGGCCGCCCGGCTCCCCGCCGGCGTCCCTAACATGAACAATCCAATTGCCGGCAGCACGCCCGCCGGCGGCGGTGACCAGGTCCTGCGCGCGACCGATGGCAGCGGCCGCGCCTTGCCGCCGCGCCGCCGGTCAGACAGGCAAAACTCCAACAGCCATAATCCGAGCGCCGCCCCCAGCGGCCATTCAAAGCGTTCCAGCGGAATGCGCTCCATCCGCTGGCTGAGATCGCTCTTGGGGACGAGGCGCAGCTTTTCCTGATAGATCGTGTTCAGCCCCTCCGCGCCGCGCCCCAGCGGCACATACAGGCCGTGGGTCGCCTCGGCGATTTGGCGTAGCGTCGACTCGTCCAGCTTGGTGCGCACCACCGCGCCGCTCTCGTCGCGCAACAACTGGGTCTGGCCGTTGCGCAGATGCTCGGTGATGGTGGTCCCCTCGGGGCTGCCGACTCCGACGGTGAAGATCGCCATGCCCTTTTTGGCGGCGGCGGTCGCGGCCTCGATCGCCGACCCCTGGAGATCCTCCCCGTCTGTGAGCAGCACCAGCACCCGGTGGTTGTTGCCGGCCTCGTCAAACAAGCGCTCCGCCTCGTGAATCGCGCTCGCCAGATCCGTGCCCTGCTTGGGGATCAAATCCGTGTCCAACACATTGAGCGATTCGCGGAAGGCGTCGTAATCCAGGGTTAGCGGGCACAGCGCGAACGCGCTCCCCGCGAAGGGAATCAGCCCCACACGGTCGCCGGACAGCCGCGCCACAAAATCCAGAATCCCGAGGCGGGCGCGCTCCAGCCGGTTAGGCGTCAGGTCCCCGGCCAGCATGCTGCGCGACGTGTCCACGGCGAACAAAATGTCGATGCCCTTGCGCTTGACGTCGCGCCACTCGTAGCCCTTCTGCGGGCGGGCCACCGCCACGAACGCCAGCAGCAGCGCGCCCAGCCACAAGCCGCGTTTGAGCTGGCGCAAGCGGGGCGAGAACCCCTCGCTGAGGCGCTGGCGGAAGCGCGGGTGAATCAGCTTGGCCAGGTCCGCCTCGCGCCGGCGATCGAAGCGCACGCACAAGCCGACCAAGGCCGCGCACACCAGCAGCCCGGCCAGGATCCAGGCCGGTTGGGCGAAATGCAGTGAGGTGTCGTCCATGGTGGGTGAGTGTTAGGGCAAACGGCGGAACCGGGTCTGCCCGAGGATCAGTTCCAGCACCAGCAGGCTAATGCCAGGAATCAGGAAATACAGATAGAGTTCATCATAATGTTGGTATTTTTTGAGTTTGCGGGTGGTGGTTTCGAGTTGGTTGATCGACTCGTAGATTTTGCCCAGCGAGCCGGTGTCGGTGGCGCGGAACGACTGGCCGCCGGTGGCCGTCGAGATTTGTTGGAGCATCTCCTCGTCGATCTCCACCTTGATGGTTTGCAGGTGGGTGCGGCCAAAGGCGTCGCGCACCGGCACCGGCGCCTCGCCGCGGGTGCCCGCCCCGATGGTGTAGATCTTGATGCCAAGGGCTTTGGCCGCTTCCGCCGCGGTCAGCGGGTTGACCGCCCCGGCATTGTTGACCCCGTCGGTTAGCAGGATGACGATCCGCGACTTGGCGGTCGAATCGCGCAGGTGGCTCACCGCGGCGGCGATGGCCGAGCCGATGGCCGTGCCATCCTCGACCTGGCCCAACTTCACATCCTGCAGCCGCTTGGCCACGAACTCGTGATCCAACGTCAGGGGGCTCACCAGATACGGCCGGCCGGCGAAGGCGAGCATGCCGACCCGGTCATTCGGCCGCTGGCCGACAAACTTGCCGACCACGTCCTTGACCACCTCGATGCGGTTGACCGGCTCGCCGTGCAGCTTGAAATCCATGGCCTCCATCGACCCGGACACGTCGAGTGCGAGCAGGATGTCGATGCCGCTGGCCTCGATGTCGGAGGAGCCCTTGCCGTGGCGGGGCCTGGCCAGCGCCAGGATCAGCAAGGCGAAGGCCAGCAGCCCGAGAAACGCCCGCAAGCCGCCGATCGTGGAGCGCGGGCGGGCGCCGATGCTGAGCGCGTCGTCGGTGGAGGGCATCCGGACCGCCACCGGCCGGCCGCGGCGGCCCCGCCACACCGCCAGCAGCGGCAGGACTAACAACAGCAGCAGCAGCTCCGGATGGACGAACTGGAAGCTTTCGGTCATGGCGCGGCCTCCTGGGGATGGACCGTGGCGGTGGCGGCAATGAAGGCGCGCGCGCTGCGCACCAGTTCCTCGCGCTGGGCGGAATCCAGCTGCGCCCCGGCGAATTTAGCCAGATCGCAGGATTTCAGGAAGGCGCGCAATGAGTCGTTCTCGCCGGTGAGATTCTGGAACGCATCCTGCCCGAGGTCGCGCAGGAACTCCTCGGTCGTGCGGCGCGGGGCCGCCAAGCCGAAACGCCCGGCGATGTAGTGCCTAACGATATTGGCGGCGCGGTTGGCGAACGCCTCCGCGGTGAGAGCCTCGCTACCAGTTGCCAACTCCACCAGGGAAGCCAGGGCGATTTCCTGCGGGGCTTGGGGCTGGTGCCGGTTGCGCCGCCGCCACCACCACAGCGTCGCCAGCGCCAGCACGGCCGCGCCGCCGCCAAGCCCGAGCCACAGCGCCACGGGCGGCTTGGCCGGCTGCGGGATTTCCACCAGGGCCTTGGGCCCGCGGATGTCATCAGCTGCCGCGGCGGGCGCCTGGGCGGCCAGCGGCGCGGACGAGACTAACGAAAACGCGAGCGTTGCCAGCAGCAGACCACGGCATCGGGATGGGAGGACCCTGTGTAATGGTAAAGAGAACCACTGATGGCACTGAGCGCCACTGAGTTCACTGAAAAATAGTGGATATTCAGTGTTCCCAGTGTGTTTCAGTTTCCTCAGTGGAAATATCTGAATGTCTAACATTTTGTGGTACATTTTACGGACAGTTCAGTAGCGAGGGGAACGGATTTCAGCCGGAGCGCTGGCGGCGTTTGCGGAAGAAACCCAGCAGCTCGGGCATCCAGTTGCTGCCGTTGCGGAATTCCAGCAGATCCACCCCCAGCGCGCGGATGCGCGAGGCCGTCGTCTCGCGACGCTGGCGCGATTGGTTGGCGAATGCCTCGCGGACTTTGGTGCTGCCGGTGTCGATCTCGACGACGTGGCCGCTTTCCGCGTCCTCGATGCAGATCCGCCCGACGTCGGGCAGCGATTCCTCGAGCGGGTCGGTCACGGCCACGGCGATCACGTCGTGGCGGCGGTTGGTGACCTGCAGCTTGGTGCGCAGCTTGGCGAAGCGCTCGTCAAACGGCGCGCCGAGGCAGAAGTCGGACACCAGGAAGATCACCGACTTGCGGTGCACCACCTGGTTGGCAAAATCCAGCGCCTGCGCGATGTCGGTGCCGCCGCGCGCGGGTTGGAAGAACAAGGTTTCGCGGATCAGGCGCATGATGTGCAGCCGGCCCTTGCCCGGCGGAATGTATAACTCGACGGTGTCGCTGAACAGAATCAGCCCGACCTTGTCGCGGTTGCGGATGGCCGAGGCGGCCAGCACCCCGGCGGCTTCCGCGGCGAGCTCGCGCTTCGAATCGGCCACCGACCCGAAGTCCGAGGACGCGCTCACATCGATGAGCAGCATGATGGTCAGTTCGCGTTCCTCGGTGAACAGCTTGACGTGCGGCTCACCGGTGCGCGCCGTGACATTCCAATCGATGGTGCGGACGTCGTCGCCGGGGACATAGGTTCTAACCCGGTCGAAGTCCATCCCCCGGCCTTTGAAGACACTGGCATAGCGGCCCGCCAGCGCGTCGTCCACCAGCCGGTTGGTGCGGACTTCCATCCGCCGCACCCGGCCGAGGATTTCCGCCGCGCGGACCTCGTCCTCCAGGCTAACAGGAGTGCTGGCTTGGCGCGGGATCATGGCACGGGCAATTCATCCAGAAGTCGAGTGACGATCTGCTCGCTGTTGAGGCCTTCCGCTTCCGCCTCATAGGTGACGGTGACGCGGTGGCGCAGCACGTCCATGGCGATGTTTTTCACGTCGTGGGGCGTGACGTAGGCCCGGCCGTTGAGAAACGCGTGGGCGCGGCTGGCGAGCGCGAGGTTGATGGTGGCGCGCGGCGAGGCGCCCACCCGGATCAGCGGCGCGATGTGGATGCCGAAGTCGTCGGGGCGGCGGGTGGCATGCACCAGGCGCACGATGTAGCGCTTGACCTTTTCATCCAGATAGAGGCTGTTGACCACGGTGCGCGCCTGTTGGATCGACTCCAGGCTCACCATCGGCACGGGCACGGGCATGTCCTCGGTGGTGCCGGCCAGGTCGAGGACCCGGAGTTCCTCGTCTTCGGTCGGATAGTCCATGACGACCTTCATCATGAAGCGGTCCATCTGGGCCTCGGGCAATGGATAGGTTCCTTCCTGTTCCAGCGGGTTCTGGGTTGCGAGCACGAAAAATGGCGAGGGTAGGGCGAAGGTTTGCTCGCCGATGGTGACCTGTTTTTCCTGCATCGCCTCCAGCAGCGCGCTCTGCACCTTGGCCGGGGCGCGGTTGATTTCATCGGCCAAAATGAAGTTGGCGAACACCGGGCCGTGCTTCACCCGGAACCGCGCCTCCCTCGGATCGTAGATTTCGGTGCCCACGATGTCCGCGGGCAGCATGTCCGGGGTGAACTGGATCCGGTTGAACTTGGCGTTGACCAGGCTGGCCAGGGTTTTGAGGGCCAGGGTTTTGGCCAGTCCGGGAACCCCTTCCAGCAGGATGTGCCCCTTCACCATCAGCGCGATGAGCAGACGGTCTACCAGGTCGTTCTGGCCGATGAGATAGCGGCCGATCTCGCTGCGCAGCGGGTGAATCCAGTGCGAGGCTTCTCGCACCAGTGCCTCCGCGTCGGCTGGATTCGCGATCGCGGTGGGGTGGTTTTCCAGTGGGGATGTCATCATGGAGTGGTCGTGGATGGGGATCGGGGAAGGTTGCTGGCCGTCGACAGCGGCTTACGTGGCGGGTTGGCCGCCAATGCTCCCTTGGAGCGGCCATTTGTCACGCTTTTGTCTAAAATCCATTGGGGCCTCACCCACGCCAGCCAATCGCGCGCGTGGACAATGGCGGGTGGGTGCGCTACCACAGGCGGCATGAACGCATGGAATTCGGCGCTGGAGGTGGTGAACCGCTGTTTGAGGGCGGGGGTGTGCGAATTCGTGGTCTGCGCCGGGGCGCGCAACGCGGCGCTGATCGAGGCGCTGGCGCGGGCGGAAAGCGCCGGGCGGGTCCGGTTGTGGCGGCATTTTGAGGAACGCAGCGCCGGGTTTTTTGCCCTGGGGCGCACGCTTGAAACCGGGGTGCCGTGCGCGGTGGTCACCACCAGCGGCACGGCCGCGGCCGAGTTGCTGCCGGCGGTGATTGAGGCGCACTATCAGGCACGGCCGGTGGTGGCGATCACGGCGGACCGCCCGGCGGCCTACCGCGGCAGCGGCGCGCCGCAGGCGATCGAGCAGGCGGGCCTGTACGGAGTCTATGCCTGGCAGGGGGATTTTGCCGACTGGGATGGCAAGCGGCCGCTCCATCTCAACGTGGAATTCGAGGAGGAGTTTGAGCCCGGGGCGGAGGATTTCTCGCAGGTCGGCGCGGAGCCGTTTGTTCCGGCCAAGGAGCGCATTGATGTGGCGGCGCTCGCCCGCTGGCTGAGGGAGGATTTCTATCGGGGGATTGTCATTCTGATCGGCGGCCTGGAACCGGACGAGCAGGAGGAGGTGTTCCACTTTTGCAAGGATTTCGGCGCGCCGGTCGTGGCCGAAGCCACCAGCGGCCTGCGCGAGGCGCTGCAAGGGCTGGCGATCCATGACGCGGACCGAGTGCTCCGGGCGCGCCCGCCCGGCAAAATCCTCCGCCTCGGCGACGTCCCGAGCGGGCGGATCTGGCGCGATCTCGAGGACCTGCCACAAGTTGCCGTGTGGTCGGTGTGCCGCAACGGCCTGCCCGGCCTGGCCCGCGAGTGCCAGGTGACGCGCGGGCCGCTGGGCCGGGTGATTCCGGCGCTGGGCGCGCTGGATCCCGCCGGCGACGCGCTCGACTTGTTAGTCGGGGCGTCGGGCCGGGCGGCGCGGGCCGAGGAATTGCTCGAGTGTTATCCCGACAGCGAGCCGGCGCTGATCCGGGTATTGTCCCATTACGCAGCGCTGGGTGGAGGGGTGTTTCTCGGTAACAGCCTGCCGATCCGCGAGTGGAATCAGTTCGCGCAGTGGACGCGCCCGGTGCGCAGCGTGCGCGCCAACCGTGGTGCCAACGGCATTGACGGCCAGATCAGCACCTGGCTCGGCTGGACCGCCGAGGTCAGCGAAACCTGGGCGGTGGTCGGCGACCTGACCGCCCTGTATGATCTGGCGGCGCCGTTCGTGCTCGGCCAAATCAACCGCGACGGCCGCGTGCTCGCCGTCATCAACAACGGCGGCGGGAAAATCTTCGAACGGCTGCCGCGCCTCCAGGCGATGAGCCCGCGCGCCGCCGAATGCATGACCAACCCGCAGGCCGTCGATCTGGCCGGTCTGGCCACGCTGTGGGGCATGGCCCACCTGCGGGTCCGGCGGCCGGACGATTTGGATGCGTTCGAGCCGGGCGGCCCCCCCACGCTGCTAGAAGGGGTGCCGGACGCGGGGCAAACGGCGCGGTTCTGGGCGGAGTGGGAGAAGCTTGGCCGGTGAGGTGACCGCTGAAAAATCGGGTGCGGTCCACACGTAGTGGGATGCGCTCACGAGTGACCTCCATGATTTTTTCCAAGCTGATCCTGATTTGCGTGCTGCCATCGCTGGTGGTGGTGGCCTGCGCCCAGAGCGGGCCGCCAGCGGCTGCGGCGGACGCGCCCTTGCGCGCGGAGGTGTATCTGGTGAAGAGCGTGCCGTTGGCGCAGACGATTGAGACGGTGGGCACCTTGCGCGCCAACGAATCGGTGACGCTGGTCTCGGAGTTGTCACGGCGGCTGGTGAAAATCCACGTTCTGGAAGGCTCCGAGGTCGCGGCCGGGGCTCTGCTGTTCAAACTGGATGACAGCGATCTGGTGGCGGAGCTCGGTGAAATCGCCGCCCGCCTGAAGTTCGCCGGCATCAATAAAAAGCGCGCCGACAATTTGTTGCCGCGCAAGGCGATCAGCCAGCAGGAGTTTGACGGTTCCACCTCGGACCTTGTATTGTTAGAGGCCCAGCGCAACACCCAGTCCGTCCAGATTGCCAAAACCGAGATCCGCGCGCCCTTCTCCGGCCGGGTGGGCGTGCGCCTGGTCAGCGAGGGGGCGTTTGTCTCCCCGACCACGCCGCTCATCACGCTGCAGGACGTGTCGCGCATCAAGGTGGATTTCCCGCTGCCCGAACGCTACTCCGACGAGGTCAAAAGCGGCCAGAAATTCACCTTCACCGTGGCCGGCAACGGCCGGGTGTTCGAGGGCGCGGTGACGGTGCTCGATCCGGCGATCGACGCCTCCACCCGCAGCCTGCTAGTCCGCGGCCTGTGCGCCGCGCCCAAGGGACTGCTGCCGGGCGGCTTCGCCGAGGTGACGCTGACCCTCGACGGGCTGACCAACGGCTTCATGGTGCCCAGCCAGGCGATCGTGCCCTCGCCGCGCGGGCAGGGGATCTATCTGATTGTAGGCGGCCGGGCGAAGCTCCAGCCGGTGGAAATCGGCATCCGCACCGCCGAGCAGGTGCAGATCCTGCGCGGCCTGACCGAGGGCGACGTGGTGGTCACCACCAACCTGCTGCGGATCCGCCCCGGGCTGGCGGTGGCCGCCCACGCTCCCTGACATGAGTCTATCAGAAGTCAGCATCCGCCGCCCGGTTCTCGCCATCGTGATGTCGCTCATCATCCTGTTGTTTGGCGGCACCGGGTTTTACTTTCTCGGGGTGCGCGAGTATCCTGCGGTGGACCCGCCGGTGGTGACGGTGCAGACGACCTATCCGGGCGCCAACCCGGACGTGGTCGCCTCGCAGATCACGGAGCCGTTGGAGCAGGTGCTCAACGGCATCGCCGGCATCCGCACCCTTGCCTCCGAGTCGCGCCAGGAGCGCAGCACTATCAGTGTCGAGTTCACCCTGGGCTCGGACCTCGACACCGCCGCCAACGACGTGCGGGACCGCGTGGCGCGGGCCGCCCGCAGCCTGCCGGTGGATGCCAATCCGCCGGTGGTGGAGAAAGCCGACGCGGATTCCACCCCCATCCTGTTTTTGTCGCTGGCCAGCGACACCCGCAACATACTGGAGGTCAACGACATCGCCGACCGGATCGTGCGCGAGCGGATGGAAACGATCCCCGGCGTCTCGTCGGTGCGGATCTTCGGCGACAAGCGCTACGCCATGCGGCTGTGGATGGACCCGGTGAAACTCGCGGTCCACGGGCTGACCCCGGCGGACGTGCAGAGCGCGCTCAACGCTCAGAATGTCGATTTGCCCAGCGGCCGGTTGGAAGGCGCGACCACCGAGCTGACCCTGCGCACGCTCGGCCGGTTGACCACGGCCGCGGATTTCGAGAATCTCATTCACAGCCATCCCACAGGATGGCTTAACTGAGGCTGAAAAAATGGGCTGGTGCTGATCTGAAATCCCTGCCACTCGGTAGGGTGTTATGCACAAACAAGCACCAACCCGGGCCAATGTGGTCGTTCTC
>Ga0194037_1001287_pt1 | contig 18241 bp, 16 predicted proteins | sample JunL306m_MetaG_FD_148653 | JGI IMG/M metagenome (GOLD analysis project Ga0194037, IMG submission 148653) | Anoxic zone freshwater microbial communities from boreal shield lake in IISD Experimental Lakes Area, Ontario, Canada - Jun2016-L304-6m | ecosystem: Environmental > Aquatic > Freshwater >...
TCTTTGTACTCAAAGTTCTTTTCTTTTTGGGTATCTGTTCGGGCAATTGCAACAGATACCCAAAAAGAAAAGAACTTTGAGTACAAAGAAGTTCCTGGAGCACATGGTCTGCATCCTGAAATGAGTTCGGCGTTAATTACATTTCTTTCATCATGTCTGAATGCAGAAATGCACATTGATACAAATACCAGCCTTGCTTTTAACCCGCAGTGGCCCGTCGCACACGAACTTGCATCAGCAGAGAATCCACAACCTTTTGCACCTTTGCCGACTCAGGGAACGTGTTTTGAAAAGCACATAGACGTCAACCTTCCACTTGTGCAATTGACCGAATCAATTTCGAATCAATTGAAACTCGATCGAGCGCCGTTAACTCGGGAAGGGCTGCAAGAATTCCTTGGATCTTTTCCCAAGAAATCCCACCAAAGACCTAATGTTATCGACCACAAGAGCGTTGAAAGTGGTTATTTACAAACGCTAAAGATTCATTCAGAAGATGGAATAGAACTGGATGCCTTGCTACTACTGCCTAAAAACTGGTCTGATAAATTCTCAGGAGTTTTCGTCATCCTCCACAAGGACGGTGGCGCTGCCGCCCTTGAATCGGTGGAAGCCGTGAAAGCCCACGAACTTGGCTACGCAATTTTTTCACCCGATCTGAGGGGAACAGGAAAGCAGTCCTGTTCAGAATTTGAGACAGCAAGTGCGGCATGGATGCTGGACCGAGATTTACTCAATCAGCGAGTGTGGGATTGCCTAACCAGCATTGACTTTTTATCCCACCGCTATTCCACCGGCCAGCAAATAGATAAGAGCAACATCGTGATGTGGGGGCAGAATGAATTTGGCCTTCTCGCTCTCATTGCCGCAGCGCTTGACCCTCGGATCTCCAAAGTGGGATCAACTGGTATCGGAAGTTTTAGCGATTTAATCACTCTCAACTCTGATATCTCTCCCATGTTCTACAAGCAAAATCTTCTACGAAGTTTTGACTCGCCTGAATTACGCGATTTAGTCGCGCCTCGAGGATCAGCGATTGGCTCACCGCAGGAAGGCATTCAGGACGTACTAGAGGAATTTCTCAGCTCCACATCCAGATAAGTCCTCACCTAATTCTCAAACTTTCTGTCTAGACACATATCAGCCGATTAAGTATGCTTAATTTACGCGACAAGCAGCAGGCGCTTTCAAAAAAAATCCAACTGAGAGATGGAATTTTTGAAAGTAGTTTGGCCCCTCGGTCTTGAAGTAAATTCGACGCAGAAATCCTATGAAAGGGAAACAACATGTTGAGTGCATTACATCGATCAAAGAAGGCCAAGCGCGTTTCGCTTGTCATCGGCATCGTTTCGGTGATGGGCTTAGTATTTTCAAATACTCAAGCGCTTGCAATCTCAAGTTTCAAAAGCGCAGCCGACCCATACAGTGGAAAATTGGTTTATTGGTTCTGGGCAGAATCAGATGTTCCTGGTTCAACTGCATGGATGCAAGCCGCTATTAAGCGATATGAAGCTCTACACAAAAACATTTCTATCGAACTAGTTCCGCAAGGCAGCGATACTTTGCAGGGCGCCTTTGAAACAACAGCACAATCAAAATCGGGACCAGACATTGCAATGCAATGGGCTACCTTGCCAGTTTTGACTCCAGTGTGGAGAGGCCAAGTTGCCTCCCTTAAGGGACTCATTCCAGATTCTGAAATCGCAAATTGGTTAAACACCAGCGAAAACGTATCTGGCGGCCAAACATGGGCAATGCCTCTGTATCTATTGGGTGAGCCATTCGTTTGGAATAAGACACTCTTCAAGAAAGCTGGATTAGACCCAAATAAGGGACCAACGACCTGGGCTGAGTTCCTTGCAGATTCTGCAAAGCTAAAAGCTGCAGGCATCACACCTGTTCAAATGGGACTTAAAGATGGAGCATTTGGCGCTTGGTTCCAAGCAACAATTGGTACACAAAATCTCAACTCTGTTTCTGAATTGCAAGATGTTTACACCGGTAAAGCTAAATTTACCGATCCTAAATATTCGGGCTACCTAACTCAGCTTGCAGATATGTCAAAGAAGGGTTACTTCAACAAAGACATCGCTTCCATTGATATCAACCAGGCTTGGCAGAACTTTGCTCAGGGCAAGGGTGCAATGACATGGACGACAGATGGAAACGTAGCCTCATGGGTAAAAGCTGGATTGGAAAAGCAAATTGGAGTTCAAATGGCTCCAAAAGCCGGAACTGGCAAACTTGCTAGTTTCTACACTGCCACTCAATCCATCTCAGCCTTCATCACTTCATGGTCCAAGCAAAAGCCTGCTGCTGCAGCCTTTATGACGTGGCTACACCAACCAGCGAACCTATCTAGTTGGTACACAGCCACAGGAGCATTCCCTGCTGATAAGCGATTCTCAACGACAGCAATTAAGAATCCTTTGATGAAGCAGCTCTTCGCTTTGGATTCACAGCCAGGTCAAGTTTGGGCTGAAAACTATGCACCACCTCAGGTTGACTCAAATGGTATTCGTCCATTTGCTCAAGCCGTCATCACAGGAAGTAGTACTCCTGCCAAAGCTGCAAGTGATATTCAAAATTCCATCACTCAGTGGCAAACCCAACAACCTGCTGACTTCAAGTCTTATAAGACTTGGGCTTCAGGTAAGTAGAAAGTAAACACATCACAATAGAAAACGAAGTTCAAGGTGCGGCCGTTACGGTGAGAAGCAAACGCTTCCGCGGTAACGGCCGCTACCGTGAAAAGTGGCCATTCTTCTTTCTGCTTCCCGCATTAATCATGCTGGCAGTTGTTTTCGTTTATCCTCTCGTTTACGTTATTAAATACAGCTTTTACGGAGGAAGCATTGGCAACCTCACATTTGTTGGCTTCTCCAACTATGTCAATATCATCCACGACAGCGTCTTTCTCATTGCGTTAAAAAATAATCTTCGCCTACTAGTAACGGCGCCGATTACCGTCACTCTAGCGATTGCTATTTCCTTGATACTTTATGAGGGAATCAAGGGCTGGCGATGGTACAGAATCATTGTTTTCGTCCCTTACATCATCCCCGGAACTGTTGTTGGTCTGAGTTTTTCCTATCTTCTCCAACAAAGCGGAATTCTCAATAGTGTTCTGATCCTTCTGCACATGCCAGCACTGGCCCTTGATTGGCTAGGCAGCACCTCTTTATCGATTCTCTCCGTAGGTGGGCTCCTTATCTGGAGCCAACTTGGGTTTGCGGTCATTGCCTTAACAGCAGCGCTTCTTTCATTGCCTCAAGAAGTGAACGAAGCTGCCACCGTAGATGGAGCAACGAGATGGCAAAAGCAGAGATTTGTCATCATTCCTCAGCTCAAAAACACGATTCAATTTCTATTAGTTCTTCAAGTGATCAATGCCCTTGCTTGGGTTTTTCCATATGTTTTCACTCTGACTCGAGGCGGCCCAGGAAATTCATCGATGGTTATGGACTTATTTATTTGGCAATACGGATTTAGCCTTGGCTCGATCGGGTACGCCTCAACCGCAGCAGTCTATTTGCTTGCCCTGAGTGCAGTCTTTATTTATCTGTATTCTCGCGTACGGCGCAATGAGGACGAGTCATGAAACTTCTGAAAAGACTGAACGTAGGTCAGCAACTCTTTCTCATCATAATTTCAATCTCCTCCATCTATCCAGTCTGGTTTATTTTGCAGACGGCGATGAAGACCAACGAAGAATATATGTTGAGGCCTTTAAAACTGCCTCGCCATTTGGGGTTTGAAAATATACGTCAAGTATTCGAAGCATTCCCTGTTTTGCACTGGGCTTTCAACAGCGTCATTGTTTGCGTTTTCTCAGTTGCCTTGTCCACTATCATTGCCCTTTTTGCCAGCTACTCAATAATTTTTGGTGGGTGGAAGTCTACGAAGTTCATGATCAACTCCAACATCGCTCTCATGGTTGTGCCTCCGGTGACTTTGCTCATTCCGATGTTCGCTTTAATGGTGAATCTTCACCTGATGAATACTTTGCCTTCGGTGATTTTTTTCTATACGGGACTCTTTTTACCGTTTTCTATTTTCTTATTATCAAATTTCATGAAATCTGTGCCGAAAGATCTTATGGATGCCGCAAAAATTGATGGGCTTTCAGCATTTTCCACTCTTGCCCGCATTGTGGCGCCGCTTTCATCTGCCGCTATTTTCACGCTGATGCTAGTAAATGCAATCTACGCCTGGAACGAACTTCTTATAGCTATGGTTTTCTTGCAGCAACAGAACGTCAGAACTTTAATGTCTGGCTTAGTACTCTTCCAGGGGCGTTTCTCAACCAACATTCCTTTGGTTATGGCCGGCGCTTTAATATCTATCATCCCGCCGATCTTTTTGTACATCTTCGGCCAACGCTTCTTCGTCAAAGGAATGCTCTCTGGAATTGGCAAGTAAGAATCGGGCAATTAACCCTTAAAGTTATTCTGAATTCGACCAGATACGCCAGCTTCTACGCAAAAGAGTGATCCAGCAAGCGGTTCAACGGCGGTAATTGACGCATCATAAGAGGGTACAGCCGTTGTTATATAGAGGGTAGAGAGATCTGGACCCCCAAATGCACAATTTGTAACAAGTGTGGCATCCACCGCAACTTCATCAAGAAGCACTCCTGATGCTGAAAATTTGCGGACGCAGCCCCCGCCCCAGAAAGCAACCCAGAGGTTACCTTCGCTATCCACACACATTCCATCAGGGGCTCCTGATAGCGCACTGACATCGAAACCTTGGAGTTCACGTATAAGTGTGGAATTGGAAGCGTCATATTCAAATCGAGCCACAGTTTTAGTAGGCGTATCTACGTAGTAAAAAATGGATCCCTCAGGTGACCAATCCATTCCATTGGAGATAGTTACCCCAGTCTTAACGACTTTCATGGAAGCATCTGGAGAGATGATCTTCACCTCCCCCTGGTTGGCTTTCCCGTCGTATGCCATGCTTCCAAGCCAGAAATTTCCCTGAGGATCAATACTTCCATCATTGGTTCGTACATTTGGGTTTGCATGGGCGAAAGGGACGGTCTGAAGAACCTTGAACTCTTGATCCAGCATTTGGAGCGCATCACCGGTAGCGATGACATAGCCGCCAGAATCTCTTTTTGCGATTGAGGTAATAATCGAATCGAAATCAAAATGCTTAGGTCCAACGTCAGCGGAAGTCCAAACATAAATGCGATTCTTAAAAACATCTGCCCAAATAACAGAGCCAGTGCGCTCATCCCAAAAGAGAGCTTCACCTAGATCGGATTGCGTAAAGGGAATTACATTGGCAACTAAACTCATCAGATGTTGCCTTCCCTTTGATTGTTATCAGTGTAACCTTGCCATGAATCTTAATCAATAGAGGCTAGGAGTGACAGTGAAGGTCATCAGCATTGAGTCGCACATTGTGAATGTTCCCTACACAAGAACAGAAGTAAGTTCGATTGTAAATCGAAGCGGTGTCACATCCTTGGTAATTAAATTAACAACTGATACCGGTCTTGTCGGGTGGGGTGAGGCATGCTCTGGCGCAGATGTACTCTCGATCTCGGCCGCGGTAGATGCGATGTTCCCATTTGTTCGCAATAGATCACCTTGGGATTCTGCCGACATCAGAAACGACGTTTTCCTGCGTGGACTGTGGGCGCTACGGGTTTCAACGGGAAACTATGCATGGGCTGCCCTTGATATGGCTTTATGGGATTTGTGCGGCAAGGAGGCAAATTTGCCTGTATATAAATTGCTCGGCGGCGCAGTCCAACAGGAAGTTGACTACTTTTTCTACCTCACTCATGGCTCAATCGCAGACATTGAAATGCAATGCGCAGAAGGAATGGCTGCAGGTTATGAGACGTACTATCTAAAGACCGGCATAAATCTACAAGACGAACTGGAGATGGTCGCAGCAATCAGGAAAGCGATCGGCCCAAATAATCGAATTCGTCTTGATTCAAATGGTGCTTGGTCACTGCAAGATGCGCCTTCGCATTTAAGGAAGTTTGAACCTTTCATGATTGATTTTATTGAGCAGCCGGTACGTGAGCATCCCACCTCTCTCATGCGGGATCTACGAACAAAGGTTTCAATTCCGCTTGCGGCCAATGAAGGTCTATGGAGTGAAGCTGATGCAACCCGTTTAATCATGGAACGAGTTGCCGATGTATACACATTCTCCCCATACTGGGTCGGTTCGCTAGAGAAATTTCAAAAGGTTGCTTATGTCGCCGAGGTGATGGGTAGCAAAGTCTGCAGACACACTCATGGCGAATTAGGTATTGCGGCCACAGCATTTCACCATGCAAGTTTAACAATCCCAAATTTAGTTCTCGGCAATCAACAAACTGCAGCTCATATGCAGGGTGACATTCTCGTTGACGCTATCCCAATTGCAAATTCACCAAAATGGGGAATCCCTGAAGGAGTTGGACTTGGAATAGAAGTAGATCAGTCGGCTCTTAATGACGCCGCCAAGCGATTTGAATTAGAAGGGCAATACTTGCCATATGGAAAGATCTAACCTCCAACTTGTTTGCGGTGATTTATCGGTTGAATTGCTTCCTGAATTCGGTGGAAGAATTTCATCGATCTCGGTTAAGGGACGAAGGGAATGGATAGCCCAACCTAAAGGTCCGCTCGTTACCCGAGCTGTGGGTGATAAATTCATCAGACCTGAAGTAGCGGGTTGGGATGAGATGGTTCCCACCACGGATGCCTGCATTTCATTACTAGACGAGAAGGAATTACCAGATCACGGAGAGGTTTGGGCTCGATCCTGGGATGTAATTGCTAGCAAAGCATCCTCGGCAACATTGCAAGTACAACTGACTTCGCGGACCCTCGAATTCACCAGAGGGATTAGTCTGGAACAAACACTGCCAGATCAGTGGAAAATTCAATTGTCCTATCGGATGAAAAATACAGGATCTCTACCTGTTCCTGCCTTTTGGTCCTGCCACCCACTCATTGATGCCGAAGGCGTGGAGAAAGTTACGGTTTTCGGTTCGACCCCGATGATACAAACGGCTCCTGAAGAGACCGAGGTTTCTCAGACTTACTTACCGCAAGATCTAGCACCTAACACTTCTGCCGAATTCTGGTGCGACCCCGATTCAGAAATTGATGGTGCCGAGATCTTGCGCTCTAACGGAGAAAGAATGACTCTGGGTTGGAAACTTTCTGAAATTCCATACTTTGGGATATTCATTGATAATCAAGAGTTCAGGCCAGACCCCGTGATATCGCCTCAACCAGCGATTGCGCATAAGGTCAGTGAGCGAAGTGCTCAAATTGCAGAGCGCATCACAATATTGGATCCTGGCCAAGAGAAGAGTTGGACTCTAAATATTGCACTCGCAAACTAGACATTCACTTGCTTCAATTCTTACAAGACCACCCATACAATGAGACATGAATTTTAATAATAAGAACGTACTCGTAACTGGTGGCGGAAATGGAATCGGTGAGGCAACTGCTCAAACATTTGCACGTTACGGAGCCAATGTCGTAGTCACCGATATCGACGAGCAGTCAGCGCTCAGAGTTGCTGCAGATATCCGATCAACAGGGCTAAAGGCTGTCGGGTACAAGCTTGATGTGACAAGTTTGGAAGATTGGAATTTGGTTCGTACAAATATTAATAAAGAGTTCGGAAAGTTGAATGTTCTCTTCAATAACGCATATTTGAAGATAGTTAAACCTGCACACTTAACTTCAGTTGCAGAGTGGGACCAACAAATTGCAGTCAATTTTGGTGGAATTCATAAGTCGGTTGTTACCTTCATTGAAGACCTACAATCGACCAATGGTGCCATCGTAAATACAGCCTCAGTGCACGCCCACTTTGGTTACCTAGGAAGCGGTGCTTACGCTGCAACAAAGGGCGGAATTGTTTCATTGAGCAACCAATTAGCAGTGGAGTACGGCCCACAAGTACGCGTCAATTCTGTGTTACCTGGGCCCATCATGACGCGAGTCTGGGATACCGCCTCAGCTGAAACATTTGATGAGGCGATACGAGGAAATCCCCTACATCGCATGGGAAACCCACACGAAGTGGCTGAAGCCGTGTGCTTTCTTGCCAGTGATGCGGCTTCCTTCATCACTGGTTCATCTCTTTTGGTCGATGGAGGATTTAGCGCCCAAAAGGATTTATCTAAGAACTAAATCTTTTTTGCGCCAATTGCGGCCATTGCCACATAGAGCTCTTCAATAATTCTTCCTTGAGCACGGCGGCCGAGGTGCAGTTCTCCGATATGACAGACGACACTTCCATCAATCGGGTGACGGGATTCATAAAGAACGACATTGGGGTTGTCGGTGAGAATCTGTTGATTGAGTTGCGTGCATAACAGAGGTTGATTTTCCTTGGGGAAAATCAAATACTCTGCAAATCGATCAATAAAGACCTGTTTATTCACAATCACGGATTGCTTCAGAGCTTCATGATTGTCAAGCGTGTGATGAAGCGATTGAATCGCGTGGTAGGCACCCGTGGTTCGCTTATTTGCATGGGTAGCAAGCTTCATATAAAAATTCTTAGGCTCGAAAGTGGGTTCATTGTTATGGGTTATAAAACTTCCGCCAGTTAAGCCGAACAACCCTTTGCAGGAACTAAACGTTACAACGTCGGCAAGTTCATGGCCAGCTTCTAGTCCGATTGATGCCGTGGCATCGAGAAATAATTTTGCTCCGCAACGTTGCGCTAGCAAATGTAGGTCAGTTATGGGCACTAGCAAACCGACGCTTGTTTCCACCGGACAAGCAAGTACCCAGTCGAACTTCTCAGTCACAGAATTGATATCTTTCCAATCGATTTCTTCAACTTGAGTGACGACCTTATAGAGCTCGGAGAATGATCTAACAAGATCCCCTACTCGATTGGAGTAGAAGCCAGTAGATACAACTAAGACTTTCCCATAAACAAAATTGTTGATTGCGATCTCGATTGCAAGGGTGCCAGAACCCTGAAAGGATGCGATCTGTTTTTGCCCTGCTAACTCAAGTATTTTTTTGTGGACATACTCCATCGTTGCCAAATATTTTGAATCATTACGAGAAAAGCATGGCCCCAATCCCATGACGTTCTCCTCGGTCAATGAACCAGGGCCAGGCGTGAAGACAATCTTCTCCAAATTTTTCATTGACACGAAATCCTTGATGCTCTGCTCGGTGTTCACGCTGATCTCCTTGATTGGCTCACTCGAATTGGTTTACATTGACTTGCCCTCGTTCACTACGCAAGAAGGTATCAATGCATGGCAGATGCGTTGAGTGAGAGGGGCCAAACTTCGGGCAAACAGAAAGCGAACTATAAGAGTTATTTTTTCGCTCCGACCATGGATTGACTCCTAAGAGTTCGCCGAAGGTTTGCTCGAATGCTACGACTTGTTCAAACTCTTCCTGGAGTATATGAGTGGAGAAGGACGCTCCCACATATGATTGGAAATTTAGATGAAACCGTTAATGATCGCTTTTGATGTTGCAGGAACTACGGTTGCTGACGGCGGAGTGGTAATTGAATCTTTTGGGAAGGCATTTCAAAGGACTCAACCGGACCTATGGGCTACGAAAAGTGAAACACTAATGGCTTACGCATTAGAAACTATGGGGCAATCGAAAATCGCAGTATTTACCCACCTCATTGGCGACGCACAACAAGCTGAAATCGCGAATGCTGCCTTCGAAGAAGCCTATTTAGAGGAAGTTGAGAGCAATGGGGTTGACCCGATCCCTGGAGCCGAAGAAACCTTTGAATTTTTAAGATCTCAGGCCATACCAATTGTCTTGACCACCGGATTTTCACGCCCCACTTTGGATGTGATCCTGAAATCCCTAGATTGGCAATCCATAATTTCGCTATCGGTGACACCTGCTGAGGCTGGCCGAGGTCGACCTTTCCCAGACATGCTGGTCAAAGCCGCTTCCGATTTACATGTATCAGATCACGCCAACACGATCGTCATCGGGGACACTGTTGCCGATATCCAAGCGGGCCTTGCATTTGGAGCATCCAGGGTAATCGGAGTACTCAGTGGGGCACATACGAATGAAATGTTTGTCGAAGCCAAAGCGACATCTGTTATTAACTCAGTAGCCGATTTGCCTTCACTCATTTAGTACAAAAAGAAATGCAATGTTCACGAGGTGGCCTCGCTCAAGTCAATTTTTATATCCCTGTAATTTGGAATGTGAAGTCATAGTTACATCACATTCCTTAGGAAGGGAAAAACATATGCGCATTAAGCGTGCAACCGCAGCCGCCGTGGCTGCAATATCGATCGTTGGATTATCTGTTGTCGCAGTTCATCCGGCAACAGCCGCAACTAAGACAAATTTTTGCACAGTACAAAATCTCACCGAAGCCGGTGGCATGGATGCTCTAGTAACTGCAGCCAAGAAAGAGGGACAGCTTAACGTCATCACTCTTGCTTCTGGTTGGGCTAACTACGATGAAGCAATCGCGCTATTCAAGAAGGCATTTGGAATTAAGATTGTTAACGACAACCCAGATGGATCATCTGCTTACGAATTGCAGACAATCAAGACTGCTCCAAAGTCAAAGCAACCAGACGTTGTTGACATTGGCGCCACTCACCTTGGAGCAGAATCTTCTGACACGCTTGGACGATCACTCTTCACTCCTTACAAGGTCGCAACTTGGAGCGATATTTCACCTGTTTGGAAAGACACAAACGGACTTTGGTACGGCGACTACCAGGGCACAATCAACATTGCATACGATGCTTCTGTAACTCCTGCTCCAAAGAAGATCTCTGATCTTTCAAATCCTGCCTACAAAGGCATGGTTGCATTGGGTGGGGATCCATCATCCGCAACAGAATCATTCATGGGCGTCTTTGCTTCTGCACTTGCAAATGGTGGAAGCGTTAATGACATCAAGCCAGGAATCGAATTCTTCCGCTCAATGAAGCAGAGCGGCAACTTCGTGACTGTTCCAGCAACTGGTGTAAACCTTGCATCTGGCGCATTCAAGATCATGCTTTCTTGGTCCTTCAACGGTCCAGGATTCATCCAAGCAGCCAAGGGAATTGGCAAGGACCTCAAGTACGTGACACCTTCTGACGTAGTTCTTAAGGGAAGTCCATATATCCAAGCAATCAACGCCAAGGCTCCACACTGCGCTGCTGCACGTCTTTGGGAAGAATTCATCTACTCAGAGAACAACGGCACATGGAGCAAGGATTTGAAGCCTGCTGACCTTAAGCTCTCAGGTTCAAAGTTGTTCGCCAAGATCATGGGCGGACAAAACATCTTCATGTCAGGTGCTGCGCACCCAATCACTGAAGCTGCAATGGCTAAGAAGAAGACACTTATCGCTGCCCCTCAGGGATTTGATGTTCCAGCCGGCGTAACCGTAGTTAGCCCAACTCTTGATCAACAGATCCCTCAACAGGCTGTTGTTAAGACGATGTGGCCAGCAGTAATTCAATAATGACCTCAACAACGCATAATGACGTTGTGACCAAGGGTGTCCCTTCACGGGGCACCCTTGGTCGTCATAATCTAAGCGTGGCAATTCCATTGCTTCCCGTCATGATATTTCTAGGATTTTTCTTCTTCTTTCCGATGGCGATGGTCTTTATCGATTCATTCAAAAGTAACGAAGGTCATTGGTCTCTGATCAACATGACCACAATCTTAAATAACCCTTATCGGATGGCATTTATCAATTCGATCAAGCTTGGCGTTGTATCCGCCGTCACGGCTTCAATTCCTGGTGCTTTTATTGCTTATGTTATTGAGAGAAAAGGCTCGCAATCTCTTCGAAGGCTGGTCACCTCCCTTAGTGGTGTGCTTGCCAATACAGGCGGCGTTCCCCTCGCTTTTATGTTCGTGGCAGCATTTGGCGCCGAAGGTTCAGCGGTAATGATTCTTAAAAAGCTTGGCTGGAACATTTATGCAGGCCACTTCACCCTGTTCTCATTTACCGGAATTGTTGTCGTATACCTTTACTTTCAAATCCCGCTGATGATCATTGTTTTTTCCCCTGCCATTCATGGAATTAGAAAAGAATGGCGAGATGCTTGCGAGAATCTAGGCGCAACACCAATTCAATTCTGGCGTTTTGTAGGATTGCCTCTCTTGCTTCCAAGTTTTGCTGCGTCATTTCTTTTGCTTTTCGCTAGTGCATTTGCAGCCTACGCTACAGCACGAGCGATGACTGTTGGAAACATTGCCTTGGTGCCACTGCAAATAGGAAACCTGGTAGATGGCAATGTTCAAGTTAACCAGGCCAATGCAGGAAAGGCTCTGGCGGTGGGCATGGTCATCATTTCTGCCATCGCAATGATTCCTTACCTTGTCATTCAGAAGCGGGCTCGCAGATGGCAAACATGAGAAAAAGGGGACTGCTAGTACCGATCACTCTTACCGCTTGCATAATTTTTATTACTCTTCCATTTGGTTCTGCAACTGAATTCTCTTTCCGTGATGGGGGTAAGACAAAACACTCTCTTGCTGCCTATAGATGGATACTCGCCCAAGAGGATTTCCTTCATTATTTGGGGGTGTCTTTTAGGCTTGCGCTAGGCGCGGTGCTCATCACGTTGGTCATCATGGTTCCAACGGTGGCATGGTTGCATTTGAAAGCACAACGCTTTAGACCACTCATGGAATTTTTGACGCTTCTCCCGCTAGTGGTGCCAGTTGTAGCTCTAGCAATTGGTGCTCAAAGCGCCCTTCCTGAGGCTCTGCAATCGAGCGAATATGAATTGAGTTTTATGTATGTAGTACTCGCGATGCCATACACCTATCGTGCTCTAGATATTGGCATGAGCGCGATCCCACTCAAAACTATTACAGAAGCGGCACGCGGGCTAGGGGCAAGTTGGATCAAGGCAATCACCTTCGTTATTGCACCGGTCATTCGCAATGCAGTAGTTGGCTCGCTCTTTTTAACTCTGGCCCTTTCACTGGGCGAATTCACACTGACTTCCTTGCTTCACTGGGACACATTTCCAACGTGGGTTACTTCTGTTTCCCAGCAAAACATTATTGGCGCTATTGCGCTCTCCGTATTCTCCTTGGCCGCCGCATTTTTCCTCTTATTTGCGATCGGCTTAGTAACCATGCGCTCCAAATCTGATGCGACGGAAGGTCAAAAATGAGTTCAGCCACGCTAGAGATACAAGGTATATCCCGTCGATTTGGGGAGGTCGTTGCCCTTGATGAGTTAAATATCAAGATCAAACCGGGTGAATTAGTCGCCTTACTGGGACCTTCGGGCTGTGGTAAGACAACTGCGCTGCGGATTGTTGCTGGTCTTGAGTCAACGGATTCAGGCCATGTTTTGTTGCGAGGCAAAGACATGACCGAGGTCTCCGCAAATCACCGAAATATGGGGATGGTATTTCAGGCATATTCTCTTTTCCCTAATTTAAACGCTGAAGAGAATGTCGCTTTTGGTTTGCAAATGCGCAAGGTTCCAAAACTCAATCGTCTAACTAAGGCGAGGGAATTATTGGAAGTAGTCGGCCTCAATACTCAAGCAAAGCGATTCCCTCATCAACTCTCTGGCGGACAACAGCAACGCGTAGCACTTGCACGAGCACTGGCCATCGAACCGGATGTACTGCTTCTGGATGAGCCACTTTCGGCTCTCGATGCGCAGGTACGAGCTAACTTGCGCGAGGAAATCAGACGCCTTCAGCTTTCACTCGGGACAACCACGCTTTTCGTAACCCACGATCAAGAAGAAGCTATGTCTATTTCGGATCGAGTAGGTGTTATGAACAATGGCCGTCTAGAGCAGATCGCTTCCCCTGATGAGCTCTACAACAAGCCAGCAACCGCTTTCGTTGCTTCCTTTGTGGGTCTCATGAATCGCCTGCCAGGTGTGCTTAACTCCCAAATTGTCGAGGTATTGGGTCAGAGAATTTCGGTCGCCGAGAACGACCTCGCCAACGGTGCGGTTAAAGTTTTGATCCGTCCAGAGAGAGTGAGCGTCATTCAAAAGACAGGCGAAAATAACGCCAAGGTTATAACACGATCATTCTTGGGAGCGTCATCTCGCATCATTTGTGAGATGCGAGATGGCACCGTTATTCAATCACTCGTTGCAAGTGCCGGGACTGGATCATTGAACCCCGGTGATGAGGTCAAGTTAGTTATCGACGAACACGATGTATTGGTGGCTAATGTCTGATTCAATTCACGACCGAATAGTAAGAACCCAGGCTGACCATAATTCGCCGTGGAAAAGTTTGGTGCATGACAAAGGAGAATTTCCGGTTGGGACTTCACCCGACGATCGTGAAAGCATTGCCACCTTCATCCATCTCTCTGATCTGCATGTTTGTGATTCTCAATCACCTGCTCGACTTGAATTCCTTGATCGCTTTGCCGATCCGGACCACCCGTTTTCGGCGATGATTGGATATGTTGGAACGTATCGTGCTCAAGAATTTTTGAGCACACAGGTTGTCGAAGCGATGGTTCAGTCGGTCAATAAACTCACTAAAGCCCCCCTTACTGGCGCAAAGGTTGATGCCGTGATTGTTACGGGAGACGTTGTTGATAACGCGCAACTTAACGAATTGCATTGGTATAAAACCCTGCTCGATGGCGGACCCATCTTTCCAAAAAGTGGAAATCCTCACCAGTCTCAAGGGGTTCATTCAAACGATCCTGATACCTACGACATTCACTATTACCATCCCGATGGTCCACCTCCAGGCATGGAGGCAGATCGTCCGACTTCGTTGTACGGTTTCCCAACGTTTTCCGGGGTTGTTGCAGCTTCAGAAAAGTCATTCGTTGCCGAAGGTCTAAAGCACCGTTGGTTTGCTGTTCATGGAAATCACGATGCCTTGCTTCAAGGCAATGCAGCTCAAAGCCCAGCACTGGAAGAGTTATCTACAGGAGATCGAAAGTTGAATGGGCTTTCCCCTGATGCCGATATGTCAGAGCTTTTTTCTGGCTTCGGAGAAGTTGGCCCTTCAATTTATCCTGGGATCGATGCCTTCGAGACGATTCAGACCTCCGCAGATGATCGCCGTAAGTTATTCTCCATCGAGGATTGGGTGGCGGTGCATACCGATTGCACGCATGATCACGGATTGAAAAGTGACGAATCAAAGATTGCCTACTGGTTTAGAGATTTAGGTGCAAATTGTCGGTTAATCGGCCTCGATACTGTTAATCGTTACGGAGGTTGGCAAGGGTGTTTACATCGTGAACAATTTATCTGGTTAAAGAATATATTACTTAATTCACGTGGTAAATATGTTGTCCTTTCATCACATCATCCCTTGATAAATCTCATCAATGGCTATGCGCCTCAAAATGAGGCAGTACCGGCGTTACACGATGAAATACGAGAGATGCTTCTCGAATTTCCAAATGTGATTCTCTGGATTTCAGGTCATGTTCATGATCATCAGATTACTGAAGTCCCGAGAGCAGATGGAAGTCACGGATTCTGGGAAATTAGAACAGCGTCACATATTGACTGGCCCCAGCAAGGTAGAACCATTGAGATTGTAAAAACAGGATCTGGAAAAATTGCCATCGGGACCATCGTGATTGATCATGCTGGCCCCCTCGTGTTTAATGGTGCGGAGTCAGAGCTCAATAGCCCCGTTGCATTGGCTGGCCTTTCAAGGCTCCTCGCGGCTAATGACTGGCAGCGACAAAGTGGCCCATTTGATGTTGCTCTGGCCGAAGGCGAAGCTAAAGATCGAAACGTATGGCTTTGGGCGCATGACCCACTCCACTTTGCCAATGGCGCAATTGTTGACGGGGACCGAGCTGTGAAAGTTTCCGAAAACTCCTAAGAAAACTAACACAGTCGGCGGCGATGATTTTAAGTAACTTATAACCAACCAGATTTTCTAAAAGTTCTCACTAAGAAGGCAGTTAACGAGAGCATTACGCCCAGCACAATAAAGTATCCATACTTGGTACTTAGTTCTGGCATATGGTGAAAATTCATTCCATAAATGCCAGCAATCATGGTCGGTCCTGAAGCAAGCGCAACCCAGGCTGATATCCGCCTTACATCAATATTCTGTTGAAGCTGTATGTGAGCCAAATCGGCTTGAAGGACAGATGTAATGAGTGAATCAAGTCCTGTTGCCTGCTCGCACGCTTGAAGTAAATGGTCTGAGGTATCCCTAAAAAATGGTTTTAGGGCTTCTGGCACAGAGACGACTTCACCGGTTATTAATTTCCCAATTGGAAGTATTAATGGCTCAATTGCATGTTTGAATTCAATTATTTCGCGTTTTAAGAAATAAATCTCCTGTGAAAAAGTTTGGCGCTTCCCACTGAATACCCTATTTTCTACTCCAACGACTTCAAATTCAAGTGCATTGGCAATTGTTGTGTAGCCATCGATAATACGGTCCGCAACCGCATGCAGGACCGCATAAGGTCCAAGTTTGAGCATTTCCGGCTTCTGCTCTAAATCATGTCGCACTGTCGTGAGTGGATGACCTTCGCCATGACGCACGATGACTATAAAGTTATCGCTAATAAAACACATCAATTCACCGGTTGATATCTCTTGTTCTTCCTTGTCGAAAAAAACTGTCTTTAACACAAAAAAAGTAAGTCCCTCATAGTCTTCAATTTTTGGCCGTTGCTTGGCATTAATCGCATCCTCAACGGCTAAGGGATGGAAATTTAGCTCACCAACTACCATGTCAAATTCACCCTGTGTTGGTTCTGCTAATCCGAGCCAAACAAAACCACCCTCTTTGCGTGCAATATCAACCAAATCTGATATATCGGTTGCGCCATCTATACGGCGTCCGTTTTGGTAAAGGGCTACATCGACAATCATAGAAGAAACTTAGCAGAAGAAATTGAACGCGAATGAACTAAACGGTAAACCTTTAAGTTCTTGTAAATAAGTCATGACCCAAGAATGAATTCCCAATAATCAAAATACCAACCAAGATAAAGAGTATCTGAGTCAAAACCCAAACAGGATAGGAACGCACCGGGTGAAGGCGTGAATAAATCTTGTGCATTATTTTATTTCGTATAGTGAATTTCTTAGTCACTCCTGCTTCTTTGATCATTTCTGCTGCTCGATTATTCGCGTCTATCCATTCCGCACTCTGCGTATCGCTGAAGCTGTAACCAAACAACTCATCTTCTGTTTTTACGAGCATTTTAGTAATGGTGAATTCATAAAGTCTTATTCTTGAAAGGGAAGCTAAAGATACAAAAGCGATGAAGATCCCCAGCAGAGCAGATAGAACTCTTGCCGTAGTCCTAGACGAATTATTGAGAGCGATACTCAATAAGAACGCTTGTCCGCCTAAAGATAAGGCGGGGATTTGCCAAAATAGGGCGTCGAAATGTCTACGTCTCTCACTCAATGAGGTGTACTTGAGAAACGCTAGATTCTTACTATCTGAATTTGGCACCCTGTCTCCCTCATGCTTTTGCGGTGGGTTAAATCTTAGATTGATCTTCACCTAATAGAAACAGAAAACAATAAATGAAAGTGCCCCGAGTGGGGGTCGAACCCACACTGGGAGGATTTTAAGTCCTCTGCCTCTGCCATTGGGCTATCGGGGCCATGATCTAACCGATGGTCTGGTTAATCAATCGCATGCGCAAATGTACCTGCTTTTTCAAGAACAGAATCCAACTGATCATGAGTGAGTTTCCCAGTAAAGGTGTTCTGCTGGCTTGGGTGATAGCTGGCCACCAAGAGGTAGTTGTTGCCGCCGTGAGAATAGGCATACTCGGCGCCATGGCCAAACTTCACAGCAGGGATTGGGTGCCCCAACTCACGCAAAGTCTTAAGAAGTGCATTCCACGCAAATGCGCCAAGACCAACAAAGGCACGCACAGTGGGAAGAGTTAATTCGATTTCGCGCTTTAACCACGGCGCACACATGTCGCGCTCTGGCGTGTCCGGCTTGTTATCGGGCGGCGCACATCGTACGGCGGTATTAATGCGAGTGTGCTTTAGCTTTTGTCCATCATCACGTGAACTACTTGTAGGAATTTTCGCAATCCCTATACGGTTCAAGGATCCGTAAAGCCAATCACCCGATGAATCTCCCGTAAATATTCTTCCTGTGCGATTGGCTCCGTGTGCCCCTGGCGCTAAACCCACAATTAATAAACGTGGCTTGTCAGAACCAAACCCTGGAATCGGCTTTCCCCAATAAACGTGATCGTTATACGCCTTACGCTTTACGACAGCAACTTCCTCGCGCCAGGCAACAAGTCTTGGGCAAGCAGTGCAATGGGTA
>Ga0194037_1001288_pt1 | contig 18240 bp, 12 predicted proteins | sample JunL306m_MetaG_FD_148653 | JGI IMG/M metagenome (GOLD analysis project Ga0194037, IMG submission 148653) | Anoxic zone freshwater microbial communities from boreal shield lake in IISD Experimental Lakes Area, Ontario, Canada - Jun2016-L304-6m | ecosystem: Environmental > Aquatic > Freshwater >...
CGACAACACTGACTCTGACTACGACCGCGAAAAGCTCCAAGAGCGTCTCGCAAAGTTGTCTGGTGGAGTTGCTGTCATCAAGGTTGGAGCCGCTACTGAAGTTGAGCTCAAGGAAAAGAAGCACCGCATCGAAGATGCTGTTTCAACTACCAAGGCTGCAATTGAAGAAGGTGTGGTTCCTGGTGGTGGCGTTGCTCTGCTTCGTAGCCAGAAGAACATCTTGGAAGCTGCTGAGAAGCTCAGCGGTGACGAACAGACTGGTGCACGCATGGTCGCTAAGGCCGTAGAAGCTCCGCTTAACCAGATTGCCGTTAACGCGGGTCTTGAAGGTGGCGTAATCGTGGACAAGGTTAGAAACCTTGCCAATCCAACTGAGGGTCTCAACGCCGCAACTGGTGAGTACGAAGACCTCATCAAGGCTGGAGTTATTGACGCAATGAAGGTAACTCGCTCTGCACTTCAAAACGCTGCATCAATCGCTGCTCTGTTCCTAACAACAGAGTGCGTCATTGTTGACAAGCCTGAAGCTGCACCTGCTGGCCCACCAATGGGCGGCATGGACGACTACTAAGTCCTTCGATTGTTTGAAAGAAACCCCCGGGCAATTTGCCCGGGGGTTTCTTTATAGAGTTGTCTTCGTACCTAAGGAGATCCATGACTGAGCGCACCCCCGAGCGAAAGCCCGCAACTTCTCACACCACTGCGGCGCAAAGTCCATTTCTCGCTCGAGTGGCTCGAGGCAGCAACGAAGACTTTGAAATTGCATCGCGTGGGATGATCGCGAGCGGTTCTCCGCGTGCTGTAAAAAATGGATTCGATGTTGATGTGTGGGACCTCGACAGTTACGCCTTCTTAGACGAGCCTTCACTCGCCGACGCTCCACCTGCCACAGTTAACCCGAGCCTTTGGCGCCAGGGGAGACTAAATAACATTGCTGGACTCTTTGAAGTCGCGCCTTCCATCTACCAAGTTCGAGGAATGGACATCTCGAACGTCACCTTTATTAAGGGAGACACGGGCTGGATAGTTATTGACCCACTCTCCTCAAAGGAAACAGCTGGGGCGGCACTGGACATGGTGAATGAACATCTGGGAAGTCGCCCAGTGCACGCAGTTATCTACACCCACAGTCACGCTGATCACTTCGGTGGTGTGCTTGGAGTCTTAAGCGAAGAAGAACAAAAGTCTGAAAAGATCAAGTTCATCGCTCCAGAGGGATTCTTGGAAGAAGCGGTGAGCGAAAACATCATTGCTGGTAACGCAATGATTCGACGCGCCATGTACATGTACGGCGTTCTGCTTCCACGCGATGCGCAGGGCCACGTCGACACGGGCCTCGGCAAGGGAATGCCTCGCATGCCGAGCTCTGCACTTATTGCACCGAATCTCTACATTGAAGAAACCGGAACTGAACTCGTCATCGATGGCGTGCGAATGATCTTTCAGTTAACTCCAGGCAGTGAAGCACCTGCTGAAATGAACATATTCTTTCCAGACATGCGTGCGCTCTGCATGGCCGAAAACTGCACCGCTACGCTCCACAACATTTACACCCCTCGTGGAGCGCAGATTCGTGACACACTCAACTGGAGTAAGTACATTGACGAATCAATTGACCTCTACGCCGCGAGTAGTGATGTCGTGTTCGCCAGTCACCACTGGCCACGTTGGGGAACGGAGAAAATCAACTCGTTCCTCGAAAGCCAGCGTGACACCTATCGCTACATCCACGACCAGACACTTCGCCTAGCGAATCTCGGGCACACAATGAATGAGATTGCTGAAGAGTTGGAGCTTCCAAAAGAACTTGGCGACGAATTCTTCAACCGCGACTACTACGGAACTGTTTCTCATAATGCCAAAGGTGTCTACCAGCGCTACCTCGGTTGGTTTGATGCGAATCCCGCACACCTCAATCCACACATCCCAGTAGAGGCTGCAAAGCGCTACGTGGATTTCATGGGTGGCGCTGAAGCACTTATGCAGAAGGCACAGAAGAGTTTTGACGAAGGCGATTATCGCTGGGTTGTTGAAGTTGTAAACCACGTTGTCTTCGCCGACCCAGAGAATGAAGCTGCCAGATTGTTCCAAGCTGACGCACTGGAACAGCTCGGTTACCAGAGTGAGTCCGGTCCTTGGCGAGACTTTTATTTAACTGGGGCACAAGAACTGCGTAGCAATGGAACCATGTTTAAAAACGCGAAGAGCAATGCACTTCGTCCTGGATTCCTTCACGCTATGACGACTGGTCAAGTATTTGACCTCATTGGTGTCCGACTTAACGCGCCAAGGGCAGAAGCACATTCACTGAGGTTTCACCTCACCATCACCGACCGAAACGAACGGTGGACGTTTGGTATTCGAAATGGTGTGCTCCAAACCCACATAGGTCACCGTGACAGTGCGGATGCAACCATCAGCGCAACGTTCGAAGCCTTCGCACAATTCGCCTCGAAGGCAGAAACGCTTAGTGAATTCAGTGATGAATCAGGAACCAGTATTGATGGGGACAGCTCAAAACTCGAACTGTTCTTAAGTCTGCTTGACTACTTCACATTCGGGTTTGAAATAGTTCTGCCGTAAGCAGCTAACTATTCGTTGGCTTCAACAGCAACGTGAGGAACAATTCGGTCGAGCCACTTAGGCATCCACCAGTTGGCCTTACCAATCGCGTGCATGATTGCTGGAACAAGAATGGTGCGAAGGATAAATGCGTCAAGAAGCACTGCTCCACCAAGTCCAATTCCGAACTCTGCAATAACGCGCTGACCACCGAAGGCAAACGAGAAGAACACCGAGATCATGATGAGCGCAGCCGCTGTAATGATGCGCCCAGTGTTGGCCTGGCCACGCTCAATGGCAAGTTCGTTGTCACCAGTGTTAACCCACTCTTCGTGCATACGTGACACTAAGAACACCTGGTAGTCCATTGAAAGACCAAACAGAATGGCGATCATGATGACCGGAAGGAATGCTTCCACTGGCCCTGTTCCAGCCTTGATGAGTGAACTGCCCCAGCCCCACTGGAATACTGCAACCACGAGACCGAACGATGCCGCAACCGCGAGCAAGTTCATTGCTGCAGCAACAAGTGGCACGAGCAAGCTTCTGAAAGCAATCATGAGGAGCAAGCAACCGAGAATCACAATCACCGTTAGGAAGAGTGGAATCTTTGAGTCGAGAATATTTGCAAAGTCTTTAATGACTGCAGTCTGTCCACCTACGTAAATGTGAGTTCCAGAAGCTGACGTTGCTTTAGGAACGTAGACATTTCTGATGGTGTCAATCAGGTGGTTAGTTTCTGAAGACTGAGGGCTCGTTTTCGAAATTACTGTAATAAGGCCGACTGTTCCCTGGGGGTTCACAAACACAGGGAGAACTTCAGCAATTCCTGGGTCGGTCTTCAGTGATGCAGCGAGGGAGTTGAGTGAAGCTACGTCCTTCTCATTGTGAATTGCACCGACGACGCTAAGCGGACCATTGAATCCTGGACCGAAGCCTTCAGCTAACAGGTCATACGCCATTCGAGTGGTTGATCCAGCAGGATCAGTTCCTTGGTCTGAACTTCCAAGTTGCAGTGAAAGCACTGGCACAGAAACGAGCAGAATTGCAGCGATTGCAGCGAGCGAAAGAATCTTTGGTCGACGTGCAACGAATGCGGACCATCGCTGCCATCCACCAGCGAGCACAGCAGCTTCAGGTCCGTTGTTCTTGAGCGAACGACGTTCTTTACGACTTAGTACGCGGAACTTTTGGAATCCAAGTAGCGATGGCAGCAGCGTTAGTGATGCAGTCATTGTTATAACAACAGTGAGCGCCGCAGAAATTCCCACACCGTTAAGGAATGAGAATCCGAGTACGAGCATGCCTAGAAGTGCAATACACACAGTGAACCCAGCGAACAGCACCGCACGTCCTGAAGTGTTGATTGAAGAAATGATCGAGTCTTCAACGCTCATACCTTGTTTGAGGTTTTGTCTACTTCTAGTGACAATGAACAGCGCGTAGTCAATACCAACACCCAGTCCAATGAGTGAGCCAAGAATTGGAGCGAAGTCGGCAATCGAAAGTGCGTGACTTAGCAACGTTGTCGCTCCTGAAGCGATCACCAGTGCGAAGAGAGCAATACCAAGAGGCAGCAACATGGCAAAGAATGAACCGAAGGCGAGCAGTAGGACAAGCGCTGTTGCAATAAGACCTCCCACTTCACCAGGGCTTCCCTTAGGGGAATTGAGTTGACCGAAGGCCGGACCACCAAAAACAACTTCGAGTTGCTTCGAGGCAATTTTTGATGCAGTTGTCTGAACTGCTTTTATCTTTTGAATGTCCAGTGCCTGGGCGTACTTGGTGAAGTTGACTGAGGCGTATGCGATCGTGCCTGTTTTGTTCATCTGAACTGCGCCAGGGCATAGTGCGCCAACGTTGTCACAGAAAGGTGAAACAACGCCAGCAACTTCTGGCAACAACGCAATTTTGCCAAGCATTGTGTTTATTCCAGCTCGGTCAGTCTCTAATGTGCCACTTGTTGCGTGGAACACAATTTGGTCAACGTCACCAGATTTTGCTTTGAAACCTTCTTCGAGAAGCTTGGTGGCCAAGATGGAATTGGTATCTGGCAGTGAGAAGTTGTTCTTGTAGGCAGAACCTACAGACGAAGACGCTGCACTGATACCTACAAAGAGGAGAATCCAGACAATAAGGACGTACCAACGATGGCGAACAGCAAAACGAGCGAGGGATTTCATTACTTCTCCTGAAGTGGTTAGGGCAAACACCGATTAAAATCAAGGTGTGCAGAATGCATAACTATCTTAGGGGTAAACATGGCGCGATCAGACGACTGGCCCGCGCGTTTCCCTGGTCATGTATTCCCTCAAGTTATTCCCGTTCCTGACGATATTCAGTCAGGTAGTCCTGCGCCATGGTCACATTTAAATGAAACTTCACGAAGTGGTTTCACTCTGGAAAGAATTGAAAATTCTCTTCGAAACGCAAATCGGCACCTCGATGATTTTCCACTGCCCGGTGATCCTGTTGAGATGGCCGCAGTTGCAGATGCAAAAAAACAAGAGATAACACGTCGCTCCGCAGTACTTGTTGCCTTATTCGAAGAAGATGGTGAAGCGCACGTCGTGCTCACCAGGCGCTCATTTGAAATGAGACACCACCGCGGTGAAGTTGCACTCCCTGGTGGACGCAGTGACCTTGACGAAACTCCGGTCGCTACAGCTCTGCGTGAAGCACAGGAAGAAGTTGGCCTCAACCTTTCTGAGGTGCGAACAATTGGCTGGCTAAGCCCAATTGTCACATTTGCTTCAGGTTCAGCCATCTGGCCCGTTGTTGCAGTGCTCGATAGACGTCCAGAATTGGTGCCAGACCCGATTGAGGTTGACCGTGCATTCACGATCTCTCTAAAAGACCTCGTCGCAGACGAGAAGTTTTTAGAAGAACGCTGGCGCAGAGATCTCGCACGACCAGGATCCGATGAAGAAGGCTATTTCCCGCTGTACTTTTTTGCCGTTCCCGGCGACATCATTTGGGGAGCGACCGCTCGTGTTCTAACGGAACTGCTCTGTTTGCTCTGTGAGGTTCCATGGCCGGACGCAAACCGGTCCTGGGGCTAATCCCTTCGGGTAGATTGTTCTCTAACGCAAACCACTTTTTGGTTGCTGTTTTCTATAAACGGAGGAAATCATGGCGGAAGTAGAGATTGGTATCTCCAAATCAGCGCGTCAAGCGTACGGATTTGATGACATCGCAATTGTTCCGTCACGACGCACCCGTGACCCTGAAGACGTAGACATCTCATGGCAGATTGACGCTTATAAGTTCGAACTCCCAGTACTTGGCTCAGCCATGGACGGGGCAATGTCTCCAACCACTGCTGTAGAACTCGGACGACTCGGTGGACTTGGCGTACTAAACCTCGAAGGACTCTGGACTCGTTACGAAGACCCGACTGCGCTCTTCGAAGAAATTGCTGAACTCGAAGACGACAAGGCAACTGCTCGCATGCAGCAGATGTACTTAGAGCCAATCAAGCTCGAACTCGTTGGTGAGCGTATTCGCCAGATGAAGCAAGCCGGAGTAACTACTTCTGCTTCAGTAACACCTGCTCGTACTGACTGGATGGCTAAGACCATTCTTGATGCTGGACTCGACATTCTTGTTATTCAAGGAACCGTTGTTTCTGCTGAGCACGTTTCAAAAACTGTTGAACCTCTCAACTTGAAGAAGTTCATTCGTGAGTTCGAGCTTCCAGTAATTGTTGGTGGATGTGCCAGCTACCAAGCAGCACTGCACCTCATGCGCACTGGCGCTGCTGGAGTACTCGTTGGTGTTGGCCCAGGTAACGCTTGCACCTCACGTGCAGTCCTAGGTATTGGTGTGCCACAGGCAACTGCAATTGCCGACGTAGCAGGAGCTCGAATGCGTCACCTTGATGAAACGGGTGTGTACGTTCACGTAATTGCTGACGGTGGAATGAGTAAGGGTGGCGACATCGCAAAGGCGATTGCATGTGGCGCTGATGCGGTGATGATTGGCTCACCACTTACCTCTGCACAAGAAGCTCCGGCTAGAGGTTTCCACTGGGGCATGGCAACATTTCACCCCACGCTTCCTCGCGGTACTCGTGTTCGTACACAAGTACGCGGCTCGCTCAAGGAAGTACTCCTCGGGCCAGCTAATGAGAATGACGGTCGTCTCAACTTGTTTGGAGCTCTTCGCACATCAATGGCCACGTGTGGTTATGAGTCGCTGAAAGAATTCCAGAAGGCTGAGATCATGCTCGCCCCATCGCTACAAACTGAAGGAAAGCAGTTGCAGCGTTCCCAGGGCGTAGGCATGGGACATTGAGCGACAACGTACTTGTCGTTGATTTCGGCGCTCAATACGCCCAACTAATAGCTCGTCGTGTGCGTGAAGCACACGTGTATTCAGAAATCGTTCAGAGCTCAATCACTGCTGAGCAAGTAAAAGCAAAATCACCAAGTGCAATCATCTTGTCGGGTGGGCCTAAGTCGGTGTACGAAGTCCCTGCCCCTTCACTGGATCCAGCAATCTACGAACTTGGTATTCCAATACTTGGTATTTGCTATGGCGCGCAGCTCATGGCTCAACAACTCGGTGGGGAAGTATCACGCACCGGAGCCGGAGAATACGGTCGTACCGAACTTTCACTCAGCGGAGATTCATCGTTAATGACCGGATGGCCAAGTGCCACCACGTGTTGGATGAGCCACGGCGACGCAATCTCAAAGACTCCTGAAGGCTTTGTTGTTACTGCTTCAACGCCAGAAGCGCCAGTTGCTGTTATGGAGAACAAGGCTCGACGCCTGCACGCTGTGCAGTTCCACCCGGAAGTAGTCCACTCTGAACGTGGTCAAGAGATCATTGTCAATTTCTTGAACAACGTTGCGGGCATTGCCCCTACTTGGACGAATACCTCGATCATTGACGAACAGGTTGCCTTAATTAAGAAGCAAGTGGGCGACGAAAAAGTTCTCTGCGCACTTTCTGGTGGCGTTGACTCCGCTGTTGCTGCGGCACTAGTGACAAAGGCGATTGGCAAGCAACTCACATGTGTATTTGTAGACACTGGTCTGATGCGAAAGAACGAAGGCGAGCAGATTGAAGAAACCTTCATGCGCCAGTTCGGTGTTGACCTTATTCATGTGAAAGCTTCAGACCGATTCTTTGATGCGCTAGCGGGCGTCACCGACCCAGAGCGCAAGCGCAAGACTATTGGCGAGCTGTTCATCCGTGAGTTTGAACAAGTTGCACGTGACTTGGCTGAAGGTGGCAACGGCCCACGTTTCTTGGTACAGGGAACTCTCTATCCAGATGTCATCGAGTCGGGTTCAGGTCACGCGGCGAACATTAAGAGCCACCACAATGTTGGAGGACTTCCTGAAGACCTGTCGTTTGATCTGATTGAGCCGCTTCGTGCGCTCTTTAAAGACGAAGTTCGCCAAGTCGGCTCAGAGTTAGGGCTCCCTGACGAAATCGTTTGGCGCCAACCTTTCCCAGGACCGGGACTTGGTGTTCGTATTGTTGGTGAAGTCACGAGAGAGCGTGCAGAAATCCTTCGGAATGCTGACTATGTGGTCGTGGATGAGATTAAAAAAGCTGGTCTCTACCGCGAACTATGGCAAAGCTTCGCCGTGTTACCAGCAGTGCGTACTGTTGGCGTCATGGGAGATGGTCGCACGTACGCGTATCCAATCATCATTCGCGCCGTTACGAGTGACGACGCAATGACCGCTGACTGGGCACGACTGCCCTACGACGTGATTGAGTCAATCGCAAACCGGCTTATTCGTGAAGTTGAGGGTGTGAACCGTGTTGCACTCGACGTCACGAGTAAACCACCAGGCACCATTGAGTGGGAGTGAGTAGTAACTCGTTTTCCGACGAGTCGCTGTTCGCTGACGCCACACCCGTCCCAACACGACCCGATTCTTCGTCACTCCTGAGTGGCCTCACCGAGCCACAGCACCGCGCCGTTGTTCAGCGCGGTGGACCATTACTTGTTATTGCTGGAGCGGGGTCTGGAAAGACACGGGTACTGACGCGACGCATTGCTCACATCTTGGCAACTGGTGATGCGCGCCCCTACGAAATAATGGCCATCACCTTTACTAACAAAGCCGCTGACGAAATGAAGAAACGCGTCATTGAGCTCGTTGGCGCTGACGCAGAAAAAATGTGGGTGTCGACGTTTCACTCCGCCTGTCTTCGCATGCTTCGTATGAACGCAGAAGTTCTCGGGTACCAGCGCGGCTTCACAATTTATGACGCCGGCGACGCAGAAACTGCAGTTGATCGAATCATGAAAGAACTCAACATTGACACCAAGCGCATTTCGCCGCGCAGTGTCTACTCAGCAATTTCTGCTGCGAAGAATGAAATGCTCACCCCTGCGATGTACGCGGACCGAGCCCACGGTGATGATCCGAATCACCGTCGCATTGCAGAAATCTACCGTTTGTATTCTGAGCGTTTAATGCTCGCAAACGCAATGGACTTTGATGATCTGTTGCTTAACGCGGTACTAATGATGAAGAAGGATCCGGGGGTTCTTCACTCGTACCAGAGTCGATTTAAGTATTTGTTAGTTGACGAGTTCCAAGACACCAACGGTGTGCAGAATGAACTCGTATTGATGCTCGCAGCTGAACATCGAAACCTCTGCGTGGTTGGAGACTCAGACCAGTCGATCTACCGCTTTAGAGCAGCGGACGTTAGAAACATCCTGCAGTTTGAACAGCGGTTCCCAGACGCCGACGTGATCTTGTTGGAGCAAAACTTCCGCTCGAGTCAAACGATTTTGGACGCAGCTAACGCTGTCATTGAGAAGAACGCCAGTCGTCACGCCAAGAATCTCTTCACTGAACGTGGCCAAGGAGAGAAGATTCGTCTCTACCGCGCGGGTGATGAATACGACGAAGGTCGCTGGATTGCTGGTGAGCTTCGCCGCATGAAGAACTCATACAACGTTGGCTGGAGTGACATGGCGGTGTTCTACCGCACCAATGCCCAGAGCCGTGTGCTCGAAGAAGAAATGCTTCGTGCCAACATTCCATACCGCGTTATCTCTGGAATGCGTTTCTATGATCGCAAGGAAATCAAAAGCGCACTGGCGTATGCGCGACTCATTGTTAACCCTCATGATGAAGCCTCAGCGCGACGAGTCATTAATGAACCAAAGCGTGGACTCGGTGATGGGGCAATCGCGAAACTGAGTGCGTACGCAGCAGAGAACGGTATGTCTTTCGCTGAATCGCCGCACTATGCCAAGGCGGCCGGTCTCACGAGTAAAGCACTTAACGGCGCAACACAGTTCGCGTTGATGCTTGATCAACTACGCGCCATGGCTAATGACCTAACGCCACGAGAAATGATTGACGCCATTGTGAGAGAAAGTGGCATGGGCGATGCACTTCGTGCAGAGAACTCTGATGAAGCAACTTCTCGACTAGAAAACCTTGGTGAACTTGCGTCGGCTGCGTCGCAGTACGACACGTTGATGGATTTCGTTGAGCGAATGGCTCTTGTTGCTGACTCGGATCAACTCGACGGTGGTGCAGGGGCAATTTCGCTTATGACGCTGCACGTTGCGAAGGGTCTTGAGTTCCCGGTCGTAGTGATTACGGGCCTAGAAGAAACAATTTTCCCGCATCGACGTGCTCTTTCTGATGAAGCAGAGCTCGAAGAAGAACGACGACTTTGCTACGTCGGAGTTACTCGTGCCATGCATCACTTGGTGCTGACCCATGCCTGGAGTCGCACCATGTGGGGTAACCGGGCGGACGCTATTGCCAGTCGCTTTTTGATGGAAATTCCAAGTGAACTTCTGGATGATGTTTCTACAACACAGCCAACACGCCGCTCAAGCTTCTCTAGCGACGAAGGGTTTGTAGGTCGCAGAAGTGAATTCACTGAAGGCCGTGCGTTTGGAACGGGTGCAGCGCCTCCGGTTCGCTCAACTGGTGCTGAAAAGCTAGATCTGAGTGTCGGCGAAAAAGTAATCCATGATCGTTATGGCGCTGGGGTAGTGGTGAGCGTTGATGGTGAAGGCTCACACGCAAGAGCTGCTGTCAATTTTGAAGAACATGGGACCAAGCAGTTAGTTTTGGCCATGACGCCGCTACGCCGCGCCTAACTTCACTTTGTTGCCTGCGAACAAAGTTCAACCTTTACTGTGATTACAATTACTTCAAATGTCTGAAACCACCAATAGCGCTCCCACTCGAAGCGAGCTACGCAGCCAGCAGAGAAAAAGAAAAGTAATAATTAGCGCGATTGTTGCTGCAGTATTACTGGTGGGCGCGGTCGGTGGAAGTTACCTCTATGTGCAGTGGCGATTCAATGCGATTCCGAAGATTACGGTCAATAATGAAGTTGCTCAAATCTCAGGTGAGCCGTTCAACATTCTTGAAATTGGCTCAGACTCTCGCGTTGGACTTTCGGGTGCAGTCGCTGCTCAAGCAGGTGCTGTGTCTGGTCAGAGAAGTGATGTGGTGAAGATCATGCACATTGATCCTAAGAAAAATTCTATTTCGGTACTCTCAATTCCAAGAGACACTTTGATCAGCATCATTGACAATCAAGCACTCCATGGTGAATTCAATCGAATCAATGTCAATTACGGTGACGGTGTTTCAGCAGTTGCTAATGCGATAACTGCAAACTTTGGGATTCCTATTAACCATGTAATAGAAGTATCCTTTGGCGGTTTAATTAATTCAGTAGTCGCAATTGGCGGCGTTTACCTAGACTTCCCATTTCCATCTCGAGATTCGTATTCAGGACTACATATCACCGCTAGCGGATGTCAGCTTGTAACGGGGGCGCAAGCACTAGCTGTCGCTAGAAGCAGGCACTTCGAATATTTCCAAAACAATCAGTGGCTTTATGACGGCACTAGTGACTACGGACGAATCTATCGTCAGAATAATTTCATAAAGGCAATGATTAATCGAGCCAAGAAAATATATAACCCTCTCAAACTTAATTCGCTGTTGTCGTCTATCCCTGCAGGCGTAACGCTGGACAGTAAGTTCACATTGAACAATCTGGTTGCTCTCGCCGTGAAATTCCATAAATTTGATGCATCTGCAATGACTAGCTACACCTTGCCCGTGGCTGGAACGGTCAATGAAAATCTTGGCGACGTGCTGATCGTTAAGCAGCCTGATGCACAAGCACTTCTTCAGAAGATTTTTGGGAACACTCTCATAACTCCAACAAATCCACCACCGAATTCACTGTTCGTGTCGACCCCTCCTCCTGTTGTGACTACGACAACAACCACAACAATAATTCCTCCAAAACACAAGAAGCACTCATCCAGCACGTCGACTACCACCACGACTATCGACCCGACGCAGGTGATGCCTTACTTCGATCCAATTCCCTGCTCGCCAAAGTAATTGGGATCATCTGAAAACTGGTTCTTAATACCTAAAATCACAGAGGGCGGCTGTAATAATTACATGCAATGAAACTCCCGCTCCTGTCCAAAATCCTTGTAATTCCTCTTTCAGTGGTGACGGTGATCAGTTTCTATTCAGTAGTTGTTGCCGACGATTCGACAAGTACAACAACGACTGTTGCTACTTCGACATCTACAACTTCCGCAGTGCCCACTTTGCTTAGCTCCAGAAAATTGACGCTTCCTGAAACGGGGAAGTTCACGATTCTCGAAATTGGTGACTCGCTTGGCATTGACTTGGAAATGGGCATGGCAACTGAGCTCGCCAACAATCCCAAAATTCGCTTAGCGAATAGGTCGCTCGTATCATCGGGTCTTACCAGCCCGGCGTTCTACGACTGGCCAGCACATTTGCAAGGATTCTTAAATCAATTCCATCCAAAATTGGTGACAGTATTTTTTGGCGCTAACGACACTCACTCAATAACTGTTGATGGAGTCTCAAGGCCAATTGGAAGTCCTGGATGGAAAAAAGCGTACTCAGATCGAGTGCAGAAAATTGATGCAGAAGCAAACTCTGCTGGTGCAGCAGTGTTGTGGATTGGCCTGCCAGTCATGTTCTCGCCAATTTATGCATCAATGACACGGGTGATTAATGCAACTGTCGAGAGTGCTCTAGCGAAGTCAACAAACGCAACGTATTTGAATACGCAAAGCGTTCTTGCGAATTCAGCCGGGAAATTCGCGTTTGCTCAAAAGGTTAACGGTGTAACTCAGTACATCCGAGCCAATGATGGCATTCACATAAATACCGCGGGACATCTAGTGCTCGCAACGTATGTTGTGAAGAAATTGAATGCTATCTATGGGCTGCCAGTTACTCCAGCTCAGCCAACGACAATTTCTTATTAATTAAGCCCTCCGCCGAAGGCGCCGTAGAGATACGTAATTGCAAGAGTTGTGCCTACGCACGCTGCAAAGAGGAGCAGAGCCAAAGACTGTCGTTTAGTAATCCGTTCGGATTTGCGAATTGGCATTTCAACAAAACGATTCGAAAGTGCTGCGCACAGAAACGCACCCGCCACCTGGGCGAGTCGAACTCCCGGCGACATCACTGTTGTTGACAAATTAATTGTCATGGCGTACTGGAGGGGCAGCATTAACCACACAAAGTGCCATAAGTAAAAGGAGTAAGAAACATCTCCTACGTAGACAATTGGTCGCAGGTACTTCATAGCTCGTTGACTCGTGGTCAATGAATCATTTGAAGCTATCAAGACCAAAGCGGTGGCTGCACATGGTATCCAAGCCAGGAACCCTGGGTAAATACTGGCGCTCGTTAGAAGAAGTGCAGACAACAAGATTCCTGCAACACCAACTGCGCTGAGAGCCTGTCTCACTCGAACTGAAAACGCTGAAGGGATTGGTGGAAGTTGTGTGAGCAACGCACCAAGTGCGAGCTCCCACAGACGAGTGAAGGGTGAATAGTAAGCAGCGACAGCGTTGCTGGTGGAAATGTGAATTGACCACCATGAAGAAGCAACAATTACGAGAAGTAGGAACAAGACAATCGCTATTGATCTGCCCGCGTTGAACAGCTTTCGCAAGAGTAAAAAAAGTATTGGAAATGCGAGATAGAACTGCTCCTCAACTGCGAGCGACCAAAAGTGTGTCACTAGTGAGGGTGGAACACCTGGGTTGAAATAAGTACTTCCAGAAGCGATGAAGTGAAAGTTCAATGAGAAGAGAGATGCAAAACGTACGTCACTCAATAGTGGAATTCCAAAATTGGGCCCTAGAAAGAAATATGTCACTACAACTGTTGTGATCAGTACTAGTGATGCGGCTGGAAGTAAGCGACGGATTCGCCTTGTGTAGAAATTAGCGAGCTGCTGGAATGAGTTCTCTGTGGGGTTGCGCTGTAAAACATTGGTGATGACGAAGCCACTTATTACAAAAAATACATCGACGCCAATGTAGCCACCACCAAAATGCGGCACGCTTGCGTGATAAAAAACAACGAGTACAACCGCTAGGGCTCGAAGCAATTGGATGTCAATTCGATACTTACTGGTGTGCAGGCCTTCAGATGCGCTAGAAGAATTTGAAGAGTTCATCTGGAATACCTTAATTTTTTAAATGTAGTTTTTATGGCAATTGAAGTGTTTTCTGTTGTTGCTCTTCGTGGATGGATTAGGGCAACATCTTCTGGAGCAAGACCTCACAATCGCTGCAATATCTTGAATTTGGAGCGCATTTAAACCTTGTGTAAGAAAGTAACTTTTGTCGTAATTAAGTGAGAGAATAGATAGCCATGAATTCTCGTCGCCCAGGCTTTCGACCTCCAGCTCCACCACGACCAACTCGCCTTGAGTCCGTGGTGTACTTGCGACGACGTATTCTCACGGTCGCTGCAATCCTCACAGTGCTAGTTGTTGGCTATTACGGCGTTACCTTGGGCGCGGCACTTACTAATCCATCACTTGGTGCTAACACATCCGCTCGTGCGGCTGAATGGGGCCGTGAAAGCGGGCTCGGATTCATGGTGACGTGGGCAGAAAACATTGCCTACAAACTCAGTCCACCAAAGGTTGGCGGTGAACCTACAAGTTCTCAATTCGGATCCGGCCCTACCGCGGTGAAAGTTCCTGCCGGAGGACACCTACCGGCGCCGATCAACATTGTTTCTCCTGCTGCAAATCCACTCCCCGGTGAAGGCGTCTGGCACATCGCGGGTAGAAAAACTGCCAGTGGCATTCCAACAATGTATGAAGCCTTCGTGAGACCAGATGCGGTGCACACGAGTTATGTCGTTGGGGCCGTGTGGATGGACCCAACATTGCTGAAGGCACAGCTCTACTCAGGATCACAAATTCCTGGAGGTGGACCGTACAAGTTCACGGCACCTGTAAAGCCAGCTGACTCAAAGAATCTTGTTGCCTCATTTAATGCAGGCTTCAGAATGAAAGACGCCAAGGGTGGTTATTACACCCAAGGGAAAACAGTGATTCCACTAGTTATGGGAGCGGCGTCAGCAGTCATTTTTAAAGATGGAACTATGACTGTTGGTAAATGGGGACGTGACGTCTATACAAACCACCAAATTGCCTCAGTTCGTCAAAATCTCGTGCTCATCGTGGACAATGGTAAATCCGTACCAGGAATCAATTCCAATAACGCCAGCACGTGGGGCGCAACGATTCACAATGCGTATGCGGTATGGCGATCTGGCGTAGGTGTTACCAGAAACGGCGCAATCCTTTACGTGGGCGGGCCCTCAATGTCTATTGCGGACTTAGCCAATGTGATGGTTCGTGCAGGTGCGTATCGCGCCATGGAAATGGACATCAACACCGACTGGGTAACGTTCTCATCATTCACCGGTCCACTTAACAAAGTGACAACTGGAGCTAATGGTAAGTCACTTCTTCCAGCAATGAGAGAAGCACCGAGTCACATCTTCGCCTCGTGGTGGCAGCGAGACTTCTTCACCATGAACCTGCGCAGTAATCAAACTGTCACAAAGGCCAAGCGCTAACGCTTCATCAACTTGTGCCAAAACTGATTTGGCATCAGACGCATGGCAACAGCAACGTACTTAAGAATCGGTGGACTCCAAATAACCAAGTCTCCACTCGCGAGACCACGCATTGTGTTCTCAGCAACTTCATTGACACCAGTGGTGAACGGCGCCTCTTTTTGTCCAGTTGTCATCTTTGAACGGACAAAGCCTGGGCGGAGCAGTTGCAAAGAAACGCCCGTGCCCTTCAGTGACTCAGCGACACCTTGGCACAAACGGTCGAGTCCAGCTTTGGCACCAGAGTAGAGATAGGCGTCGCGGTAGACGCGTACCGATGCAACTGAAGAAATAACCAGAATTCTTCCGCTGCCCTGGGCCACGAGACGACGGCGAATTTCTCCCAGTGCAGCAACTGGCCAGGTGTAATTCACATCTGCCATGCGCGCTGAACCGAGCGGATCGTTTTCAATTTCTCGCTGATTGCAAAGCATGCCAACTGCAATGATCACGAGGTCAACGTTTTCTCCAACTTTGTCGAAAGCTGCGGAGACCACTTCTCCAGCCTTAGCAACTTCTTCAGCCTGGAAGAGGAGCGTGTCAGTCTTCGTGGCACCGTACTCTTGAGCTTCTTTAGCGGACTCGTCGAGGAGCTGCTGGTTTCTTCCAGCGAGCACGACTGTGTGAGCACGTGCGGTGCAGAGTTTCTTAGTGATGGCTCGTGCGATGTCGGAGCTTCCTCCGAGCACGATGACGTTTTGTGGCTGACCAAATGCATTTTCCATGTTGTTATCTTCCTATGTGGAGTCGACGACTTAGATCGCTTATAAGGCGATCTTCAGGGTCGGCTCGATTTTTTACGTTAAGAAATTCATCAAGACGTGGGTACATCGCACGCACTTTTTCGTGACTGAGTCTGGAATCCTTGGCGAAGTAAATACGACCACCAGCACTGAGCACCATTTCATCGAGGTCATCTAATACCTGAGGCAATGCACTTGGCCCAACTGGTAGGTCAAGAGCAAGTGTCCAACCTGGCATCGGGAACGACAGCATTCCTTCATTAGAAGCGCCAAAGCGCTTTAGGACTGCGAGAAAGCTTGGCACTCCAGAAGAAGAGAGTCGCTCAATTGCCTTCGTGACTGTTTCGCCGGCGCTGTCTGGAACAGCAAATTGATACTGCACAAAGCCACGCTTGCCGTAGAGACGATTCCAATCACGCACGCCGTCGAGTGGGTGAAAGAATGCTGACAGTGATTGTGGTTGGCCGATTTTCTTTTTCGGCGCGGCGCGGAACCACAGTTCATTGAAAGCCTTAATAGTGAAGGTATTCAACAGACCACTTGGCGCATTAAAGGGAACAAAAAGCTTTGCGGGCTTGGGTCCTTCGAGACGTTTCGTTGAGTCATCCTTTGCAGCATGGTCACCTCTCGTGAGGATTGCGCGCCCCATAGAAGAACCCTTGGTCATGCAGTCAACCCAGGCAACGGAGTACTTGTAGGCATCGTCGCCACTTTGCATGGCGGCCATCACTGCGTCAAGGTTTGCAAATCGTTCAGTGTCAACGAGCACTTGAGTTGATTCAATCTTCAACATTTTTAAGGTGACGGTGGTGATCACACCTGTTAGACCCATGCCACCAACCGTGGCCCAGAAGAGCTCGGCATCATTGTTTGGAGAAATGGTTACTGCGCCCTTTGGAGTAACGAGGCGCATTTCAAGAACATGGTTTCCAAATGATCCATCAACGTGGTGATTCTTTCCGTGCACGTCTGCAGCCACGGCACCACCGAGTGTTACTTGGCGAGTTCCGGGAGTTACTGGAACGAACCAACCCTGGGGGATTGAGAAACTTAAGAGCTCATCAATAGATGTTCCGGCACCAACGGTTACAACTCCGTCATTTGAAATCACACCAACGCCGTCTAGGTCACGATTGTCAATAACTGTGCCGCCGCCAAGTTGTGCAGCGTCACCATAACTACGACCAAGTCCGCGCGCAATATAGCGCTTAGCGGTACTCATGTCTTTTATAACTTCTAGTTCTGTGGCGGGACTGACTACGTCGCTCACTGAAGGCGAAGTGCGTCCCCATCCGTACAGGGTTTCTTTACTCATCCGTAGATGCCTATGTAGACAAGTGCGATCCAGATGAGACCGAGAACTTGAACAACACGGTCGTGCAGCACGAGGTCTTCTGGCGACTGACCATTACCTGCTTCAGCAGATCTCATTATGAAAAGAATTGCGAACACCACCGGGATAACGGTGAGTCGAATAGGAACAATGTTGTGGTGCACCGATGAAAGTCCAGTTGAGGAAGTGTCAAAGGCCCAGAGACAATATCCAGTAACGACAACCGTTGCGCACAAGGTGAGTGCTGAGTGCAAGAACTGCGGTGTGTACTCAGACAGAACTTGTCTAGTTCCACTTACCCCCACGCTCTTCAGTTCACTCGACCTCTTACCCGTTACGAGGAACAGCGCACCAAAAGAAATAACGACGAGGAACCACGTTGATACAAAAAGGTGTGACGCAACTGCTCCGGCGTAGGCACGCAAGAAGAAGCCACTCGCTACTGCGCCGAACTCCAGTACTGGCACTTGCTTCAAGAACATTGAGTACGAAACTGAAATTACGAGATACAACCCGAGAATCAAGAGCAGTCCTTGTGGGTGCCAGATGGTGGACGCAACTGCGAAGGCGATAATTGCGAGCCCTGCGGATGCTGCGTAGGCGACACCTTTTGACAACTGGCCGGACGCGATTGCTCTGTGCTGCTTCT
>Ga0194037_1001289_pt1 | contig 18218 bp, 12 predicted proteins | sample JunL306m_MetaG_FD_148653 | JGI IMG/M metagenome (GOLD analysis project Ga0194037, IMG submission 148653) | Anoxic zone freshwater microbial communities from boreal shield lake in IISD Experimental Lakes Area, Ontario, Canada - Jun2016-L304-6m | ecosystem: Environmental > Aquatic > Freshwater >...
AATGCTTTCCATCTACTAATAATGGTTTGTAAACACCTAGTGGCTTCGGCGCTGGTGGCAAAGTCAATCCTAGTTTTGCGAAATTTTCTTCAGGAGTACTCATAATTGTATTTTTTAATTATATAAAATAGTTTACAATAAAAACACCTACTAAGCCTGCAACAGAAACAATGGTTTCCATTACACTCCAAGTTTTAAATGTTTCCTTGACTGTTAAGTTAAAGTATTCTTTAAACATCCAAAAACCTGGGTCATTTACATGTGAGAAAAACACACTGCCTGCCCCAGTAGCTAAAACCATTAAACAAGGATTCACACCACTACTGGCAATTAAAGGAGCTACTATACCAGCAGTTGTTAAGCCTGCCACCGTTGCAGATCCTATACTTACTCTTAGAATAGCAGCAATGAACCAAGCTAAAAATAAAGGATGCAAGGACAAGCTCGTTAAAGGTTTTATAAGTTCTGTACTCATGCCCGTATCTAATAATATTTGTTTCAAAGCCCCTGCACCCGCTATAATTAATAAAATACTAGAGACTTCTTTTACAGAGTCTCCAATAGGTCCCATGATGAACTTAATTTTTTTCCCTTGTGCTATACCTAAGGTATATAGAGCAATTAATAAAGAAATAAGCATAGCCACCGATGGATCGCCAATTATATGTATGAATGCTGTTAAAGTATTTTTTGAAGGCAGCGTTAAACTTATAATAGTATCTAAGCCAATTAATAGAACTGGTAAAAAAGCGGCGAACAAACTAGAGAACATACTGGGCAATTCATTATCAGGCATGGTGGCACTAGAAAAAATGGCCAAGGGCTTGCTGGTATATTTTTTTAAAGTGACTGAAAAAATAGGACCTGCAATTATTATAACAGGAATAGCAATGATAATTCCATAAAAAAGAGTGAGCCCAATATTAGCATTGAATTGTTGCGCGAGTGCTATGGGAGATGGATGCGGCGGTAAGAAGCCATGTGTAACAGATAATGCTGCCAAGGCCGGAAGACCTAAATACACTGCAGGTAAATTATATCTTGCAGCCACCGTTATTACTAATGGAACTAATAATACAAAACCTACTCCATAAAATAAAGGAATGCCTATAATAAAAGCAGTTAGCACTAAGGCCCACTGAATATATTTTGTTCCAAATAATTGAATTAAACCACTTGCAATTTTAGTGGCAGCGCCACTATCTGCAATTAATTTCCCTAGCATGGCGCCCACGCATAAAATAATCATTAAAGAACCCACTACATCCCCAATACCTTTTTGAATAGAGCTCATTAAAGCGTTAATTGCCATACCCTTTACTAATCCTGTAATAATACACACTATTAAAAAAGAAATAAATGGATGTAGTTTAACTACTGTAATAAGTAGTACTAAAAAAACAACAGCAAATAATAGCAATAGAATTGTCATGCGTTAAGTATGCAATTAAAGTGTTTTTATCATAATGTTTTTAAAGTAAATAGGCGCCCCTGCATGCTTGCCTTGTAGGCCAATATAACCATGTAAAGCCAATGTAGACATAGGGTTATACAACCAACCCGGTATTTTAGTACCATCCGGATTTATTTTACTAGAAGTAAAATCGTCCATATTACATTCATTCACTAAAGTGCCATTCAATTCTATTTTAATATTTTTTTCAACACAAGTGATGGTATAATGATTCCACTCACCTGGTCTTTTTAAATCTTTATTCGTTGCTGGCTTATGTCCGAATATGGCACCACATTGCCAACTAGCTTCGGCCTTGCTCCAAGCTTTAGAATAATCATCGGCTATTTGTATTTCCACTGAATGCGGTATCCATTCTATTATATTTGTGGCATGTACAATGACTCCACTATTCGTTCCATCGGCAGTTTGAAAATCTAGATCTAAAATAAAATTATCATACATGTCTTTACTCCAAATAGATTCATCTTTAGCTGCAGTTAAGACCCCAGATGAATCTTTCCAAATAGCTGGATCATATTGAGCCGACTCTAAATTTTTTCCAAATAATACTTTCCAGCCTTTTTTATGAGTATTAGGATAATTATTTTGAGCATTAACTATATTACTATTAAAGTAGCATAAAATAAAAAATAGATAAAAGGCTGTTTTCATAAATTTATAATTTATTCAATTTACAACAAAATTCATTAGGTTTTATTGAAAAATATATGAACCATTTCTACAATGGCTCCTTAACCCCTCATAAAAAAACCAAGACGCAAGTAGGTTAATTAAGGTAGATTTCTTAATTTACTAACCTTAAAACAATCCTATGCGTAAATTCTTACAAACACTACTGTTGTTGATTCCTTTTTTTGCAATGAGTCAGCAAAAAGCAAATTATACTCTAGCCGCTCGTTTCTCCCCTAAGAAATTAGAGAAAATGATTTTTTCTTTAGCGGTAGACCCTCATTGGCTTAAACAGTCAAATAAATTTTGGTACACTTACGAAACCAGCGAAGGCAAACAATGGAATATTGTTGACCCTGTAAAGAATGAGAAAAAGTCAATGTTTAACCGAGATAAGTTAGCGGCTGAATTAACTAGAATTATTAAAGACCCATTTGATGGACAGCATTTACCCGTAGATTCTATAAAATTCATAAAGGATGAGAACTGGATTCAATTTGAAGTAAAAAGCAGCATTGAAATTAATAAAGAGGGAGAACTAAAAAAAGACGAGAAACCAGAAAAAATAAAAAAGACATTTTACTTTGAATATAATTTATTGACAGAGCAATTAAATGAATTAGTAGGTTTTAAAAAGCCAAAAAGAAAACCCAATTGGGCTAATATTTCTCCCGATGAAAAAACAGTAGTTTTTGGAAGAAATTTTAATTTGTTTTATATGGATAAAGCCAATTATGAAAAAGCTTTGAAAAATGAAGACGATAGTACAATTGTAGAACATGCCATTACCAAAGACGGAGAACAAAATTTTAGCTGGCACAGTGAAAGCGCCTATGGAGGTGGTGGAGAAACCAATGTAGATATTGAAAAAAATAAAAACAAAAGAAAGGCTGTTTATGGATTATGGAGTGAGGATAGCAAACATATTGCCATTACCAAAGTAGATAATAGAAAAGTAAAGGACCTATGGGTAATTAACAGTATTGCCGACCCTAGGCCTACGCTTGAAACCTATAAGTACTGGATGCCAGGTGAAAAAGATGCACCCGTTGATCATTTAATGATTGTAGATATGGGGTCTTACAGCTATAAAGAAATTAATGCTTCTTTATTTAAAGACCAAGACTTAGCGGTTTGGAATAAAACCAATAATGTAAATACAAGAGACGATGAGCACAAACCTAGTATATGGTTAGGCAACAATGATAAATTATACTTATCTCGCAGCAGTCGAGATTTGAAAAAAATTGACCAGTGCGTAGTGGATATTAATACTGGATCAGTAAAGACATTAATTGAGGAAAGCCTTAATACCTATGTAGAAATACAAAAACCAGGTATACTAAAAAATTCAGAGGAATTTATTGAATGGAGTGAGCGTGATGGCTGGGCACATTTATACTTATATGATAAAGAAGGAAAATTAAAGAACCAAATTACACAAGGCCCATGGCATATTGAGGAAGTCATATCTATTGATGAAGAAAAAAGAGTTGTCTATTTTTCTGCCAATGGGAAGGAAAATGTGAATGCCTCTGTAAAAGAAGACCCTTATTACTTGCACTTATACAAAGTAAATCTTGATGGAACTGGCTTACAATTATTAAACCCTGGCAATTTCGATCATAGCTTTAGTATGAACGATAAAAAGAATTATTTTGTGAATACTAGTTCTCGTATTAATACCACACCCACCTCTGCCCTATATTCAACTGATGGTAAGAAATTAATGGATTTAGAAACAGCAGATCTAAGTTCTTTGTTTGCTGCAGGCTACAAATATCCTGAAACCTATAAAGTAAAAGCCGACGATGGCATTACCGATATTTTTGGAGTGATGTATAAACCTTACGATTTTGATAGTACTAAAAAATATCCCATTATTGAATATGTATACCCTGGGCCCCAAACAGAGTCGGTAAATAAAAGCTTTAGCAAGGGCATGGATAGAATAGACAGACTAGCTCAATTGGGTTTTGTAGTAGTAACCATTGGCAATAGAGGCGGCCATCCTGCGCGCAGTAAATGGTATCATAATTATGGTTATGGCAACTTAAGAGATTATGGACTAGCCGATAAAAAAGCAACCATTGAACAATTAGCCGATAAGTATAGTTTTATTGATAGAGATAAAGTAGGTATTCATGGCCATAGCGGTGGAGGCTTTATGAGTACTGCTGCCATGTTGGTGTATCCTGATATATTTAAAGTAGCAGTAAGTAATGCAGGCAATCATGACAATAGTGTTTACAATAGATGGTGGAGTGAAAAGCATAATGGTGTGAAAGAAAATATATCTGATAAAGGCGATACCACTTTCTCTTACATGATTGACAAAAACCCAGATATTGCCAAAAACTTAAAAGGAAAATTATTACTCATACATGGTGAAATTGACAATAATGTGCATCCTTCGAATACTATTCGTGTAGTGAATGCATTAATTAAAGCCAATAAGCGTTTTGATATGTTAATACTACCCACTCAAAGACATGGCTTTGGAGATATGAGCGAGTATTGGTTCTGGAAAACAGCCGATTATTTTTCTAGAAATCTTTTAGGAGATATGACGGAGAGGTCGGTAGATATTGAAGAGTTAAATAAAGAAATAGAAAGAAAGAAATAGAGAAGAAGAAGTAGAAAGGAAAAAGTAGTGAAGAAAAAGTAAAACTTTTAAATATAAAAAAGGACTCAATTCATAGGGGCCTTTTTTTTGTAGCTATTAATTTAGTAAGTATCTAAAATTCTAACTACTATTAAAAATTAAAGTAGTTAGTAATAAAAATTATAAACTATTATAATTTAATAGTACTCATACCTCCGTCAATAGATAAAATTTGACCTGTTACCCAGCTAGACTTATCGGTTAATAAAAATTCAACCGCATTGGCTATGTCTAGTGGCGTTCCCACCCTTTTAAGGGGATGCCTCTGCGCGTTGGCATCTATTTTCTGCTCAGAGTTTAATAAACCTGCGGCCAGTGGTGTATTGGTTAAAGAAGGTGCAATGCAGTTGACACGAATGGTGGGCGCCAATTCAGCAGCTAAGGCCTTTGTTAAACCCTCAATAGCCCCTTTTGAACTTGCTACTAATGAATGGAAATTTAAACCTAATTGAACAGCTACTGTAGAGAATAAAACAATAGACCCATTTTTACTTTCTTTTAATTTAGGCAGTGCTGCTTGTATTATTTTAACAGCACCCACTACTTGTAAAGTATAATCTTTTATAAAATCGTCGGCAGGTATTCTATTAAATGGTCTTAAACTAATAGCGCCAGGACAATACACAATGCCTTCAATAGAGGCAGGTAAAAAATCTAGATTTATATTTTCATCCAAGACATTTATATTATGGTAATGAATATTACCTGCATTTTCAATTGCATGTGTATTATAAGTAGCATGCACTGTATGGCCTGATGCCGCTAATTGGTTCGTTAGTTCTAAACCAATACCCGATGAACCGCCTACCACTAAAAATGTTGACATTGAAAAAATATATTATTTATTAAAGCTAAATTATTACTACACTCGACTATTCCTTCCATTCAATAGGAATAGAGATTTCGTTTTTACGACCAATAAAATCAAATGGAGCATTATAACCTAAGAAATTATAACCCCCTATTATTTTAATTCCTTTTTTATTTAAAAGCGCGACTAACTTATTGGTATAGTCAGTAATTTTTTCATCATTGGCATATCCCCCAAAAGCAATGACTGCCTCATAAGATTCTGTTGATTGTTTGATTTGAACGGTAGCATCTTTAGGCTTAGGTAAACTAGACGCGTCGTATTTTTCAGGCATTACAAAACTCATAGCTGACCCTTTTTCACTCATCTCCATTCTTACTGGAGCTGTCATAGCAATGCTTTTGTTTTGGTCATTGCCGCCAAAAATATAACCAGCTAATTTTCTAAAGCCACTACTGGCCACTTGCTTATAATTTGAACCACTTGACTGAATGGTTGCAAAAGTAGCTTTAGGGTAAAATCGTATTTCAAAACCCTCTTCCACTTTAACCACACGGTACTTTTGGGTTTCAATTTTTGAAGCCGAAAAGCTTCTAAATGATTGAAATACAACAAATACAAGGCCTAGGGCAATAAATAGGTATACTAGTTTCATAAAAAATAATGTTAATAACATAGAAATCCTGAAAAAGTTTGAACGAGAAGCTTTTTACAATGAGTTATAAAATTCGATCAGTTTTAAAACCTGGTCTTCGTTTTTGAAATTTATTTTATTCGTTGTCATATATTGATTGACAGCAGCCGCTTGGTCAGCTAAAATATTCATAAAAAATTCCTTCTCTTTTTTAATACGTTTCATTTCTCCACCTATATAGATATACCCATTTTCACGCACCATAAATTCTTTTGACTTCTCACCAGAAAGCTCATTCAGCCTTTCTTCAATACTTTTATTGATTGACTTTAATAAGGTTGCTTTACCAGTGGTATACACCTGGTAAAAATATAAGCTAGTTTGATTGTCAATTTTTGGAAACCCCGACTGAAATGTATAATTTTTAACACCTTGCTTAGTAGAATCAACTATTGAAATTGTTGATACCATACCCTTGCCAATAAAGCCTTCCTCACCACTACTTGACTTAAATACCACTTCATGTTCTACTAAATTTAATTTAGCTTTCACATTGTAATACTTTCTGCCATCTGATAAAAAAATAGTTGAAAATTTATATTCGGGTAAAAAATAGGCAGACCCATTAATGTCTCCATATTTATTTTCAAAAGCACGCCCATATACGTCACTTAAAAAAATTTGACTACCAAATTTCCCTGTGGTATTGATAGTATTATCTTGAGCGCTCATAATTTCAACCAAAGACATTAAAAAAACAAATAACAATAACTGCTTTTTCATTTTGCTATATTTTTATAAAGATAAACATCCCTTAAACAAAACAAGACCCAAATGGGTCTTGTTTTTATAAATCTAAACTATTTAACTATTGTTTAGGATTCTTCACTGGAGCCGCTCCTGAAGCTGGCGGATTGTATGCCAACTCATTATCTGGAACATCCCAATAATCCAAGTATCCATAAACAATACTTGCCTTCGTATATACTTTTGCAGTAGATGAAACTACAACACAGTTAGTACGAGATTTGTCAGGAGCAATAATTTCCCAACGACGCGCATCATAAAAAGATAATCCTTTAAAAGCTAAACCAATTCTACGCTCAGCTCTTAATTCTTCGTAAGCTGCAGCAGCAGTGGCACCAGCGCCAATAGAAGTTAAACCTGCACCTTGGTAAGTTCTTACAGCATCAATAGACTTGACACCTAAGTCAATTGATCCTGTTTTAATTAAAGCCTCTGCTTTCATTAATTCATTTTCTTCATAAGTTGCTGCAATAGTAATTTCATTTGCACCAGAAGTAGTATTAGAATAAGTGACTACACCCGCTAAAGCATTACCACCATTTTTAAGTGTATAACGTGTATTGAAAACATTACCACGGTCTGTATTGAATAAACCAACTGATGACAATGTTAATACGTTATTATCTTTACGCTTATCTCCTGTTCTGAAATCTTGAACCCAGCGCTCACTTAATTTATAAGTGTTAGTAGAACCAGTAGCACTAGATTGAGAAGTTTTATCAGCCACTGTACTTTCAATGAAAGAACCAGCCGCATCGGTACGAGCCGTAAAAATTAAATCGGTAGACTTAACACCATCTGTAGTTAAAGTTAAAATAGTATTCCACTGAGCTGCACTCATTGCAGACACTGTAGTGTTTACTAAAATATTACGCGCTTTCATAGTATTGATATTACGCTTCCACATATCAACAGTTAATGCCCCACCTTTACCTTTTTGTAAAAAAGAAGGAACTAATTTAGTAATAGTTGCTGTATAATCGGCAGCGCTTGTTGATGCTGTACCTAAAGCAGTTGCACAACTATCATAGTTAGCATTAGCTTCAGCAATAATGGCTTCCTTCGTTACATAGTTACCATTAGTAGTAGCAGCAGAAGGTGTATTATTTTGAATAATACCCGCATAATACATAGAGCCAATTTGACTATATGCATATCCTTTCCACCAATATGCCCAAGCTTTCACAGTTGCTTTTTTAGAATCGGCACCTGTACCTGAGAAAGTTACATTTTTACATAAATCTAAGACACCGTTAGCTGCAGTAATCATATTGTACATGTATGACCATTGGTAGTTGGTAGTATTACTTACGCCTTGTGCATTTTGATTTACATAACGACATAATTCATATTGTGTCTTAATACTTGCTGGGTTTAATACAACGGTACCATCATCCAAGGTTACTTTATTAGGACAACCAATTTGGTTCATATAAGCATTCGCTGCCTCTGCACCAATGATGTCACCCATTAACTCTTGGAATCCGATTGTGCCCGCCCAATAACGGCCGTAAACACCATCAGAGTATTTTAAATCGTAAAATCCATTACGATAAATTGCGCCTTGCGCGAAAGAAAGAACACCAGGCTCATTTTGAGCACTCTCCGGTGTAGGTAAGTTAGTATTAGAGATATCAAGATCTTTCTTACAAGCTGATAAGCTTAAGGTTAATCCCAATATTCCGACTAAAAATTTATTATACTTCATATCTGATAATTTTAATTAGTTAAGGTTTAAAATCCAACATTCAAACCAATAGTATATTGTTTAGTGTTAGGAATTGTATTGTGATCTAAACCACGGTCGAAAGCAGAGTTAGTAGAGTAGTTAACCTCTGGATCCATACCAGAGTATGGAGTAAAGGTTACCAAGTTACGTCCTGACAATACTAATTGTAAGCGACTAATTGCTTTGATTTTAACCAGTTTTGCTAAATCAACACCAACAGAAACGTTTCTTAAACGAACAAAACTTGCATCTTCATAGAAGTAGTTTTTAGTTCCGTTAGCTGCACCACCTGCATACATACTACGATAAAACGCAGTATAAGCAAAAGTTTGGCCATCAATAGAAATTGGATTATCATAATCATGATGAATACCATCACGATACATCCATTGTTTTGTTTGGTTGTATAAATGCGCACCTGATACCCAATCCCATTGCATATTAAATGAAACAATATTCTTGTAGTTCAAGTTGTTAATAAAACTCATATTGAATTTTGGATTTGGATCACCCAAGCTATATTGGCCAGGTAAAGCAACTGCTTGCTTAGTAGCTTTATTCACTACCCAGTCTCCGCCCACAGTGGTATGCACTACTTCATATAAACCACGATTCGCTTCAGTAATAAATGCAGTTCCAGTAGCAGGGTTAACTTCATCTAAAGACTTCATCATTCTGTAACCGAAGAACTGTCCAATTTTATATCCTTCCTTTAAAGTAATACCTACGCTACCAGCACCAGAAGTAATTACCACTGGAGGTCCTTTTACATAAGTAATTTCAGAAGTTTGTTGAGAATAGTTCGTGATGAAATCCCAAATTAAATCTTTACCAGTATATACATTTAAGTTTAATGATGCTTGTACACCATGAGAACCTAATCCAAAGGCGTTATCTAATGTACCACCCACACCTGTTGAAGGCGCAGCGTCTACACTATAAATAGCATTCACTGTTTCTCTCTTCCATAAAGTAGCAGAAACATTGGCAGTTTTTAACCACTTGCCACGTAATAAGTTAAAACCTAAGTCAGTACCATATTCTGTTTCTTTTGACAACTCCACAGATAAATTTTTATTAGGAGTAGTAATAGGAGAAACGAAATCGCTATTCGCACCAAGGTTCACAGCACTTAATACAGGGAAACGTTGGAAGGCACCTGGTTGGATACCCGCCTCACCATAACCTGCTCTTAATTTAAACTCGTTAATAACGTTGTCTAATTTCAATTTTTCAAATGGCTTTAATTTATGTAAAGCAAGAAATGCATCTCCTCTTGGGAAAGTTTGTGCAGTTGCACCCGATCCGAAAGCAGATGAATAGTCACTTCTAACACCTACAGAGAAACCTGCAAAGTCAGACCAATCAAAACGTTGATTCGCAAGTATACCATAAGTAATAAATGGCTGAACATAGTCTGTAAAAGTTTTAAAGTTCGCAGCTTGAGAAGAATTCCAAGGCGAATAGCCTGGACCATCATAAGCATAAGAACCATAAGATTTATAATAACTATTACGGTAATCAAATGCAGCTGTTGTAGAAGTTCTTAAAGGAATATTGATATTAAAATCCTTTTGGAAATCGGTTCTAAAAGTAGCTGTTCCAATAAAGTTTTGGAAGATTGTTCTATCTACATAGTTGTCAATCTCACCAGTGGTGGTACCATTGGCTGAACTATTAGGATTGTAGTTACTTGTGAATCTTCCTTGTAATACAGCATTCGCATTACCAGACTGATCGTCATAATAATAGTTAGTATTTGTATTAGAAGAGTTAATAGCATATTTAGCATCTAATTCTAAAAACTTAGGTAAACGATAGTTTAAATTGAAGTTTTGAATAACATCAATTTTCTCAATTAAAGTTCTTGAGTATTGATTTGTATAAAAAGGGTTAGTGTGGTTTACACCTGCTGCAGCTCCAAAATAAGTTGCATAGTTACCATCTAAATCTTTTTGTGTGAAATCAACAAATGGACGAGCGTTATTCAAAGCAAAGAATACGTTACGACCAGTTTGATCATTCAAAGTATTCTTAGTATACACTAATTGAGTAGTAGTTGTAAACTTCAAACCTTTTGCTAATTCTAAACCTATCTTACTTGTTAAGTTAGAACGTTGGTAGTCTCCATTATTAATGAAGTTTGAATTTTGCATGTTCGTAGATCCAGAAAATAAGTAATCTACTTTTGGACCAGCACCAGAAATAGTTAATGAAGCATTGTGCGCATAACCATCTCCTAAAAGTTGTTTATAATGATCGTAGTATTTTAAATTAGCGTCATAAGCTTTATTTTGAATACTCGTATATTTTGCACCAGCAAGACCTTCCACTCCTAAAGAGTTGTATTGCACGTCACCATTGAATACTAATGTTTTAGGATCTAATGACATAATTGCACCAGAACCAGTTAAAACATTATTAGAACCATCGGTAACAAAGGCATGAAAATGTGCTTTTTCTAATCCACCAATATTTAATAATGAATTATTAGTAGTAGATGAACTGAATTCAATATTCATCTTACCTTGTTTACCTTTTTTAGTAAATAATTGAATAACACCATTCGCACCTTGCGCACCATATAATGAAGCAGCAGCGGCACCTTGTACCACCTCCACTCTTTCTATGATATTTACGTCAATGGAGTTTAAACTTGTTGCACGGGCTTCAATTCCATCAATTAAAATCATTGGAGAGGTACCACCTTGTACAGTGTTAATACCACGCAATAAAATTTGTAAAGGACGTCCTGGAGAACCATTCGTACTTTGAATTTGTGCACCCGCAATTTGACCAACTAATTGTTGACCAACATCACCAGTGGCTACTTTCACTTGATTAGATAGGTTCACATTTTCAACTGCAACACCTAATCTTTTCTTTGAAGTAGCAGCACCTACTCCTGTCACCACCACATCGGCTAAAGCTTTTACTTCAGAAGTTAATCTGATAGTGATGGTGTTTCCTGTAACAGGAACTTCAGCGCCTTCAAAGCCTAAGGCAGAAGCAACTAAAACTGCGCCTTTCTGATTTACTGTAATAGTAAAATTACCGTTAGCGTCTGCAGTAAGTCCTTTCTTTGTGCTTTTTTCTAGAATACTAGCGCCAGCAACAGGGGCATTTTTTTCATCAATAACCTTACCGGTTACTTTAACTGTTTGAGCATAACCAACCATTATAGTCAGTAGAAATGCGCAAACACTCATAAGGATTTTTTTACTCATGTTTTATTGTTTAATTATTAGCCAAATTTTTACTTAGCAAGGGAAGCTTGTATATGAAAAACAAATACCAGCCTCAACTCGTTCAAATATAATTTTAAATTATAAATTATGGTTAACGAAATTGGGATTTTTTTAACAAAAAGATAATAATCTAGCAATATGGCCATATTATGTTGACTACCAATTGTTTGTATTGCTAATGATTAGATAATAATTAGCATTTTAAAGACTTAAATACTTTAAATGTTTGCTTTTACTAGGAATAATTAAGGAGAAATTTAAACAAAAAAAAGGGCTTATTATTCTATAAACTTCACAACTCGTGCTAATTTACCATCAGCATTCATGCCTTCGAGTACAATTTGTAGCTTCTTGCTTATATCGTTATTGTAAAATTCAATTCTCACCCTTGTACTTCTTTTATTTGTTAAGACATAAGGGTTCCAATATAAGGTGGTACGATTATCTGTTTCAAAACTAGCAGTGGGTTTATCATAATCTGGATGAAAAAACTCTTTAAATACTGAATAGCCTCCCAAAACAATATTCTCCATTCCCTTACTATTAATATTACTTGATTTATTTGCACCACCACGTTTAGTATAAATAGCAATTGCCCCTCCACTACCTCCGCTACCAGCACCAGATGATCCAAAGAAAGGAGGTCTAATAGCTTTGATAAAAGCAATATCTGCAATATTCATTGTTTGAATTTGTTCAATAGGTGTATTAAATTCATTAACATAGAAATCGGTTTTAGATCCTCTCCAAGAAGCTGAAGCTTGCGAACCCGAGATTGAAATACTTAAACCAGGTACTTTTGCTTGCAAATAAGTTAATATGTCAATGGCTGCTATTGCTAAGCCATCGGAGGTTAAATCAAAAGAGACACCGTCGCCTCCAGCAAAAAGACCTTTTGCATATTTTTCCTCTAATAACTGAACAGGGGTTTTCACTCTTGTCTTCACCACTACTTCTGTCAAAGTCATAGAGGCCAATAATTTTCTTTGTCTTTCTTGTTCTACTAAAAATAAATTTAGTTTAGCCCTTGCCATACTATCGGTAGTATAAGACTGAAAGCCACCCGGGTCCACTTGTATTTTAGTAAACTCTTGTTTGATCAATCCATTATCAAAATGTACTACAGTTTGATTGTCTAGTTTTGACTTTCCATTGAGTGAATAATAAATTCTAGCAGTATCATAATAGAAAACCGATTTATCCTCAAAGCTGCCATCTTTTCCAACTGGCACAAATAACATCTTATTCGAACTATCCTTCCCGTGAATAATTAAATTCAATAAAAGATTATCGGAAGATTTTGCAATAGTTCCTCCATATAATTTACCAGCAAGCTTCATTAACTCAGTCTCTCTCGGATAAGTGATGGTAGGTAATAGACCTGCTTTAATTTTTGCCCAATCAAATTTGCGCCATCCATTAGTAAGCATGACTAAATCTAAATGAGCGGCAACAGAATCGGCATCGCTTGAAAAATAATAAGCAGGGTTATACACTTTGCCTTTAATTTCATTGCTTAAAAGAAAATCGGAATAAATAGTTTGTTGTTCGGGCATAACAATGGAGGCATCGGTAATAGATATAGACATATTGGAAGCCGCTGTATCTTTTACTGTTATTTCAAGTACATTTTTACCTCTCTTACTGGTATTAGCAATACCTACATTTAAATTGGCATTGTATTCATGTAAACGATTATTTACAAGTACAATTCTTTCCGCAATAGGTAGCCAATCATTGGTAAATAAAGAAAATTGAACTACCCCTGTTGGAAGTTCCTCAATGGGTAATGCTGCTTTTTGCACTTGACGCTCCTCCCCTTTAAACTCAACAGTATATATTAAATGTTGATTCTGATGCACAATTAACCTCATATGTTTATAGGATGCAGAAGGTACATCAATGGTTCTTTCTACTTGTGCATAGGCCTTTTCATTGTCCATGCTTATTTTTAAAATTACGCCTTGCTTATTGGCCGCCGTAATGGGGGTAGTTCCTTTTTGTCCATTTTCGTCGGTCCAATTTAATTGATACTTTTCTCCAGTAGTAGGTCTTAATTTAAATACACCCATGCCATCGTGTTGAACCTTTAAAGTATCTACCACTTTATTTTTATCGTTTACTACAAAGCCTTTAATAAATATCGGGGTCCCAAAATTATTAGTAGCCTTAAATGCTAGTTTACTTAAAAGGCCTTCCACTAAAGTACCCCCTTCCGGAAAAACATCTACTCTAGTTTTATTAGTCGTAATATTTTTTGCTTTGGAAACTACTCCATCATTAATAGGAATATTTTTTTCATATAAAAAAACACTATCGTCATTCAACATCCAACGGGTATAGGCTTTGACTCTTAAAAAATCGCCTTTATAATTGGCAGGTATTTCAAAACTACCTTTAGCAGAAGATTGAAATAAAGGCGCTGCTATTTGTTTTATATAATTACCATTGTTGTCATACCAGTTCACATATACATTCTTGCTTACGCTAGTCCATTCCATGCCTGATAATACATAGAGTTTATAAAATATAGTCTCCCCTGTATTGTACATAGTTCTATCAAAGTGAATGTGAATTTTTTCGTGCGGAAATTGCTCCTCATAAATATTTAAAAGAGAATCAAATACTTGCGCCTTTGACTTAAAAGAAAAAATGATTGTAAAGAAAAAAAGTATAGTAAGTGCTTTGCTGAACTTAATGGATTGAAATTTAGGAGTGCGCATGGTATGTGATAAACGTATGATAAACTATTTTATTTTCGGGCAGATTGATTATTGTTTTCTTTAAAATAATTAATGCCCAGTACAATAAGAATAATAACTAAGCCAAAAAATTCTCTCGACTCTTCTACCCAAGGTTGTTCTGCTTTCATGGTGCTTGCAATATTAGAGGCGTTATGAAACTGAACCCAATCGATAATGCCATTGGTGTCAAACATTTTATAAATAGCATAGACACCAAATACTAGAAAACCAGCCCAGTAAGCCATTCTATGTATGGGCTTCTGTATTACTTTAAAATAACAAAGTAAAGCAGGATACAAATAAATGGGTATCCATAAATAAGGGTCTGGGTCGTTATATTGCACAGCTGCAAATAAGATAAAAACGATACAAAAGAAGATATTGAAAAATTTCATTGTTGATATAAATTTAGTGAAAAGAGTACAATCCCTTTCTTATCCCCTAATACCCCAAATTTACTGAAATTTTAAACAAGTAAACGCAGAAGCTGTTCGCTTCGGAAAGGCTGGTACTGCAAGAGCCTCTTATTTTATGGAAACTAAATTTCTTTAAGCTCTTGTCTGCTTAAAAAAGCAATTGAACTAAGTAAAAAAAGTAATAATACTATTTTCATGCTGCCTAATTTTAAAATTAGACAACCCTTCAAATAAAAGGTTTAATGATTAGCTTGCATTTCAGCGTACTTATTATACGAAATAAACTCACCGTGCTTTTTTAGATCTGCTATTAAACGGTTCAATTTCTCAAAAAGACTTGACTGACAACCCTTTGTGGTATACTTGGGCAAGCCATATGCACTAATATCTACAAACTCCCAGGGATGAAAATATAGGCTTAAGAAGCCTTCTGTTTTTAAGCTATGTATTGCTAAGGCTAGATATAATGAATAGGGAAAGTTCTTAAAACTTAGCCAAAATAGAGGTATTCTACAAAAACTACTCACTGAAGCCGGTATTCTAGTTAAACCCTCCTGCTTATAAAGTTTCTTAGGCAAATGCATATTGTTATACCTGCCAGGTAACCAAGTGGGATGAATAGAAGCATCATATGCATAGCCCGCTTCTATGATATCCCCCACAGGAACCTGCTTCATTCTAGGCATTCTTAAACCAACCACTTCTTTATTAATAATGGCAGACAATCTTTCACGGGATAATTGCAAGTGTTCTTTGCTATAACTAGAATGATAAAAACTATGTGAAGCAATTTCATGTTTTTCCGATAAAGCTTTAATGCTATCTGGATAATGATTTGCAAAATTAGCAGTAGTAAATAAAGTAGCTTGAATAGCTGGGTCGGCTAATAGAGGCATTAACTTATCTAATCCTAATTTGCCTAGTTTCATTTGTTCTTCTGCAGAAATATTAAATTGATATTCTAAGGGCATATCAAATTCCTCTACATCAAAACTTAATAAAATTTTAGGAATCATAAATTTGATTCTTTAATAATATAGTGTGGCCTGCTTTTACTTTGTGAAAATAATTTACTCAAATAAACTCCAATAATACCTAAAATCATAAGGTTTAAGCCTCCAAAAAACACTACAGTTACAATCACTGAAGCCCAACCACGCACTTCAGTTCCCGTATAAAATGCATAAATAATGTAAGGAATATACATCACAGACAAAATAGAAAAAATTAATCCAAGATAAGCGGCAAAGTATAAGGGCTTGGTACTAAAAGAAGTGAACCCATTTAAACCAAAGCTTACCATTTTTTTAATAGTATACTTAGTTTTACCACTCAGCCTATCTTCAGGATGGTACTCTATACTAATTTGTTTAAAGCCCATCCACTTAATTAATCCTCTATAAAATAATTCGAATTCATTAAATGATTTTAATTGAGTAATGGCATTGCCACTAATTAATCTAAAATCTGCAGAGCCTTGTTCAAGCGTGATATCAGATAACTGATTGAGAATTTTATAAAATAAATTAGATGTTTTTCTTTTAAAATAACCTGAAGTCTCATTTTCAACTCTATGGGTACGAACTATATCATAGCCAAGTTCATACTGTTTCAATAATTCATTGATTAAATAAGGGGGGTGTTGTAAATCACAATCCATCATTATAATTACATCTGCAGTAGAGGCGTCCAAACCTGCTTTAATAGCATTTTGGTGACCAAAATTTCTTGAAAGTTGTATGTATTTTACTTTACTGTCTTGCTTTGCTATTTCTTTTATTTGCAACAGCGTATCATCTGTACTACCATCTTCTACAAACAATACAGTATAGTCATAATTCGTATTGCCTAAAACCTGTTTTATTTCATCATAAATAGGCATCACATTTCCATGCTCATTATGTGCTGGTAAAATTATCTCAAGCTTGGTTTGCATGGGGGTGATTTTGGTCAAAATTAGCAAAAAGTAAATGAAAACTAATCAATATCCAGCTTACAAAACAAGGGACTGCCTTCAACGAGTATTTTATAACATATTCATCTCTTAGATACTTAGGGAATAAATCGGTTGGGGAAAACACAGTAAGCACCAATAGAAATAATAATAAAATGTATAGCCATCTAGGGGGCTTGGGGGCAAATAATACATACCATATTCCAAATCCAGTCACAGCAATCACATAGGTAGGCGATTCGGCAGAGGTAGAAAAAATAACTAAGCCTATTAGTAGTTGCGCCAAATACGATAACTGAAACTTAACCTCTTTCCATTTTGAGAATCGGTACAAAGGCAAAATCATTAAAATACCAGCGGGAATGGTAAAATAAAAATTAGGTATACTATAAAACCCGCTAACTCTTTTCACAAAACCCATGGCAGAAATATCGGTCATGGCATTGGTTTGGTAGGAAGTTATATTTTCTATATTTTTTTCTTGTAAACATTGATACCAGTCAAAATAGGACTTTGTTACAAACTCAGGGCTAGAAATAAACATGGGTAAACAAAATAGTATCACAGCCCATAATATTAAATAGGCTATTAGTTTTTTATAATCCTTTGAAAAAAATATAAAAGGTATTCCTACAATTCCATATAATTTAACAAATACACCTGCAACAATTAATAGGGCGGCTAGCCCTAATTTATCTTCTTTAATAAAAACATAAGTCAAAATTATCCAACTACATAGCATTGGATTAAATTGTAAATTTTGAATAGCAGTTAATGTTTCAATTAAACAAATTAATAAAATTATATTCTTACCCCACTGTGTTACCGGTAATTTATGTACAGCATAAAATAAAATCCAAACATTCAACATAGCCCATAAAGTAGCTCCTATGAAATTGGGTAGTAATACAAAAGGAGCAATGATTAAACTGAATAAAGGGCCATAATGGTTTTTATCAAAGTATTCAGCGGGATAAAAACTATATAAATTTTGTTGATGAAATGTATGCCAAAAAACATTTTTATAAATGAAGTAATTATTGATATAGGCATCTCCTCTATTT
>Ga0194037_1001290_pt1 | contig 18216 bp, 14 predicted proteins | sample JunL306m_MetaG_FD_148653 | JGI IMG/M metagenome (GOLD analysis project Ga0194037, IMG submission 148653) | Anoxic zone freshwater microbial communities from boreal shield lake in IISD Experimental Lakes Area, Ontario, Canada - Jun2016-L304-6m | ecosystem: Environmental > Aquatic > Freshwater >...
CAACAGGCGAACCGCTGCCAGTCTGGATATCCGACTTTGTGCTGATCAGTTATGGCACAGGGGCCATCATGTCAGTTCCGGCGCACGACAGTCGCGACTGGGAGTTTGCAAAACAGTACAACCTGCCAATCATCGAGGTGATCAAAAGCCCGCATGATGTTCAGGATGCTGTTTTTGAGGATAAAAACAGTATCTGCATCAACTCCTCCAACAATGAAATTTCGCTTGACGGACTTGCCTATGCTGAATCATTTGAGAAAATGGCTTCATGGCTTGAAAAGAAGAACGTGGGGACAAGAAAGGTGAACTACAAACTTCGCGACTGGATCTTCAGCCGTCAGCGTTACTGGGGAGAACCTATTCCGATCAAGCATTATGACGACGGAACTCTTCGACCAGAAACCAATCTTCCTCTTGTCCTTCCGGAAGTTGAGGCCTATCATCCATCGTCCACCGGCGAATCGCCCCTTGCGAACATTCCGCACTGGCTCTACGGATCGGATGAACACGGCGCATTCCGACGAGAAACCAACACTATGCCCCAGTGGGCAGGCAGTTGCTGGTACTACCTCCGCTTTATTGATCCAGAAAACAGCCTGCAACTGATAAATCCTGAACAGGAGCGTTACTGGATGAATGTCGATCTCTATATCGGTGGAGCTGAACATGCTGTCCTTCATCTGCTCTATGCCCGCTTCTGGCACAAGGTACTCTTTGACCTCGGTGTGGTCAGCACAAAAGAGCCCTTCAGGAAGCTCTTCAACCAGGGAATGATTCTTGGTGAAGACAATGAAAAAATGTCGAAATCACGCGGAAATGTCATCCCGGCAGACCACGTCCTGCAACGATACGGTGCCGATGCCGTACGCCTGTATGAGATGTTTCTTGGCCCACTTGAGCAGGTTAAGCCATGGAATACCAATGGTATCGAAGGGATAAGCCGTTTTTTGTCGAAAGTATGGCGACTGATTTATCCGACACACGAAGGTCCGGCAACTGTACTCTCTTCAGAATCAATATCCGAAGAGTTGCTAAGACGAATGCACAAAACCATCAAAAAAGTTGGCGAAGACACGGAAAACCTAAAATTCAATACCGCTATTTCCGAAATGATGGTCTTTGTCAATGAACTCACCAAAGCTGGATGCAATAATCGTTCTGCCATCGAAACAATACTGCTGCTGCTTGCACCCTACGCCCCGCATCTCACTGAAGAGCTTTGGGAGGCCATCGGTCACCGCTCATCAATCAGCTCGCAGACCTTTCCCGCATACGATCCAAAGCTGGTCGAAGATACAATGATCACTATTGCGGTACAGATCAACGGAAAACTCAGAGGCACTTTTCTGGCTCCGGCTAAAAGCCCCAAAGAGCAGCTCCTTGCAGAGGCAAAAAAAGTTGAATCGGCACACAAGTTTCTCGAAGGCCAGACCATTGTCCGGGAAATTGTTGTGGTAGACAAACTGGTCAGTTTTGTGGTGCAATAACTTACAAAGAGTTTGGATTACAGCATCACAATTGTTGTCAACAAGATTTTTTTTATGTAACATTCGTGTAGAGTGCGATAAAAATTCTATCCGGCTTTTTTTCTCACCTTTATCAACTTATTTTTCTCCTCCACGAATACCTCTGACGGGATAAACTTTGTCTTTTCAACACATAAAACCTGGTATCAATGGCTACAGACGAAACAACCTCCAACGCACAGCAGACTGCGGCCTCCTCTACTGCCGAAGTGTCGATCAGTTCTGTAATGTCTGAAAAGCGGAAATTTCCGCCTCCGGCCGATTTTGCACTCAATGCCCATGTCTCCTCCATGGAAGAATATGAGAAACTCTATGCTGCCGCTGAAGCAGATCCGGATACTTACTGGGGAGGAATTGCTGAAAAGTTCCACTGGTTCAAGAAATGGGATAGCGTTCTGGAATGGAATTCTCCCTACGCGAAATGGTTTAAAGGTGGAAAAACCAATATCTGCTACAATGCCCTGGATGTCCATGTCAACAGTTGGAGAAAAAACAAGGCTGCCATTATCTGGGAAGGCGAAGAGGGTGATGAGCGAGTTCTGACCTACGGTGAACTGCACCGCCAGGTCAGCAAGTTTGCGAACGTGCTGAAAATCGCTGGCATCAAGCCTGGCGACAGGGTTGCGATCTATATGGGCATGGTTCCTGAGCTGATTATTGCCGTTCTTGCCTGTGCACGCGTCGGAGCAGTCCATAACGTTATTTTTGCCGGGTTCTCTGCACACGCCATCACCGAGCGAGTCAATGATTCACGCGCCAAAATGGTTATCTGCGCAGATGGCACAAGACGCCGTGGCAGCTCCATCAACCTGAAAAATATTGTTGATGAGGCGATCGTCAATACCCCGTCAATTCGCAGTGTCATCACCCTGAAGGTCACCAACGAAGAGGTACACATGCATAACGGGATGGACCATTGGTGGCACGATCTTATGGGCCTTGCTGCTGATGAATGCGAACCGGCAGAACTCGATGCAGAACATCCGCTCTTCGTACTCTACACCAGCGGATCGACCGGCAAGCCAAAAGGTATCCTGCACACCACCGCAGGCTACATGGTTCACGCTGCCAGCTCATTCAAATACGTTTTTGATATCAAGGATGAGGATATCTATTTCTGTACAGCCGATGTCGGGTGGATTACCGGACACACCTATATGGCTTACGGTCCTCTGCTCAGCGGCGCAACCATGCTTATGTACGAAGGCGCTCCAAACTATCCGCAGTGGGATCGCTTCTGGGATATCATCAACCGCCATAAAGTCACCATATTCTACACCGCACCTACGGCTATCCGCGCCTTTATCCGCGCAGGTAATGAGTGGGTCACCAAACACAACCTCAGTTCACTCCGCCTTCTTGGAAGCGTAGGCGAGCCAATAAACCCTGATGTATGGATGTGGTATCACAAGGTAGTCGGGCAGGAAAAATGTCCTATTGTCGACACCTGGTGGCAGACAGAGACCGGCGGCATCATGGTCTCCCCTCTTCCAGGTGCGACCCCGACCAAACCCGGCACGGCTACCCGTCCACTCCCTGGCATCGCAGTCGATGTGGTCCACAAGGATGGCACACCATGTGTAGCCAATGAAGGCGGATACCTTGTTATCAAAAAACCATGGCCGTCAATGCTCCGTACCATCTATGGCGATAACGAACGCTACGAAAAAACCTACTGGTCGGACTTCGCTGGCATGTACTTTACCGGTGATGGCGCCCGCAAGGATGAGGACGGCTATGTCTGGATCATGGGACGTGTCGATGATGTGGTCAACGTTTCAGGCCATCGCCTCGGCACCAGTGAGGTCGAAAGTGCACTGGTATCGCACGAAGCCGTTGCAGAAGCTGCCGTTGTCAGCCGTCCTGATGAGCTGAAAGGCAATGCCCTTGTCGCCTTCGTTACCCTGAAAGATGAGTATGTCGGTGACATGACACTCCGCGAAGCACTGCGCAACCACGTTGCCAAGGAGATCGGGCCTATTGCCAAGCCAGACGAAATCAGATGGGCCAAAGGACTTCCAAAGACCCGCAGCGGAAAAATCATGCGCCGTCTCCTTCGCGAACTTGCCACCAGCAATGAGATCAAGGGAGATGTCACCACGCTTGAAGATTTCGGTGTTCTTGAGAACCTGCGTGACCAGGAGAGTGACTAAACCTCTCTCTGTTCCCAAATAATGTTCAAACAAAAAGCGCAGTCGATACTGCGCTTTTTGTTTTTTTTGCTTTACCTCTTCTTGCTCCGCAAACCGAGAGCAAGAACCCGGTCACTGAGTAGCGCGAAGCGAGTATCGAAGTGACCTCACCCTTGCAGGATATCATACCGGTAGCGCCAGTGCAACATAACACACCCGGAGATATTACACCCGGTTGAGCAGCCAGATCGTAAAGTTTAGATATGACGCAAAACTCACCCACAAGAGATAGGGGATCAGAAGATATCCCGCAATTGGAGAAACAGCTCTGAATTTCACGATGGTAAACACAATGGCAAGCCAGAGCAGAACAATCACTGCCAAGGCAAGCAACGGTAAGTGAAGTCCGAAAAAGGAAGCTGACCAGCCAAGATTCAGCAAGAGCTGCACAGCAAAAACAACAAGCGCTCCCTGTATCTGTTTTTTTTCACCCCACTGTTCAACGACAAGAGAAAGTGCAATGCCCATAAGCAGGAACAGTAAACTCCATGCCGGGGGAAACAGCCAGTCGGGCGGATTCCATGACGGTTTTTTAAGGAGCAAATAGTACCACTCTGAGCCTGGCACTGGCGTAAAGGTACTTCCCGCATAAGCAAACACAAAACACAAACCAATGCAGAGCGCAAGCCTTGGAATATTGAATTTCATCATTTTATGCATTAAAATTATAACGCCCGTTATCTTATAAGAATAAAGGAACAGATACCGCCTGTTGTAAATTCCCGGGGCAACAAGATAGAATTAGAACTATAGCCCTCTTGCTCTTCTATACCTTCCTGTTTTCAGGAAAAAGAAATGTTATATTAACCGCCCATTAAATTTTATCATTACTGTTTCATGGAAAATACAAGCAATGAGCTGCAGGCTGCAATCAGGGCGGTTCGTGCTGCAGGCAAAATAATCCTGGAAAAATTCGGAGAACTCTCTCATCCTGAAATCCAGACAAAAAATTTCAAGGATTTCGTCACCGATGTTGACAAGGCCTGTGAAGCTGCGATAAGTTCTATTATAACAGAAAATTTCCCTGAAGACAGTATGCTCTGCGAAGAGGGCACCGCCATCAAGGGAACATCAGGAAGAACATGGATCGTCGATCCACTTGACGGCACACTTAACTTTATTCACTCTTTTCCTGTCTTTTCAGTAAGCATTGCTTTAAAGAACAGCAGCGATGAACTGCTCGCAGGCGTTGTCTATCAGCCTGTTTTAAACGAGCTTTTTACCGCTGAATGTGGTAAGGGAGCATACTTGAACGAGAAAAAGATTACCATTTCGGAACGAACAGACAAAGAGAGTTTTCTCATGGCAACCGGCCTTCCATTCAGCGAGTACCATTACCTCGACTCCACCATTGGTATGCTGCGGGATGTCATTCACGATTCTGCCGGTATCCGGCGTGCAGGGTCAGCCGCCATTGATCTTGCGTATACAGCCTGCGGACGTTTCGATGGCTTCTGGGAATACAAGCTCTTTCCATGGGATTTTGCTGCCGGAGTTCTGCTCGTTCGGGAAGCTGGAGGAAAAGTCACCAACTTTAGCGGAGATGCTGATGTCATTACAGGACAAAGTATCATCGCGGGCAACAATGTAACCCATAATCTCCTTCTCGATAAAGCATTAAAACACTTCACCACAGAATCGTTACAGAAGTAGTTCGTGCAGATGCCTGAATTTTTACTATCTTCAAGGCATGAGGTTTTTCATCATATCCGATTTGTCTCCATTTCCTGATCGGCCAGCCTTTCGGGAGTAACAATTACAGCATGCTTATTCACCAGCGCACCATTCAAAAAGAGGTTTCTCTTTGCGGTACCGGACTGCATACCGGCGAAAAATGTATGATTACCTTCAAACCAGCCCCAGCAAACTACGGGTACCGTTTTATTCGAACCGATATTGAAGACTGCCCTGAAATACCGGCTCTGATTGAAAATGTGGTTGATGTATTGCGGGGTACAACCATTGGGCTCAACAGTGTAAAGGTTTATACTACCGAACATGTTCTTGCGGCTCTTTACGGCCTCCAGATCGATAACTGCTGCATAGAAATGAGCGGCCCGGAACCTCCGGTTATGGACGGAAGCGCGCACCCTTTTGCCGAAGTGCTTCTGGAAGCAGGTTTTCATAAACAGGAGGAGCCAAAAAATTATCTGGTTATTGATGAAACCATTGAATACCACGACTCCAAAAACAGCGTTGATATTGTTGCACTACCGCTCGACAGCTTCAGAATAACAGTCATGGTGGATTATAAAAACCCTGCACTAGGCTCGCAGCATTCAGGGCTTTTTAACCTGGAAGAGGAATTTTTCAAGGAGTTTTCACCATCCAGGACATTTTGTTTTCTCAGTGAAGTGGAGGCACTTGCAAACCAGGGTATTATTAAAGGTGGCGATGTAGACAACGCCATTGTCATCATCGATAAAAGCATGAGAAAAGGGGAACTTGCGGACCTTGGAAAAAAACTTGGCCTTGAATCCGATAATCTTGTGATTGGTGCAAACGGTATTCTCAACAACCGGGAACTGCGCTTCAATAACGAGCCTGCACGGCATAAACTGCTTGATCTTCTCGGCGATCTCGCCCTCCTCGGTATGCCTATAAAAGCACAGGTACTTGCGGCACGACCAGGTCATGCTTCGAATGTAGAATTCGTAAAGCACCTTAAAAAATATGCTGATCGCAACAAACTTTCCCGGCAGTACCAGCACGAGAAAAAAGCCGGAGTTATTTTTGATATCAATGCAATCCTGAACATCCTCCCCCACCGTTATCCGTTCTTGTTGATCGACAAGATTGTTGAGTTCAAGCTTGACGAAAAAATTGTATCGATCAAAAATGTCACCATGAACGAACCATTCTTTCAGGGTCATTTCCCGGGAAATCCCATTATGCCGGGCGTTCTCATTCTTGAAGCCATGGCCCAGACCGGAGGCATCATGATGCTCAACGGTAACGATAATATCAAGGAGAGTGTCGTCTACTTTATGGGTATCGACAAAGCCCGCTTCCGCAAGCCGGTTCTTCCCGGCGATACGCTTGTCATTGAAGCAATCATAACCAACAAGCGCAGAAGCGTCTGTCAGTTCGACGCAAAAGCATACGTAAGGGGTGAGCTGGTCTGCGAAGCATCGCTTATGGCTACTGTTGCGCAAAAAAACAAATAACGCGCATACTCAGAGATAACCGGAAAAGTCCCTGCTCTCAAACAACGCAGGGCTGTATCCTGCTGATTACAAACAGAAAAGCTTGATGCAAAGGCATCTTCGAATTGACTTTCCACACTGTATCAGCAAGTTATCAATATTGAGGCAACAGAAATTGCCTAGAAACAAAACTCATGCGCTGTAATCCAACCCTTTGTGAATTCTGTAAAATCTCACACAATACAGAACAAAAGAATAGAGAAGCATAACAGTCGCGAGGTATAAAAAAAACTCTTTCAAAGGATATTGCCTGAAAAAAGGATGCGGCCAGACCATGACTATAAACATCATGGAAACAAAGCCTACTGCCCATTTGCCCGGCCAGAGGGATGTGGTAACCACGGAATGACGGAATTTAACATATCCTGCGCCGATAAAAATCATGATATCCCTGAACACGGCAAAAAGCACAAACCACAAGGGCAATTCCCCAATCCAGAGAAAATAAACTGCCACGCTGGCCAGACAGAGCTTGTCGGCAAGTGGATCAAGAATTTTTCCCATTTCAGAGACTTCATTTGTCCATCTGGCCGTCTGGCCGTCAAACCAGTCGGTCAGAACAGCAACAATCATGATAACAATGGCTGTTTTCAGATGGCCTGTATGAAAATAATAGAGAAACCAGGGTATCAATACTATTCTCAGGAAGCTGAGAGAATTCGGCAGATTAAAGATACGACCTTCCACAGTGATGAATTTATTATTGAGTCATATCAGCTCTTTGTAAAAGATAACAACGAAGCACGACGTTGTCAAAAGCTACCGAATGACCATATCGGGCGATGCGTTGACAAACTTTGACCAGCTCCTGCCCCCGGCCCGGGCTTTCACGCCGGGCAGGAAAGGTTCCCGACTTTCGCCTCTGAGCAGATCACACAACGCTATACCAAGTGCATCAGTAACGTCATAGGGCTCTGGAACCGTACCAAGACCGAGCATCCTTGCCACCATAAACGCAACCTGTTCCTTGCTTGCCGCTCCCTTCCCCGTTATCGCTGATTTAACCTCTCGGGGTGCATACTCGTGAAGGATAAGACACCTGCTCATTGCAAGAGCAATAACCGCACCCCGAACCTGTCCGAGCTTCAGCGCTGACTGCACATTTCTGCTTAAAAACGCAGTCTCAAGAGCCACCCGTTCAGGATGAAAATCAGCAATCACCTCTTCAAGCTCACGACATATCTGACCGATTCGCTCAGGATGACTTTGAGAGGAATGAAGCCTGATCAGACCGCACACCAGCACAGAGACCTTTCCAGAATCGCAGTGAACTACACCATAACCGGTATTCAGACTTCCGGGATCAATCCCGAGAACAACCATACTCTACTCGTTTAAGCTGTTCATGGCACTTTCACTGATCTCCATATTACTGTAGACGGACTGTACATCATCATTACCTTCAAGAGCGTCTATCAGCTTGATCACTTTCCGGGCATCCTCCGCTTCAAGCTCAATATAATTCTCCGGTACCAGATCAATTTTTGCATTCTCATAAACTATACCTGCCGCTTCGAGCGCTTTTTTTGCCGATTCTAGATCCTTTATATCAGTGATGACATTAAAATAGTACTCATCATCACTGTTGAGATCTTCAAGGCCCGCATCAAGAAGCAGCTCCATAAGAAGATCCTCACTGGCTGCCGACCTTGAAACTTCAAGGGATCCCTTCCGCTGAAACATCCAGCTCACACTCCCGCTTTCACCAAGCGAACCATTATTTCGGCTCATAATATGACGGAGATCGGCAACAGTCCTGTTACGGTTGTCGGTTGCTGTCTCAATAATAAGAGCAATTCCCGCAGGGCCATACCCTTCATAGGTAATCTCATCCCAGATGACACCATCCAGTTCTCCAGTTCCCTTTTTAACCGCGCGCTGAATATTATCCACCGGCATGGAATTATCTCTTGCAGTATCGATTGCCAGCCTGAGCCGGGGATTGCCCGAGGGGTCTCCTCCTCCCATTTTGGCTGCAATCGTAATCTCCTTAACCAGTTTCGTGAACAAACTGCCCCGTTTCTGATCAGTTACCGCCTTTTTTCTCTTGATCGTTGCCCATTTGCTATGTCCTGACATAATAAAAACTGCTGAATTATTTATTCCCGAACCACCCTGCCTATGATAATAGATTTATTTTCTTTAAATAAAATCAAATCCAACTGCATTTGTGCAAGTTACTAACAAGAAAAAACAATGACAAACGCGATGATTGCCTATCAGGGGGAACCAGGAGCATACAGTGAAATCGCCGCACTCAGGATAGGAGAGCCAAAACCCTTTGAATCCTTTGAAGAGGTTTTTGCTGCCGTTGAAAACCGTAAGGTCGCTTATGCAGTAATACCGATCGAAAATTCGCTCGGAGGAAGTATTCATCAAAACTATGATTTACTGCTCCAGCATCCAGTCACTATTGCAGCCGAAACCTTTGTCAAAGTTGAACACTGTCTGCTCGGTATCCACAGGTCATCAATAGAAACTGCCATAAAAGTACTCTCGCACCCCCAGGCATTGGCCCAGTGCAGAAATTTTTTTGCGACCCATAAAACGCTCAAAGCCGAAGCAGCTTATGACACCGCAGGAAGCGCAAAAATAATCTCAGCAGAAAAGGATCCCAAAAAACTTGCCATCGCATCAAAAAGGGCTGGCGAGCTTTATGGCCTTGAAATCCTGCGAGAAAACCTTGCCGATGAAGAGTGGAACATTACCCGGTTTTTCTGTATCACTCATACCGAAAATCCCAAGCCACTGGAACCTCAAAAATTGACAAGAAAGCTGGACACCTCGCAGTACAAAACCTCCATTGCTTTTGCCCTCCCCAATGAACAGGGATCGCTTTTCAAAGCACTGGCCACCTTTGCCATGCGGCATATCGACCTGACAAAAATAGAGTCAAGACCATTCAGAAAAAAAGCGTTCGAATACCTTTTTTATGCGGATTTTATCGGGCACCAGAAAGACCCTAATATTCTCAATGCCCTCAACCATCTCAAAGAATTCGCCACAATGGTTAATGTCCTTGGAAGCTACGGAGTAGTCGCAGAATGAAGCAGAGACAACTTGACTTTTTTTCTCCTGTCGGGCAGGAAATCAACACGAACGTCACTGCGACCATACCCGAAAAGCCCACTCTTTTTCTGATTGATGGCATGGCCATGGTCTACCGGGCCTTTTTTGCCCTGCAGCGGGCTGGCATGACCAGTCAGGATGGAATGCCAACCGGCGCTATTTACGGCTTTGCGACCGCACTGCTTAAAATCTTTGAAACCTTCAGACCGAACTACCTCGCCGCACTCTTTGACAGCAAGGAAAAAACATTCCGGCACGATCTTTACCCCTTGTACAAAGCCAATCGGCTGGCACCACCTGAAGATCTCATCAAGCAGCTTGATGCCATCTTTGAACTGCTTGACGCCTTCAATATTCCCCTCATCAAAGCCGCCGGATATGAGGCCGACGATCTGATCGGTACAACTGCCAAAAAATTTGAACAGTCATGCCAGGTTTTCATTGTCACCCCGGACAAAGATCTCGCCCAACTGGTTCACGACGGGGTAAAAATCCTGAAACCCGGTAAAAACCAGAATGAGCTTGAGTTGCTCGGAACAAAAGAGATTACTGAACAATTTGGAGTTCCTCCTCAACTCTTCACCCAGTTTCTGACACTCTGCGGAGATGTATCCGACAATATTCCAGGAGCAAAAGGAATCGGCCCCAAAACGGCCTCCGCCCTGCTTGGAAAATACCACTCCCTGAAAAATATCTATACCCATCTCGATCATCTCTCTCCGAAAACCCGGCTCAGTCTTCAAGAATTTCAACCCCGGCTCGATCTGATAACACAATTGGTCACCATACGCACCGACCTGCAGATCGACTTGTCCCTGCACGAGCTTGCCTGCGGATTGCCTGACCGGACAAAACTGATGCCGCTGCTGAAGAAGCTCGACCTTAAAACCATTGCATCCAGAGTACCGGCTATTTTTGAGCCACTTTTGCAGAATCCTTCAGAAGAGACTCCGCCTTATAATGACCCGACCGGATCACCCGGGGAGGAACACTCCACGCTCCTGCATCCGCAACCCGGCACAGAGTATGCCCTCGTCGATACGGAAGAAAAACTGCTGGCGATTATCGAGTCACTGCAAAAGGCATCGCGTATTGCCGTTGATACCGAGACAACCAGCCTCGATACCTTTGAAGCCGAACTGGCTGGGATCTCTCTCTCCGTTGAAGCAGGAAAAGCCAGCTTTATCTCTTTTGCACCCGATGCCATTGACCTGAAGCATGGACTTGATCTCCTCAGGCCTCTGCTTGAACAGGCCTCTCTGCCAAAAACCGGCCAGAACCTTAAATACGACATACTCGTCCTGAAAAAATATGGAATCGATCTTTCACCTGTTGGATTCGACTCCATGATTGCCAGCTATGTACTCAACCCCGAAGAACGACACAATCTTGATGATCTTGCAGCCAACCATTTAGGCTACCGGACCACAACCTATGATGATCTGGTCGGATCAGGAAAAACAAAACTGCACATTTTTGAGGTTGATCCAAACAAGCTTTCCGACTATGCCTGCCAGGATGCCGACCTTGCCCTTCAGCTCGAAGGGAACTTCAGAAGTAAATTTGCTGAAAAAAAAGAGCTGCTCTGGCTCTGCGAAAACATAGAATTTCCGCTGGTCAGCGTCCTGGCTGCGATGGAGTACGCAGGGGTCTCTATCGACACCCCGCACCTGGCAAAGACCTCCGATATGGTCAAACAACAACTCGAACTTTTGACAGAACAGATTTATGCTGCGGCAGGATCTTCCTTCAACATCGATTCCCCGAAGCAGCTCTCAAACATTCTTTTCAACGTGCTAAAGCTGCCAACAAAAAAAACCACAAAAACAGGTTTTTCCACCAATGTTGAGGTACTCGAAGAGCTTGCACCCCTTCATCCGCTTGCCAGCACCCTCCTCGAATACAGGACAATGCAGAAACTCAAGAGCACCTATATCGACGCATTGCCCAAAATGATCAATCCTGCAACAGGAAAACTGCATACCTCATTCAACCAGCATATAACCGCAACAGGAAGACTCTCTTCCTCGAATCCAAACCTGCAAAATATTCCCATACGCACCGCGCTCGGCAAAGAGATACGAAAAGCGTTTATACCCTCATCACCCGACAATTGGCTTCTTTCCGCCGATTACTCCCAGATTGAGCTGAGAATTGCTGCTGAAATCTCCGGAGACCCTCAGCTCATCGAAGCATTCCGCAACCATGAAGACATCCACACCGCAACAGCAAAAGTGATCTTCGGCACTGATGAGATCTCCGGCGATATGCGACGCAAGGCAAAAGAGGTGAATTTCGGTGTCCTTTACGGCATCATGCCTTTCGGTCTCTCAAAGAGACTCAACATTTCACGATCAGAGGCATCAACCATCATTGATACGTACAAATCGAAATATCCTGGTCTTTTTATTGCATTGCAGGACATTATTGAACTCGGACGAAAAAATGGTTATGTCTCCACCCTTCTTGGTCGACGCCGTTACCTTGCCGACCTCAACAGCCGGAACACCAACCTGCAAAAAGCGGCTGAACGGGCGGCCATGAATACCCCCATCCAGGGTACGGCAGCAGACATCATCAAGTGCGCCATGAACCTTTGCAACCAGCGCATGAAAAAAATCTCCATGAAATCCGTCATGCTGCTGCAAGTCCACGACGAACTGCTCTTCGAAACCACTGACGATGAAAAAGAGCCGCTTTCAATCATGATTAAACAGGCAATGATAGACGCAGCAATCACTTGTGGACTTAAAAATGTGCCTGTCGAGGTCGATAACGGTCTGGGAAAAAACTGGCTTGAAGCCCACTAAGCATTGACTTACAGGAAAAGTTTTTCTATATTCTGCAATAATTGAAACAGGATCGTTCAGACAAAAACAACCAGGATACCGCATGACCATCGCAAACCGGTTTGTGATTCTGTCTGAATTCGGCAGGAAATTATTGGCATCTCTGTCTGAGCGCCTTTCAATGGATGCATTTGCTCTTTTTCTGACACTGATCTTCTCTTTATCATTTACTCCAGCAACTCTCCTGGCTGAAGACAAACAGCCACGCGATACAAAGAACGCCGAACCAGCAAAAACTGCAAAAGGGCTTCTGGCCAGTACAGAACAGATCATTGAGCAAATGATCATGAAAATAGATATTCAAAAGGACAACGCAACTGAATCGACAGAGCTGGCTGAAAACCCGAATCCAACATCTTTTTTCTCCTGCATACCAAATATTAAACCCATTATTGGTGCAATTACCAGTACATTTGGCTCCCGGATACATCCTGTCTACAATGTCTCTCTTTTTCACTCAGGCATTGATATCTCCGCCTCCGAAGGAACCAGGGTACAGACAACAGGTGACGGAATTGTTGCTTATTCAGGATATGACAAAGGTTACGGGCAAATAATAACCATCAATCACGGCTACGGCTATAAAACCATTTATGCTCACCTGTCAAAATCCCTGGTACGACAGGGCCAGAAAGTCACACGGGGCGACATCATTGCATTGTCAGGAAACACTGGCATATCAACAGGGCCGCATCTCCACTATGAAGTACTGAAGGATAACGTAAAAGTCAATCCAACAGCCTATTTCTTTGATGAAACAAACCCGGACAAGTTCATCACGACAATAACTCTTAAACTGAACAACTTGCAGTATGTACTGGAATTTAGACCTTGCTCGTTATATAGCTGATGCTCCATGGCCTGTAACAAAAGATGAAATCATCAATTACGCAAACAGAACCGGAGCACCGCAGCAGGTTATTGAAAACCTTGTTGATCTTCCCGACAGCGATGAAATGTATGAAAGTCTGGATGAAATATGGCCAGACTACCCTACTGACGAAGACTTTGGCTATGGGGATGAAGAACCATTGACGTAGAAGAGAACAAAACGGAATTCATGTTTGGCAAAAGCGCTCACTTTTATCGCCTTTGTACTTTTTTTTGCCTTTTCTGTTCATGGTCAACCTGACAGCAGAGGTGAAAAGGGTACTTCCGCTCCTCCCTCTGTAGCCAAAATCAATTTCAGGGGCAATACATCGATTAGCGAGGAGGAACTTCGCCTGATTATAAGTACCTCTGAAAACAGATCTTTTCTGGGACTTGGCCTTTTTGGCGGTGCACAAAAGCCGTTCAATTCCGAAGAGTTTGCAAAAGACATCTTTCTGATCAAAAAGCTCTATACCTACAAGGGATTTTTTTTCACCGGTGTGGACACCACAATTGTGCAAAAAAATAACGGTAAAAAAGTTAACCTGGACATCCTGATTCATGAACATGAACCATCAAAAGTTGATGTCTTTCATTACGAAGGCCTTGATCGTATTCCGTTAGAACTAGAAACAGAGTATCGCAGCAAAAAAAAGCTTGCCGTAAATGATGTTTTTTCTGTCGAACGACTTATTGAAGAGCGTGACCGTACCATCTCTTTTTTCAAAGAGTACGGTTTCACTTTTTTTCACGAAGACAGCATCCGCATCAAGGTTGATACCGTTGGGACTCATGCCGGAATCTTGTTCAGGCTCAGCCTGCCTGAAAGACTGAAATACGGCCCGGTCCATGCTATCGTTCATAACCAGCAGAAAAACGACACCGCTCAGAAAGAAAGAAATTTTTTACAGGATGGCATCAAGGTAAAAGTTCTCGGAAAACAGAGGATTTCGCCCGCTCTGATCACCTCATCCATTGAATTCCGACCAGGAGATTTTACGCGCCAGAGTCTTGAACAACGCACCTTGCAGAATCTCGGCGCAACAAATGTTTTTTCATCCGTTTACATTACACCCGATTCGGTGCGCTCTGGCAAACTCTACACAACAATCAACCTTGAAACAGCTCCCAAACACCAGATAGAACCGAAAATCCTGGTTGATAACCGGTATGGCCCCCTCTTCTTCGGCACATCTCTGGCTTATGAAAACAAAAACTTTTTTGGCGGAGGTGAGCAGTTCCGAACAGCAACCGAATACGGAACCCAGGCCAGTTCCAACAGCAAGCTGCTGACAAACCTTAATCCAGACCAATACACAAGGATAATTCCATACGAATTCAGTCTGAGAAGTACTCTTGTCATGCCGGTTCTCAAAAAAACCGGCAACTTCTATTCGACAACCGTTGAATACGCAACTACAAAACAGCCCGTGCTACTCTCAAGCAGAAGCGGATTGATCCGCGGAACCTACAACGCCCGCCTGAATCCTTCATCACGCCTGAATTTTGACTTTTTTGAAATCGAGTGGGTCACAAAAGACTCCCTCAGAGGATTCAAACAACTCTTCAAAACCGATCTCGCCAATAATATCGGCATTGACCCCACCAATGAAGCAGCGGTCAACGCCGGAATTGACAGTCTGATTAACACCCACGTCAACCAGACATTCCGGCTTCGCTTCAACTCTACAAACCGACAGAACTTTCTTCCGGCAAAAACAATATGGAACATCGACCTTCTTCTTGAAGAATCCGGAAGCCTTGCCTGGCTGATAGACAAGTATATTGACACAAAACAGTACAGCGGGTTCACCGATAAAGATCCCCAGATATTCGGCACAACCTATTCACAGTATGTAAAAATGGAAAACGGATTGGGCTTTTCAAAAAATCTGTCAACCAATAGCCAACTTGCAGGAAAAGGGAGGATAGGATGGATGATGCCCTATGGCAAAGCGGATACAACACCTGAAGAACGCCGTTTCTATGCCGGAGGAGCAAACGGCATGCGGGGCTGGCTGTTCAACACCCTCGGGCCTGGCAGCAGTGCTAGCGAGGCCGCAGCTAATTTCGGTGCTGACATCAAGCTTGAACTCAGTCTGGAATACCGCCTGAAATTTTTTAGATTCCTCAACCAGTCTTCAGGAGTAACCTTGTTTACCGATATCGGAAACATTTGGGACCGAACCGGGCCATACGCGTTCACCCCTGAGTCCCTGACAAAAGATTTCGCCTGGGACTCAGGGGTGGGGCTGAGAATAGGCTCACCTATCGGCCCATTCCGTTTTGATTTTGCCTATAAACTCCATGACCCGACTGAAGTGAAACCATGGCGACTCTCAACCTTGAACCTCGGTAAATGCACCTTCAATTTTGGAATTGGTGAGGCTTTTTAATTATTTGCCCAAGTTATTTTTTTCACGATTAAGTACCTTTTCCCATGCCAGCACCATCCACACTTCTCGCACCTTCCATTCTTTCAGCAGACTTCACCCGACTTGAACACGCAATTGCGATTGCCACAAAAGCTGGCGCAGACTGGATGCACTGCGATATCATGGACGGCAACTTTGTCCCCAACATCACCTTCGGACCATTCATCGTACAGGCTATTGCGGCTTGCACGCCGATGATTATCGACACCCATCTGATGATTGCCGATCCAGACCGCTTCATTGAAGATTTTATCAAAGCCGGTTCTCACCAGATTACCGTGCATCAGGAAGCCTGCCCTCACCTTCACCGCACCATTCAGTTCATTAAAAGCCTTGGTGCAAAAGCCGGCGTCTCAATCAATCCGGGAACTTCGCTCTCGACACTTGATTCCATTCTTCCGGATCTTGACCTTGTCCTGCTGATGACAGTAAATCCTGGTTTCGGGGGGCAGAAGTTCATCCCCTCATCAATTGGAAAAATCCGGCAGCTTCATGAAATGCGCCAGCAGGTAAATCCGCAGATGGTCATCGCCATTGACGGTGGAATAACAGAAGAAAATGCCCAGGAAATGGTTTTGGCTGGAGCCGATGCGCTGATTGCTGGCACTGCATTCTTTAAATCAGCCGATCCGGCAGGCACGGCTGCTAAAATCAGGGCTATGACCAGATAATTTCGCGAAGCTCGGGGCTGATATGCAGCCCCTCGCCTATCAAGACGGCGTCAAACGATGCCGTCTCGACAAGGGCAATATCAGCAGAGGTTTTCAGACCACTTTCGGCCACCGCTATAATCCCGGAAGGAATACAGGAGCGCAACATTACCGAGGTCTGCAGATCAACCGAAAAGTCCTTTAAATTGCGGTTGTTGACCCCGATTATAGCGGCACCCTTTTCAATCGCGACATCCAGCTCTGAGCGGTCATGCACCTCCACAAGCACATGCAGGCCTAGAGCAGCAGCAAGCTGCAGATAATCTCCAAGTTGTGTTGTATCGAGCGCAGCCACAATCAGCAGAATGGCATCAGCACCAATCAGGCGGGACTCAAATATCTGTGACTCATCAATAATAAAATCCTTGCGCAGGACTGGCAGCGGAAATGAGCGGCTTACCTGTTGCAGATAGTCGATGGAGCCCTGAAAAAACAGGCGATCAGTAAGCACCGAATAGGCCGCTGCGCCAAGCTCCCCATAGCGACGGGCCATCACCACAGGATCAAAATCGTGGACAATTAGACCACGCGAAGGAGAGGCTTTTTTGATTTCGGCAATAAGCTTCAACCCCCAATCCCTACGCTTGATGGCACCGGCAAAATCACGGGTGGAAGCCAGAGAGCCCTGCAGCTCCAGATAACGCTCTGCAGGCTTCTCCTTTCCAAGCTCCACTATTTCCCGCTTTTTCTCCTCTAATATCCGGGTAAGATAGGTCATGGCAGATCAGTCAGCGGAGGCCATTTCGCGCAGCTCGCCTTCGAGTTCAACAATCTGGAGGATGTTGTCAAGGAACCAGAGATCAATACCGGTCGACTGATGCAGCTCATCGATGGTAGCGCCAGCCTGGAAGGCATAACGAAGATAAAACATACGATCTGCTTTGGGGATCCTGATTTTTTCAAGAATATCCGCTTTGGCAAACTTCTTTTGCTGAGGAGTCATATCAAGCACATTCATGACATCCTTGCCGTCGGAACCAAGCCCTGCACGACCGATTTCAAGCCCGCGGAGGGACTTCTGCAGCGCCTCCCTGAAGTTTCTTCCGAAAGCCATGACTTCGCCAACAGACTTCATCTGGACACCAAGACGGGCATCAACATTCTTGAACTTTTCAAAATCCCAGCGAGGAATCTTGACCACACAATAGTCAATAGCCGGTTCAAAACTTGCAGGAGTTGTTTTTGTAATATCATTGAGAATCTCATCAAGCCTGTAGCCTACCGCCAGTTTTGCCGCCACCTTGGCAATCGGAAAGCCGGTTGCCTTTGATGCCAGCGCCGAACTGCGCGACACACGGGGATTCATCTCAATAACCACGATACGACCATTGACAGGATTGATCGCAAACTGAATATTGC
>Ga0194037_1001291_pt1 | contig 18213 bp, 15 predicted proteins | sample JunL306m_MetaG_FD_148653 | JGI IMG/M metagenome (GOLD analysis project Ga0194037, IMG submission 148653) | Anoxic zone freshwater microbial communities from boreal shield lake in IISD Experimental Lakes Area, Ontario, Canada - Jun2016-L304-6m | ecosystem: Environmental > Aquatic > Freshwater >...
TAATGAGTTTGGGGCGGGGATAGCAAACAGGTAGGATTTACCAGCACCACCCGCGCTTGTAGCTCAACGGATAGAGCATCTGACTACGGATCAGAAGGTTAGGGGTTCGAATCCCTTCAAGCGCACAATAATAATTCAACAGTCCTTGCTATAGGTACTTGTATGTAATAGCGTCATTAGATGAAGAAAATTCGCGCCGCTGTTTTAGTGGCTCCAGGTAAATACGAAATACAAGAATTTGATCGCCCCAAGCTAGAAGATGGCGCACTTTTAATGAGAATTGAACTCTCTGGAATATGTGGCACCGACAAGCACACATATCAAGGAGAGACAAAACAATATGCGGGTACCGAAGCTGAGACTGATACTCCTTTCCCAATTATTCAAGGACATGAAAATGTAGGAATTGTGGATGAATTATCACCTGCGATTGAAGAATCTGGGGACTATTACCAAGAGAAAATAAAAATAGGTGATCGAATCGTGATGTGCCCAGACATGATATGTGGAAAGTGTTATTACTGCACCCATGTGATGGGATATACCTGGTGCACAAAGTCAGAATGTTATGGGAATAGTTTCACCTCTGCTCAGTGGCCACATTTACTTGGCGGGTGGGCTGAATATATGTATTTAAAGCCTGGAACTTTTTTCTATAAGGTTCCGGATACTATTTCACCAAAAGTTGCTGTTTTAGCAGAGCTAATGGCATGCGCTGCTTCGTTAGATAAATTGCAGGACTTTAGTTCTTATTCAATTGAGGGTTTTACAACAGGCGACACTGTTGTTGTTTTTGGAGTTGGTCCCTTAGGCCTATTGCATGTTGCAAAACTGGGCATGATGGGAGCCGGCAAAGTGATTGTTATTGATAAGTCTGATTACCGGCTTGATCTGGCAAAGAAATTTGGTGCTGATATTGCCATTAATGTAGATAAGACAACGAAAGAAGAGCGCTTAAAACTTATTCATTCCCTGACAGGCGGGATTGGTGTTGGCTTAGTACTTCACATGACAAATCGTCCAGAACCAGTAATTGAAGGTATCGAGATGCTTAGAAGGGGAGGAACATTGCTCGAAATGGGAAATTTTGCTGATACTGGCGAGGTTTCAATCAGCATGCACAGACATGTGCTGAGTAAAAATATCCGTTTAATCGGCCTTTCAAACCACCCAATAAATGCTTATGGTCCATCACTTAAGCTTTTTGAAAAATATGCCAAGCAATTTCCATTTGCTGAGATGGTAACTCATGAGTTTCCACTTGCTGACGTTGATGCAGCTATGCAAATGTCAATGTCACCACAATCTGGGAAAGTCGTGATTAATCCTTGGGCTTAGGTGCTTGAATTTCTTCAAGCACACAATGTAATAATGATTGCCACACCACATTCAAGCCATTCTTGGTTTCTTTATTAGAATAAATTTTCAGTCAAAGTCTTGCTACATCTACCCGCTTACCAGTTAGGACCGACTCCTGAATTGCTACAGCTACTGCAAGAGAATTGAAACCGTCTACACCACTGATTATTGGCTGCCCAACACCATCAATGGCGCTCTTAAAAAAGCGTACGGTTCGGATATATAGATCTTCCGGCTGATCCAAAGCTACTGCTGAATATTTGTGGTTTCGGACAAGGGAGAGTGTTCCAACGGGATCGCCAGTATTGCAATTCTCTCCAACCAGTGCACCGCTTTCACCGAGTACATGCAAACTGGTAGGTAAGTTTGGATTATTAAATGCCTCGTGTGTTGAAACCAACACCCCACCTTCCCATAAAATATTAGTCATAACCGCATCAAATGGACCCGAAGGATCATTATCTTGGTTTAAAGCAATAGCATTTAAAGAAATTGCTCGAGAGCCAAGTAGCGCTGCTACTGCCGCCGCTGCGTGAACGCTGACATCATGAATTACGCCGCCTTGCTCTTTTAATTCTGTGCGCCAACCAACTAAGTGTGCAGGGAGTTGAACTGCGGTATGAAAACGAATTGCCTTTACCTTGCCAATTTCTCCCGCACTAATCATCTCTTTAATTTTTCGATGAACCGGATTTGCTGGTAAATGATGGTTTGTTGCCATAACCACTCCAGCTTTTTCACATGCGTGCACCATCGCCCTGGCATCTTCGACTGTCATAGCAAGCGGCTTTTCAGAGAGCACATGTTTACCAGCCCTAGCGGAAGCCTTTACCTGCTCGCAGTGCTTGGAATTGAGCGAACTAACATAAACAGCATCTATGTCAGGGCGACTTAACATAAGGTCTAGATCAGTAACTACTTCATTAATTGAATTCTCTTTGGCCCATTTCTCGCCATGTGCAAGGTCCCCAGTCCGGACAACAATTGCTTCATCCCCGTTGGCTCGAATTGCCGGAAGTACCCGCGTCTGCGCAATGTCACTTGCTCCAATTAGTGCCCAACGCATAACTTCTCCTTCATTTGAATAATAATTAGAGTTTAGTAGTAATTTGGCTTTCTTAGTAGAGAAAATATTTTTATTTCCATACATCCTTTTGAATTATGACCCCAAAAGAGTAGTTCTATTCCAATTTATGGGTTAAAAAGATAAGATTCCTGTGGCTTTAGTATCCATAATTTCTGGAAAGGAATCTAATGGTTAATGTTGGAATCATCGGCACCGGGATTATGGGCTCCGGCCATGCAAGATATATCAAGGAGCACGTAAGCGATGCAACGGTAGTTGCACTATCTGATATTGATCCAAAGAGAATTTCTGAACTTTCAGCCGAGCTTGGTTCAGTGCTTTTTTCAACAACCAATCCCGAAGAATTAATGAATGATCCCAGAGTCGATGCAGTTATCATTGCATCTCCAGATCCAATGCATGTCCCACATTTAAGGTTGGCCATCGCATCTGGGAAACAAATATTATGCGAAAAACCAATTGCAACAACCCTAGAAGATGCACGAATGATCAGCGAAGAAATTCGTCAATATCAATCTAGGGTAGGAAAGAAAATGATTAATTTTGGGTTTATGCGCCGATTTGATCCCTGCTATCAGGAAGTTCGCCGCCTTATTGCAACTGGAGAATTTGGTGCCCCATTGTTTTTCAGGGCGGTAAGCCGAAATGTTTCATCATTTGGAGCAACCTCTACCGGTTTATTTACAAATATTGCTATTCATGATTTCGATATTTATCGATGGTTATTTAATGATGAATGGGAATCGATACATAGTTTTTATCCAAGACGCTCATCCTTATCCCCAGAAGGCCTAGATGACCCCCTAGTGCTAATCGGAAAATTAAAAAGTGGCATAACTATGGTCGCCGACATCGTTGCGTTCAATAACTATGGATATGACTGTCGAGTTGAAGTCGTTTGCGAGAAGGGCTCGATTCAAATTGGAACTCATGGTGATGTGATTACTCAAGTAAATGGGGTTGGAGGTGCCACAAAGGGTGGCCCAATGGCTACGAACTGGATGGTTCGCTTTGAACCTTCGTACATCGAGGAGTTGAAGGCCTGGATTCAAGAAGTTAAATCAGGCACCTTAAATCCAGATCTCGCAACCGTAGAAGATGCACTCATAGCAAATGAAGTGTGCGCTATGGGCCTTGCATCGATAGCTAAATAATTAATTAGCTAAATCAGATTTTGCAACAACCCGAAGAGCTTGAGCAGCGATAGTTAGTGCTGGATTCATAGCACCTGATGATGGAAAGAACCCGCCATCAATCAAATAGAGATTAGTTAAATCATGAGCTTTGCAGTACTGATCAACAACACTTGTCTTTGGGTCATGGCCCGCGACTGTGGTGCCGCATTGGTGGGCGTTGACTGCAATGTCATATCCCTGAACAAAGATTGCGGTATATCCGGCCTTGAGCAAAACTTTCTTGGTCTTGCGCAACAACGCTTGATGTGTTGAAAGTCCAACCGCGGTCCTTGAAGTCTTAATTTGCCCATTTGAATTAACCGTAACTCGGTTATCTTTATGCGGAAGATCTTCGGCCATCACTAGGAATTCAACGCTTCGCTTGGCAAAATAGTTCAAGATTGGTAGTGGAACTCTCTTAGCAACAGTCTTCATCATAATTCCTTGAACTTTGCCGATTAGCTGAACGGTTCCAAGTGGATAGCCATCGCCACCATCTGAATACCAATCGGAGAATGAGAGTGTCTTCTGGAAAGTTACATCGTTCTTGCGCTTCCAATCAAATACAACAATGTGAGTGTTGTTGTGCATCATAAAGTTTCGGCCAACTTGATCGGAAGAATTTGCAACACCGTTGGGAGCTAATTCTGATTTAGATTTCAATAACAGCGCTGATGTATTTACTGCACCAGTTGATATCACAAATTTTTTACCAGTAACTTTGTACTCTCCCGTAGGCCCATTGACCAACAAGTGGTCAACAGATTTTCCATCGGCAGTTAGGACAATTTTCGTCACTTGAGATTCAGTACGAAGTTCGACATTTCCCGTAGCAATAGCGGGGTTTAGCGCATTAATTTCCGCATCACTCTTTGCGTCCAACTTACAAATAAAACCATCACATGTATTACAGCGAATACAATTACCACCCGGTCCGATATCTATACCCATTGAGTTAGCAATTGGCGTTACACCAACTTTACGCAGGCGCTCGGCTAAGTCTTGGACATAGGGCTCGTGCTCCATTGCAGGATATGGGAACGGATTAGCCCGCCAAGGACCGCTTGGATCTGGCTCAACAGTTCCATGTACTTTATAAAGCATTTCTGCTTGATAGTAAAAAGGTTCTAAATCTGAATAACTAAATGGCCACGCAGGCGAAAGTCCTTCATGGTGTTTTATTTCACCAAAGTCACATTCTTTAAACCTTGGTAGAGATGCTCCATAAAGCTTGGTATTACCACCGACGATGTAGTGAACGCCAGGAGCAAACTCTTTATTATTCTTATCAACCCAAACTTCATCTGATCTGTATCTCTTCTTAATAAAAATATCTTTTGGTGACCAGTTTTCTAATTCTTTAGGAACTCTTGAACCGCGTTCAAGCACTAATACCTTTTTGCCCTTCAAGGCAAGAGCATAAGCAGTTGTGGAACCACCCATTCCAGAACCAACAATTACAACATCAAATTGATTATCCATGAATATTAATAGATCCCATCTACTCACCAGCAATCCTAGCGATTCAGCCATGACAAAGGTAGACTTATTGAAATATTATTTAGAGGAGAAGGTATGAATTTCTTAAGTGAGTTAACGGGAAGTTTTTCACAGAATTCAGCTAGTAATCCAACCGTTGAGATGGTTGAGGCGGCATATCGTCATCACAAATTGGATTATAGATATATAAATTGTGAGGTCACCCCAGATCAATTAGGCGATGCTGTCAAGGGTGCAAGAGCGATGGGTTGGGTCGGGTTTAACTGTTCCCAACCACATAAAGTTGAGGTTATTAAATACTTGGACGGACTTGGTGAGTCTGCAGCTTTAATGGGTGCAGTTAATTGTGTAGTTCGCAGAGATGGCAAATACATCGGAGAAAATACAGATGGCAAGGGATTTCTTGAATCACTTAAGGTGGTTGCCGACCCCAAGGATAAGAACATTGTGATTCTGGGAGCGGGCGGGGCGGCAAGGGCTATTGCTATTGAGTTGGCGCTCGCAGGTGCTACTGAAATTACTATTGCTAATCGAGATTCAAACCGCGGGAACGAATTAGTTGATTTAATAAATGGGAAAACTAAGAGTAAAGGTCAATTCTTTAAGTGGGGTTCACCTTATAAAGTCCCAACTAATATTGATATCCTCGTAAACGCGACCTCCGTTGGAATGGCTCCCCATGGTGATGAGCGCATTAACCTTGATATAGAAAGTTTAAGTGCGGGTCTAGTTGTTGCTGATGTGATTGTTAATCCACCAAATACGCTCCTTTTAAGTGACGCAAAAGCTAAAGGATGCAAGGTAATTGATGGACTTGGGATGATTGTAAATCAAGGAATTTTAGGTGTTAAATATTGGACCGGCATCACTGCTGATGCCGGTGTAATGCGAGATGCGCTAGCGAAAGTTCTCTAAATCTTAAATAAGAATTAGCGAACTGGGCTGAGTGACTGATCCTTTTCAGGGATAGTCAAGGCACCGGTCATAACCGCAACAACATCGTTCATGGTGTGGCTCTTTGGAGTCACCACAGCTTCACGTTTTCCAAGGCGCTGGATGTGAATACGATCTGCAACCTCGAAAACCTGAGGCATGTTGTGGCTGATTAAGATAACTGGAATTCCGCGATCGCGTAAGTTTTCGATCAATTTCAAAACCTGCTTTGATTCACGTACACCAAGTGCAGCAGTTGGCTCATCCAAAATAATCAGCTTCTGGCCGAAGGCAGCTGCGCGGGCAACTGAAACGGCTTGACGCTGTCCACCGGAAAGAGTTTCAACAGTCTGGCTAATGTTTTGAATAGTTCCGATACCAAGTGCGGCAATTTCTTCCTTGGCGATACGACGCATGCCAGAGTTATCCAACATACGAAATACTGAACCGAGAGGTCCCTTTTTACGAATTTCACGTCCCAAGAAGAGATTGGATGCAATGTCTAGTGCTGGCGAGATTGCAAGTGTTTGGTAAACCGTTTCAATTCCCGCTTCACGACTATCTTGTGGTTTACGAAATGATACTTCCTGACCATCTAGTTCGATAGTTCCATCATCTGGAATCTCGGCGCCCGACAGGCATTTAATCATCGTTGATTTTCCGGCACCGTTATCGCCAACTACGGCAAGAACTTCACCTGGAAATAATTTTAGGCTGGCACCGTCGACCGCGACAACACGGCCATAGGTTTTGACCAAACCTTTTGCTTCAAGAACTGGAGCTACTGGTGACATCATGCTCGTGCCCTTCTGATCCATTGGTCCACTGAAACTGCAACGATGATTAGAACGCCAACTGCGAAGGTCTGATAGTAAAGATCCACACCAGCAAGAGTTAGGCCGTTACGGAAAACACCCACGATGACTGCGCCAAGAAGTGATCCGAAGATTGCGCCACGGCCACCAAATAGGCTGGTACCGCCAATAACAACAGCAGTAATGGAGTCGAGGTTTACCGTCGAGCCAGAGTTAGGGCTGGCTGCTGAAACACGGCCGATAACAATCCAAGCAGTAATAGCAAAAACGAATCCAGCAACCATGTAAACGCTCATTAGGACTTTATTAACTTGGATACCTGCCAAACGAGCTGCCTCAATATCATCTCCGACTGCATACACATGTCGACCCCAGCCGGTATATCTCAAAACGAAGGCTAGAATCACATACATCGCCAACATAACCAGAACACCCGAAGTAACATCGAATGGCCCCACTTTAATTAAGTAACCCAACTTCAAATAAAATGGATCTAGTTCCCGATCCATAATGGTTCGGCCTGTTGCATAAAACAAAGTTAATGCCAAGAAAATATTTAGAGTTCCAAGGGTTACGATGAATGGTGGCAGTTTAACTTTAGAAACTAACCAACCATTAAATGCTCCAGCAGCGGTTCCTACCGCAATTCCAAGTAAAAAAGAGGCCCATGCTGGCCAGTGATTAGTAAAGCTGGTTTTAGCCATAACCATCGAGGCAAAGATTGCGATCGAGCCACAAGAAAGGTCGATGCCAGCCGTTAAAATAATAAGAGTTTGTCCGGCTGCAATGGCGCCGATAATTGCTACTTGCTGCAAGATCAAAGATAAGTTATTTGGGGTCATGAAGTTTTCATTGAAAAAACTAAAAGCCACTACTGAAACTGCCAAGACAAGCGCTGAACTTAGCCAAGGGTATTTATGTAAAACACCTTGTACTTTTTGAGTCCTTGTCGTGCGACCTAAAAATTCTGTCGCGGCGTCATATCCAATCTCGGTATTGCTCATTCTCATCCTCACTTTAAATTTTGGAGAAATTCTATTTAATTATCCAAAGATAGCCCAATAATTAAGATTAGGGCGACTAATTTCTTAGCCGCCCCAATCCCTTCAAACTTTAACTATCAGCGATTAGGCTGAAAAGTTAGTTCTTAACCCCAAGCGTTAGCTAGGCCGTATGAAGTTGGCTTAGATGGAACGCCTGCCTGTGGATCATCAGTGATCAAGATTTCGCCAGTGTTGAAGAAATCAAGTCCTGGTGAACGCTTTGGAGTGATCTTCTTGGTGATCTTGTCAAAGATTGACTGAACGCCAAGTGATGCCATGAGTAGTGGATATTGCTGTGAAGTTGCGCCAATGATTCCGGCCTTCACGTTTTCAACGCCCGCACGTCCACCGTCAACAGAGACGATAAGTGCTGTCTTGCCAGCAGCCTTCAGTGCAGCATTTGCACCAGAAGCAGCAGGCTCGTTGATTGTGTAAACGAGGTTAATGTCTGGGTTCTTGGCTAGAAGAGTTTCCATGCCAGTACGTCCACCTTCTTCAGCTCCGAGTGTTGCTACGTTTCCTACGATCTCGTAATCGCCACCCTTGCCACTTGTGTACTTACCAGTCTTAACTTCATCGCCAATGATCTTTGGATCATTTAGTGGAATTCCCATTCCAGCAAGGAAGCCGTTATCACGGCAGTAGTCGGTTGTAACGCTCTTGTCGTTAAAGATGTCAAGAAGAGCAATTACTGCCTTCTTGCCATTTAACTTGTGAGCAGCCCATTGACCAATCATATTTCCGGCCTTGCAGTTATCAGTTGCATATGTAATGTCAACGATGCTTGCAGGATCGGTTGGTGTATCAAGTGCAATTACATATAGGCCAGCTTTACGGGCCTTAGTGATTGCAGAATAAACTCCTGGAGAGATTGGGGTAATCAAAATACCCGCATCTTTCTTCGAAATTGCGTTTTCGATTGCTGATACTTGTGCAGCATCATCAGTCTCGTCCTTACCAGCAGCAACGCTTAGGTTCATACCTAGAGACTTTGCCTTTGCCTTTGCACCCTTTGTCATTGCGATAAAGAATGGGTTTGTAAGGTTCTTAAGGATCAGTGAAACACCGACCTTCTTTGTAGCTGCTGTTGCTTGTGATGTTGGGCCTGCTGTTAATAGCAAGGCTGCGACACCAGCGAGAGCAATAGCTGTCATTGCGCGAGGCGTAAAGACTTTCTTCATATTTCCTCCTAGTAGAGATTTACGAGCAGAGACATTGTTTACTTTTTTGGGCCCTTATTCAAGTTATTTATGGAAAAAGTTCAATCGTTATCAAATCGTTACCATATTATTAGTCGCCAATTACGCTCAAAATAAGGAGATTTAAAAGGGGGTGCTAATTGGGGCCGGATAGGAGCTCGATCGGCCATCCCACGCTTCCAATAGGCTTACCCCGGACTGTAGACTTCGAAAAATTTTAATCAGAATAATTTAATTAACCTGGGGTGGGAATCGATATGAGCATTGGTCGCGAAGTAAGACTTAAAAGAATTTTTTCTAATCCAACCGGAAATCTTTTTGGTGTGGCCATTGACCACTTTGTTGGCTATGGGAATGCAGTTAGTGGCGGGCTTGCAAACCTACCTAAGGCGCTGGCATTGACTATGGAAGGAAATCCAGACTCTGTAACAATCCAGCCAGGCACTGCCAAGAATTTATGGGTCCCATATGCTGGTAAAGCCGCGCTAATTGTTCAAGGTGGTTGCTTTACTGCAGATGACCGAATTTCAGAATTGATCACAAAACCAATCGACGCAGTCCGACTCGGTGCCGACGCCCTAGCTGTTGCAATTCCAGTACGTGGGCCAAGTGAAGGAAAGTATCTTCGCTGGTTAACTGATTCAGTACGTGAAGCAACTGAATTTAATATGCCAATTGTCGCCCACATCTATCCACGAGTTTATTCAAAGAGTGGCGATGTTGAAATCGTATTCACTCCTGATGAGATTGCATGGGCGGTACGGTGCGGAATTGAAACAGGGGTAGATGTAATTAAAGTTGGATATCCTGGAGATAAAAAAGCGTTTATAGACATTGTAAATTCTTGCCCAACACCAATCGTTATTGCTGGCGGACCAAAAGAACCAACTCTCGGAGCCGCACTAAATAGCACTCGAGATGCAATAGATGCAGGAGCAAAAGGCGCAGTAGTTGGGCGAAATGTTTGGGGAGCGCAAGACGTTAAGAAGGCATCTCAAGCTTATTATTCGGTCATTCACGGCGGCCTTGGGTTTGAAGCCGCACTAATCGGTGCTGGACTTTCACCTAAAGATTAATCACTAATTAAAATGATCATCGGGATCGGCTGTATAGCCCTAGATCGTATTTTGGCTACTAAAGCCCACTGGAAAGATGAAAAAGGAAAGATCATCCGAAGTGAAAACCGCTTCGGAGGTAACATTCGAAATTCGTTAGTTGCGCTATCCGCACTCGGTATGGAAACGGCTTTCGTGGGAACAATGAGTGGTGAAGAAAAGTGGCGTTCCGCTTTCGAGGATTTTGCATCAAATGGGGTCAGTACTGAATTTGTAGATCTAGATTCAAAGTCTCATCCTGCCGAAGCAACAGTTGTAATAACCGGGGATGGGCAAAGATTTATCATTTATGACGATACCCCTCTTCATCACATAAAATTACCAAGCCCTGAAAAAGTGGAAGCGGCTCTCGCATCTGCCGAATTAATAATGGTCGATGGTGGAATTTGCCCAGAAGGTACGTTAGAAATTATAAAAAGAGCCCGAAAACTCAACATCCCAGTAGTTCTCGACGCTGAACAATTTGTGGTTGCCAGAGAGACTGTTTTGGAAATGATCAAAATCGCCTCTGACTTAATACTTCCAATGAACTTCTCTAAGACTGTTACGGGCGAAGAAGAGATTTCAAAAATATTATCCGCTCTTTGGAACGAGAATCGAAATATCGTGGTGATTACTGATGGAGGTAACGGTTGCTATTTCCAACTTCCAGGAAGTGGTAAGGCACAACATTTAGCAGCCTACAAAATCGATGCAATAGATACGAATGGTACCGGCGATATTTTTCACGCGTGTTATGCCTACGGAATTTTAAACGGAATGGATGCACTTGCGAGCCTTCGTTTCGCTAGTGCTGGTGCTGCCAGAGTTGCGATGTTTGAGCATGGAGTTTCTAGGCTTCCAAAAATGGAAGTAATTAAGGAATTTATGGCGCTTAACGAAGAGCTTAAAACCTCAGTTCTCTGATTTCTACAATACATTTGGACTGCCCCCATTATTTATTAGAATCTTAAGATGAAGGTAAACTGCTAGGAGCCAAGTAAAATGATCGTGCTGTACGGAGTTGCATTTCTATCTGGTCTACTAACAATTCTCGCACCCTGTATTTGGCCACTTCTACCAATTATCCTGGCTGATGTCACGAAGACTAAATCAAGGAAGCGTCCACTCGGAATAACAGTTGGTGTTGCGATTTCGTTTACTTTCCTAACTCTTTCTATTTCATTACTAGAAAGTTCTTTAGGTATTAACCCTAATTTGTTACGCAAAACAGCTGTATTGGTTCTTGTCTTTGTTGGGATATCAATGGTGGTACCTAAGGTTTCGCAGCTTCTTGAATCTCAAATTAGTCGCATGCTAGGTAGATTTGGAAATGCCGGAAAAAATAATCGCAGTGATTTTAATGGTGGGTTTATTACTGGATTAGCTCTCGGTGTCGTCTGGGCACCCTGCAGTGGACCGATACTGGCCTCCATCGCAACCCTTGCCGCTACAAATAAGGTTTCCCTCCAATTAGTATTCATAACTTTGATATACGTCTCTGGCGTATCGCTCCCACTGTTGGGCTTCGCTGTTGGAGGGCAGAAACTATTGGTGAAGTCTCGTCGGATTTCGAAATACACTGGAAAGATTCAGATTGCCGCTGGCCTTGTACTTATTCTGACTGCTGCGGCGATTTATACGAATTATGACAAGACCTTAGAAACAAAATTGCTTAACGCGATTCCGTCGTATAGCCAGGTACTCACTAAAATCGAATCAACCAAGGGCGTTACCAAAGAACTTGATAAGTTAAAGAATCGTCCTACATCGAACGCAAATAGTGGCGGCCGGTCAGGTTCAGTCGATAACAATCCACTTTTCAATACGAATACTCGTGCCGCTAATTTTCAAGGTGGTGGGGACTGGCTTAACTCCGCGGCACCGATCACACTCGCATCACTTAAAGGCAAAGTAGTCCTAGTGGATTTCTGGACTTATACCTGTATTAACTGCATCAGAACTCTCCCTCATGTTGCCGCTTGGTATAACAAATACCACTCACTTGGGCTAGAAGTGATAGGAGTTCATTCACCAGAGTTTGCTTTTGAGCAAGATAAAGGCAATGTTTTAGCAGCAATTCGCAGATTTAACATTAAATATCCAGTTGTGCAGGACAACCAACTCAATATCTGGAACGCGTATAACAACCGGTACTGGCCCGCTGAATATTTGATTGATACGCAAGGAAATATTCGTCGTGAAGATTTTGGAGAAGGCCAATACAACGAGATGGAAAAGGCGATCCAATCTCTCTTATCTAATGGTGGTTCGAAGATTCAATCAACACTTACCGGAGTAGAAGACCAAACGCCAAGGAATAATTTAACTCCTGAGACGTATTTCGGAAGTAACCGAGATCAATTGGCGTATCCAAACCCAATTAACACGAATGGAATAATGGATTTTCCTACCTTGAAATCAATTCCCGATAATCAATTCGCATTTGGCGGTAGATGGAATATTCAAGGAGACTATGCGCAAGCGACTGCTGGCGCATCGATTACACTAAACTTCAATGCTTCGCGGGTTTATATGATTCTTAAACCCCATGCGCCTGGAGCGATCGATCATGTACAAGTTTCGCTAAATGGTGCACCATTGGATGAAAATATCGCTGGAAATGATGTGAAAAATAATGTGGTGACTGTTGATTCCGATCGCCTTTATGAAATTTATAATTCGAACACCTACAGTGCCGGGACCTTAAAGTTCACTTTTGTTAATCCTAGAACCGAAGCTTTTACTTTCACATTCGGATAGGTATAACTTAGTTGTGAGCAACACCCAATACGCCAAGGCACATCTCATCTGATGAACCTTCGCCCCATGTCACATAGCGTGGCGGCAGCTTTTTAAGTTCTGGCAATACTTGCCGCAGCGTCGGATCAAAGGTACAGATCACCCGAACTGTGTCGCCAACCTTTAATTGCACCGGATCTTTAAGCACGGTTGGTGATTGATCATCGAAGTTATAGTTGGGGCGATCTAGCAAGATTTTTTCGCCAGGCGTGCCGGGATTTAGAATTAATTGGAGTGAGCGACCAAGTAAATGCATATGTGGCGTTGCTTTTACAACCAACTCATTCTGCTTAATTTTTTGGTCACAAGTAGAAGTTGTGCTTGGAATTGGTTTAATAGGATTTTTTCCACAAATTAAATTTAGCCCCATTGATTCCATTGCACTTGACTGGCTTGTGCGCTGGGCTAAGTTAATGAGTGATTTTCCTCGGTCGCAGAATTCACCAGTTACTCCCGGAGGACAAGCAAGCTCTACTGGGGCTGCAATTAATTCAGAATACAAAGTAGCGAGTTTCGCACTCTTTGCTGGCACAGCGGTGATAAGAACTTTGGACTGATCGGTAGGAATCTTTTTGCCATTCATTGCAAGTAGGTTGTAATGAACTTGAAGGACTATTTGGTCGCCCTTTGCAACCGGCGTTCCATAACCGGTAGGCATGACATCCTTGTCACGCCCTGGCGCCCAGGAAGAAAGCCATGGCGATGTTAAGAATGATGAAAAGCCAGAACCAAGTCCCGTTCCACCAAAGCATGGCCACCCAGTTCCATTGTTATCAATGGTCTTGGCCTCTGCTAAATCTTTCTTGCCAACCAAGAACATAATTGCGTGATGCATCATGACGCGCTGCTGTGGTTTGAATTCGACTTGTGTGATCAATGAATCTTGATTCACTTTGGGATTAATTAAGAAACAACGGTAATCATCAGTGCCACCGTTTTGCCCTTGAGGTAAGTGCGCTTTAGGCATCTGGGCAGTAAAGACAATAGAAACAATGGAAGTTGAGGCCGGACTTGCGCTACTAATTAGGGGAGTCGCTAGTGATGCGAGAAGAAATAGTAGAAGTGCCAGCACCCAACCGGTTCGTCTCATGCGCTAATAATAAAGTTACTTTCCAAATAGCGCCTATCTGAATTCCTGACTATCTTTGAGCAATGAGGCGCTTTAGTTCACTTATTGCCGCAATAGTGATCGTCATCTCAACAGGCGCAATCTCGCCAACTCTCACATCTAGCGCTCAGGCAACCTCAAGTACCACTACGCAAGAGCTTCGACTCAATAGCGCAGGTGGCGTTGCTATCGATGCGACTATTTATTTGCCGAATGTAAAACTGGCACCAGCAATTTTGTTGGCGCATGGATTTACCGGAGATAAGAAAAGTGTTGCAGTCCAAGCACAAGAGCTGGCTGCAAAAGGTTATGTAGTACTTGCCTGGACGGCTCGCGGTTTTGGCAATTCCACCGGAGAAATCTCGATGAATGCGCCAAACGCAGAAGTAGCTGACGTTTCTAAACTGATTGATTATCTAGCCACTCGTAAAGAAGTTAAGCAGCAAAGTATTGGAGATCCAGTTGTAGGGATTACCGGTGATTCTTATGGTGGAGCAATTTCATTATTGACTGCCGGTTATGACAAACGAATTGACGCTGTTGCAGCAAATATAACTTGGAACAATTTGGTGCAATCCCTCTTTCCACAAAATTCAAGCGATTCATCATTTGGTCCGTATAAAAAATTCTGGGCTGGAACTTTCTTTGCTCTGGCAACCTTACCTAACTCCGCCGCAGGCGAGTGTGGAACGTTTACCGCTGCCTGGTGTCGTGCTTTCAAGAATGCAGTGGCGACGGGTGCTCCTACGGCTGCTGATGTGCAACTACTAAATACATCATCACCTTCTACTATTACCAATCGCATCACAGCCCCAACGCTTTTGATGCAAGGCGAAGCAGATTCATTGTTCCCACTCTCTGAGTCAATTAAGACCGCAACTCAAATTCACACGGCACATCCAACTACACCATTAGCAATGATTTGGCACAGCGGTGGTCATGATGGTGGAACTGATGAATCAGCCCGACTTCACCAGAGCGTTGCAAACTGGTTCGAAATTTATTTAAAGGGAGTTAAGAAAAGCTTTCCAATTTTCCAGATCACCAACACAAATGGATCAATCTCCCTTGTTGACTCATCGGTGATTCCTAAATATCTAACTAGTTCAACCCTTCCATTAGAAACTCCTTCGCTACCAATAGAAATAGCAGTTCCCTACACCGCTTTGGTAGCACCAATCGGAGGAATTCCTGGTGCCATATCTTCATTACCTGGCGTGGGTTCTGCCTTATCTCTTGCCGGAAATATTGGTGGTGCAAGTGCAGCATTCCTACCAGGGCAAAGTGGATTCTTAGAGAGTGCTGTTTTAGCGAAACCAATGCATGTAGTTGGCAGATCGTCCGTAAAAATACGGGTTTCATCTAATAAGAGCGATGCAACTCTTTTCTTCTCACTTGTTGTGCGCACGGCATCTGGTCAAACAAAACAACCAAATGGGATTGTGAGTGCTGTTCGGCTTACTCACATCGCCAGCACTGGCTCTGATTACACAATTCAACTACCAGCAGTTGTACTTGATGCTGCTGCTGGCGACAAAATTGCAGTAGGAATCTCAACAACTGATCAAGGTTACGAGCTTCCACAAGACGGCCGCCAGTATGCGATAACTGCCTTGTCTCCAATACTCATTTCACAAATGATTTTTACAACTGCAGTCAATCACGCAGCTTTAATTGGCTGGCCTATCGCCGGTTTGCTTGCAATTATTTTGGCAATCATCGCAGTTTACCTTCGTAGGCCACGCCATAACACCGAGCCGCTGGAAGAGAGTGACTCTCTCGTAACAGTCTCAAATCTTTCCAAGGTATATAAAGATGGTTACAAGGCCGTCGATGGGCTTTCCTTTAAAGTTAAACGTGGGCAAGTTCTGGGATTACTTGGTCCAAATGGTGCGGGTAAGACAACAACTCTTCGCATGATGATGGGACTCATCTTTCCTACTGAAGGAGAGATTGCAATTAATGGTCACCCAATTTATCCAGGCTCTCCGACTCTTGCGAATCTTGGATCCTTCGTTGAAGGATCTGGCTTCTTGCCACATCTAACCGGCCGGGAAAATCTAGAACTTTATTGGAAATCAATTGGTAGAACTGATGAACCATATTTTGAAGATGCGATTCGAATAACTGATTTAGGAAGCGCTTTAAATAAGAAAGTTCGCTCCTACTCGCAAGGTATGCGCCAGCGGCTAGCAATAGCTCAAGCGATGCTTGGACTGCCCGATTTATTAGTTCTAGACGAGCCAACAAATGGCCTAGATCCGCAGCAAATTAAAGCGATGCGCGAAGTTCTAAAGCGCTATGCCAAGACTGGCAAAACCGTAATTGTTTCTTCACATCTCTTGACCGAGGTTGAGCAAACTTGCACGCATGTTGTCTTAATGCACCGCGGTCGCCTTATTACTTACGGGACTATGAAAAAGATTCTTACCAAGGCAGGCAAACGCGCTGGAACACTAGAAGAAATCTTTATTGAACTTATCGGAGATGACTTAACGATTGGAAAGGAAGCGTAAATGTATCTCGCATCAAAGACGCTGCCCTATCGGCTAGAAATGTATCGTCAGATTAAACGAAAGCGCACTTTATTTGCCTATCTCTTCGTTATTTCACTACCAGTAATTGTCGCCCTCGCAGTGAAATTTGGAACCTCCGGAAACAGCAGTGGGCCAACACGTTTTGGTTCGGGGACAGCGGATCTAATTGGACTTGCCACAAAAGGTGCTGCGAACTTCACAACAACTATGTTTTATTTTGCAACACCATTTTTATTGATTGCTGTCATATCTATTTTTAACGGAGACACTGTTGCGTCAGAGGCTTCTTGGTCAACACTACGATATTTACTTGCCGCCCCGGTTCCCCGAACTCGCTTGCTAATTCAGAAATTAAAGGTGAGTCTCTCGCTCTCGGCAATCGCAGTCGTTTTGCTCATTGCAACTTCTTGGTTTGTAGGGATGATTGCTTTTGGTTTGAAACCATTACAAACACCTCTTGGTGCAACTTTCACAAATCAAGTTGCGCTGCAGCGCATCTTGATTATTGGCGTTTATCTGGCACTAGTTCTGTTTTCAGTCGCCGGTCTTGCCTTCTATTTAAGCGTTTCTACCGATGTTCCACTCGGAGCAGTTGGTGGCGCTATTGGCATAATTATTCTCTCTAATATTTTAGATGCGATTTCTGGACTCGGTTCAATCCGTAATTGGTTGCCCACCCACTACTCATTTTCTTGGTTTGATGCGCTGTCGAGCTCGATTGATTGGAGCCAGATGATCCGAGGAGCTTCTTATAGCGTTATTTTGAGCGCTTTCTTCGTTTCCCTTGCAATTATCAAGTTTAACAAGAAAGATATAACTTCTTAAGCCCAGCCAAAAGGAGTCAGCATGAGCAAAGTTTACTTATTCGTTGAAATTTCGATTAAAGCAGGCATGCTTGATGGATCTTTAGAACTTCTTAAAAAGCATGCGGCTCATATTCGAACTGAAGATGGTTGCGAAACTCTTGAAATATTTATTGATACCAAGGTTAAAGATCGAGTTTGCGTCTGGGAAGTATGGCGCGAGCGCGCATCTTGGGATGCTCACATGGTGAACGATGCCAGTAAGGCTTGGCAAAAAACTGCAGCAGAATTCGTTAACAGTGAAAAAATTACCGTTATGGATGCGATCTAAGTAGCTACCAAGGAAAATCAAGTATGAAGATTTCACCATTTAACTCTTTTATTTCATAACTTCTCAAAGGTGAGTTTGCTGGCCCACTGAGCGCTTTGCCATTTATGTTATCAAAAGTTGACATGTGACATTTACAAATTAATTTTTTGTGTTCTAGCTCTACACCGCAACCCTCGTGGGTACAGATGTTGTCAAAAGCAACTAGCCCGCCGTTGGTTCTAGTAACTATGTAGGGTTTTCCTCGGCCAAAGGCATCCTTGTTGATAAAAATCTTTGTTTCGCCTTCCGCAACTTCAGAAGAGTTAGCGACCCGCTGTTCAATAATTTTTGCTGGGCCAGAACTTGCCTTAGCCGTCATTGACTGACTTGGAGTCGGAGTTGCTGAGGGGCTTACAGAAGTATCTGGGGCTGGTTTACTGAGTATCGG
>Ga0194037_1001292_pt1 | contig 18208 bp, 20 predicted proteins | sample JunL306m_MetaG_FD_148653 | JGI IMG/M metagenome (GOLD analysis project Ga0194037, IMG submission 148653) | Anoxic zone freshwater microbial communities from boreal shield lake in IISD Experimental Lakes Area, Ontario, Canada - Jun2016-L304-6m | ecosystem: Environmental > Aquatic > Freshwater >...
AAAAGCAGGTGATGAATTGTTTGTACCAAAATACGATGCACAAGTGCGCGTTGGAGGAGAGGTATTAGTAGCCACACAAGTAACCTATCAATCAGATGCTAGTTTAAAATACTATATTAATGAAGCAGGTGGCTTTACAAGCAATTCGTGGAAGAGAAAAATATATATAGTATACGCCAATGGCAAAGTAAGTGGCACCAGAAATTTTCTGTTTTTAAGAGCTTATCCAAAAATATTACCAGGATCTGAACTAATTGTACCAAAAAAGATTTACAAAGAGCATAAAGGAACAAGCACTGGGGAATTAATGGGAATGGCTTCCATTATGGCTAGTTTAGCAGGGGTAATTATTGCTATTTTAAAATTATAATTACAGTATTTCGTTTCAAAACAAACAAACACCAACATGACCGATATTCAAACAAATAATATAGCTACCCCGCAAGATGATGAAATCAGTTTAAAAGAATTGATTTTAAAACTCAAAGAATGGACTAATTTTTTATTGGGTAAATGGAAGCTATTATTGTTGGCAGGTATTTTAGGTGGTGCAATTGGAGTTGGTTATGCTTTGCTTCAAAAGCCTGTATATACTGCTACGCTAACTTATGCTTTAGAAGATGAAAAATCTGGCGGTGGATTAAGTGGTGCCATGGGTTTAGCAAGTTCCTTAGGTTTTGATTTAGGAAGTGGTGGTGGCGGCGGAGCTTTTGCAGGGTCTAACTTAATGGAACTAATGCATTCTAGGTCTTTAATAGAAAAAACATTGTTGGCACCGGTAGAAATTGGGGGTAAAACAACCAATTTAGTTACTTACTATATTGATGTAAATGAATTAAAAGAAGGATGGGCTAAAAAACCTGAACTTGCTAGTTTGAGTTTTCCGGTAAGTGCAAATAGAGTTGGCTTTACAAGGGTGCAGGATAGTGTGTTAGGCTCTATTTATTCAACTATAGATAAAACACAATTAACCATTACACAAAAAGATAAAAAAGTATCTATTGGCACAATTGAAGTAAAATCAGAAGATGAAACCTTTGCCAAAAATTTCTGCGAAAGCCTAGTAAAAGAAGTAACCAGTTTTTATGTAGATACCAAAAGCAAGAAAGCCAAAATGAATGTGGCAATACTAGAAAAACAGTCCGATTCTATCCGTGCCGAATTAAATGCAGCCATTACAGGTGTAGCAGTTGCAAACGACAATACTTTTAGCTTAAACCCAGCCCTTAACGTAAAGCGCAGCCCCTCTGCACAGCGTCAGGTAGATGTTCAGGCTAATTCAGCCATATTAACACAATTAGTAGCCAATTTAGAAATGGCTAAAGTTTCACTGCGTAAAGAAACACCATTGGTGCAAATAATTGATGCCCCTATTTTGCCTTTAAAGAAAGAGAAAGTGAGTAAATTAAAGAGTTTGATTTTGGGTGGATTTTTGGGTGGATTTTTGGTGGTGATTGGGTTGATAGGGAATAAGGTTTTTAAAGGGTTGATGGGCTAATCTTTAAGTTTTCAACAAAGCAGCAAAGTTTGAATTTAATGTATCTCCTAAATTAAACTATCATAGTTATACAAAGTCATATTCACTTGAAGCTAATAAACTAATTACTAAATTAGTTTATTAGCTTCTAAAATTGTCTATTCCCCCGTAAATCAATTTACAGCATGAATGATTTTTTATTGTACATAGACCCTGGATCAGGGAGTTTGTTATTTCAAGCATTATTATCGGGGTTGCTCACTGCTTTGGTTTTTTTAAAAAAAATAGTAGCATTTTTCAAATTCAAGTTTACAAAAAAAGGCGGTGTTAATGAAGAAATAGACAAACCCATCTAATTATGACTAGGCCTAATAATATCTCATACAGAGATTCTGTTGCAAGGGTTGTAAAAAAAGAGTCTGGCTACTTTCGTTATATATTTCAAGAATACAAGGAAGAATATGACCATTTAATGCAATCTGGGCTTTATCAAGAATTAGGTCTATTAGGGCTAATTCTTGAGCACCAAGAAATTGAAATAGATACTACCAATCCTAAAGTTTATAAACTACTGTATCCTACTCAAATACCATTTCAAAGCTATCCGTTTGAATGGTCTTATACACAATGGATAAAAGCAATATCAGCCTACCTAACAATAAACCAGATTGCACTAAAATATGGCATGATATTAAAAGATGCCACACCTTTTAATTTTTACCTATCTGCTGGCAAGGCAATTATGTTTGATACCAGCTCCTTTATGTTTTTCAAGGAAAATGACAATTGGATAGCTTACAGACAGTTTTGTGAAGAATTTTTAAGCCCAATAGCACTAATGCATTATAATGGAACAGAGTGGTCTAAATTAACAATAACAGAATTAAGAGGTATGCATTTAAATTTTGTAAGTAAGCAACTAACATTAAAAAGCTGGTTTAACTTAACTACTCTATTACATATTCATTTACATTCAAAGTATTCTGGTAAAAGATATTCAACAGAAAATAAACAAATTAATAGTAAGGGATTTAGTCTCGAAAAAATAAAATCATTGCAAGAAATGATTTTTAAAACTATTACTAATTGGATTAAGCCTTATCAATATATAAACCATTGGACTAGTTATTACGAAAATGATATTGAAAGTGTTGAATATTTAGAAGATAAAGAAACTACTATTAGAAATTGGTTGGGAATAACAAAGCCAACATCTGTTATAGATTTAGGTGCAAATACAGGGAAGTTTAGTTTTATAGCTGCAGAATTTGCAGAAAGAGTTATTGCATTAGAGGGAGATGATAATTGTGTAGATACAATAGAAAAACAAATTATAGAAAATAACATTAATAATATAGTTGCCGTAGTTGGAAATTTAAATGAGCCATCTCCAAATTTGGGTTTATTAAATAGTGAAACCGAAAATATTTATGAAAGAGCTAATTCAGAGATGGTATTAGCCTTGGCATTAACACACCATTTATATTTTACCAATAAAATGTCTTTTAACCAAATAGGAGAAATTCTAAATAAGTTTAGTAGTAAATATTTGATTGTTGAGTTTATTGAAATAGCCGATAAAAGAGTGCAAGATTTAATAGCGAATTATCATACAAACCCAGCAGATTATACGGAAAATAATTTTATAGAATCGTTTGCTAGGTATTTTAAAATATTGGCAGTAAAAAAATTACATAATAGTAAGCGCAGTTTGCTATTTATGGAACAGTTATAAATTGTATGAGGAAATTATTAAAAGTATTTGATTTAAATAAGGCATCCTTTATTATTCTATTACTGCCCTATATAGGTTTCAATTTTAAGGAAATTTATACTTCCCCATTCTTTAGTTCTTTAAATTTTATAGAAATTTTAAGTGTTTTTCTTTTAATTGAAATTTGTTTCAAATTAGCCAATAATAAATTTTCGAAATACCGCAATTTAATAACTGCATTTATAGTTTCAGGTAGTATGATTTTTTTTTATGGCGTTTATATAGTTACTTATTTACAATCAACAATAATACATAGCATTAGAGGTAGAGTCATTTTAATTATATCAATATTCCTAGTTTTTTTATTGATATTTATTTTAAATAGGTTCAGTAAAAGTTATAAAATTTTTAATTCTTTTTTTATAGCATTTGGGTTAGTAACATTTTTATTTAACACAATTTCTGGTAGTGAGAAAATAAAAAATATAAACAGTATTCAAAATAGTTTTATCCAATTACAAGAAAAGCCTGAAAAAACAAAGCCAGTAATACTAATAATTAGTGACGAATACAATTCGCCAGATGGTTTGTACAATGTATACAAAGATTCAGCTATTTATTATTTTTCTAATGATTTAAAAAAGAATAATTGGGTTGTAAGGAATAGTAATTTTAGTTACGAAACTTCTACTATACACAGCTTAAGTTCCTTATTTAATTTTAATTTATCTAAAGACAGTACATATTCAAAACAAACTATTTCAAATATTGGTACAAACAAATTAGTTCATGCATTACTATTTGATAGTTTAACAACTAAAAATGTATCTATTGTTAATTATGGAATATTTGATATTGGAAAATCAATACCTATAAGTAGACTTTATTTTTACCCAAAGAACTTTATTGAAAGCTTTTTTATTTACTCAACATTGTATTATATTATTTACAATACAGGCCAATTTAATAAAGATGGATTTGAAAATAATTATTATCCAATGGAATTGCACAATAAAAATATTTTAACCACTATTACAGATTCTTTAAATAATTTAATTATTAAAAGGCAATTTATTTACATTCATTTATTCATGCCACATGCACCAATTGTATTTGAACCAGAGTTTCATTTAAGAGATGAGTATAATTTGAATAATTACTATGCTTATTGGAATTTTACAAATAATAAACTTTCTGCATTGCTTGCAAAACTAACTAGTGAAAATAAATATAGAATTATTCTAACTGGAGATCATGGTTATAGAAGTGAAAAAAGCGTAAACCCACATTATACATTTACTGCGTTTTATGGATTTAATAATTATGATTTAGAAAAGATTAGTACTGTGCAAGATTTGGGGAGTTTGATTAATGGGAGTTTTTGAGTCTAAAAATATTAATATTAGTGTGGACCACACTAATTATAGAACCTATTTATATTAATTATCAGTTAGTTAAGGTTGTGATGCGCACCAAATTGCGCACCAAATAATGAACCTTAATAAAGACTAATATAACATTCATAAAACTAACTCTAAATAAGGAAGACAACAATACCATTTACCGCCATTCTTTAATCCTACTTGACCCAGAATATGTTGGGGAATTATTACCCCTTTATACTTAAAATTAGCAGTTTCAAGTATTGTAAAATCAATGTGTCTCCCATTTGAATCAACATTCCAAGCATGGCTAATTTTATCACCGGAATTTTTACATGTAATAACTCCCTCCACGTATTGATACCCATCTTGCAATTTTTTGATAGCATTTGGATAACAAGATTGTGGTTCCATTTTATCACTTTTTTTTGGTGGTGGAAATACATCAAAATCCTTTCCTACTAAATCAAGAAGACTTTGAGAGTAATACACCTTTAAATAATTGTTTAGTTCAATGAATTGAAGGGACTTTAGTTCTTCAAATCTTTTCAGATATTCATTTTCGTTTAATAGTTCGAAATTCATGTCATAAATGTTTTGTTTCTATTTTTCAATAGAGTTAGTTTAAAAAATTAATTACGATTGGACCAAATCTCTTCTAATTGATCAGCATATTGAACACCTGTCACCTTTATGTATCTCATAAATGACTTATGAGATTTGTGTCCACTTATTGACATTATAATCAATGGATTAGTTTTTTTCAAAAATTCATTAGAGCAGAAGCTGCGACGTGCCGTATGAGTTTGTAAGTATGAAAATTTCATTGCTACAAACTCTTTAAGTTCACGGCCATATGTTACCTGTTTAGTAAATGGAACGTGGAGGCATGGTAGTTTCTCCCCAACTAATTTAATGATACGGTTAAATTCATTGTTCTTGGGAACTTTAGGTAGAACGTTATTATACTTTTTCAAAATAGTATTGACAACTGGATGAATTGGGATTGTTACCTTACCTCCAGTTTTCTTCTGAACGAATTCCAGGCGGTTATTTCGAATGGCAGATGGGTCAATAGTTGAGTAATCCGAGAATCTCATTGCAGTAAAACAACCCACTACAAATACGTCCCGAACTTGCTCATGTACCGGATCATCAAAATCTTTAATCTCCAATAATTGTAATATTTCATTTTCAGTTAGGTAAATACTGTCAGTTTCTTCACGACGTGTGTCAAATTCAAGTTCAACCATCTTAGCTGCTGGAATTTTCTTTAGCTTAACCGCATATTTAATAATCTGCAATAGATCCATCATTGACTTTGCATGCGTGTTCATTGCGAATTCTTCATCGATTATTAGAAAGTCGCTGAATGTGTCAATATCATTTTGAGAAAAATCCTTCAGGGTTACTACTTTTTTTGTGTGCTCTTGAAATTTCTTCAAATATCCTTTTGTGGTTTTATATGAATTAATAGAAGAGGGCTTTAACTTCTGACGCTTAGGTGATAGTCTTATACCTGATTGACAATCTTCAACGAATTGATCAATGAATCCGATCAGTGTTTCTTTAGGAATGTTATGTACCTTACCAGTCATATCCGTTTTCCGATCTGGACGATCTACCAATGCTGATAACTTTGATTGAAGTTCTACAAAATTCATTTTTGGTTTCCCATTCTTATATCGATCTAGCAAAGTCAAAATATTTATCTCTAGTTCCATTAGTCTTTGATTCAGAAGTGATGTGGTGTTTTTACCAACATAGGTTTTGACAAAACACTTCTTTTTATCCCAATGTATTGTCTCAACACTACGGCGAGTGTACAAAAAAATACCTACCCCGTCAACTGATATTTTAGCACGTATACTACTTACTTTTTGCTTTGGACGTGCAAGCGAAAATGAAACAGCCATATTTTTTAATTAAGATTGATTAATAGATAAACGCTTTAAAATATCTTTTTCTCGCTGCAAATCTTCGGGTAATAAGTATTTTTCATTGCCTTCTAAAACATAGATTTCTACATCATCATTAATTTCCTCAATAAGAATTAGAGAAACTGTATACAGAGCATTTTTGCCATGTATAAAATCAACATGCGATGAGAATGGTAAAAAAAACATACCCTGTTGTTCCAGTAAAGAGATGATTTCTTGACGTCTAGAAAATGCTTTCTCTCTCGCTTTCATTAAGTCATCATTTTTAAATTGCTCTCTATGAGAGTAGTTTTCATAAACATTACCCGTACAAATGAAAACGTCAATTTCATAATGATAATTTATTGTGCCATCATCAGTTTTAATATGTGATTTTACCATAATTTATAATTGCTTTACCTAACTCAAGATTGTGATTGAAATATTCTGAAAAATTTGAATCAAATTTTATTAATTGGTTTTGGCATTCAAATAATCAACGATTGAGGACTTTAAAAAACGATATTGAGCTCCGCTTTTTTGACCCACTACCTTTCCTTCTAAAAATAACTTTGTCATAGTCTGTTCGCTGAGTTTTAGTAAACTCGCAGCTTGTTTACGATCCAAAACTTCATCTTTAAAGGCTTCCCCCAATCTTGGGCGCAAGATTGATTGAACCTCATTTCGAACAATCGTTGACATTAAATCAGCTAGATCATCCATACTTACTGTTATGATTCTTGTTTGCATTTTTTAAATAGTTTTATTTGTTTTGAAATCTTTTTTTTTCAAAGTTTTTAAGCAAAAAAAATTACCCAACTATTGGTCCATATGTTTCAATATAAAGGTCTTTGATTTTAGATTTAATCTCATTCTCTGCATTTTTTATCGTTTTTTGATCATACTCTCCATTTTTGAACATCAAATTGGAAGTATTACCAAGACTTAGGGAAAATTTTAAAATCTTCTTACCAGAATCATCAATCCAATAACCACGCATAACCGAATACTTGTGTTCATTATTTGAACTCTTATTTACACTCACTATAGTGTCTGGCTGAATAAGCAGTCTAAGTCTAGAAATTTGTATGCGATTTACTTTAAATAATCTATTTAATTGATTGTATGCGTATGAAGACATTTTAATACTTACTTCTTTCAAATCTCCATAATAATGATCCCGGTAACTTTCTTTTAATTTTTTTAATTCTTTCAAATAGAGTGAGTTTTCAACATCCTTTATAGTTTCAGCTTTAAAACCATCATTATTCAAAAAGATTTCAGTCTTTTTATCATGATCATCCTGACTTTGACCTTTCCCTGCGAAAAAGAAAAAGAACGCATTTTTGGCCATTATTATCGTTGAAAAAGTGGTAATCGAAATCATCGTTCATCGCTATTGTTTAACAAAGGTACTTTGAAATAATATATTTTCAAAATAAAATTGAAATTATTTTTTTTCAAAGAAATTTTTCGCCTATATGTGATTCATTTTTAACATTTTAAATGCATTAAAATATTTCCGACCCCTGCCCCCGTATCCTCGCTCGTTCTTGCCGGGGTCCCTTTTCCATATAAATGGCTACTGTAATAGCCATCAAATTTTTATGTATAGGACAGAATTAGTAAATGTATTCCATTCCTATTGCGTTGATTTGAGATCAGTAGAATTTTTTAACTCTTGTATTAAATCTCTGAAAAGATCCGAGATGGAAAGTCCTCTTTGTAAAATATGCTGTTGAATAAATGCTCTATCTGCATTAGTTACTCGAATCCTTATAAAATTCTCTAATAATTCGTGTTTCATATTACTTTGATGTTTTGTAAGCAACTAAGGTTGGAAAATTATGTGATGCGTAAAAATGCAAGGATCTACGTACATGCTCAGATACATTGGTATAGTCTGATGCATTTATTTGATCGATAATTTGGCGCTCTTGTGGCGTTAAACGCAATCGAATGAATTCACTTCTCTGTGGTTTTACCTTATTCATATGTGTATGTTTTTTAAATAAATATCAAGAAAAATGAAAATGTTTCCGTTTTGGAATACTTTTTAAGAGGTGTCCTACTATTTATTAATAAAACAAAAATATGAAGGACAATATTTATCAATTTACTTATCATCCTACTTCGTTGAACCGAAAGCCAGAGGGTGTGGCTGAAAAGAATATAATTTATCAAAATTTGGTAAATACAGGCACTACTATTCAAAATGTATGTAAATACATTGCTAATGGACATGGATATACTTTTACACCTAATCTTTATTCAAATAATAAACCCTCAATAAATAGTTTTAAAGCAACGAGTGGATTTTTTCTAGATTTTGATCTTGACTCAGATCCAGAAGAAATATTAAGCAGATTCAATGAGTTAAATATTTTCCCAAATTTTTGGTATACCACTTTTTCAGATACCTCAACCTACAAGAAATTCAGAGTTGCAATCTTGTTAGATCGCGAAATAGCAAATCTAGAATTGATTGGGAATATATACAGTCAGATTTTTTACCATTTTCCAGCTGATATAGCCTGTAGAGATGCTGCGAGAATTTTCTATGGTGGTAAGGAAGTTACATTTTTAACAGATAAACCGGTTAGCGTTGAACACTTGTTAAATGAAAACACTTGGAAAGTAAAAAAAGCCCAACTCAAATATGATTCGTCAAAACCTGTAAAACTATTATATAATAATAAGTTTACAGGAAATAAGAAAAACCACACAACAACATACTCGTTGCATCAGGCACCAGAAATTGAATTCCTGAATAAATTAAAAAATAATGATTGTGATTTTTCAATAATCTCGAAAAAGGTAAGAGTATTCAAAGAATTTATTACCCTTGAAAAGAGATTTGATTACTTGGTACTATTTGGATTAGCTTCAAACTTACATTGGCTTCAAGGTGGGATGTTATTGTTAAAGAAAACAATGGAAGCATATAACTCTTTACATGAAAATTCAGAAAATGCCAACCTATATTGTGAAAGACATTTTGAAGTAATTAAGCAGGTTAATAAACACAAACCATTCCCGCAATCTTTATTCAATTTTTCACCTTATCCTGAAGAAGAACAATATAAAAATCTAATAAGTTGCGTAATAAACCCTAGAGGAGTAGTTTTTATCTCTAAAGAACCAAATAAAATTAGTTTAGCACAAGGAGAGAGGCTATTTAAAGAAGCTTTTAAACATGCATTGGTTGCTAATGAGCGAATCACCATAATTAAGGCTCCGGTGGGTATTGGGAAGAGCCAAATGGTTAAGAACATGGAAGATGTGGCCATTTGCTTGCCAACGCATAAATTGAAGGAAGAACTTTTTCAACAAATGACAGTTGAAAGCAAAATGGTACCCGAATTACCCATATTTGAAAACACTTCTCTTAATTATACAATAATGAATTACTATAAAAAGGGACTAAGATCTGCAGTCTTAGATTTGCTAAGAATAACTGCATATAATGACACCTATGATGGACAGGCTGCAAAAAACTATATAAATGAATTAGATCTCGCTAAAGCATGGAAGGGTACTTTATTAACTACTCATGAGCGTTCACTCCATCAAGAAATGCAACAAAATGTCTTGATTTATGACGAAGATTGCATGCACAGTTTAATCAGCCTTAAATCCTTTCAATTAAATGATTTAGGGCACCTTATCATTAATTATCCTGATCTATTACTTTATTTTAATGATTGCTATAATGACTTATTGAAAGCCGAAGCAAACATCATGCATCCAATAAATATAGACGAAGTGCCAATCCACTTATTGATTGAAAAATTAAAGTCAGTATCATTATTATCAAATTTGATTGAATTCTTTACTGCTCACAAATATTACAAGGAGGTTCATACAAACAAGAATGGTCAAACAATAACGACTATTCACTATGCAAAATTTAACTATTTCCCAGAAAATAAAAAGATCATTATCCTATCCGCTACTAGCAATCTAGAATTCTATCAAACTATTTTCACTAATCAAATTAAAACAATCGAAATCCCAACTGTTGAAAACATGGGGAAAGTGATTCAACACACCAAATATTCAAATTCTCGACAATCTATAAAAAAGAGGGATAAAGATAATTTACTAGACAAAGTTGGAAACCATCCTGTAATTACGTTCATGGCTGAATCTAAAGAATTAAACAAGGAATATTCAAAAATACATGGTAATTTGAATATCTACTATGGAAATACAAGAGGGTATAATGAACTTAAAGGGAAAGACCTATTTGTAATAGGTACACCACATATTAATCCAATCGTGTATTATTTCCATGCCGAATATATGGGTATTAACACCAATAATATCATTAAGAAAATGGACTATCAAACCATCCAGTGGAAAGGGATGCAGTTTAAATTTCAGACTTTCGATATCCCAGAATTGAGAAACATACAGCTTAATTTAATTGAAGGTGAGCTTATACAGGCTGTTGGAAGAGCTAGAACAATTAGAACTGAAGCGAAGGTCGATGTATTCTCAAACTTCCCTTTACTAATGACAGATTGGTTCAATTTTGGATAAAAAAATACAAATATTAGTACAGATTGTGTCGTAATATTAGAAATCTTTTACTTCTTGAATTCTGTAGAACCAATGATACCTAAATGTGATATTCAGATCTAGTTTTTAATACTTTAAACCAGATATCTCAAATTTAGTTATTCCACAAAAAAGGAGATTTGAAAGCCTCCCTAAGTGAAATAAGCATAGATATTTTAATAAATCAAATGCTTAAAGTTTGTAACATAGGATTTCAGTTAATTTAATCCCCATTTGTTTTAATACTTGATACTCGAAATAACCGAAAATTAACTGCTCTGACTGAATTGTAGAAAATATGTCAATTTTCTGATCGATACTGAACATTGAATTTTCAATTACAATTTCTAGAATACTTGTGGTATCAGGGTAATCCATAGGATAATCTTCTTCCAATAAATCGCATCTAAATTTTTCAAGGTTTTTATCAGAAACTGTTAATTTCATCTTCGAATTTGTTAGATCAAATTCGATCTCAATTCCATACGGAATTAATTCACTTGCCAAAATTGATTGGCTTAATCTAAATTTTTTCATAATTAAAATTGTTTATACCTAATGATAGATTTTTTACTTAAAAAAGTAAAGGGTAAAAATATATATTTTACTTATCCAGATTTAGATGGCTATTCAAAAAATAAAGCCCAAAATTGGGCTTTATTAAAAACATCAAGTCTTAATAGATTAAGAATTAATAAATCCAGAAACACCATCACAATATCCTTCCAATGCCAGTAAACGTTCTTTTTCACTCCCTGCAAAAAGATAATTTTCGCAATACTTTTCAAGTTCGTTTTCCCAGATATACTCTTTAAGCAGATTAAATACAGTATCTGTATAAAGGATTTCTTGAAACCCCATTGCGTAGATAGTCATATCTCTCTCCACATCAAATAGCTCTTGTTCGGTTTTGAGATAAACCCCAATAGAAGTGAAAATTTCATTTTTAATAAATTCGAATGCTATCGAATCTATATCTTCAATTTCAAAATATTTGATTGGACTTCCAAAGTTTTCAAAAGGGCAATCTAGTTCTAATATTACACTAGTTTTTTCAGCCTCTTTTTTACTTTTTTCTCCTTTTCGAAATTCATTAAATTTTAAAGTAAGTTTATCAGAAACGGTAAGTTTCATCTGTGAATTTGATTTATCAAATTCGACTTCAATCCCCAAAGAGATTAATTGGCCGGCCGTGAACGCCTTGCTCAGATACATTTTTTCCATATTATGTTATTTTAATAAAGAATAGCTATTTAAACTAAAAAAGTAAAGTCTTAATATCTAAATCTTATATTAATAAATATCACGAAAAGGGAAAAGTCCTACATAAATTAAAAAAAGGTCTATAACGCAAAAACCCACCAATTGGCGGGTTTTGTATTCAAAAGAATATGATTTCCTAATGACTTACTCCTTTACTAAACAATACATTAGTGAAGGTCTTTATGATTATCTCAATATCAAATAGACTTGATCTTTTATACATGTATTCTTGTTCTAACATAACTTTCTTTTCTATAGATATATCATCTCTACCATTTATTTGCGCCCAACCAGTAATACCAGGCTTCAGTTTATCTACCCCAGTTGCTACACGTAAAGCCATTAAATCATCTTGATTATATAAAGCAGGTCTAGGTCCAACAAATACCATATCTCCTTTTATAATATTGATCAAATTCGGCAATTCATCTAAACTAAGTTTACGTAATAATCCTCCAACCTTAAGAAGATATTGAGCGGGATTTCCTAAAAGATGTGTTGCAACATTGGGTGTGCTCATCTTCATACTTCTAAACTTGTAGATATTGAAGAACGTATAATTTACGCCTACACGTTTTTGTTTGAAGAATATGGGTGAACCGTCTTCAATGAAAATGGCCAAAGCCACAGCTAAAAAGACTGGGGACAAAATAATAAGAACTATTAGTGCAAATAAACGATTAAACATTTTTATTTAAATATTCCTCAAGTTTATTATAAACGAGATTCCGTTCAAAATTTTCAAGATAATAATTAAAAGCATTTAAGCCTAATTGCTCTCTTTCTTTCATATCCTTATTAAACATTGCTTCAATATTAAAGGCTAATTTTTTTTCGTCTCCAGATGAAGAGCAAAGCCCTGAATTTGATTCGAAAATAATTGAAGCGGCTATACCATCTAAATTACCTATTATCGGTTTACCACATGCTAAATATGATTGTAATTTAGATGGAATAGTTAAAGAGAATATTTTGCTCGGTTTTAAGCTAACCAATAGTGCATCTGCAAATGCAAAAAAATAAGGCATTTCACTACTTTGGAAAGACCCCAAGAAATGGAAATGTTCTTGAAGATCAGACTTTTTAATTGTTTCAATTACATTAGATTTTTCTCGGCCATCACCAATTATAATCCAATTAACTAATACATTTTTATTTTTTAACAAAATGGCAGCATGTATAATAGTATCAAAATCCTGGGCAACTCCTATATTTCCTGCAAAAACAATATTAAATCCAATAGGGAAATAGGCTTTATACTTTTCTAGAATATTTTCAGGCTTATAAAAAGATTCAACTGTATTTGGTAAAATTTTTATTTTAGATTTATCTACTCCTTTAGTTTGCAAATATTGAACAAAGCCAGTTGATTGAACCCATATTTGTGTTGATTTATCATAAAATAGATTCATCATTGAATTTACAATTTTAAAAATATTTTTAGAATTTAATCCTCCCGCATCTACTAAGCTTTCCGGCCATAAATCTTGAATATAAAAGTACAATTGAGCTTTAAATTTCCATTTGGCTAAAAGACCTGGAAAACCTACTGTCGCAGGAGAAAGTTGATAAACAATAATTTTATCAAAATTCTCTGTAATTGAAAACAATCTTACACATGCAAAAAAGGCAAAAGATAAATAATTTAAAATCAAGTTTATACTTCCTCCTTTTCCTCTGGGAATTAAAGAAGCCCTATACACTGTTACACCATTATAATTCTCTTTTTTTTTACTTAAAAAATTATACACTTCGTAAAATTGTCCATGGGGATAATTAGGCTTACCTGTCAAAACAGAAACTTTATGGCCACGATTCTGAAGTTCAAGACATAGATCATTTACCCGGAAATTTTCTGGCCAAAAATATTGGGATATTACTAGAATTTTCAAACTACTCTAAATTGTATTGCGGGTATGACTCTTTATTGCTTAGAATCCACCTATACATTTCTTCAATCATTATTTGATAAGAAGGTACATTATAAACAATTAACTTATTGGAGTTAATTAATGATTTATCAACTTTATATTCGCTTGAAGATTTTATATTTAGTTTCAAATTAAAAACTTCATTTATAATTCTTAACAAGTCAAACTTACTTATTTTTTCATTATTAGTAAGATGGTATATATTAACTCCATCAATATTTTGCAGAATGAAATACTCGATTGCTTTTGCTAACTCCAAAGTAGTAACGCCACCCCAAAATGCATTAGAATATCCATTTATGACCCCATTTTGTGATAAAATCCAATTCAGTAGTCCAATTCCATTACTTTTAATATCTGGACCAATTATAGAAGTTCTAATTGTAATGTGATTTTGATAATTAACTTCTCCAAGTGCCTTAGATTGCGCATAAAACCCTATCCCATCTTTAAAATCATTTTCTAAATAGGATCCCTTTTTACCATTAAAAACACAATCAGTACTAATATGATACAATCTAGATCCGTATTTAACACAAATTTTAGCAAGGAAATGTGGAAAATAGGAATTTAATAATACTGCTCTATCTGGATTATTCTCTGCATCAGCATTTAAAATTCCAATTGCATTAATTACATAATTTGGGTTTAAATTTGACATTAATTCGTCAATAGCATTGAAATCAGATACATCAATTTGATAATCTGTTTTTTTATTTGAAGAAACTCTTGCAACTCGTATAATTTCAAACATGGGATTCAAAGAAAGATAGTCAGAAATTAAATGACCAGCCATTCCATTTGATCCAATTAATAATACTTTTTTTTTCATTACTTGTTCCAAATTACTCGATTTACAATACTAGTATAACTTTGAATCACTTTTATAACTCTTTGTGAAACATCCTTTACTTTATATTCACTAGGTAATGACAAATTACGGGCATCAAAAGTATTAATACTTATTTCTATTGCATTTAATATATCTTTTGATGTTATTCCTCCTAAAACAATAGATCCTGCGTCAATTGCCTCTGGACGCTCAGTGCTAGTTCTAATACTAACAGCACTGAATCCCATCATTGCAGATTCCTCACTAATCGTACCGCTATCGGATAGCACACAAAATGCATTTTGTTGTAAATTAACATAATCAAAAAATCCTAATGGTTCTAAATTCTTAACAAGTGGATTGAATTTAATTTTATTTTTATTAATTCTATTTTGTGTCCTAGGATGTGTAGAAAAAATAATTGGTAAAGAATATGTTTCTGCTACCTCGTTTATTGAATTAACTAAAACATTAAAATTATCACCTAAATCTATATTTTCTTCTCTATGGGCACTTACAACAAAGTATTTACCCTTAGTTAAATTGAGATTTATTAAAATTTTACTTTTCTCAATTTCTGATTTAAAATTATTTAAAACTTCGAAAAGTGGTGAACCTGTTACAAAAACATGATCCTTTCTGAAACCTTCGCTTAATAAATATCTTCTTGAATGCTCAGTATACGTTAAGTTGATATCACTTATATGATCAGATATTTTACGATTTATTTCTTCAGGCACATTCTGATCAAAACATCTATTCCCTGCTTCCATATGAAATATTGGGATCTTTAGGCGTTTAGCGGCAATAGTACAAAGCACACTATTTGTATCACCTAAAACTAATAAAGCATCTGGGTTTTCATTAACCAAAACATCATATGTCTTTGAAATAACATTACCAATAGTTTCACCTAAGTTACTACCAACTACACCCAAAAAATAATTAGGTTTTCTTATAGCTAGCTCTTCAAAAAATATTTCATTGAGAGTATAATCATAATTTTGTCCAGTATGCACTAATACATGATTAAAAGTTTTGTCGGCAAGCTTAATGATTTCAGCTAATCGAATTATTTCTGGTCTAGTCCCAATTACAGTAAGTAATTTTAATTTTGACATATTATTTATTTTATAAAGCCAATACTATTCAACAATGAAATTAATTCATTTTCAGATAATCTTTTGGTATTATGTGAATGATAATCCTCAATTTCTGTTGTAGTAAATAAACCTTCAGAAAAATATTTGTTATAATTTAAATCCCTATTATCAGCAGGTACCCTATAGTAATTACCTAAATCTTGTGCATGCATCATTTCTTCTCTTGCAAGCAAAGTTTCATATAATTTTTCAGAATGACGAGTACCAATAATGTTTATATTTACTTTAGAGTTGTAAATTTTTTTCATTGCGTCTGCCAATTCTCTAATTGTAGAAGCTGGTGATTTTTGTACAAAAATATCACCGGAATTTCCATTTTCAAAAGCATACAAAACTAAATCAACTGCATCATCTAACGTCATCATAAATCTAGTCATATTGGGATCAGTAATTGTAATATCTTGATTATTTCTTATTTGTTCATAAAAAAGAGGAATTACAGAACCTCTAGAAGCCATTACATTTCCATATCTAGTACCTACTAAAATCGTGTCTCCAGATATTCTAGATTTAGCAACCATAATTTTTTCCATCATTGCTTTTGAAATACCCATTGCATTAATTGGATAAACAGCCTTATCTGTACTCAAGCAAATCACTTTTTTAACATTTTGATTAATAGCTGCATTTAATACATTCTCTGTACCAAGTATATTAGTTTTAACAGCTTCAACTGGATAAAACTCACATGATGGAACCTGCTTTAAAGCAGCTGCATGAAATACGAAATCAACACCACTTAAAGCAGTATAAATGCTATTATAATCTCTTACATCACCAATATAATATTTTACCTTTGAGTTATTAATATCAGTACGCATGTCATGTTGCTTTTTTTCATCACGACTAAAAATTCTTATCTCTTTAATATTTGTATCTAAAAATTTTTTGAGAACAGCATTTCCAAAAGAACCTGTTCCACCAGTAATTAATAAAACTTTATTATTAAACATTTTTTATATTTAAAAGGTTAATTAAATCGAATATTTTGTTTTTAATAATTAGCTTACTATCTGATAGTGTTATTTTTCTTTCTGAAATATCAAAAATAATATTAGCTAATTTTTCGGCGTTAAATGGATCAAATACAATACTTGGTTCAACAATATCATAAACATAATCAAGATCAGCTGCAATTATTTTACATTTATTTTCACATCCTTCTATCAATGGTAATCCAAAACTTTCAATTAAAGAAGGAAAAATTAAAAATTCACATTCTTTGTATTTTTCTGATAATAAATCAGAAGGTAAAACTCCAATGTTTATAATCTTTACTCCACATTTATTTAAATAACCAATTTTGTTAATTAATGGATTATCATATGATACATTAATAGTAACTAACAATTCGGGATAAATATTAAATTTTTGGGCTAATATTTCCCAAGTTTCTAATAGTAAATTGTGATTTTTTTGAGGAACGGCATCTGCAACATATATAAATTTATTAGACTTATTTGTAAATGGTGAAATTGGATTCGATTCAAAAAAAGGTAAGATAAATATATTTTGTTCATATATTTTTATCGATCTATACAATGAATTTTTCATAGTATCTGTCTGTACCACCCACTTGTATGAACTATAGTTTAAATATTTTATGTATTCTCTTTTTAACTTAAATTTTATTTTATTGAAGAAAGAATAACACTTTAAACTATTTTTTAGTAAAAGCGCATTATGAAAAAAAATTACAACATTGCAGTTTTTAATTTTGAAGGGTGGTGGTACATTAGAAAAGCAAAATATAGTTTTTATACTATATAAATTAAATGCTTCTTTGTATGCCTGTATTCTTGATTTTTCACGAGGATTTATATAAAACTTATTTTTTAATGAAGCTGAGGAATCGATAGGCAATCTTACATCGATTAAGAAAATGTAATTTTCTGAATCTGATATTTTTTCAATAAAATATTCTAAAAGTCTTCTACCACCACTATTATTTATATAAACACTAT
>Ga0194037_1001293_pt1 | contig 18207 bp, 11 predicted proteins | sample JunL306m_MetaG_FD_148653 | JGI IMG/M metagenome (GOLD analysis project Ga0194037, IMG submission 148653) | Anoxic zone freshwater microbial communities from boreal shield lake in IISD Experimental Lakes Area, Ontario, Canada - Jun2016-L304-6m | ecosystem: Environmental > Aquatic > Freshwater >...
GTCATCGAGAGAACCGTAACGGACGACACCCTCTCCGACGGCCCCCGAGACAAAACTGTCCGCTATGTCGGCCCCTTCGATCACCGCTGCGACCGCGAAAAAGATTACACCGTGGTGTGGGTGGAGTTTGAGCGGAGGCAACAGCCCAAAATTGAGCTTTGACATGGCAATGATTCGCGCTATACTGCGAACAAAATAATATTAGTTCGGAGTATGCATGTTTGAAAGCGTAATAGTTGATCAGAATCCCCATTGGGACGGTACCCTTTATCAGGAAGGCGTCCCCCGGAGCCTCCTCGGCAAGGTAAAGGAATATCTGGATTTGCCCCATATCATCGCTCTGGTCGGTGTCCGTCGCTCCGGTAAGAGTACGCTGGCGCGACAGACGATCAACCTCTTGATGCGCGACCGGGGGGTTCCGCCGCGGAATATCTTGTTTCTCAGCCTGGAACAGCCGCGGTTCAGTCGCTATCGTAACGATGTGTCTTATCTTGAGCGGGCCTATGAGGACTACCTCAAACTGGCGGCGCCGCGGGAAACCGTCTACTGTTTTCTTGACGAGGTCCATTTTTTTACTGAATGGCAGCTCTTCGTCAAGGCGAAATACGAACAGAAACATATCAAGCTCATCGTTACCGGTTCCAATTCACACCTGCTGTCATCCGAGTTTATCACCCTTCTTTCCGGCCGGGCTCTGCCGGTCGAGGTCTATCCATTCGCGTTTGCCGAGTTTGCCGACGCACGAGGGGTGCAACTTCCCGATACCGTAGCTGTGACCAAAGAGCGCAATCGGCTGCGCGGTCTCTTGGACGAATATCTCCGCCATGGTGGGTTTCCGGAAATTTGCGACATCGAGTCCCCCGTGATTAAACAGGAGATTCTGGTGATGTACGCCCGCAACATTCTCTATCAGGATATTGCCCCCCGCTTTGCCGTCAAGAAGGCGGTCGATCTGGAAAATCTCTTTTTCTACCTGGCGTCGAACATCGCTTCCCTCTACAGCTATAACAAACTGGCGGGACTGACCGGATTAAACGACAAGACCGTCAAGGAGTATCTGGGCTATTTCAGTGACGCCTATCTGCTCTTTACGCTTGATTCCTTTGCCTTCTCCGTCAAGGAGCAGATCAAAAGCCCCAAAAAGGTCTATGCCATTGATACCGGCATGGCCGGCGCGGTCGGGTTCAGTTTCAGTGAAAACCTCGGGCATCTCCTGGAAAACCAGGTGTATCTGGAACTGAAACGGCGGGGGCACGAGCTCTACTATTACCGGACCGGCAACGGACTGGAAGTCGATTTTGCCGGCTTCTCCGGGGGGAAAATCACTCACCTGACCCAGGTAGCGCATCAGGTCGGAGATGAAAAAACCCGCCATCGCGAAGTGCGCTCACTGGTCAGGGCGCTTGAGGAAACCGGACTTGATCAGGGGGTGGTGGTGACCCATGAAGAAGAGGGGGAACTGACAGTTGACGGCAAACATATCATCCTGACACCGGCGTACCGGTACCTGCTCGGTGATGATGCATGATTCCATAAATTGTCCAGATCAAGCGGGGACTCTCTGACTTCCTTTGCGCCACCTTTCCGGCGACGACACCAGGGTTTATCGGACTTATGGAGAAGTTTGACGAAAAACCCGGCGCCCTGTTCAAAGGTCCTTTTCTCTCGCTCGCCTTGCCATCTACAGTCAGCGGCTCATAGTTCATGCGTCAGCACTGGTGCGAGGAAAAAGCAGTTGACATCTTCCGGCGATACGGTGTATAGAAATACTCTCTTTATGCCCGGGTAGCTCAGTCGGTAGAGCAGAGGACTGAAAATCCTCGTGCCGGCGGTTCAATTCCGTCCCCGGGCACCATTTAAAACAAGGACGTGCGTTCCCCCGCACGTCCTTTTCTTTTGCCTTGTGTCATTCCAGCGATTTCTTTCATTTTGTTGTAGATCATGATATGAATGCATTAAAATATCGAGAAGTAACATGGATCTGGCCGTTCTTACTTGGGCGGCCTTTTCTGTATGGCCATAGCCCGCGTGGCCGAAAGGGTCAGGCAGGGAGGGCATGACGTCCCGCGAGACGTGATCCAGAGACGCTACGCCGCGGGACGAGCGAACCTTGATGCGCTGTACCGGGAGCTGGTGGATGCCTGGGCACTGTACGACAACTCGGTCGACGAGCCCCAACTTATAGATTGGAGTAAATAATCATGGACCCAAAATCTATCGAACAATCGAAGGATAGCGATATGGCTGGTTCAATTCATGCGCTCCGCCGGGCCGCGAAACGCGCTCGCCAAGTCGCCGCGCAGACTGGGACCTCCCTGGTCGTCCGCCACGGCGAACAGATTGACCGGGTACCGGTGACAGATCAGGACGCCAAGTAGTCTGCGACAACTTGGTGACAAAGGAACAGCAATGAGTGAACTGAGAGTGGAAATCAAACAGGCGATTCAGGGCTTTGCTGTGGGAAACCCGCTGGAATGCGGGCGGACGCTGCTCAATGCCCTTGGCTATCGAAGCGAAACCACGGAAATCATTGCTCCCAACAGTTGGGCGGGGTTCAAGGCGCTCTTTGTTGACGGCGCTCGTCCTTTCAATGAAGGGAACGCACGGGTTACGGAATGGCAGACGGTTGATCTAATTTTTCAGCTCGGCGAGGCAGATCTGAAGCGGCATAACAGCCTCTTCACCGGCGGCAGGTTCGACAACAAGGCCATTTTTTCCTATGTCTTTTTTACGATCACCCTGAATGGCGCGGAGTACTCCAAAACCGAGCTGGCCCGGATCACCCGGGAAGTCAACCGGCTGTTCGACATGCCGGCGATGATACTCTTCCGCTACGCCGACAAACTCACCATTGCCGCCATAGATCACCGTCAGAACAAGAGGGATGAGACCAGGGACGTTTTGGAAAAAGTCACTCTTATTAAGGATATCCGCGTCACGGAACCGCTCCGGGCGCATATTGAAATTCTGTATGATCTGGCGTTGCCGACACTTGCTCAAAAACAGAAGGTTGATACCTATGTCGAGCTGGACAACGCTTGGCGCACAACACTGGACATTTCGACACTCAACCGGAAATTCTACAAGGAGCTGTCAAACTGGTATTTCTGGGCGCTCACCCAAGTCCGTTTTCCGGATGATCTGGAGAATAACGACGAGGTTCGCACTGCCGAAAATGTCATCCGGCTGATCACCCGGTTGATCTTTGTCTGGTTCCTGAAAGAAAAGGGGCTGGTACCGAATGCTCTGTTCCACAAAGCGGACCTGGACGGGCTGCTCGATTATACCCGTGACGCCACCGGCAGTGCCTACTATCGGGGAATCCTGCAAAATCTTTTTTTTGCCACCCTCAATGTTCCCATGAACGAACGAGAATTCCGGCATGAGAAACGCTTTCACGGTAAGAATTACGACTACATGAACCACCGGGTCTACCGGTATGCCGGATTGTTTCGGCACGACGACGCCTTCGAGGCACTCTTCGCCACAATTCCCTTCCTTAACGGCGGTCTGTTCGATTGCTTAGACTACCGGGACGACACCGGCAAAGAGGTGCGGGTTGACTGCTTTTCCGACAACCCGAAGAACGCCCAACGCCTCGTGGTTCCGGATACGCTTTTCTTTGGCTCAGATGTCGTCGACCTGAGCAGTATCTATGACGATCGCCGCAAGAACGCAGTGGCCGTACGCGGCATTATCGACATCCTCAACAGCTTCAAGTTCACCATTGCCGAAAACACCCAGGTGGAAGAGGAGATCGCCCTTGATCCGGAACTGCTCGGACGGGTCTTTGAAAACCTGCTGGCCAGTTATAACCCGGAAACCCGCACCACCGCCCGCAAGCAGACCGGCTCCTTCTACACCCCTCGGGAGATCGTCACCTACATGGTTGATGAAGCTCTGATAGCCTATCTGGCCACGGTCATCGGTGAGGACGCGGAAGCCAATACGAAACTGTCCCGCCTGCTGGAGTATTCCGCCGATCTTCCCGACTTGACCGCCGATCAGATCCGGCGGATCATCGAGGCGCTGGAAAACGCCAAAATTCTCGACCCGGCCTGCGGCTCCGGCGCCTTTCCCATGGGTATCCTGCAAAAGATGGTGCATCTTCTGGAAAAACTCGACCCCGGTAATGAACAGTGGAAACGGGCCATCATCAAGCGGACCCCGGCGGAAATCCGCAAAGAGACGGAGCAGATGCTGGCGACCAACAGCGCCGATTATATTCGCAAGTTGGGGATCGTACAGAACTGCATTTATGGAGTAGACCTCCAGCCCATTGCCATTCAGGTCAGCAAGCTCCGCTTTTTCATCTCGCTCCTGGTGGATTTCACTGTGGACAAGACACAGGAGAACTACGGCATCCAGCCGCTACCGAACCTCGATTACAAGCTCATGCAGGGGAACAGCCTGATTGAGAACTTCCACGGTTTTACCCTCAACCTGAAAGAGCAGGACACCGCCGCCGGCAACGGCCATCTCTTCTGTGAGAACAGCACAGTGGTCAGCCTGATCGAAGACCTGTGGGAGAAGCAGAGTGAATACCTGCGGGAAGCGCGCCCCCGGCAGAAAGAGAAACTGCGGGAGGAGGTTGAGCAGGACATTGTTACCATCTTCGACACCTACATCCGGCAAAAAAAGGCGCCTTACTTTGCGGAGTTTAAGCAAATCAGCGAGAAAGCCCTCGCCATCCCCACGGAAAAGACGCGGGAAGATTTCGTGAAGGCGGAGAAGACCAAGCTCGACAAGAAGCACAACTTTGATTACGTCGCCATTGAGCAGGAACTGAAGGACTTCACTCATGGAATGAAGCCACGGAGTTTCTTTCCGTGGCAGCTCTATTTCGCCGATGTCTTCTCGAAAAAAGGCGGATTCGATGTGGTCATCGGCAATCCCCCTTACGTCCGGGCGGACGCCAACGCCGAGATGCTGGCGCAACGGCAGAGGATCATCGACACCCGGCGCTACCAGACACTCTATGAAAAATGGGACCTATTCATCCCCTTCATTGAACTGGGCTACCTCCTGTTGCGAGACAACGGCGTCACCAGCATGATCGTCTCTGACGCATACTGTCACGCCAAGTATGCCCTGAAATCACAGGAGTGGTTCCTGAAGAACAGTCGGATTCTGCGCCTTGATTTTCTCAGCAAGTTAAAGGTGTTCGATGCGGGGGTGCATAATATCATCTACTTCTACAGGAAGGCCGAGAGCTTTGGTAATAGACCGGAACGTCGGGTTCATGTTGACGAGTTTGGAAATGTGATTCTACTGCCTACTGATGACCAACTGAAACTTACCTATCGGGCGTTTTTCCCCGAAGGCAAAGAGCATGATGCAGCTACAGTGAACGTTAAGGAATTGGATGAAATCTGCTATATCAGTTATGGCTTACGTCCCAGTAGCGATGAAAACGAAGCAAAAGGTGAATTTACTACGGCAGACCTTGTATCTGAAAGTGCAGATAAGATTCACTGTAGAGCATTTGTTGAAGGAAAACATTTGGATGAGTGGCTGCCTGCGACAAATCTTTGGATAGAGTGGGGGACACCTCGGGCACCATCTCAGTTTTGTAGACCTACATTTTCTGAAATGTATGCGGTCAGTGAAAAGCTGCTTGCACAAAGAAGTCCGGGACCAGACCCGAAAGCTTGTTATGATTCACAGCAATTGATTTTTACGCCAAGTAGTGTTGGTTTTATTCTTTGGAACCAGCTTGAGGGCGTTAGAAACAACTCTCTAAAAAAACGTGCACGCTATCAAGGAGAAAAGCCACCACGTCCTGACCTTCCTAAACGTGAAGAATTGGAGAAAACCAGTAGTCGGTTTGCGGTAAAGTACTTGCTCGCGGTTATGAACTCCAGCTTTGCCAAGAACTTTCTCCGGGCAAACCGCCGCAGCAATATTCATTTATATCCCGACGACTGGAAGAAACTCCCCATCCCGGATGTGCCGCCGGAAAAGCAGGCGCCGATTGTCGCGCTGGTTGACCAGATTCTTGCGGTAAAGAATGCCGACAAAACCGCCGATATAACTGCTCTGGAAGCCCAAATTGACAGCCTCGTCAACGCCCTCTACGGCCTCTCAGGTGATGAAATCGCATTGGTGGAGGGGAGAGCATGAACCATCCCAATCCCACCCAATACAACGTCTACTGCGACGAAAGCAGGCATATTTTTCACCGTTGACCTTCGATCATGCCTTTTCAGAAAGCAGCGACTACCGTTTCGGTTCAGGCGTTCATAATGTTTCATTCTCCAAGCGCCGCGCGCGCTGTATCCTCTGGATCAAGGAAGTTCTGATTGCCGGCAAGGGGACAATCGAAGTATTGCAGCAGTTCCGAAAAGACAGCCGCAATAGGCCCAAAAAGCGGCGGGTGTTGCTTGTTGTTGAAGAGAAATATGTTGTCGTACTGGAGGTCCGTTCCAATCACCGGGAATTAGATTTTATCTCGGCATTTCCGGCTGACGAAGGGTATTTGAAAAAGATTCGGAAGGAAAGCCATCTCCTGGAAACAAAAAAGCCCCAGTCTTAACGGCGACTGAGGCGCTGCCACGGTCCTAAACCTTGGGTAAAGGGCCACCACCTTTCAGTTTGATACATAGTATACTAATTGCCATTGTAAATGCAAAAGGTATTTGCCCCGTCGGCGTTATTTGTTGACGGCGGATGCCAGACAAGCGCACCATACTGTGACGGTTCGACCTGCAAGGACTAGACAGCCCACACTGATGGGTCAGCCCTTGACACGAGACATAATCGTGATATCAGTACCAGCTTTTCAACGTCAACAAAATTCGTTCGCCATTGCAGTTCATTACCACCCATCTGAGTTTATCCACGTACAACTTTTTTACTCTTTGATACCATCGTCAAAGGCAAAAATCCCTTGTGTAATTTCTGTGTAAACATGCTCCGAAAATTACACAAAACACCGGAATCAGCCAGAATCCCGTTGGCCTCGAAGTAATATCATAATATAAGAATATCGATAAGTTAAGAACTTTACGGAAAAAAGTAGAAACAACAAAACCAATACTGAAAATCCTCGTGCCGGCGGTTCAATTCCGTCCCCGGGCACCAGTAATAACAAGGACGTGCGATGCCAACCGCACGTCCTTTTCTTTTGCCTGGTGTAATTCTAGCGATTTCTTTCATTCTGTTGTAGATCATGATATGAATACGTTGAAATATCGCGAAGTAGCGTGTATCCGGCTGTTCTTCCTTGGGCGGCTTTTTCTGTATTCGGAGGCGGTCGTGATGGATCTCGAAATAACCTTGGCGCCATCCGCGATCAAGGACAACCGCTCCCGCGGCAAGGTCGGCGATTTCCTCAAGGAGTTTATCAAAGAGGGATCGGTGCTATCATTTGTCTCAGCCTATTTCACCATTTATGCCTATGACAGACTGAAGGAACAACTCGATGCCATTGATCACCTGAATTTTCTGTTTGGCGAGCCTCGTTTTGTCAAAAGCCTTGACCCTGACCGGACCGACAAGAAGGCATTCTTCATCGTCAACGAAAAACTGACACTCTCCACCCAGTTGCGCCAGAAACGTCTTGCCAGGGATTGTCATGGATGGATCACCGAGAAAGTCAGCGTCAAAACCATACAACAAGCGAACCTGCTGCATGGCAAGATGTATCTTATCGATGATGCGGGATACAGGAAGGCTCTGGTTGGCAGCTCTAATTTTACGGTCAGCGGCATGGGGTATGGCGCGCATCCGAACATTGAACTTAACCTTGAAGTGGAGAGTGAACGTGGCCGCGCTGAATTAAAGCAGTGGTTTGATGAAATCTGGAACAATGATGAACTGATCAAGGATGTCAAACAGGATGTCCTCACCTACCTGTCACGGCTTTACGCCGACCACCCTCCGCGATTCATTTATTTCAAAACCCTCTTTCACCTGTTTTACCATAAAATACTGGAACAGGAGCAGGGTGGTCTGTTCGACGAAACCAGCCATATAAAAGACACCAAAATCTGGAAGCTCCTCTTTGACTTCCAGCGCAAAGGGGTCATCAGCGCCATCAACAAGATCGAAGCGCACAACGGCTGTATCATTGCCGACAGCGTCGGTCTGGGCAAAACCTTCGAGGCGTTGGCCGTCATCAAATACTTTGAGCTGCGCAAGGCCAACGCGCTGGTGCTCTGCCCGAAAAAACTCCGCGAAAACTGGACGACCTATCTGGCGACCAGTGACATGAATCCCCTCCTTGAAGATCGTTTCCGTTTTACCGTACTCTCCCATACCGACCTGAGCCGTGACAGCGGCATGGTTGGCAACGAAAATCTGGCAACCATCGCCTGGGATCGTTTTGATCTGGTGGTGATCGATGAGTCGCACAATTTTCGCAACAACTCCAAGGGGAAACGGGATGAAGACGGCAACGTCATCCGCAAGAGCCGCTATGAGAGACTGCTGGAGGATATCATCCGGGGCCGTGGTCAGAGCGACGTTCGCACCAAGGTATTGATGCTTTCAGCCACGCCGGTCAACAACAACCTTACCGACCTGCGCAACCAGCTTTCCTTTGTTACCGGCGGCGATGACGCCGCGTTCGGCGCCACGCTCGGCGTCAACAGCCTCACTGATACCCTTACCGTCGCTCAGCGCACCTTCACCGTCTGGGCGAGCCAAGCCAAGGAGCGAGACGTATTGAAACTTCAGGAAAAGCTGGACTCCTCATTCTTCAAGCTCCTTGACGCGCTCACCATTGCCCGCTCCCGCAAGCAGATTCAACGATTCTACGTCAAGGACATGGAGGCCATCGGCGAGTTTCCGGCGCGTAAGGCGTTCCCCGTCTATCCCGGCATTGACCTTGAAAAGAAATTCATGACCTATGATCAGCTCAACCATGAGATCCAAAATTACCAGCTCTCGCTGTTCAAGCCGTCGGTCTATGTAAAGGATAACTGCAAGGATATCTATGAAAAGGATGAAATAAAGAATTTTTCTCAGGAAAAACGGGAGGGTTTCCTGATCGGCATGATGAAGGTGAATTTCCTGAAACGCCTGGAAAGCTCGGTCCACTCTTTTGCCACATCAATGGAGCGTACCATTGAGAAAGTCGAAGCGCTCCAGGCAAAAATACAGGCGTTTCAGGAACTACCCGATGAAACGGAGCTTGACCCTGACGAGCTGCGCCCGCAAGATGGCGAAGATGAGGAAACGGCGGACGCCTGGCAGGTGGGAAAGAAAAAAATACCGTACCGTCTGAAACATATGAAATGCGCCGAGTGGCTGGAAGCTCTGGAAAGAGATCGCAACCAGTTGAAAATGCTACTCAACGCGGCAACGGAGGTCACTGTTGAGCGTGATGAAAAGCTTACGATGCTCAAACAGCTTATTGAAGAAAAAGTGAGCAATCCGAAGATTGACAAGGATGGCGGAAACAATAGAAAAATCCTGGTATTCACCGCATTCGCCGACACTGCGGCCTATCTCTACCAGGCGCTTCATGGGTGGGCGCGGGATGAGTTGCGCGCTCACATCGCCCTCGTCACCGGCGGGGGAAAAAACCGGACGACCTTCGGCGGTTCTGATTACGCGACGATCCTGACCAATTTTTCTCCCCGCTCCAAGCAGCGGGCGAAGATGGTCTCCCTGGCAAAACTGACGGAAGAAATCGATATTCTCATCGCCACCGATTGTATCTCCGAAGGGCAGAACCTTCAGGACTGTGACACCCTCATCAACTATGATATTCACTGGAACCCGGTGCGCATCATTCAGCGTTTCGGTCGGATTGACCGTATCGGCAGCCGCAACCCTGTCGTGTATCTGATCAACTTCTGGCCGACCAAAGACCTTGATAACTATATCTCCCTGAAAGATCGAGTCGAAGCGCGTATGGCGCTGGTTGACATGACCGCCACCGCCGACGACAACCTTCTTCAGGATGAAAACATCCAAGAGCTTATTGCCGATGATCTGAATTACCGTAACCGCCAGTTGAAAAAGATGCAGCATGAAGTGCTGGATATGGAGGATGTCAGCGACGGCGCCTCACTCTCCGACTTCACCCTCGATGATTTCATCATGGAACTGATGGGCTACCTTGAAGCGAACCGAAAGGCGCTGGAAGACGCGCCCAATGGCCTGTACGCGGTGGTTCCCGCTCCCGCCGGACATGCCGTCATCCAGCCGGGGGTTATCTTCTGTCTGGAACAGCGAACGAATGAAGACCAGAAAACCGCTGTCGCCGAACAGAAGGTAAACCCGCTGCAACCCTTTTTTCTGGTATATGTCCGAAACGATGGCGAAGTGCGCTATAACTTCACCCATGCCAAACAGGTACTGGAGATGTTCCGTCAACTCGCCGGTGGTTACAGTGAACCGCTGGCTGCCCTCTGTACCCTCTTCAATCAGGAAACCTCGGAAGGGGCGAATATGTCCCATTATGATGAACTGGTGAAAAATGCAGTCGCCGAAATCAGAGGGCGATTTATGCAGCAGAATCTGAAGCAGGGCTTGCAGGGGGGACGCGAGGGGAAACTGGTAAAACCGGCGCGGCAGGTGGAAGGTGTTGACAGCTTTGATCTGGTTACCTGGTTGGTGATAAAGGAGCTCGATTCAGGCAAAGCCACATGGTAGTATACGTATTACGTATCTGGTAGGTGGTACGTGGTACAAAAAGGAGAAAACAATCATGCAAAAAAAGCTGACTATATCTTTGAATGAACTGGTGTACGACGAGTTACGCCGGGTTGTCGGCAGGGGTAATATAAGCAAATTTATAGAGAATCTCGTAAAACCGCACCTTAAGGGCAATGACCTTGATGCTGCCTATAGTGAGATGGCGGCTGACTCTGTCCGGGAAAAAGATGCGCTGGAGTGGGCAAATGCTGTTGTGGGGGATTGCGCCAATGAAAAGAGGTGACGTCTGGTGGGTAAGTTTTGAACCATCGGTCGGTTCTGAAACCAAGAAAATCAGACCGGCTGTCATTGTAAGTAACAACTCCGCAAATACTCATCTCAATCGTGTACAGGTCATCCCTCTTACCAGCAACACCGGTAAATGCTATCCAAGCGAAGCGGTTGTAATGTTTAATACCGCGGAAAACAAGGCAATGGCCGATCAGATTGCCACAGTTGACAAGCAGCGGTTACTGAATTGCGCCGGCAGCATCAGCAACAAGGATATGAAGCAGATAGAGCGGGCTATCAAGGTACAACTTGGGTTGCCGCTCTGACGAAAAAAGGATGGTTTTTTCTTGTTCCCAAGCTCCAGCTTGGGAACAAGGAGAACTTGGTGATAAAGGAACCGCAATGAGTGAACCGAGAGCAGAGATCACACAGGCAATCAAGGAGTTTGCCGCCGGAAACCCGCCGGAATGCGGGCGGAAGCTGCTCAATGTTCTTGGCTATCGAAGCGAAACCACGGAAATCATTGCTCCCAACAGTTGGGCGGGGTTCAAGGCGCTCTTTGTGGACGGCGGTCGCCCTTTCCACGAAGGGAACGCACGGGTAACTGAATGGCAATCTGTTGATCTTATCTTTCAGCTTGGCGAGGAAGATCTGCGCCATCGGAACAGCCTCTTCACCGGCGGCAGGTTCGACAACAAGGCCATTTATTCATATCTCTTTTTTGCGATTACCCTGAACGGCGCGGAGTACTCCAAAACCGAGCTGGCCCGGATCACGCGGGAAGTCAACCGGCTGTTCGACATGCCGGCAATGATACTCTTCAGCTACGCCGACAACCTTACCATTGCCGCCATAGATCACCGTCAGAACAAGAGGGATGAGACCAGGGACGTTTTGGAAAAAGTCACTCTTATTAAGGATATCCGCATCACGGAACCGATCCGGGCGCATGTTGAAATTCTGTATGATCTGGCGCTGCCGACACTTGTTCAGAAATACAAGGTTGATACCTTTGTCGATCTCCACAATGCCTGGCGCAAAACGCTGGACATCTCGGCACTCAACCGGAAATTCTACAAGGAGCTGTTCAACTGGTATCTGTATGCCGTGAAAACAGTTACCTTTCCCAATCCCGACAAGCTACCCGATGAAATCAATAACTCCATCAACGTCATCCGGCTGCTAACCAGGCTCATATTCTGCTGGTTTATCAAGGAAAAGGGGTTGATCCCGGAGGCTCTATTCAATCAGGAAAAGATCCGCGATATTCTGATAACGCCCCCTCCTGATTCAGGAGGGGGCCGGGGGGTGGTCTATTACAAGGCCATTCTGCAAAATCTCTTCTTTGCCACGCTCAACACCGAAATGAATCGGGATACTCCCGGTAGCCGCCGGTTCATAACCGAAGAAAAGATCAACGGGGTAAATCCCGACTACAATAATTTCACCGTCTACCGCCACAAGAAACTGTTCAAAGACCCGGATGCGGCACTGAAACTTTTTGAAAACATTCCTTTTCTGAATGGCGGACTGTTCGAGTGCCTTGATACCGTCGAGACCGGTGATGGAAAGAACAAGGAAATCCGCTATGACGGCTTTTCCACCACTCCCGCCAAACAGCCGACAGTTCCTGATCTGCTCTTTTTCGGCCAAGTGACGGATCAGGATTTCAGCAGTGAATATGGCGGGAAGAGTGGTAGCCACGAAACCGTCACTGGTCTGATTGATATTCTCAGCAGTTACAAGTTCACCATCGCCGAAAACACCCCGCTGGAAGAGGAGGTTGCCCTTGATCCGGAACTGCTCGGCAAGGTCTTTGAAAACCTGCTGGCCAGCTACAACCCGGAAACCCGCGGCGCCGCCCGCAACCAGACCGGCAGTTTCTACACCCCTCGCGAGATCGTCTCATATATGGTGGATGAGAGTCTGAAGGCGTATTTGGCGGGTAATATTGATGAATATGTAGGGGCGAATCTTGTATTCGCCCAAGCTGAAGGGCGATCACAAGAAGAAGGGCGATCACAAGGATCGCCCCTACAGGACAAATTATCCGCTCTCTTCGCCGACGAAACCTCCGGCAATCCCTTTGCCGACGATGAAGCGCTGACCGACCATCTCATCAAAGCCCTCGGCAACGCTCGCATACTTGACCCGGCGTGCGGCTCCGGCGCCTTTCCCATGGGGATTCTGCACCGGATGGTGCATATCCTCGGCAAGCTCGATCCCAATAACCGCAAATGGAAACAGGCCCAGCTTGATATTGTCGAAGATGACCGGCAGAAAGCCATGGATTTACGAGATGAAGTGGTGCGCGAGGGGGCGTTGAAAAGCGTCGAAGAGCGGAAAGATTACATTGAAGCATCCTTTGACAGTAGTCACCATGAACTTGACTACCTGCGGAAGCTGTTTCTCATTGAGAACTGCATCTATGGCGTCGATATACAGAACATCGCCGTCCAGATTGCCAAGCTCCGGTTTTTCATCTCGCTGATTGTGGAGCAAAAGACCAACCCGGCGGATAAAAACCTGGGGATACTCCCCATGCCGAACCTGGAGACCAAGTTTGTCGCCGCTGACAGCCTGATAGCGCTGGACCGCCCGAAACAACTTGATCTTGGTTCACATGCGGCAGAGAAGGCGGAATTTGAACTGCGCCAGGTTCGGGAGCGGATATTTTTTGCCCGGAAATACAAGGACAAGAAGGAGCTGCGCAAACAGGAGCAAGTAAAAAGGGAGGCGCTGGAAAAGGCCCTGGTCAGCGGCAACTGGGGCAAGGCCACGGCCCATCAGGTGGCGGCCTGGAACCCTTTTGACGTGACAAATTCAGCGCCGTTTTTCGATCCGGAGATGATGTTTCAAATACAAGTTCCCCTTCAAGGGGAGGGCCGGGGTGGGGATGGTGGTTTCAATATAGTCATCGGCAACCCGCCGTATATCCAGATTCAGAGCTTCAGCGGTCAACCGCAGCAAAAGGCATGGGAAGCCCAGAGCTATGCCACCTATGCAAGGACCGGAGATGTTTATTGCCTGTTCTACGAGCGGGGATACAAACTGCTGGCTCAGAACGGAACTCTTGCCTACATTTCCTCGAACCAGTGGATGCGAACCAATTACGGCAAAAAATTGAGGGAGTTTTTTGCTACCAGGACGGCCCCGCAAACATTGATAGACTTTGGAGATCATCAGGTTTTTCAGGCTGCCACGGTCAATTCCAATATCATCGTAATCAAAAAACAAGAAACCGCTGAAGGGAACGCTCTCAAGGCGGTTAGAATCGAAAATGATTTTAAAGCCGAGAGTGACCTTTCAGCGTATGTTGCCGCCAAGGCAATACCGATGATCGGGCTTTCGTCTGAGAGTTGGGTTGTTTCTTCCGGGCCGGACTCCCTCATCAGAAAACGAATTGAAGAAGTCGGTGTCCAAATCAAGTTGTGGGATATAGCCATAAACAGAGGTTTACTGACTGGTCGGGATGAAGCGTTCATTATCACTCGCGCCAAACGGGATGAACTGATAGCAGAAGACCCGAAAAGCTCTGAAATCTTGAAGCCACTGTTACGCGGTCGGGATATTAAGCGGTACAAGACCGAATACGCTGATTTGTGGATCATCAATTCGCATAACGGCTATGGTAACGTACACCCTGTGGATGTGCCGAAAGAGTACCCGGCCATCTGGAAACATCTGCAAAAAGTAAACAGAGAATCAACCGGCGCTGTGGAAAAACGGCAAGACCAGGGGTGGCACTGGAGCAATTTAAGAAATTGTGCGTATGTGCCTAACTTTGAGAAAGAAAAAATCTGTTGGGGTAATCTCGCGGTATCCGCTCAATTTGCCCTTGTAGAAGCCGGGATGTACGTCAGCGCTCCCAGTCCGCTGATAACCCCTGCATCTAAATACATGCTGGCGGTTCTTAATTCCACCCTTGGCGACTTTTACATTCATTCGCTCGGCGTCACCAGAAGCGGCGGCTTCATGGAATACAAGCCGATGTTTGTCGAACAGCTTCCCATTCCCCAAATCTCCGATGCCGCCCAACACCCTTACGAATGCTTGGTTGACTGCATCCAGTTTGCCTATCAAAAGGGACTGTCAAATGAGGCGAAAACCTTTGAGTGGGTGATCAATGTCATGGTCTACGGCCTCTATTTCGAGACCGAAATGAAGCAGGCCAACTGCTTCATCAACGACCTGGTGGCCAAGGTGGTGAAGCCGTTCAAGGCCGATGATACGGATGACTTTAAGACTGAGTATGTGCAGAAGCTGAATAAGTTTTTTTTGAAGGATAAGGATATCTACCACGGCCTGGTGCATAGCCGTAATGTGAAGCCGGTCGAGATTATCCATGGAGCTATGAAAAAATGAACGACGAACGTCTGGACATCCTGGAAACAGCAGTTGCCGAACCAGCCACGTCGTACGGCGCTGTGCGGATCGACCGGATCAAGCTGTCAAACTACCGCTTTTTCCACGGCGATTTCGAGTTGCCCGTCAACGGAGCAAATATCCTTATCTATGGTGAAAACGGCAGAGGCAAGAGCAGCATTTACCGGGCGCTTGAATATCTGACCGACAAACGCTTTGACCGGATTGCCGACGAAAAGAACATTTTCTGCGATGAAGGTGTTCCGCAGATCGAATTTGGCTTCAGCAATGGTAAAGAGCTGATCATTGATAGTGACCTGACCGAATTACCGACAGGCTTTGACTTCATCAAGGGGCTGTCGGTATTCGTGCCCATGCTGGACTACAAAAAGCTGCTCAAGGTTCATTTCACCACGGCGGCCAATGCCGACAGCATCAATGTATATGACATGCTGCGCGAGCTGTTCCGGGAGTTTCCGCACAAGGAGAGCGGCACCCTGGCTGAAATCAGAAACTTCATGGTTTATATCAAGGAGCTGGAAGAGCTGGTGAACGGACTCCTGCTTGATGAAACCAACAAACTGATCCGGTTTTTCGATGCCGATTTCCGGATTGATCGCTTTGCCTTTGCCATGGAATCAGCCGCCGATGGCCGTCCAGAGCAGACGGTGCGGATAGAGATTGATTTCAAAGACACAGTCATTGACAACTATCATGCTTTTCTCAACGAAGCCCGCCTGACCGCCCTGGCGGTTTCGCTCTATTTTGCGGCCATCAAGGCCATGATGGGCACCCTCAAGGATGATTGCCTGAAAATGCTCGTTCTGGACGATCTTCTCATCAGTCTGGATATGAGCAATCGCCTGAAACTGCTTGATATACTGAAAGCGGAGTTCAGTGATTTTCAGACCTTCATGTTCACCCACGACAAAGAGCTGTTTGAAATTTACAAAAACCGGATGCCATGGGAAAAGTTCGAGTTTTATGTTGATGAAGAAACCACGATACCCAAGGCAAAAGTCATCAAGAGCTTCTCTGAACTGGAACGGGCCAAGAAATATTACGCGGAAAAAGAGTACGACAGTTGTGCGTTGCAGCTTCGCAAGGGGTGTGAAAACCTGCTGAAATCATACCTGTCACCGCAAGAACGGGTGAACAAATACGGCGAAGAGCTTGATTTCTCCGGCATGCTTGACCGGGCAAAATCGAAAAATGCCGAACTGAAAGAGATATTGGAAAGGCTCGATTCCGATCGGACGTACATTCTTAACCGTCTCTGCCATAACGATCATGGAAATGTATATTCCGGTGAACTGAAGAATGCAATAAAAGCTCTGGAGACCTTGGAAGAGCTGCTGAACTGCCATTATGATCAATTTTCTGTGGAGGAGGGGTAACAGTGACCCTCCTCCTGCTCACCAGTTGATCTGGGAGGGATATATTACGTTACGGGCGATGTGTGCAGGATACGCACTGAGATGTTAAAGGTATTTCACTGAGTTGTGGGTAAAGGGCAGAGATGGCGGCCTCTCTGGGTCGGCCATAAAATATAAAAATTGTCTTTAATCTGGCGATATGCTAAATTACGGAAGCATCTAAATACGTGAAGCGATTTTTTAAGCGAAACGATGAATCAGTATATCTGGCGGCAAAAAAATTGGCCTTGCCTTACCTGGGATACGGAAAGGCTCCTTGCCCCCCTGGGAGAGTGCCGGCTTGAGCAAGGCAAGCTTCTCAGCCGGATCGCCGGGCTCGGGTTCAACCTGGACAATCAGGCCCAAGCGGAAATCCTTGTCGAGGAGACGATTAAGACTTCCGCCATCGAGGGAGAGCATCTGGATGTCCGTTCCGTCCGCTCCTCGGTGGCGCGGAGATTGGGACTTGCTTCCGCCGGATTGCCGGTTGACCGGCGCATTGATGACCTTGTTTCCGTGTTGCTTGATGCGACCCAGAATTTCGACAAGCCGCTGTCTCCAGAGCGTTTATGGGGGTGGCAGGCCGCTCTGTTTCCGTCCGGTTATGCCGGCATGCACAAGATAAAGGTGGGGGGCTGGCGGGAAGGCGCGGAACCGATGCGGGTCGTCTCGGGTACTATCGGCAGAGAGACGGTTCATTTCGAGGCTCCGCCGTCAGGACGGATGGATAAGGAAATGAGCCGGTTTTTGTCATGGTGGGATGAGAGCAGGGGAAAGGTCGAGGGGATAATCCGGGCCGCGGTTGCCCATTTCCGGTTTGTCACCATTCACCCCTTTGAGGACGGCAACGGACGGATTGCCCGTGCCCTTACCGATCTGGCGCTGGCTCAGGATGACATGCGGCGGGTGCGGTGCTATAGCCTCTCCACCCAGCTCATGGCGGAGCGGGAAAGTTACTATGATATTCTGGAGAGGTCGCAGAAGGGGACCTGCGACATCACCGACTGGCTGACCTGGTTTCTCGGCAGCTTTACCAGAGCTCTTACACGTTCCGATGACATGCTTAACGGAGTATTTTCGAAGTCCGAATTCTGGCGGCATCACGCCCAGGAAAAGCTGACCGACCGGCAGAAGAAGGTCATCAATCGACTTTTGGATGAAGGCTCCGGAGGGTTTGAGGGGGGTATGACGACCCAGAAGTACGCAGCAATGACGCATTGCAGCCGGGCAACGGCATTCCGGGAGCTGGATCAGCTTACGGAGTTAGGGATTCTGCGGAGAGAGGGGCAAGGGCGAGCGGTGCGGTATGAATTGCAATTACTTAACTGATAATAGTTTCCCATTGAGTGAAATACTTATCGTTAGCAGAAGGTCACCGTTTTTTGTTGGGTAGCACAGAAATTAGTCAGAGAGGGAAAAATGGGTGGTGTCCCCATTCTATTGACATAGAGGGCGGAACCACAGCAAGTCAAGAACAGACCATATTTTGTCTGTGATCCCCGCTGCCATGGCAGGTGATTTAGCTCGGAACACTCGGTCTTTGCCTCGG
>Ga0194037_1001294_pt1 | contig 18199 bp, 7 predicted proteins | sample JunL306m_MetaG_FD_148653 | JGI IMG/M metagenome (GOLD analysis project Ga0194037, IMG submission 148653) | Anoxic zone freshwater microbial communities from boreal shield lake in IISD Experimental Lakes Area, Ontario, Canada - Jun2016-L304-6m | ecosystem: Environmental > Aquatic > Freshwater >...
ATAATAATGTCTCAAAAAATATCTCATTGTATATTAGCCATGACGAAAACTATAAAAAGAAAAACTGGAAAAAAGAGTTTAACAAAAAAATCTAGAATAGATAATAGTAAAGGAATTGTTTGTAGGAGTAGTTATACACCATTTGAAGTTTTGTATGGGAAAAATTTAGGAAAAGATTCAACTGGGAAGTCTGGGAAAAAACTTATTAAAAATTTTTTAAAACAACTATCATATGAGTACTCGCAGTCTAAACTTACACCGCAAAATGATTTTTACACGTTTATTAATTATAGATGGCTAACAGACAAAGAACCAGATTCCGTTGTTCTAGATAAACGTCAAAAATATATTACGCAGGTCGATGATTTTCGAATTGTTCAAGACAAGGTTTACTATCAGTTATATGATATTATGCGCGAATATTGTAGTAAAAATCATAATACACTTGCGCATTGTCTTAAGAATTTTTATACCGCCGCAATGAACTTAAACCCAATTGATAATAGTAAAAAATACATTAGCGAGTATATTCAATTTGTCGATGAAATGAGATCTGATGAAAAAAATATTTGGAAGTTACTTGGATATATTAATCGCGACGAACAAATAAGTCATGGATCGCCTTTTGTTTGGGCTATGACTCCAGATGATAAAAATACAAAATATTACCGATCGTATATTTTATCGCAAACCTTTGCTTTGATTGATCTGACAGTTTACTATGACGATGGAAAAAATGTAGCATACAAAGCAAAATACAGAAAAGATTATTTTGACTATTGTAAATTGTTATTCGATACTGCATTAGGAACTGGTCATGGTTTAGATCCTAAAGCTCCTTTTGAAGTTCAACAAGAGTTATTCAACTCTTTCTGCACAGAAATCAAACATGATGAAGGCACGTACCATGTTGTAAGCGCAGAAGAAGCATTAAAAAAGTATAAATTTGATTGGAATTCTCTCGCAAAGGAAATTGGTTTTACAAAAATTCCATCCCATTTTGTCACACCTAGCTTAAACTACTTAAAATGTGGAACAGAAACAATGTTGAAAAATTGGACTTCTGAAAAATGGAGAACGTTTTGGATTTACATTAAAGTTAGAGAAATTGTGCGATGCACGCAAAAATGGTTACCTAAGACATATTCTTTTTATGCCGGTAAAGAGCGAGGGCAAGAAAATCTAATTACTCCTGAAATTCGCGCTTCTCTTTATACAAGTCTTCCCTTCAACACGTTTTTAACAAATGAATATGTTAACAAGTATGAAGATAAAGCGCAAATAGATTTTTTCAACGGCATGTCAGGAGACCTTTTAGAAGTTTTCAAACGTATAATAACTCGAAATACATGGTTAGAACTTAAAACAAAAAAACATGCTCTTGAAAAAATGAATAAAATAACTATTCTTATTGGTTCGCCAAAAAAGTTAGAACCAGATCCGCTTTTAGACTACAGGTCAAATGAATTCATTGGAAACCTTGACAAAATAAAGGCCTGGCGATTAAAACGTTTTATTAGTCTGGAAGGAAAACCAATTATTGATATTCCTATGTTAGATTGGACGCAATTTCCTATTAAATACACTGGAAGTCAAGCATATATTGTGAACGCGTCATACACTCCGACAAAAAACGGAATTTATATAAATCTGGGATACATTCAGCCTCCTTTTATTGATTTGGAAAATAGAGGCATTGAATATAACCTGGCACATCTAGGTTACACATTAGCGCATGAAATGTCACACGCTCTTGACGACTGGGGAAGTAAATATGACGCAGATGGAAACATGAATGATTGGTGGACGCCAAAAGATAAGAAAAAATTCAAAGAAATTCAAGCTGACGTTATTACACAATATCAAGAGTGGGCGGCGCGGGACGGAATTACTTTTGACGCAGCTATAGGCGTTGGTGAAGATCTTGCCGACATATCTGGTCTTGCTATTTGTGACGAGTATTTACGCGATTTTCAAACAAAAAACAAAGACATCGCCGCAATACGAACTATATCATATGACGCATTTTTTACTTATTTTGCTTACCAACAAAGACAAAAAGTAATGAAGAAAGCGCTAGCAGCTCAGCTTAAAACAAATCCTCACCCTCTAGATAAATATAGAACTAATGTTCCGTTATCGCGTTCAGATGTTTTCCGTGCTAGATATAATATTAAACCAAGCGATGGAATGTACTGGCACAATGCAGATACTATTTGGTAGTCCACCTTTTGTAAAAACTTGCGCAAAATCAATTCATTTTAGGAAAGTATTCTATGAAAAATTTTATTAAGATTTCTATTAAAATTTTTCTGCGTCAAAAAACAAATACTATTATTTGTAGAAAATTAAATACTATTCTTTGCAAGAAATTTAATATATTAGTAATTTATAACAATGTCCAGTTCAAACCCTCCTCCGGCGTCTTATGTAGCCGCAACATCGCTTGAAAATACCGCTTCTTCTGAGTATGTAAAGTATGACTCAACTTACTGGTCGGGCGTTCCTATTCTAGAGTTACAAGCCCTCAGTTATACCGCTGAACCAGAAATTGGAAATCAAATTGTTGGTCTACCAGCAGTCGCCTGGAGCAAGTTTACTAGTGCGCAGTTGCAATGCTTCACAATAGATCAAGTTCCCGTTATCCCTGTTACAAGTTTGCAGGCAATGAATGTTGCTGCCGACGGAAGTTTCCCTTTTACTCCTGAGCAAGTCGCTGTTTTAACAATTGGACAAATTAACGGCCTCTTGTCCTCCTCCGGATCAATCCCCGCACAAGTAGCAACATTTACACTAGCGCAGATTCAGAGTCTCAGTGTTACCGAAATTATTCCTAAAATGGCTATTGGAACTTTACAAGCTTTTACTCCTAGTCAGATACCAAAATTTAAGGCAACTCAAATAGCTGCACTTAACGTGGGGACACAAACTATACCCAGCGTTTCAAATCAAATATTGAATTTGACAGCTCATCAGGTTAGTGCCCTTACCGCCGACCAGTTAAACGCTTTGAACAATTCGCAGATTTTAGAATTAACTTCAACACAGGCACACGTAACTGCTATAACAACGAGCCAAATTCCTTATTTGAAAGTTAATATCAACTCTTTCACTCCAGCTCAGTTTGCTTTTTTATCGGTCGAACAAATTGCCGCCTTGACGACAAGCGCCACTACTCCACAAGTAGCGCAAATACCCGACTTGGGCAATTTAGTTACCGCATTAACCTCAACTCAAATTAAAGCGTTTACAACTAGCCAAATACCATTATTTAGTTATGGCACAAGTGCTAAAACAATTAATAGTTTTAGTGCAATTCAGATCCAAGCCTTCACATTTGGAAACACTATAACAAGTGGAAGCACAGTAACAACAACAAAATCACAGATTCAGGCTTTCATTAAATTACAGATGTCATCTTTTTTGATGCCTAGTTTCACTGCTTCTCAAATTGCTATTCTTAGCGCAGATCAAGTGTCCGGTTTTACTACCGCACAACTTGACGCATTGGATCTAGTTACAACCCCCGCCTTAGTTGAAGGACAATTGGTAAAATTGAACGCCGATCAAGTTAAATCCCTTAAAACTCAGCATTTCAATATCGGTCCTGATGCTAATGGAAGTATTATTCCTTTTCCCGTTCCAGTTGTATCCAGCGACAATGTTCCTTTGATCGCATCTTTATCTGCTGCGCAAATTGCTAATATACAAAATGATCATATTTATTCGTTACCCAGCGTTAAAATCCAAGCGATTACTCCTGTTCAAATGATTGCATTCACGACAACCCAAATGAAACAATGGGCTGACTCAAATATAAGTGTTTTCACGTCTGCGCAAATAAGTCCTCTTTGTGTTAAATACGACGCAGAGCATCCCGAAGGCGAGTTATTAAGTAATATATACACTTCTCAGTTTCAACTATTTAGTTCTAGTGTTAAACTTACAATTGAAAATAATAGAGATTTCCTCGATCAAACTACCGGAACCCCGCAACAAGGATCGGTGCCGGCCGTTCCTGGAGCTAGAGGAGCCCTTTCTGTCGAGCAAAAACAAACATTAGATAAATTCCCTTCGTGGGTTACTGCCATCACTTTGACTCTTGTAAGAGCTTTGACAATCCCTTTACAAATGACATACTTACTTCCTAGTCAAATTACAAACTTATCTTATACTCAAATCACAACTATTAAAACTGCTTTATACAATAACAGCACTTATTACAGCAGAGACTCTTTTTCTGCTTTCAACGCAAACATTTTATCCATGACAAATTTGGTATCTATTGTAGTAACATCTGATTATCCTCCTACTTATCAACTTAATTTATTAGATCCCACTATCCCGGCACTTCTTCTTTTAGGCAACACTCTTACAGCTGCTAAAATAAACGCATTGAGTGCGCAACAATTTAGATCTTTAAACCCTCTTTTAATAAATACATCTGCTATATCTGCTATTGATGATGTGCACTTTAGTTATTTGACTTTAGCTAGCTTTGAAACTTTAAGCGCTAGTCAAGTTCAGCAATTCACTAAGAGTCAGCTCGCTGCCACTTATTTATCAACTTTATTTGATAGTGCGACAAAAGATTCCACTAATGGCTTGGCCGTAATTCAATATCTTTCGCTCACGCAAATTGGATATTTGCCTACTTCCATAAAAGACATCGTTAATGCTTATATTCAGACAAGAAATCCTATTACTTTCAACTTGACACAATTTAATTCAACAGATATCGCACCTCAATTCCAAACAAATTTAATAACTCTTGGATCTTATGATGAAAAAGTGCAATTCAATTTTTCTGCACAGGATGCTTCCATGTGGATCAGATACAAAAAATTTAACAACAACGCATATGGATTTTTTACTGATAATACTTATTTTAAGCCCGATACTAACGCGTATAATGCTACAACATGTTGGGGAAGTAAAAAAGTCACCAATTCAACATTGACAGTCGCGCAAAACTTTGTTCAATTTCTTATCAGTTCACTTGCTCCTAATTCTACTTCATACAAAAACGATGCCAGTAAATACTATTTTAAAAATGTAGACACTCAAATAACCCTGTTATCTAATGACATTAATACTAGTATAAATGGAAAGATACATACTTCGTTAGATGTTTTGCAAGATACAGATTCTACTACTCTAGGAACAACAACACTTGATATTGTTAGCCAGTTATACTACACTCCTCTTCGCGGTACAAATGGCGATAATACTGCCATTGATATTCCTACACAGGTTTATGAAACATTTTTGATAAGTCAAAAAACTCGTTTAGATAGTAATGTTGCTGATACAAATGGATTTTACAAAATGCCATTTAAAGTCGGAGATTTTATTCAGTTTTTACTTGTAGTTACCGCTAATCCTGCCAATGGTGGTGAGACTATTTCAAGAACTTATTTGATGGAACTTGACGTTGTTTAATTCGTGTATATAAAAAATACGAATTTCGTGTAAAATAATTTATAATTTATTAAATTATTTTATTCAATTAAGCCGTGTTAATACAGCGTGTTAATATATCGTGTTAATAATTTTTCCGAGGAGCTCGGCATTGTAAACCCCCCCTACAGGTGCACCATATTTATCATTATATATTTGATACTCGTTTTTTAATTCGAAAGCAGGTGCGTTTACAATTGTTGTACCAAAAATTTGAGCGCCCGCTTGCGAGTTAAGGGTATTGATATAATTTTTCAACTGGGTAACATCGTCCAATATACTAGCCTTGGTTGTCTGTACTTGTAGTTCTTTCGAAACATTTTGCAACGTCTGATAAAAGTTAACGCTCTGAACGAGAGACTCAAAAGAACGAATAATATTTGTCAAAATATATTTATAGTTATTGTAATCACCACTAACTTCCAAATTAGTAAGCGCTTTAGATATTTCACTAAATGTATTTGGATCTAACGTGTCAAGAGCGTCAAAGTTTCCTGTTGAAAAATTTGTATAATACGTTACAACTTGATTCACATAAGTATTAATTACAAGTTGATGTATTAAATTCATTTCACTTATTGCGGCACTGGCTTCCGCGGTAGCATTTGCGGCAACAGCATTCGCTTTATCAACAGCTAGCCTAGCAGCCGCTAGATCAGTGTTTGCTTGTGTATTTGCAGCAGTAAGGTATGCAATTGTGTTTGCTGACGTTAGTGCATTTGTTTTTGCGGATATCGAAGCCGATTCGAGTGCAGCATTTGCAGATGTAATAGTTTCTAATAAATTGTTTGAAATGTTTTGAGCTTGTGCTAGATTTGTTTCAGCTTTATTTGCCGCAAATGTAGCAGCCTCTACTAGGGCGTTTGCCGCAGCAAGATCCGCTGCTGCTTTTGATGCTGCGTCAGCAGCTGCTGCATTGGCAGCGGCAATGATAACGGCATCCGCAGCTTTTTGTGCAGCAAGATCTGCTGCTGCCTTTAATGCGCTGCTAACTGCTTCTACATTATTTGAAGCAATAACAGAAGCGAGGTTAGCAGCAGCCGCAGCTTTTTGCGCTGCAAGATCCGCTGCTGCTTTTGATGCTGCGTCAGCAGCTAATGCATTGGCAGCGGCAATGATAACGGCATCCGCAGCTTTTTGTGCAGCAAGATCTGCTGCTGCTTTTAATGCGCTGCTAACTGCTTCTACATTATTTGAAGCAATAACAGAAGCGAGGTTAGCAGCAGCCGCAGCTTCTTGTGCTGCAAGATCCGCGGCTGCTTTTGATGCTGCGTCAGCAGCTGCTGCGGTGGAAGCAGCAATGATAACGGCATCCGCAGCTTTTTGCGCTGAAAGATCCGCAGCTGCTTTTAATGCGCTACTAACTGCTTCTACATTATTTGAAGCAATAACAGAAGCGAGGTTAGCAGCGTCCGCAGCTTTTTGTGCTGCAAGATCCGCGGCTGCTTTTGATGCTGCGTCAGAAGCAGCCGCGGCGGCAGCAGCAATGATAACGGCATCCGCAGCTTTTTGTTCTGAAAGATCCGCAGCTGCTTTTAATGCGCTACTAACTGCTTCTACATTGTTCGAAGCAATAACAGAATCAAGGTTAGCAGCATCCGCAGCTTTTTGTGCTGCAAGATCCGCGGCCGCTTTTAACTTAGCCTCTGCAGTTGCAGCATTAGCGGAAGCAATGATAACAGCATCCGCAGCTTTTTGCGCTGAAAGATCCGCAGCTGCTTTTAATGCGTTACTAACTGCTTGTACATTATTCGAAGCAATAACAGAATCAAGGTTAGCAGCGTTCACAGCTTTTTGTGCTGCAAGAACCGCGGCTGCTTTTGATGCTGCGTCAGCAGCTGCTGCATTAGCAGAAGCTATGATAGCTGCATCCTCAGCTTTTTGCGCACAAAGATCTGCAGCCGCTTTCAATGCGCTACTAACTGCTTGTACATTATTTGAAGCAATAACAGAAGCGAGGTTAGCAGCGTCCGCAGCTTTTTGTGCTGCAAGTTCCGCGGCGGCTTTTAATTTGGCCTCCGCAGTTGCAGCATTAGCGGAAGCAATGATAACCGCATCCGCGGCTTTTTGTGTGGCAAGATCCGCAGCTGCCTTTAATGCGCTAGTAACCGCTTCTACATTATTCGAAGCAATAACAGAATCAAGGTTAGCAGCATCCGCAGCTTTTTGTAAAGCTAGATCTGTAGCTGCTTTTAATTTGGCCTCCGCGGTTGCAGCATTAGCGGAAGCAATGATAGCAGCATCCGAAGATTTTTGCACATCAAGGTCTGCAGCTGCTTTCAATGCGATACTAGTCGCTTGTACATTATTCGAAGCAATAACAGAAGCGAGGTTAGCAGCATCCGTAGCTTTTTGTGCTGCAAGAACCGCGGCTGCTTTTGATGCTGCGTCAGCAGCTGCTGCATTAGCAGAAGCAATGATAGCCGCATCCGCAGCTTTTTGCGCTGAAAGATCCGCGGCTGCTTTTGATGTTGCAGCCATTGCCAATGCGTTGTTGGAAGAAATAGTAGCAGAAAGGATAGCAGCATCCGCAGCTTTTTGTAAAGCTAGATCTGTAGCAGCTTTTAATTTGGCCTCCGCGGTTGCAGCATTAGCGGAAGCAATGATAGTGGCATCTGCGGCTTTTTGCGCGTCAAGATCTGCAGCTGCTTTTGATGCTGCAGCCATTGCAAATGCGTTATTGGAAGAAATGGTGGCAGAAAGAATAGCAGCATCCGCAGCTTTTTGCGAAGCTAGATCTGCAGCGGCTTTTGATGCTGCGTCAGCAGCTACTGCATTAGCGGAAGCAATGATAGCAGCATCTGAAGATTTTTGCGCTGAAAGATCCGCAGCTGCTTTTGATGTTGCAGCCATTGCAAATGCGTTATCGGAAGAAATGGTGGCAGAAAGGATAGCAGCATCCGCAGCTTTTTGCGAAGCTAGATCTGTGGCGGCTTTTAATTTGGCCTCCGCAGTTGCAGCATTAGCGGAAGCAATGATAGCAGCATCTGCGGCTTTTTGCGCGTCAAGATCTGCAGCTGCTTTTGATGCTGCAGCCATCGCCAATGCGTTATTGGAAGAAATGGTGGCAGAAAGGATAGCAGCATCAGCAGCTTTTTGCGAAGCTAGATCTGCAGCAGCTTTTGATGCTGCGTCAGCAGCTACTGCATTAGCGGAAGCAATGATAGCAGCATCCAAAGATTTTTGCACTGAAAGATCTGCAGCTGCTTTTGATGCTGCAGCCATTGCAAATGCGTTATTGGAAGAAATGGTAGCAGAAAGGATAGCAGCATCCGCAGCTTTTTGCGAAGCTAGATCTGTAGCGGCTTTTAATTTGGCCTCCGCAGTTGCAGCATTAGCGGAAGCAATGATAGCAGCATCCAAAGATTTTTGCGCTGAAAGATCCGCAGCTGCTTTTGATGCTGCAGCCATCGCCAATGCGTTATTGGAAGAAATGGTAGCAGAAAGGATAGCAGCATCCGCAGCTTTTTGCGAAGCTAGATCTGTAGCAGCCTTTAATTTGGCCTCCGCAGTTGCAGCATTAGCGGAAGCAATGATAGCAGCATCTGCGGCTTTTTGCGCATCAAGATCTGCAGCTGCTTTTGATGCTGCAACCATTACCAACTCGTTGTTGGAAGAAAGGGTAGCAGCATCCGCAGCTTTTTGCGAAGCTAGATCTGTGGCAACTTTAGCAGCTGCCTCGCTAGCAGCTTTAGCAGCATCGGCGGTTGATTTAGCCAGTTCGAGAGCTGCAATTGCATTAGTCAGATACATTTGTTTGGTTGCTATATCACCGATAGCTTTATTGTACGCATCAGTCAATGAATGAATAGCGTCAGATGTGTTGTATTGAGAAGCAATGATTGCTGAATTTGTTGCTGCATTTGCTAACGCCAATGCATTTTGAGCAGCAACCAAATCACTATTCGCTTTTGTTACAGCGTCTGTTGCAGTATTAGCTTTAGAATTGGCGACATCTAGTGCATTTTGTGCGACAGCAAGATCAGAATCATATTTATCTTTCGCAGAAGAAAGATCTTTGTTAGCTTTTGTCATGTCAGCATAATATTTAGCTGTGGTTCTAACTAAATCTGCATTAACTTGAATATTCTCAGAAACTAAAGTAGTGTTCGTTGTAGCAAGTGTATTGTTTGCCGTAGCAAGATCACTAGTACTAGAAATAAGAGTATTATTCGCAGAAGAAACGTTACTATTTGTTGTAGCAAGTGTATTATTTGCCGCGACAAGATCTGCTGTGTATTTGGATGTTGCTAGGGCAGCCGCTGCAAGATCTTCAATCGCTTTCAAATTGGCTGTAGAAAGATTTGTAATGGTTGTATTCAACTGAGCAGATATTTGAGAATTGAATAAGGCAGCCGCAGCGTTATCTGATGCAGTTTGCGCAACGTCCGTTTTACCAGAAGTCGTTGCATGAGAAGTCGTTGTCGTTTGACTCAGACTTGCTCGACTAATTGACCGACTTGCAGGATTTGCTGCATTATTTGAAGAAAACATCCCCGATAACTATACATTATAATTTATAATTTTATCAAACTTATCTCGCACTAAAATTATTGGTACAGAATTTTCATTTCTAAAGAGAAGGAAAAATTATTATCATTTAAATCTAGCAAGTCTCCAAATTTATCTAACAGTCTAATTTGCAATTTATTCAAACGAACCGGACCTAAGTAGTCTCGTTGTTTAAAAATATATTGTGATGTTGTATCATATAACACATTATAAAATGAAGTCGCTATTGTTATTCTTGCTATTATATTATTTCCTATAAATTCGTTGCTAGAATTATTCACAGATGAAACAAAAGAGTCCGCTATCTCGTTTTGGTTAAAATCATTTATATCTAAAAATACATAATTTTGTGTGGATGAACCATAGGATGATTCACTTTGCAAATAACTATAATAAGTGATTGGTTTGGTTGGATCTATTACCTTAGAAACGTAGGTGTTCTCTTTTGTAACTTTATAGTATGGTTTTCTGAAACCTAAAAACCAACCAAGAGTCTTATAGAACCGGTTGTTTTTGTTATCCGTATGGAAATTTTTAAAATTGTAATCATCGCTATATTTATTATTTTTCTTTGAAATTTCTCTATAATCAACAACAAAATCAATAATAAAATAAAAATCGGGCGAGTATCTCGGGTCATTTGGCTCATATGGTTTCGGAAAATTTGAGGTTGTTGAATCATCCCCATTAACTCTGGCGCGAATAACTGATTTTGCTGACGTATCGTCAATATCTACATATAAAAATTCTAAACCTTGTTTTATATTTGCAAAATAATTATTAATAGCAGCTTCAAAAGAAGCTGACATATAGTTTCCGTCAGGTATTTTAACAACATGAGTTATGTCTTGCTGTCCTTTCATATTATACAAATGTATTACGAAAAAATTGCTATTGTTTTTTTCTGATATAGCGTGCCACATGCACGGAAGTTCTAAAGAAACAACTTTCATTGAAACAACATTTTTCAAATTTTCTGGTAACATCCACATAAAATCACTTGCCGAAGTTCTAAAATAATTTTCACGAAACAGCGAATCAATGCAAACAACTTTTGTAATTGTTCTTTTCTCTACGGGATTAATAACCCCGTCAGGAAACTCCCAGTTATTGGTATATTTTACAGGAACAATTTTATTTTTTGTTATGTCGTGATCTCCGCCTTTTAATATAGACGTACTATCATAAATTTCACTATTTGTGGGTGGGAAATTATTCGGGCTTGGCTCATCATAGTTTGTCTCTCTCAAGTGACCTATTAGTTTTTTTTGGGCAGACTTTAAAAAATATACAAAACTTCTTATTTCTTCATTTTCATTCGCGTTGTCTGAACACGATAAAAGAATATTACCAATATGTTCAGTTACTACAGATTCCGTTAAGTTTGTTGTTTTAATGTGCAACTTTTCAACTAATTCAGGAATACTATATTCGTTTATATCAAATTCATATGCGTATTTTCTCATTATACATATCTATTATTATTTATTATTTATTATTTTATTGTATATAATCTTAATTTTTTGATTAAATAGAATATATGACAATTCATTCGATATATGGCATTTGTTGGAATATTTACGATTCCTTTGAAAATTTTATACGTAGATACGAACAAGTTTATTCGGAGCCGATGAATTTAGAACAAATCAAAGAAGTAATAGAGGAATACAATAAACTTACAGCCGAGGAAAAATGTTACACAAAAATGCGGTTTTTTACTTATTGCAGCAAAAAATATGTTGATGCTGGTGATAATTTTATGTGATGTGTTCCAGACAAAAAAATGATCGCTCATAGCTATGAATTTGTATGGATATATTCAAATATAAAAAACCAGATTTTCGATTTTCAAGACTTTTTTGAGAAAGTAGAAAATGGACATTTTAAAATGTCCAAATTTTACTTTCCAAAATACTTTTGACTTTTCCAAAATTGAAAAATATGAAAAAGTGAAATTAGAGCATGTTCATTTCTTTTTTGTTTTTCTTTGAAAAAAAACGTTATTGATCTTTTTTGTGAGAAAAATATTTTTTTGGGAAAAGGATTTAGGGATTTTTTCTGTTTCCAATATATGGAAACCGAGGAAACTGAAATTGTTCTAAAAATCCCCAAAAATTTTTATTGCAATATATGTCAGTATGAATGTAGAAACAAAAAAGATTATGTGAAACATTTGTCCACACGAAAACACAAAAATATGGAAAATGGAAACCAAATGGAAACGTTGGAAACCGATTTTGCTTTGAAAAATCAGAAAAAGTCCCAAAAATCCCCTGATCTTTTTTCGTGCGAACATTGTTTAAGAGAGTATAAAAATCGAAGCGGACTATGGAAGCATAATAAAAAATGTCAAGAAAAAAAGGTACACACTAATTTGATTGAAAAAAAACATGATAATGAACTAGTTATGGTGTTATTGAAAGAAAATCATGAATTTAAGCAAATGATTGTGGAGCAAAATAAACAAAACCACGAATTACAAAAACAAATGTTGGAATTAGCTCAAAAACCAACAACCACAATAAATGGGAATAACAATTGCAATAACCGCTTTAATTTGAATGTATTTTTGAATGAAACTTGTAAGGATGCAATGAATATTACAGACTTTGTGAACTCTCTCAAACTTACACTTCAAGATTTGGAAAAGACGGCGGATGTTGGATATATAAAAGGCATAACAAACATAATAGTGAATGGTTTAAACGAACTCGATGTTAGCAAAAGACCCATTCATTGTAGCGACATAAAGAGAGAAACATTATACATAAAAGATAATAATGCTTGGGAAAAGGACGATCAAGAGAAGAAGAAGATAACACGCGCTATACGACACATATCCATACGAAATGCAAAACAAATTGGAGAATGGACAAAGGAAAATAATGGATATAATGATTCGTCAAATAAGAAGAGTGACAAATACTTAAAAATTGTTTCTGAGGCAAATGGCGGAGAACCCGAAGAAATCAATAAGATAATTTCAAATATTTCAAACAAAGTAATTATTGATAAACAGGTATAATAGCAAAAAATATTTTATATGAACTTATATAAGATGTTTTTTTTTGAAAAAAGATACATGTACTATTTTTTTATTACTTTAATGATAGTAATTTTTGTCTACGCAATTATATGTTTTTTACGACCACGCAAATTAAATGATAAGTTTTACGACTATAAAAAAATATATCCTATATTGGAAAATATAAATACAAACGAAACATTATTGGAAATTCATGATAACTTGGCAAATAGTGAATGGATTGACTGGCCAGAAAAACACTTGTATCAAAATGAACATATTGATGGAACATGGAAAATTATACCTTTTTTTGGATTTGATGTTTGGTGTAAAAAATCATGTTTTAAGTTTCCAAAATTGACAAAATTTTTGAAGTCTATTCCTGATTTAAAGGTAGCACTAATATCAAAATTAAGTTCAAAAACAAAATTATTTCCTCATTATGGTTGGGGCGCGCATTCGAACAATGTTCTACGTTGTCATTATGGTATAGTTCTTCCTCTTGATAAAAGTAACTCTTATATTAGCGTTTCTAACGACGAGACATCAAGTGAAGAAATTCAATTTCACAAACTAAACGATTGGATTGTATTTGACGACTCTAAACTGCATTATGCTGAAAATAAAAGTGATGACGAACGAATTGTTTTAATTATTGATATTAAACGACCTGATTATATTAAAAAGGGTACGTCGAGTGTAGAAGAAACGTCAGAATTGTTGGAAGTTGTGAATAAGATGAAAGCATTAAATGAAACAAATTAATTTTTATATAATAAGTATTAAAACGTTTCTGACAAATTAATATATGAAAGCTGCACTATGTTTTTTGATAAGTTACGATCATTCATTAAATAAAGAAACCTTATGGAAAGAATGGATTGAACCAAATAAAGATATTATCAATATTTATTTTCATTATAAAGACTATCTAAAAATTAAATCTCCCTGGATAAAAAAACACGCGCTTCCATTTTTAACTATCCAATCAACGTCCTATTTTCACGTTGTTCCAGCCTATCTGGCCTTAATGTCATTCGCTCAAAAACAAAGTAGAGAGAACGTTTGGTTTATTATGTTGACAGAGTCATGTGTTCCAATTATTTCCCCTCATAGATTTCGCAGACTTTTTTTTGAAAATCATGCAAAAAGCATCGTGAATTGGAAACAGGCTTGGTGGAATATTGACTTGGTGAAACGCGCAAATTTACGTTGCATTAAATTGGAATATCATTTGGCGAATGATCCGTATTTTATTTTGAAGAGAGAAGACGTTTCTCGTTGCTTAGAATTTCCAATATATAACAATCGGCTTTTCAAAGTTATATGTGACGGCGGAGTAGCAAATGAAAGTATTTTTGCTATTATATTGTACTCGTATAAACAATTAGACTATGTTGTCAGAGCGGCAACTCATGCAGCAGATTGGAAAAGAACGTCAAGTCCAACTAGTCCACATGTTTTTTTGAAAGGAGACGAACAGGATATTTTGTTTATTCGCGATTTTCTTTTGGAAAATAAGTATACCATGTTTTTACGTAAAGTTCATCCGAATTTTCCTGACGATATACTAAGAAAATTTGTTTCAAACCTTCTACCTGAAGACGCTAATAGTTTTAATATTTATTGGAAAATCAAACATAAGCTTTGTTTTTTAGTTTCATTTTTTCTTCTATTTTATATTTTCGTCTTAAATTCAACATTACCTTATAGTTAGTTTTGTATCTATAAATAATTGATATAGATGTAAAATATTAAAGCGTAGTCTTTTTGTGTTTCCTTGTGTATTTTTTGATTTTGTCTCTATAAAATTTTGTTACTTTGCGCTTAGTTTTTCTATTCTGTTTTATGGTGCGTTTATTTTTTTTTGCACGTCGTTTTTTAGACCCTCCTGCACCGGCGGGGTCTAATCTTTTTTCCATACCCATACCCATACCTAAATCGGGATAAAAACTTTTTGTCATTTCAGGTTCTTCTTTTTCAAAACCCATACCAAGATCAACATGAGAACTAGCAACTTCTTCACTTGAAATTAGAACGGGTATTTGAATAGGCGTTCCTCCTCGTTCGCTGATAATAATATTTCCGGTTTCAAGTAAAAAAACCATACATTTTTGTTTAAAAGATCCTATAGATTGTGATGTGTCCGCATCAATTCCAAAAATAAATGGTATATTTACATTTTTAATATAATTCTTAAAAATTGTGCTTTCTAATATTATTTTACCATTTTCTATTTCTTCTTTGGTTCTTATAACATTCCCAGTTATAAAATCTTTAAAAACCCCTGTTAGTATTGATATTGGTAAAAAATATTCTTTTGGCATTCCTATAACGCGCTCGCAATAAGAGTTGTCTAGAACAGGAGTAGAACTAGAACTTTCACTTAGATCTTCTTCTCCATTTTTTCCTTTTGCCAAACCAACCATTTCCTCTTTATCGCCAATTATTCCTTCGTTAGAGTCGTCGACTTTTGTCACTTCCATATTATTTAAACCAGGCACTTGGCTTAGTCCTCCTTCTAAGTCAACATTTAACGAGTCAATATTTGTTGTAAATAAAAACTCTTTTAAGCCAGCACCAATCATAAATCCCATGGCAACATCGGTTGGTGTTTTGGAAGCATAAACTTCTATTAGTTCATTGCGCATCGTATTCAAAAAGATAAAATAATTTATATACAAGTCATAATCAAGCGAGTCTTCTACATTGTCATTTCCCACTATTTCATTTAATGATTCCGCAATCATGTAAATGGGAAATAATGGGTGAAACATGTAGTTAATATCTTTTAACATATCATCTGTTTCCGACAAAGAGATAGATTGTGAATCACTAGGAATAAGATTTAACCTATTAAATAACTCGGCTAGTGCTGTTCTTTTTTCACTTTCAATTGTAAATAAAGGAGCTCCTCCTTTTATTTTAATTTCTGGTGCTAGCTTTGAACTACCACCAGAGCTTGTTTCAGACCCAGATGATGTTTCAGCCGATGCTAAATCTTCTAGTCTTTGACTAAAGACTGCGGTATTAGGTCCTTCTATTTCTTGTAAAATAGGATCAATAATAGCTTTTAGTCTTGCCATAGCTACAGGATCATCTTTATATAGCAATATAGCGTTAACTAATGTGTATGTTGCATCTTTAATGCTTGTTTCAAAGTCTGCATCAATCCTTCTAGAATTTGGTTCAACAACAATGGTTGCAGACGGAGTACTTGCAATTGAGGATATATCCAAAGAAACCCTTGTATTATCATCTTCAGGAGGTGTTGGAGGTAAGGCAGATAAAACGGGGGTGTCAGGTGGTAAAGAACTAAGACTGGTATTAATTGTGATCTCTTCGGTACTTGAATTTGTTTGTTCTTCAGCAGATGCATCAATATCGGCTAAACTTTGCGGAGTAGGTACACCCGAGCTAACCTGTATTGAACGATTTCTTAATTTTCTGAAACTTGCCTGCTGAGGTCCTCCTGCTTCAGCTGCTTCGGCTGCTTCAGCTGTTCTAGCGGCAATTACTTCATCAACAACCTTTTTCTTTTTTAGCAATTCCGGTTTGGTTTTACTAATAGCAATAGGATCCGTAATTGTAGTGCCACTATTTTCATCAACATTTTTTTCAACACTAGTAGAATAGTTTAAATTTTTATTCGCTTGGATAAGATTTTCTGAAAAATTTTCGGTAGCGAGATTTCCTTTTATAGAAGCACCTTCTGGTTCTTCGCCGGTTACTATATTTACAAGCGTAGCTTGACTATTTTCAGAAATAATAGATACTTCGCTTAAAATATTATTAGCATCTGCACTAGATAAAGCGTTTTTTATAATTATTTCATAGTCTGCGTTTTTTGTAAACGGATCAACTACTACTGCTGGAGCCGGAATACTAGGTTCAATAGGTGTAGATCCAAAATTTAAAAAAACTTCTGCAATAAAACCCTCTACACTTGACTTAAATCTAACCAAGCGCAATGATGAAATATTAATATTGTCCTTTCGAACTTTTTCTTGAATTATAACACTAGGGTCAAGAAAAATCCTTTGATTCATTTGAAAATATTTACTAGATAAATGTTGTTTTATGTTTACAGGTAAAAGATCTAAACTATATAAAAATGCGTTTTTGTCGGATTTAGATGAGGCAACCCCTACTACATTTTTGAAAGCTTCCCAAACTCTGTTTCCACTACTTGTATTATCCCAACTCCAACCTGAGGCTAATTTTCTATTTGGCGTTTTTTGAAAACTTAAAATTGTATTCTCAATATTTCCAATTATTGTTGACGGATTTTTTTGTGTTACATATTTATCAAGCGTTGTTTCTAATGTACTAGCGCTTGCTAATATACTTTCATAATCTGAAGTACATTTTTTCATGGCACTTTCCTTTTCTGTAATAATAACTACCGCGGATTTTGGTTTTTTGGCTATTCTTTGTTTATCAATATCTGCTAATAATTGACTTATTTTATCAGTTAATGGGTCAATTTTTGTAGTTAATTCTTCATATTGAAACCGCAAATCAGGATAATTTAATAGTAAATAATCATATAGTAAACAGATCTCGAACGTTTCTGCTGTAAATTGATTGAAATCGCTTGAATTGAATGGTACACTACCTACAAAAAGTTGAGGATACTTACCGGGAATAGTTGTTAGTATTTGATTTTCACAAAAAGAAATAATTTTTGTTTGTTTAAAAGAATTATATAGGTTATATTGACGTTTTTGAATAGGATCAAAATTATTTTTAATTGCATAAAGAATTGTTCTCATTTTATTTAGCTCACTAACTCTATTGTCTAATAAAATTCTAGATTCATCCTCTAATGCTTCAGAGGAGGCTGCTTTAAAAATATAACAAGATTTAGTTTTAGCGTGAGTATAAATGCATTGCACGCCCAATAATAAAGCAAATGCAAGAGCAACACGATCGTGCGTTACAAAATAAACTTTTGTAATTTTATCTTCAATGGATTGGTCTCCAGGTGCTTTACCCGGGGCGGCATATTGTTTTAATCTTCTTGATTTTAAAATAAGACAAACCAAAACCTGTAACCAGTCTCCGGAACGCTTTTGTTGAAACTTGGCATTGAATAAAAAATTATTTTTTTTCAAATCTTTTTTACCATTTAGTGCATTAATTGTGCTTACTAAAATAGATTTTAAAAATGTAATATTATTTTTTGTTTTACTATCC
>Ga0194037_1001295_pt1 | contig 18196 bp, 12 predicted proteins | sample JunL306m_MetaG_FD_148653 | JGI IMG/M metagenome (GOLD analysis project Ga0194037, IMG submission 148653) | Anoxic zone freshwater microbial communities from boreal shield lake in IISD Experimental Lakes Area, Ontario, Canada - Jun2016-L304-6m | ecosystem: Environmental > Aquatic > Freshwater >...
ATGATTTATGAGAATTTTTTTATCCGATTAAACAGGTCTTTCTTTAATCGTATCAAAAATACACCGCAAATCCCTTTTAAATAATGCTTTCCGGTAAGCGGCCCCAACACGAAAGGTTACTTAGCTCTTTTTTTATCTTGTTCAAGCTATCACTGCAAGAGCAAAAGTGGCTGCTCGGCAGCCTGAATCGGTACTATCACTATGACGGCAATATGGAACTGACAAGAGTGCCTGTTGCTTGGTGAATGCTTGTGAACGTTTTATTGCGTTATGCCGCAGACACTATTTAGGTGTTGTCAGGTGCTGAAATGATCAAAACCTTTGATTGAAGAAAGATCAATCCGCATTCCAGAAATGTCTGAAAGGTATATGCCGTCATCAGGAGCTGTTGTAAAGCCGATAATTGATATTTCCTTGTTATTGGCAATTGTTTCGTAATCGTTGTTATGGATTGTAAAAAGCAGTTGATAATCTTCACCTCCAGTCAGTGCCCAAGTCATTACATCTTCATGCATTTCATCTGCAATCAACCTTGTTGAGGGGTTGATTGGTATGTGGCGTTCATTAATCAACGCCCCTATTTTTGAACAGCGACAGATATGACAAAGTTCTGAAGCAAGACCATCGGAAATATCTATCATAGAAGTCGGTTGGATATTTCTCGAATGAAAGAATTTTATGATATCAAGACGTGCAAGCGGTAAAAGCTGGTTCTGTATGACCTCGGTGTATTCCTTCAGGTCAGCAATAATGATTTGGTTATATGGCTCATTGTTCTCAATATGTTCCAACATGATCTCTTTGTCACGCATAAGAAGTTTGAGACCTGCAGTAGCTGCGCCGAGTGATCCGGTAACACAGAGCAGCTCTCCTGGCCGAGCACCGCTTCTTTTGGTGACTTGTTCAGAGGAAACTTCACCGATCATGGAAACTGAAATGAGTAGCCCTGATTGTGATGACGACGTATCACCACCAGCAATGGCAAGTCCATATTCCTTTGCAGCATCACTCATTCCTTTATAAAGTTCTTCAATCATTTCTATTGAAAAAGATGGGGGAATGGCTATTGATATAAGTGAATAGCGGGGAAGAGCATTCATTGCGCAAATATCGGATACATTTACACTGATTGCTTTGTAGCCAAGATGTTTCAGTGGAGTTGTCAACAGGTTAAAATGTACTTGTTCTGCAAGCAAATCCGTTGTTGATACCTGCAGAAACTTTCCTGATGGTTTAAAGATCGCACAGTCATCACCGATTCCCATTAGAAGCTCCGGTACTGGTTGATAGGTCGATTCTGCAAGCGTATTAATTTTGTTGATAAGGCCAAACTCTCCGATTCTCGAAATAGCTTTATAAGGCATATTTTTACGTAAATTTAAAATTAACTTTAAGGCATTACGGGATAACAGCCCGACTGGTTTTATCTTATTTTCAATTAATAAACACAATATCATTTTTATGGGTTTTTTTGACAAGTTCAAATTATCAAAATTGGCTGAAGGGCTCGGAAAAACCCGTGATACTCTTCGTGAAAAGCTGTCTGTTATTACAAAAGGCAAAACCGTGATAGATGAGCAGTTTCTTGAAGAGCTTGAAACGATTCTTGTTGGCGCAGATGTAGGAGTGGAAACTACACTGAGGATTGTTGATGCTATTATGGAACGCGCTAAAAATGAGTCCTACCGGTCAGAAGCTGAGCTTAATGGGATGTTGATAGAAGAGATTCAGCATATGTTACAGGATACGGGGATGGAGTACCCGATTGAGTTCGACGCATTGCTTCCTGCAAAGCCTTATGTGATTTTAATTGTTGGGGTGAACGGTGCAGGAAAAACTACCAGTGTTGCCAAATTGGCGCATAACTATGAAAAAGCCGGTAAGAAAGTCATTATTGCTGCTGCTGATACCTTTAGGGCTGCCGCTTATGAACAGCTTAAGATATGGGCGGATAGGGCGGGAGTTCCACTTATTGGTCAGGGTCAGGGTGCCGATCCGGCTTCGGTTGTATATGATGCAGTTAGTGCTGCGGTATCGAGAAATGCAGATGTTGTGCTCGTCGATACAGCTGGACGACTTCATAATAAAAGCCATCTCATGGAGGAACTTGCTAAAATTATGAGGGTTGCTAAAAAGAAAATTCCCGAAGCGCCTCATGAAGTACTGCTGGTACTGGACGGTACTACAGGCCAGAATGCTGTGACGCAAGCCAGGGAGTTTACAAAATTTGTAAATGTGACTGGACTTATTGTTTCCAAACTTGATGGTACGGCAAAAGGTGGAATTGTGCTATCTATTTCTGGCGACCTTAAACTTCCTGTTAAATATATTGGAGTAGGCGAGAAAATCGACGATTTGCAGTTGTTTGAACGGGCAAAGTTTGTTGAAGCGCTTTTGGGACGTGGGCTTTAGCTAAGGTTGATATTAGGAATGTATTGCCGGAGAAGCTCAAGAATCAGTTTTTGATCAGTAATCTTAAGAAGATGTGTACTGTTTCGGTTATCTCCAGCTCCTAAACGTGGAGCTAGCAGGGATGTTAGATTAGTGGATTGGAGTAGTTCAGCCAGTTTTTGTTCAAGTTTTATTGGGCTTCTTACCATAACGATATGGGTTATTTCAGTTTCAGTTTGGTCAAGAAAATAGTCGATATGCCATCGAAGTTTTTTTGCCGGAGTTGCTTTGGCTGAGTTTTCAGTAAACTCATTTTCTGAAAAGCACTTCAATAGTGTGGCTCGGATTTGATGAGGAGCTTTACTACTGGATCTTGATGTGTGGCGGATGAGCCTCATGGCAAGAGAACTTCCTGATTTTTCTCTACCAAGTGCAGAACCGATATAGAGATAATCACCATCGGGTATTCTAATGAGTGCTCCATTTTGAAATCTGCCGAATGCAAGTTGAAATGGTTTGGAGACCTGTATCAAGAGAATATAGGTACCCATACGGTATTTATTTCCGAAAATGGTAAACTGCTCTTCAGACATTGTTTTTTATTTTTTTTTGATGCAATATTAGCAATCCTATAATGGATGGGAACATTAATTAAGTCCGTTAAGGAAGTGGAATGTTTTTTTACTGATTGAAAGATAAGGTTTTCTTATAGCCTGTGAGGGCTGTTCGATATTTTTTCCTCGATGAATAAGTCTAAGTCGGAAAAATTTCTGGAGTTCAAGCGTCGTGAGATGGTTGATACGCTGAAACGATATGGTCTTGAAAACAGAAGGGTTCTTGATGCTTTTCTGAAGGTTAAAAGGCACCTTTTTGTTTCAGAAGATACTTGGGATTTTGCATATAAGGATAGTGCGTACCCAATTGGTTTTGGTCAGACTATTTCGCAGCCCTATACGGTAGCTTATATGACTACTTTGCTTGTTGAACGTTGTCCTTCGGGAAAGGTGCTTGAGATTGGTACCGGATCCGGTTATCAGGCGGCAATTCTTGCCGCTCTTGGTTATGTGGTTTTTACTGTTGAGAGGATTTTAGGGTTGTTTGAAAGTGCTGAAAAACGGTTTTCGAGTCTTGGTTTGCAGATAGCGTGCCGTTATGGAGACGGGACACTTGGCTGGAAGGAGGAAGCCCCTTTTGACGGTATTCTGGTAACGGCTGGGGCTCCGTCGAAGTCCCAGATGCTTATTCAACAGCTTACAGATACCGGTTGTATGGTTATACCCATTGGAGGATATGCTTCCCAGCAGATGACGGTTTTTCAAAGATTTGGTAACAACTTTAGCAAAGAGGTTTTTCAGCAGTTTACTTTTGTTCCGCTGGTTGGCCGGGAAGGTTGGAGTGATAACTGATATTTAGAAAAAGTTTTTTACAACATCTTAATCGAAGGGATGAGTTATGGCTGTAATGTCCAGCTTGCGCAATAAGACGCATATTATTTTGTATACTCTATTGGCCGCATTTATTGCGTTGATTGTTTTTGAGTGGGGAATGAATTTATCCGGATTCACCGGCAAGAAAGATCAAGCAGGAAAAGTCAATGGGCAGGCTATTTCGATGACTCAATATAATGATATATACAAAGAGTTTACGGCTAATTATCGGAGAGCCAATCCCAATAATGAAATGACTCCTGAAACTGAACTTGCTCTTCGTGAGCAGGCTTGGAAAATGGTAGTTGATCAGACCCTTCTTGATCAGCAGTTTAAAAAGTTCAATATTTCTCTTCAAGATCAAGAGGTGATTGATGCAGTGAATAGTTTGAATCCACCTCTGGTGATCCGTCAAAATTTTATTAATCCAGCAACAGGTACTATTGATCGCCAAAAACTTGACAGTGTACGCCGTGATCCTCGCAACAAGGATTTATGGGTACAGATTGAAAAAATTGTGCGTCAAGAACTCAAAGTAAATAAACTTATCAGAGTGCTTCAAACTTTGGACCATGTAACAGGCAGAGAGGTTGACGATATTGTCGGCAGGGAATTTTTGAGGTTTTCTGCCACTTTTCTTCCGGTGCCATTAAGTTTTGTTGGTTCTGACAGTAATTTTCCGGTAAAAGGGGATGAAGTCAAAAAGTATTACGATGATCATAAAGTGATTTTCAAACAAGAGCCTTCCAGAAAAGCTGATTTTGTGTTTTTTCCCCTTCTTCCCTCATCAAAAGACAGTCTTGCTGTTTGTAACGAGCTTGAAAATATAAGGTTAGAGTTTTCCAGATCTGTTAATGATAGTGATTTTGTTAAGGTACAAAGTGATCGTCCAACTGGAATCAATGTATCCTATAACAAAGCTGATTTTTCTCCGGTGGCAGGAATAGCGGTTTTCAGTCCGGCAAATCTCAAACCGGGTATGATTGTTGGGCCAGTAGCTGATCGAGGAGAATACCGTCTAATCAAGATCAAGCAGGTTGCCGCCTCAGCCCAGCCTGTGGCGAGGGCATCCCATATTCTATTGCGCTTTAATCCTGCCATTAGAGAGGATGTCCAGAAAGTACGGGAGTTATCTATGCTGATTTTTAAACAACTTCAAGAAAGGGTTCCTTTTGAGGTACTTGCTAAAAAATATTCTGCTGATCCTGGCAGTGCAGACAATGGGGGAGATATTGGATGGTTTAGTAAGGAACGTATGGTGCCTGAATTTGCTAAAGCGGTTTTCAACGCCCACCCTGGTGCGGTTATCGGGCCGGTGCAGACACAGTTTGGACTGCATATAATCAAAGTGACGGGTTTTGATCAGACGGCTATTTCCTGTTCGGAAATAGTCAGGAACATCAAGCCGTCATCGGAAACAGTCGAGGGTGTAAAGCGTACTGCTATGGCTTTTCAAAATAATGCCAAGGAGAAAGGTTTTGTCAAGAATGCGGCTGATGCGAAACTGCATATTGACAAGACCGGAGAGTTTGGCAAGCATATGCTTATTACTCCGATCGGTTACAGCGATAAAGTAAATGCATTCGCCTTTAAAGCATCTGAGGGGGAGCTTTCAGATGTTATTGAGACTGAAAAAGGGTTTTATATCATGCGGCTGACTGGAAAAAATGATACAGGATACCGTATGCTTGATCAAGATCTAAAAAACATGATTACAGCGAAATTAGTCAGGGAAAAGAAAGACACAGCTCTTGAGAAAAAATTGCTTGCAATGTCAAAAGGTGTAGGAGTAACAATTGAAAAGATTGCGGCTGCTAATCATGGATTGAATGTTGTTATTGCTGACGATATTCGATGGAGTGATGGTTTTATTCCAGGTTACGGTGTTGACCGGCCCCTTGTTGAAGCTATGTCGGGGATGGTGATAGGAAAACTTTCTTCTCCAGTTAAAACTGTTGATGGATATGCACTAGTAAAGCTTGTTAATAGAACTTTTCCTCAAGGGATTAATTTCAAGGTTGAAAGAACCAATGTTGCACCTCAGTTGCTTAGGGTAAAACAAGAACAATTGGTTGCTGAATATTTTGCATCTTTACAAAAGAATGCAATAATTCAAGATTATCGTCCCTGAGCCGTTTTCAGAGGGATAAATGTTCAGCTTGGAATGCTTGTAGGCAGGCTTTGACAGCAGTAGATGTATTGAGTGCGAGACATTGCTTTGCGAGTAATTCAGTTTCAGCGATTGAATAATGAGATACCAGAGATTTGAGGTTCGGGATATCCGAGGCGACAACACTGAATTTTCTGAGACCGCATCCTATCAGAAATGGTAACACAAGTGGTTCTGAGCCCATATCACCGCAAATAAGTGCTCTGCAGTGATTTTTCTGAGCGGAAGCAATAACCTTGTACAGTTGTCGGATAATTGCTGGATGGAATTTTTCATAGAGATTTTGTACAATAACGTTGTTTCTGTCTACGGCCAGCGTGTACTGAATAAGGTCATTAGTTCCTATACTTATGAAATCAACACATTTTGTGATATCATCAATGAGCTCAACCGCTGCCGGCACCTCTATCATTGCTCCGATGCCAGGTTTGTCAATCTGCAGATCACTCTCTTTAGTGAGTTTATCAAAGTGATGATCAATTAGTGTTCGCACATGGTAAATTTCTTCTAGAGATATGATCATGGGCAGCAGGATATAAATATTTCCATGGATATTTGCTCTGATTATAGCTCTGACCTGTTCGTCAAGAATATCAGGCATATCAATCAGGATTCTGATGCCTCGCCATCCGAGATTCGGATTAGGCTCCTTTATCGGAGAATAGTTCAGCTTATCACCGCCTATATCAAACAGGCGAATATCGAGAGGCATAGGTGCAATTGTTTCAGCCATATCCCTATAATAGATATACTGTTCGGATTCCGTTGGAACTTTTGCGCTGTCGGTAAAAAGGTTTTCACTTCTGAATAGTCCAACTCCTTCTGCACCTGAAGTAGTCAAGGCCGCAAGCTCTTCCCTGAAATCGATATTGGCGAAAAAAGTGATCCTGATTCCACATTTGGTTGTGGCTGGTAGCGCAGCCGTCATTGATGCATTGTCTTCATGCTTTTTTTCACGCTCTTTTTTTCGGGTATATTGTTCAATTGTATTTTTTTCCGGGTCAGTAATCACAATTCCTGTTGTTCCGTCTATGATTATTGGCATACCGGTTGATACCTTATGAGAAAGGTTACCAAGTCCTACAACGATTGGAATGTTGAGTGACTTGCAGATCAGAGAGATATGAGAGGTTTTCCCCCCACAATCAGTTATAAATCCCTTGATATTATTCTGACTTAATAGTATTACATCCGCAGATGAAAGGTTATATGATGAAACAATCACTCCTTCGGGAATCCATGAATGCAGTTTCCGGATATGAAGGTTTCTGATGATCCGTTCCTTGATATCAAGCAGGTCATCAGCTCGTTCCTGAAATATCTGTTCTTCGGACTTTTTAAACTTTTCAAAATATTTATGAAACTCTTCCTCAATGACAATATGCGCAGGTTTCCGTTCTGTTAAGATACGAGAAGAAATGACGTCAATCAAAGTTGGATCGTGAAGAATCATTATCTGTACCTGAAAAAGATTTGAGTATCCTTTACCAAGTTTTCTTGTTGTTATTCTTTCAATTTTTTTTAGCTCTTTTTCTGACCGGTTTAGAGCAGCAAGAAACCGATCAACCTCCTCATTGAGATTCTTTTTCTTGAGCTCTTTGATTTCATAGTTATCCATTTCCTTGACAAATCTATAACACTTTCCTATCTCTATGCCTTTTGAGGCACCGATTCCCATATAGGTTTGTTCTTTTTCCTGCCTTGGAATTTCGGTTTCTTTAGCCGCTTGTTCCGGTCTTATATTTTTTTTGCTGTGGTTTCTATCGCGTTTGATTTCAGTCATAATAAAGTATTTAAAAAGGGGCTTCGTCTGGTGTTATGAATGCTCCGGTGTTTGACTTATCGTGTTCTGGTAAAGCTGAAGCATAGTGTTCTTGTTCCAGAGAAGTGCTGGATGTTTTTTCGCCAGTTATATAAGTATTTGTTTTTGACTCAAAACGCCCATAGTTTTTCCTGAATATCAGTCGTATATCACCAATCGGGCCATTTCTCTGTTTTCCTATGATAATTTCAACCACATCTTTTGTCGATGAACCATCATCACTGAAAGTTGTTGTACCGTACATTTCAGGCCTAGAAAGGAACATGACAACATCAGCGTCCTGTTCAATAGAGCCGGATTCCCTGAGATCGCTGAGCTGGGGTCTTCGGTCGCCCGCCCGTTGTTCTACCGAGCGGTTAAGCTGGGCTAAGGCAATAACGGAAATGTTAAGCTCTTTGGCTAGCGCTTTTAGTGATCGGGAAATCTGTGCAATTTCTTGTTCTCTGTTTGTTTTTCCATCTCGGACGGGTGTTACCAGCTGAAGGTAATCTACTATTACCATGCCGATATTGTGCTCTTGTTTCATCCGACGGGTTTTTGCTGCGAGTTCCATGATGGACATTCCTGGTGTATCATCTATAAACAGCTTGGCTTCATTCAGTTTATCCATGCTGTTGATAATTCTGCCCATCATTTCTGGTGTTATACGACCAGTCCTGACAAGTTGGGATTCAACATAGGCTTCAGCGCACATGAGCCTTACAGCAAGCTGCACCTCTGCCATTTCAAGACTGAAAAAAAGAACTGGTGTTTTGAAATCAACAGCGGCATTCCTTGCCAGTGCAAGCGCAAAAGCTGTTTTACCTGCAGAAGGCCTTGCTGCAACGATGATCATGTCGGATGGTTGAAACCCTGCTGTAAGTTGATCAAGTTCGGAGAATCCTGATCCGATGCCTGTAATTGAAGATTGCTTTGCCCGCAGGTTTTCCAGTATTCGTATACCGTTTTTAACCAGCTCTTTTATTAGCGAAGCTTTTTTTTTAATACCTGCTTGAGAAATATTGAAAAATTGCTGAGAAGCATGTTCTACAAGATCAAAAATATCCATTGATGAGCTATAGGCTGCTCCAGAAATTTTTGTAGCTATGGAGATGAGTCTTCGGTAAAGATACTTTTCCTTCGCAAGTCGTGCGTAGTACTCAATATTGGCTGCACTGATGACTTTTCCGGAAAGTTCAGCTAAGTAGTGGCGACCACCAACAGATTCAAGCTCGTTCGTTTTTAGCAACTCTTCACTAACTGTGATAATGTCAATGGCCTGCCGTTTATGGTAAAGCTGCATCATCGCCTTGAAAATGATCTGGTGGCGTTTTTCATAAAAGACATCCGCTGTATTATCACCAAATATTTGGATGACCTGCTCAATAGGGTCATCTTCGAGAAGAATACAAGCAAGAACCTCTTGTTCAATTTCAGTTGAATAGGGTGGAATGCGACTTTCCTGGCCGAAATCAATATCTTTACTAAAATCTATGGTACCATCACCTTTTTTGATCATTATTGAATTCCATTTTTACTAAAGAAGTCACTTTTTAGTGAGTTGTTCGTAATGACGTCGCATCAGTTGTACATCTTCCCAGCAGGATCGTTTCCAGTGGGGGTTACGCAAAAGTGCTGCCGGATGATAGGTAACAAAACAGTCAAACTCTTTCCATCTGATCATCTTGCCTCTCATTATTCCCATGGAGAGGTTGTTGGTAAAAATGGTATTTGCTGCAACTTTTCCAAGAATCAGAATAATTTTTGGCTTGATAATCTGCAGCTGCTGGATCAGCCAAGGCATACAACAGATAATTTCATCTTCTAAAGGGTTGCGGTTTCCCGGAGGACGGCATTTCAAGATATTGCAGATATAGACTTCTTCGCGTTCAAAATGAATCGCTTGAAGAATTTTTCCAAGAAGTTGGCCGGATTTTCCGACAAAAGGTTGTCCAGAAGCATCTTCTTCTGCTCCAGGCGCTTCACCGATAACCACAACTTTTGCAGAGGGATTTCCTTCACCAAAAACAAGATTCTGCCTCATCGCACCAAGCCTGCATTTACAGCATGTTTTAGTTGTCTCTTTTAGTATTTCCAGTTCTTCTGTTGCTAACAATGTATTTCCCTCTATAGGAGGTTTATTCCCTTCGTTATCGAATAATAAACCTTGCATGAGACTATTGTTTATTTTCAGCAATTGATGTTGGCTTAACGCAGAGCTTTTCTATGGTGGTCAGCAACTTTTCTGCAGCTAAGTTTTTTGTCATTTTTGGTAGTTCTATTATTTTTCCACCGCGCGCTATAAGGGTTAGTATATTTGTATCAACATCAAATCCTGCGGTTTTGCGGTCGAAAAAATTGAACGCAATAAGGTCAAGTTTTTTCGCTTCAAGTTTTTTTTTCGCATTATAAATGTCTGATTGGACTTCAAGTGCAAACCCAATAGCAAGTTGTTCGGCATTTTTTTGTAGACTGAAATCCTCAAGTATATCGGGATTCTTTATCAGAGTCAAATGAATTTCTTGCTTATCTTTTTTCATTTTCCCTTCGTAAGGCGCTAAAGGTCGGTAATCTGCAACAGCTGCAGTACCAATAAAGATACTACAGGTTCGGAAAAATCTTTTAGCGACTGAATGCATTTCTGCTGCACTTTCAACATCAATACGTTCAACTCCATAGGGAGTTTTAAGATGAACAGGCCCAGTAATGAGGGTAACTATGGCTCCGCGTTTTGCTGCAGCATGAGCTATGGCGAATCCCATTTTTCCGGAAGAGTAGTTGGATATATAACGAATACCATCAATTTTTTCCCGTGTCGGCCCCGCGGTTACAATTATGGATTTGCCGTAAAACAAAGAGCGTTTCTCATAGCAATGTAAGGCCTTTTTAAGATGGCAAAGGATAGATTGTGGTTCAGGCATCCGGCCAAGCCCGTATTGGCCCGAAGCGAGATCGCCACTTTCCGGATTGAACACCATGCATCCTTGCGCTTCAAGGATGGCTATGTTTCTCTGAACTGAATGCGATAGAAACATTTGACCGTCCATAGCAGGGAAAATAAGTATTGGTTTGCTTGGTCGTAACGTGATAAAACATGTAGTAAGTATGTCGTCACAAATGCCGGTAGCAAGTTTTGCTAAAGTATTTGCTGTGGCAGGTGCAATTACTAATGCATCAGCCCACTCGCCGAGAGAAATATGATGGGTAAAGTCAGTGCCAAGTTTGTCCGTAGGTGGAAGTATATTACGATAAATTGGTTCTTGAGAAACTGTTGCCAGCGACAGCTCACTTACGAAATGTGCACCTGCATTAGTGAGAGCGACCTTGACATTTGCACCTTCTTTTTTTAAAAGTCTTACAATTTGCGGTGCTTTATAGGCGGCAATGCCACCACAGATGCCGATAATGATGTTTTTTTCTCTCAATAATATATCCCCTTATACGTTTAACCCAGAATAGCTTACCGATAATTTACAAAAAACAGAAGGATTTATTTTTTTTTGTCAGATGATGGAATAATACGCTTCCAGAACTGTTCCCATGTGTGGAAACGTTCCCTGTAGGAAATGCTGGCTCCCCATGTTTCCGATGGTTTCTCTAAATTGATACTGGATGTTTCATTTTCAATTTGTCCGTAAGAACGATAAGCTTCAAGGTAGACTTTTGGCGTCACCCGATATTCGATTTTCTGTGCTGTACCGTAATAATCAGACATTACTGATTCCCTGATACTGGGTGAATTTCCTGTGCCTATAAATCGGACTTTACCCCCTGTACCAGGGACATTGAGCGCAAAGTACAGGTCAAGTCCACTCAGTGTCCCGTGTTTATCAACCCCTACATTGACATTGAAACTTTCAAGTCCAGCGATATCCTGCACAACTTTTGATATCTGTGATGAAATCATGCCTGTACCTGCTGAGATCCCTACGCTTGACGCAATATTGTTGTTCTGATTACTACTTCCTGGTCTGATATACCATTGTTTGGATAGTAGCATAGAAATGACGTTCAGTTCCGCATTAGGGTCTATCTGGCTCGATTGTCCTCCGATCATATTCACCGATGCAAATGGTTGACTCTGTTCGTTTAGGTAATAGCCCATACCGACCTGTGGCTCATTGAGTGTGCCGGTAATAGCAAGCAACAGTTTTATATTATCACGTTCACCGGTTTGCTGGTTTGTGGTATTTACATACTTTATGCCGTAAAGATTATTCATAACTCCACCACGGATATCAGCATTGTTCCAAGTTATCTTTCCGCCGTTTTGAAGGTCAAAATTCGAATTTGTAAATTTATATTTACCACCAACGATATTTACTGAACCAAAAAGCCTATATAGCTGATTAGTCTTATTAACCATCAGGGACAAATTATTGATTGAGGTTTCAAGCTGCTCCCCTCTGAGTCTGTCAAAAATTACTGTATATTTAAGTGGTTCGAGATTGTTTAATTTCAAATTTTTTACTTGAAGAATATCAAACAATGAATAGTGAAACTCTGTCGGTTTAGTTGACTTTTTCTTATTATTGATATCGGTTATACTATTTGATGGATAACTTGGCACAAATTCGATGAATTTGTTAATACCGACATACTTTGCGCTTTCATTTGCGCCTATCCGGTATATCGAGAAATCCGCCGCATTAACTTTTAATTCTCCTTCAATAAGCGGTGCAGAAAAATTACCGTGAAGTAGAATATTATTGGTTGTGCCGGTAATGGTTCCAAATGAGGTTTCATCTTTTCTATCTTTTTTGTTGAAAAGTAGCAGTTTATCAAACTTTCCCTCTATAGTAAGTTCTTTAGGTTCCATTTTGTATAGTTTCACCTGTCCGCTTATTTGCCCTATACCCATTAGATTATCTCTAATGTTTATATCCCGTAGCTCAATTACTTTTGGAGTGATATAGATTTCACCATTGATTAGGTAAGATACTTGGGTTGGTTCGATTTTAATCCTGTTGTCCTGTAAATGGCTGATCAGATAAATATCGGGTTGCGGTGTTTTCCCTTCAATCTTTAGAGTCGTTGGAATTACACCTTCAGCTGATTCGAAAAAAGGGAGTAAGTATTCAAGAAACTGTGCGGAAAGATTATCTGAATGGAATGATGCGTTGATTGCTTGATTTTCATTCACATGAATTTGTAAGGGATAATAAGTGAGTGATATAGGAATGTTTCCACTTCCCTCGATAATGTTTATTGCTGTTGATTGTTCGGTATTTTTTTCTGAAACGGGAGTACTACTATGAATGTCAAAATGAAGAAGGTCTCCTCTATGGTTGGCACTGCCTTGAAGGGATCCTATTACAATTTTATCATAACGGATATTTTGTCCGATCACTTTGAGCACGCTTGTTTTTAACTCTGGATTTCCGCTGAATGTCAATGAGGCATTTATTGTTCCCTCAAGCATTTTAAAAGAAGGGTTGCGGAAAAATTGTTTTAATTCTTTAAGCTGGAAGTTTGAAATTTTACATTGAAAACTGCTGGCTTGCAAGTTGCTAAGCTCACCATCAAGCACAATCAGTTGTGGGCCTTTCTCTAAAGTTAGATGATTCAATTTTGCTGCTGTTCTGCTAAGCAAAATATGAGATTCTTCCGATATCTGCCATATGTTTTCTGCGTCTTTCATTGAAAGATGATTAAGGGTCAGGTCATAGCTGTTGCTGTTTTTTATTACTGAGAATTTTGTTGAAAAACTTTGTATAAAATCCGGTATAGCAAGGTCGACCATAACATCCAAATGCGATAGCGTATAGATGCCGGTAAAAAAGGCTTCACTTGTTTTCGTGCCTTCATATGTTATGGATGATATATGCCCGGTTACTGACGCCTTTTGTGTTGCACTACCAGTACATTCTATACTAGCTTTCATAGATAGATTTTCAAGCTGCAAATAGTTTCGTACCTTGAATTCTTCAAGCTTTATTGAAGATTCGAGTGAACATTGCCCGTTCCGGTAGATGGCCAGTCCTTCAACGTTTCCCCGTAAAGAAAAATCTTGAATAGGAAAAAACACTGTTAGTGGGGAGATATTTTTTACTGTGATACGGTAATTGACTGTGAATGGCTCTACGAGTTTACCTGTATCATTTTCTGGCGTGGAGAGCTTTGTTTGCCATATATTTTGTGACGCAATTTCCCTTGAAATACCTGCACTTGTCATTTTTCCAAAAGTTATCAGTTTTTCAAGAGTACAATTGCTTTCAGTATGAATATCAAGAAAATCACTGTTGATGTTTGTTCTCGAAAAACCTTCGTGTTGAGCTATTTCGATAAAGATTTTTGAATTGTCTTTAAGCTGAATACTGTTTATAACGGAGGGGGCGAATTGCATTACAGAGGAAATATTCAACATTTCAGGATCAAATCCTGATCCTTTTAAGTTGAAAAGACCGTTCAGATCTGTTTTGATACCATCAGAGCCGAGAACTTTTGATATATCAAGTCGATCTAATTTTCCAACAGCTTGGTAGCGGGGTACTTTATTTTTCCAATCAATTTCTGCGTTAAGATTAAATGTTGTCAAATGGTTTTTCAAAAAAACCATGGAAGTCATTATGCTGTTATCGTAATTGAATCGCAAGAACCCTTCTTTCAATGGTTGATTTTGCCAGAAGGAATCAACTACTTTCATATCAATTGTCAGCTGATTTATTTCCTTCTTGAACTGCTTCCCTTCAAAGCTACCGAAAGCATTAAAAAGACCTTTTTGACCACCAAATCCAATTAACTTTTGGGTTTTAACGTTTTTTAGAGCGATGGTGCCTTTGCATGTAAGTTGTTCCGATTCTTCCCTTGTTGTTTTCGCGCTTATAGTGGCTACAATTGGAGCAGACCGAATGGTCAGGTCGGTCTGGGCAGATTTCAAATTTCCAATTGTTTGGCCAAAAAAAGTTATATCCCCTGTATTATGAGCGATGTCCTTGTAAAAGCTTTTTTTCAAAAATGACTCGAGAAATATACTTGCAATCCTTGAGCTATAGCATTCAAGCTGGAATCCAAAGGTGGTTCTGTTTTGCAGATTAAGTAATTTTCCCTTCAGTGCTATTCTGCTGTTTAAGTGTGTTAATAAAGCATCAAGGATCTCAATATTATCTTTTTTCCCTTTTGCGTTTCCTTTCAGAGTGTAAGTTCCTTCAGGCAATGTATGTGAAGGAAAAAGTAGTTTTAGATCATCGCTATGAATAGCAAGTTTTTGAATATTTACAAAAGAAGTTGCCTGGTAAAGCTGTTTTTGCCGCTGAGGAGAGAAAATATTGAAGTTACTAAAAGTAGCAGAGAGCTCCGCATTGCTTTTATTTCCTTCTGTTTTCAGTGTGAGAATTTCTGAACGGGTGTCCGAAAAAAGAAAAGTTCCGGATGCTTGCCGTAGTGAGAAGCTATTTAAGGGGATGTTGAATTGTAGTTTATCAAGTTTTCCTTTAAGTAGTTTTTTTTTTGTAGTAAAAGATGAGAGTTCCATGTTAATGTTCTTTAGAAAAAAAGTAGGGCTACTGGAATGCTTATTTTGTTCTGCGTATGAAATGCTGCTGTTTTTTAGCTGTATTTTTTTACTGAAAAAATGTTCAAGAGATTTTTTCGTAGAATCAGGGTCTCGTGAAGTGAAGGCAAGATCAAGATTGATTTTGCCGTTTTCCTGTTTAATAATCCTTGCGTTGAGCGAATCGGCAGTCAGGCGACGTAGATACAACAGCCGGATTTCAGGTTGAAGCAAAGTGAGAAAATTGAGCTTCAGTGAAATATTACGTGCTTCCAGTGCAGGGGTGGCTTCACCGGGTACATAAATACGGGGATTGATAAGCGTGATATCGTTGGGAAACTTTAGTTGAAGCTCTTTCAGCTCAAGCCGCCCAAAAAACTTTTCGTTAAAAAGAGAAATAGCTCGATCCTTCGCCATTCGGTCCAGCATTCCACCATTAAGAAGAATTATGGTGGTAAGCGACAGAAAAAGTATGAATGCCAAAAAGACTGTCAGCAATCTGAGCGTATAGTGTTTAATCCGTTCCACCGTAAAGTGATGAGTTAGTATAGCACTGGAGAATTTTTTCAATAATATTGCTTGTTGAACAGCCATCTAGTAAGGGTAACGTTAGAACCTTTCCTCCATTATCAAGTACTAACCGTGAGCCGGCAATCTGTTCGACAGCCCAGTCAGATCCTTTGATTAGAATATCCGGTAATAAAAGGCCTATAAGTGCTTCAGGAGTATTCTCGTCAAAAAGGGTAATTGCATCTACTACCTGTATTGCAGAGAGTACTGTTGCTCTGTTGGTTTCACTGCATATTGGACGATTCACACCTTTGATGCGATGGACTGACGCATCGCTGTTGAGCCCGATAAGAAGTATATCGCCAAGTTTTTTTGCCTCCGAAAGGTACTGTACATGTCCGGCATGCAAAATATCGAAACAACCATTTGTAAAAACAACTGTTTTTCCCGAACGCTGCCATACTCTTACTTTTTCAAGAGCTTCACTGTTACTGAGAAGCTTATTTGAATCATTCATAGCTATTTCATATATGTATAGATTTGCACTGAGCCGGATAAAAAATAAATTTCCGGTAATTTTTTCAATTTAGCGTATACTTTCTGATTGTCCACATAGTAAAAATACAGACGATTTCTATGAAACGTAACGGGCAAAAAAAAGATAATATTGCTGATAGAGCACTTTATAGGCTCTTTATAATATTTGGCGTGTTTATCAGAAGCGTAAGCCGGAGCACGTCCACTTCAATAGCCCATTTTATCGGAAATTTTGTTTATGATATTCTTAAAACAAGGCGAAAGCTTGTTGAAGAAAACCTTGCTCGTACTTTCCCTGAAAAAACAAGCATTGAAATTAACACTATTGCCCGTCGGGTTTACTGTAACCAGGCTGAAAATATTATCGAAATGTTTCGTCTTCCCATGATGAGGAGCGCTGAAGATGTAGCTCAAGTGCTGGATGTTGATGCTCGGCATATTTTTGCGGCGACCATAGACTGCAAAAAAGGTGGGGTACTTGTCTCTGCACATTTCGGAAACTGGGAACTTATGGCGATCTGTGGTGGTATCTTGTTGGCGCCACTGACCGTTGTGGTGAAGCGATTGAAAAATCATGAAGTTGATCGGCAGATAAATGCATGGAGAACTATGCTAGGTAACCGAATTATTTATAAAGGACGGGCTCTTCGTGAAGGCCTAAGAACTCTTCAGAATGGCGGAATTTTATCGATTCTTGGTGATCAGTCTGATCCGCAAGGTGTGTTTTTTATGGAGTTTCTAGGTCGCCGCACCCCTGTTTTTCTCGGTCCAGCTTTTCTTGCTCTTAAAGCGGGCGTTCCGATTTTTGTAGCGATGTGCCGTAGAACAGGGGGTGGGCGTTTTATTGTCGATATTGAGAAGATTGATATAAGCGGTCTCAGTACTGCTAAAACTGATGTTGAAGAGCTTGCTCGCCGTTATACTAAAGTGCTTGAAAGCTATATTTATCGTTACCCAGAAGAGTGGTTTTGGTTGCACAACCGTTGGAAAAGGGTAGAGTCGTAAAATCATTTTTTTTTATTAAGCCTTATTCGTAAGGCTATTCGCGGAATTTAATAGGCACTAATTTTGATTTTACTTTATGCTTTAGATTTGCATTTCCAGCTTTTCACAATAAAAAAGGATTCTTATCCGGTAGCTTTCGAAACCCCGAAACCCTCTTGTACCTGATTTTAGCAACTGAATTTTGCTGTTGATCGCTTCTGACTCTGCATTCGTGACTTTGTGTTTGAAGTAGTTGAGGGCATCTTTAAAAATCGATTTTTTTTCCATCACAGCAACCGACCATCACGGCAAAGACTATGATTTCGGTCTTTCTGATTTGGTAGGCATTGTACTTTATACTGTTATAAGAATAGAATGTTTTATTTTGCTTACAACAGGGCTTAATTATCCCATGATATCAGAGACTTTTTTGTTGAGTTGCACATAGCGGCATCATGTTGTAGAATATGACACTTATTGGATGATGTTAACCTTTTACTTTTTATGAAGATATGGCGCTTAAAAATAAATAGAGATGCCCTTCAATAACGTTTTCCTGAATGAGAGTTTCTCGAAACTTCCAAATCGTCTTACTATCCGACAATCTGTCCCTTGCTTTCAGATCAATAAAACGTTTGAAACTATTCCAATTGATCATCCGAAACAGGTTACAGGCTTTGCAGAATGAGAATCTTGAACATCAGGATGCGATTGAACGGTGGTCTGCCGGCACTACTTCTGTTCTTGAGTAGTTTGTTCTTGTTTTGTCAATGAGCAACTCAATTTTCTCGTCTTGTGTCACCTGCTTATTTGTTATCGGTTGATGCTGTCCGATGATTCGGTATCGTATGGTTGATTTTGAACGTGTTACAAACCAGACCTTG
>Ga0194037_1001297_pt1 | contig 18195 bp, 17 predicted proteins | sample JunL306m_MetaG_FD_148653 | JGI IMG/M metagenome (GOLD analysis project Ga0194037, IMG submission 148653) | Anoxic zone freshwater microbial communities from boreal shield lake in IISD Experimental Lakes Area, Ontario, Canada - Jun2016-L304-6m | ecosystem: Environmental > Aquatic > Freshwater >...
AATTCAAAATTATACATTTATGACACCTTAAACTGTCGTGAGTTTTCAGCCGATAATAGCGGTCATGTTACAAAAGTCTTTGGCAAACTCAATGTATGTTCGATGACTTTAAATCATAGTTCAAATGTGTATGCTTGTTCAAATATTACTTTTTCTAACTGTACTAATAAAATACATCCTCTTGAAATTCTTAACTCAGCTCATCTAAATCCTTTAGGAGGAAATTATTGCAGCAGTGTTAATATTATTTTAAAAATTGATTCTGGTAATGTTGACTTAAGTGGCTTATGTGCCGGAAATGTTGGTATTCAAACGCTTAGTATTACAAATGCAACTGTTACCCTAGCAGCATGTAATAATATAGTTGATTATATTATTTTAAATCACGGAGGTAACGTTATTGGAAGCACACCAACATGGACAGGAGTTTCGAAGTTAGCTATTAATAGAGATTATACTTTAGATGCATATTCGGTACTTTGGCAAGCAGGAACATCAAATGTTCCTCATTCTATTGATATATTAAGTGGAAACGTAAATATCAATACAACAAAAACTGTAGTTACTCGTATGCAATTATTAGGTGGAGTTGTTTATGGTGGAACTAATCTATCTTTTGCAAACAATTCTTATTTATTTAGATGTGGAGGTATTCTTTCTTCACCTGCATTAATGGGTACAAATGTAACTGTGGAGATGTGTTCTGATACAAATACAAATAATCCACCGGCAACTATTGGTTCTACAGATATGCCTGTAACGGGCTTCACCGGAGATTTAATCATATCCACTAATGTAGTTTTAGGAGGCAATATTTTAGTGCCAAATGGTAAAGTAATTGTTAAAAGTACAGGTATTTTAAATGACAGTAATTTTAATATTACATCAGCAACTTCTGTTCAGGTTGATAGTGGTGGTGTTGTTTATACTTCAAAATTAGGTGGACTAGGAGGAGCAAATTCTTTGATAGGAAGTCTACCTATTACACTTGATCATAAATCAACAGTTGTTTTTAATGCACATTCAGGAAACCAGGTTATTTCTCCAGTTACATCTTATGGAAATATTATATGTGCCGATTCGTCTTCAAAGTTTTTTTCAACAAATACAACAACTATTATTTATGGTAATTTAACGAATACCGGAACCGGCTTAATTTCGGGCACCACAGGCTCTACGGTTAATTATGTTGGTACAAACCAATTTGTTGCAGGGGTAGCCTATTACAATGTTAATTTTTATGGTTACGGAACAACTACTATGACAGGAACTTCATCAGTGGCAGCCAATATGAATATGAATGTTACTTCAGGAGTTGTTGTACAAACAAATAATAATCTTACTTTATTATCAGGCCCTACTGGAACTGCACAAATTGGTCAGCTTCTAAATGGTGCAGATGTATTAGGAAACGTTTGTTGGTTAAGATATATTCCCGGAGGATCAAGTAATAGAAGATGGAGATTTTTATCATGTCCGATACAAAACGTAACATTCAGATGGTGGCAAAATGATATGTTTATAACAGGTCCTGGAACAGGTGGTGTTCCTTGTGCTTGGAATACTACTTCACAATCAAGTATGGTTCAAAATTCAAATGGGTTTGACCAAAATGCATCAGGCGTTTACTCTTGCTTTGTTTGGAGTGAATCATCAGCAACTTGGCAATCTATTTCAAGTACAAATAATATTATTAATCCATTAACCGCATACAGGACTTTTGTACGTGGAGATAGAAATATTGAAGGATGTATTCTGATGACTAACATGCCAGACAGTGTTTCAGCTGTTACTTTACATAGTTGCGGACCAATTGTAAAATTTACACAAACTGCGTCTCTCTCGTATACTGCTGGAATTGGTAATGGTTGGAGCTATGTTTCAAACCCATATCCATGTAGTATTGATTGGTGGAATGTTAATTGGAGAAGTGTTAGATCGTCCTCAATTAATAATACAATTTATATATGGAATCCAAATATGAACCAATATGCTTCATGGAGTCCATTTGCTGGAGGAACACTTGGCGCAAGTAATTTAATTGGAACAGGTCAGTCATTTTTTATTAAAACAAATGCGGCAGTAAACTTGGTCTTTCAAGAAGAATATAAACTTGATTCTGGCCAGATTGGTTTGTTTGGAAAAACGTCAACATCTAATTTTAATAATAATTTAAAAGTTTCGATGAGTAGTAGTACCTCAAATGATGAAGGCATTATTTTTATTCATGGCAATGCAACATTAAATTATGAAGATGCTTTTGATGCAATGAAAATGGGGTTTTCTGTAGGAAGCATCGCTTCTTCTACAAAAGTGAATTCTTCAAAACTGGTGTTTAATGGAATTGGAAATGTAAGTACAATTGATACTATTATTCTAAATACATATTTAGCAACAACAACTACATCTTATACTCTTAAATTTAATGGTGTAAGTAATTTTGATCCACAATACATTGTATTATTAAGGGATAAATATTTAAGTGTGATCACTAATCTTTCCACTTCAAGCTCTTATTCATTTACTACTTCTACTGGTGTTGCAGCTTCATTTGACCAAACTCGATTTGAGATCGTTATCATGAATTCAAGTTCTCTTCCTGTTACCTTGGTTAACTTTACAGCAAACAAGCAAGCTGATAAAACAGTGTTGGTAAAATGGACTACTGCTTCAGAAATAAATAACTCACATTTTATTGTTGAACACAGTACTGATGCTGTTAATTTTACTCAAATAGAAGTTGTAAAAGGCGCAGGAAACACAATCTCTTCAACAAATTATTCATACACACATGTAAATCCTGTTAACGGCTTAAATTATTATCGCCTAACTCAGGTTGATAGAAATAACAGTAAAACTGTTACCTATATTATTGCTGTGAATTTATCTGATGAAATACCTGGAGTTATTTCTCTCTTCCCTGTGCCTGCAAATAATGAATTAAATGTTAATTTTGGCAACGCACAGTTTAGTGGAAATATATCAGTTAAGATTTTCGATATGATTGGGCGACAAGTTTTAAACAGACAGCTTTCTGTTAGCTCAAAAAATCAAGTTTCATCTTTAGATATTTCGAAACTTACGAGTGGGTCATATTTTATTAGTGTGACTTCTGAAAATGGTAACGAACAAAAAATAAAGTTTATAAAAGATTAAACCCTTGACTAAGGTTTAAATGCATGAGGGGGACCTGGCTTTGCCGGGCTCTTTCATTTATAGCCATTCCCATTTTGATACCAAACAATTCTGATTATTTTTGTACCCGAACGTAACAAGATTTATTGATGAGAATTATCCAGTTTAGAGAAGCACTTCGTGAAGCAATGAACGAAGAAATGAGAAGAGATTCAGACATTATTTTATTGGGTGAAGAAGTAGCAGAGTATAATGGAGCTTATAAAGTTAGTCAGGGAATGTTAGATGAGTTTGGAGCAAAGAGAATTGTTGATACTCCAATAGCAGAATTAGGATTCACCGGAATAGGAATTGGAATGGCCATGAATGGTTTGAGGCCAATTGTAGAGTTCATGACTTTTAATTTTTCTCTTGTAGCAATCGATCAAGTGATTAATGCAGCAGCTAAATTATATCAAATGAGCGGTGGTCAATTTAACATTCCAATGGTTTTTCGTGGGCCAACCGGTTCAGCGGGACAATTAGGTGCGCAGCATTCACAAGCTTTCGAAAATTGGTATGCAAACTGTCCCGGATTAAAAGTTGTTGTTCCTTCAAATCCATATGATGCAAAAGGTTTACTTAAAACTGCGATTAGAGATAACGATCCTGTAATATTTATGGAGAGTGAACAAATGTATGGTGATAAAGGAGAGGTTCCTGAAGAAGAATATTTAATTCCAATTGGGAAAGCTGATATTAAAAGACAAGGTACAGATATTACCATTGTTTCGTTTGGAAAAATAATGAAGGTTGTTTTATTGGCTGCAGAAGAGTTGATGAAAGAAAATATTTCGGTTGAAGTAATTGACCTTAGAACAGTTCGACCGATAGATTATTTTACGGTTATTGAATCGGTTAAAAAAACTAATCGGTTAATCATTGTTGAAGAAGCCTGGCCATTGGCATCTATTTCTACCGAGATTACTTATATGGTTCAGAAAAACGCATTTGATTATCTTGATGCTCCAATAAGACGCATAAACACCACAGATACTCCATTAGGATATGCACCAACATTTGTACAGGAATTTTTACCTACGGTAGAAAAAGTTGTGAAAGTGGCTAAAGAATTAATGTATCGATAATACTTAGAAATATCGATTTAATTCCATCTAAGAGTTTCAATCATTTTTATTACATCCAATTTTAAGAAATCCAGAACAGGAGCAATTGAATCTGTATTGGTTTTAATATTAAAATATAACGCTCCACGTAAAAAGTGATGGGCGCTATCTGTAACATAAAACTGAAAATTAGTTGCAGTATTTCCACTTATCTCATAAAGCATTCCATGGATATATTTATTTGAGATAAATGTTTCATAAATCTCGTCAGCTTTGATGGTATGTTTATAAACCAAAGTACGAGAATCTTCTGTCATTTTTAGTAAATCAGCTTGTGAATTGATGGGCTTATAACTGAGGTGAAGTGTTGCATTAAACGGTTCATAATTTAAGTTGAACCAACATTTTTCGGCACCTGGATAATCATCATTTTTCATAATAGAATATACAGGAATATCACAGCTGAAACCGCATTCAGTTTCAAATGATTTATATTCTTTTTTGGGTAATTCGATGCGTTGAAATCCACGTGGCTTAGGAGTGTATTCTTGCTCACAGGATTGAATAATAAATGCAATTAATATCAAAGCAATAAATCGTAATTTTATCATTAATTTTCTTCCTCAACTTTTTTTACGATAACCTTTACTTTTTTAATTTTTCTTTTATCAGCAGCTTCAATAACAAAAGTAAAATTTTGGTATTCAATTTTTTCGCCAAGCGAAGGCAAATCACCAGATAACTCAAGCAACAATCCGCCAATAGTATCAGCTTCATCTCTTATTTCTTCAAAAGTATCCGGTTCTATTTCCATAAACCTACACATATCATTAATCAACATTTTAGCTTCAAACAGATAAGTGTTTTCGTTAAGTTTTGAATAGGATAAATCTTCTTCATCAAATTCGTCATTGATCTCACCAAATATTTCTTCCAAAATATCTTCCATTGTTGCCATTCCGGATGTTCCGCCAAACTCATCTACAACAATTGCAACATGTACTCTTTTCTTTTGAAAATCTTTTAACAAGTCATCAATTTTTTTGCTTTCGGGAACAAAGTATGGTTTACGAATAAGTGAAAGCCAATTAAAATTATCTTCTTTATTGATATGAGGCAGCAAATCTTTGATGTAAAGAATACCAACAATATTGTCAAGATTATCTCTAAAAACAGGCACCCGTGAGTAGCCCCAATCATTGATTTTGTGAAGCAATTGATTGAAAAGTATATTTGAATCGATAGCAGAAACATCAGGTCGTTGACGCATGATTTGTTTTACGTTTATGGTTCCGAAGTTTACAATTGATTTCAGAATTGTTTTTTCTTGCTTGCTTGTTTCCTCCAAATTGCTGGTAATATCTATTGCATGGGTAAGTTCGTCAACAGAAAGGGTATGCCCTTTTTTGGTAATTCTTTTATCAATAATTGATGTTGATTTTACCAATAAATAAACAAAAGGGTTAAATAATATTTTTATTGAATGCATTGGAACAGCCATAAAACGTGATACTTTCATGTTGTTTTGAGAGGCATAAATCTTTGGCATTACTTCTCCAAACAACACAAGGGTAAAAGTAATCAGTGTTAATTCCAGAGCCAATCCTATTAAATGATTAGATCCAAAATCAAACATTACATCAAACATTAAACCCGAAACCATCACTATGGCAATATTGCTAAAAGTGTTTGCTATTAAGATGCTTGCCAATAATTGTTTTGGATTACTCAATAAAAAATTAGATGAATTGGCAACTCTTGATTTTCCTTCGGTAAGTTCTTCAATCTGAATTTTTGATAAAGAAAAAAATGCGTTTTCAGAACTTGATACAAGTGCAGAGAAAACAATAAATACAATTATTACGAGTGCGCAAACCAATACAGTAAAAATATCAACCGTAGTAAGTGTTGTTCTGATCAATGCAAAAATCATTGATAATTGTGGAGGTTCTCCAGATATACTTTCCAAATTTATTTTTGTTAAATTAATTATTTCAGAATGGTAATTCATCGATCAAATTATTATCTGTTTTTTCAGATAATGGTGTGATTTCAGATGAAAGATTATTTTTATTTTCGGTATCACTTTTTTTCGGACCGTTATTTAATAACGTCATCGTAGTTGCCCGAATTTTTTTGTCACTAATTTCATGTCCCTCTTTGTCTTTCCATTTATAGGATCTTATTTTCCCTTCAATGTATACTTGCATTCCTTTTTTTAAATATTTTTCGGCATTTTTTGCCATGGTATCCCACATCTCAATAGTATGCCATTCAGTGTCGGTTCTTTTTTCTCCATTTTTATCAGTAAAAGTTTCGCTTGTTGCTAGACTAAATTGTGCAACAACTTTGTTGTTTTCAAAGTAACGAACCTCAGGATCTCTACCTATGTTTCCCAATAATATCACTTTGTTAACCGACATTTATTTTTTATTTGAATGCAAGTTAAGATAATTTAAAAATTTATCAAATAATCGCGAGACCGCATATTTGTTTATATCTCCAATGTCAACAAGCATATAGCTTTCATTTATGAGTTTTATTTTTTTGCTTGAGGAGAGATTGAAAAAATTGGCATAAATTGTTTGATGGGTGAGTTGATGTTTGATCGAAAATGTTTTTTTGATTTGAAATGTTTCTGATTTTTGAAACATATTTTTAAAATCAATTTGATTAATAATTTCAAATTCATTCAAACTGCTTTCAGTATCAAAATTTGGAAGCTCAAATAATCCCTTCCAAATTTGTTTCTCTGTTCTTTGTATGATGTAAATCGTATTGTTTTGTTCAATATAAAAATAATTTACAAAACGATTTCGGGGTTTATTCTTTTTTATCTTTTGAGGGAAATCTTGAACGGAATTCTTTTTAAATGCTTCGCAATTTAATCTTACAGGACAGTTATCACACAACGGTTGACGGGGTTTACAAACTAATGCTCCCAATTCCATTATAGCTTGATTATTTAACCCTGGATTTTTTTTGTCTAAGATTTCGTTTGCGATTTTTTCAAAGAGATTTTTGCCTTTAGAAGAATTTATCGGCTCTTCAATCGCAAAAATTCTTGATAATACCCTCGATACATTTCCGTCAACAACAGCTCTTGATTCATTGTATGCAAAAGAAGAAATAGCTGCAGCTGTATATGGTCCAATTCCGGTAAGTTTTATTAATTCTTCATAGGTTTTTGGAAATACAGATTGATAATTTTCAACAATCTCTCTTGCTGTTTTTAACATATTAGATGCTCGATTGTAATATCCTAACCCTTGCCACAATTTCATTACATCGTCATTGTTAGCCTCAGCAAGTTTTTTCACTGTTTTATACTTAGCTATAAATTTATGATAATAAGGTAACCCTTGTTCAACACGGGTTTGTTGCAAAATGATTTCCGAAAGCCAAATAAAATATGGGTCGTTGGTATTCCTCCATGGAAGGTCACGTTTATTTTTTTTATACCAATTTATTATCTCTTTTGAAAGCATCTTTTTATTCGGCTAAAATACACTCAGAATATTTTTTTTTACGTTGATGCTGATTTTATTTTGAAATACTTACATTTGCAACCCCGAAATAGGGAAAAAAGTATTCAAGTAACCCATTGAAAGATAATTTATAACATCTTTAATTAGTAATAAAAAATGACAAAAGCAGAAATCATTACAGAAATTTCAACAAAAACAGGAATTGAAAAAGCGCACGTTCAGGAAGCTGTAGAATCGTTTTTCAAAGTAGTAAGAACATCAATGATCGATGGTAAAAACGTTTATTTCCGTGGATTCGGTAGTTTCATCATTAAAAAGAGAGCAAAAAAGATTGCGCGTAATATTTCAAAAAATACTGCGATGGTAATTGATGAGCATTTTATACCAAGCTTTAAACCGGCTAAAACTTTCGTTGATAAAGTAAAGAAAAGCGAAGCTGTAAAATCAAAAGCAGCTAAACTAGCAGCTAAAGCATAATTTTAAATTGACAGGAAAACAACTCACCTTAGTTTCAGCAGCCCTATTATTAGTATTCATACTTTTTTATTTGGGTTACCAATCTTCAACAGTTAAAAAAACTGGAGAGGTTGCAACTACTTTGAGTTCATTTAATTTTCAAACGTATCTCGAACAGAGTAAATCTAAAATTCCCGCTGAAATAAAAGGAAGGATTATTTTACTTGAAGAGCATAAATCGGATCAGGCAAACCTGATGAATTTATCTCGAATTTGGGATTCTTTAAAATTTCCTTTCATTTCGGCTCAATATCTTTTTGATATTGCACAATCACAACCTGACGAACATAATTGGCAGGTAGCCGGAACAAAATTTTATGATGTTGCATCTTTTACAAAAGATAGTTCAATGCAAATGGTGGCAGCAACAAATGCCAAAAATGCTTTTGAAAAAGTACTATTGTTAAACCCTGATAATTTGGATGCCAAAAACGCACTTGGCATTTTATACATTCAGGTTAGTAATGATATTATGAAAGGAGTGCAGATCCTGAAAGAAGTTGTTGCAAAAGATTCAAACAATCTACAAGCAATATTTTCATTGGGAATGCTATCTATTCAATCGGGTCAATTAGATAAGGCGATACTTCGATTTAAAAAATTGATTTCGCTTCAGCCTTTCAACCCCGAATATTATTATTATCTTGCCGATCTTTACGCAAAGACCGGACAGAAGGAACAAGCAATACATACTTACGAAACATGTAAAACTTTGTTAAAAGATAAGCAAGCAAAAAAAGACATAGACAACATAATTAACCAACTTAAAAATACTTAACATTATGCCAAGCGGTAAAAAAAGAAAACGTCATAAAATAGCTACTCACAAGCGTAAAAAACGCCTTAGAAAAAACAGACACAAGAAAAAATAATTTTCTTGTATGCTCTCTATCAATTTTAAGACAGTTTAGTTGCAAGGCTGAACTGTATCTTTATTTTTAATTTTTTCGATAGTGAATAGTGAACTGATCATTAATTGTCATCCAAGCGGAGGCATTGAGATTGCACTTTTGCGTGATAAAAAACTCATTGAGATTCATCACGAAAAAGCCGATAATAATTTCGCTGTTGGTGATGTATATTTGGGTAGCGTTAATAAAATTATGCCCGGACTTAATGCCGCATTTATTGATGTTGGGCATGAGCGCGATGCTTTTTTGCATTACCTCGACCTTGGTCCACAGATAAAATCGTTGATGAAGTTTGTTAAAACACTTCGCAATAATCGCAACCAAAGCATCTGGCCACTTAAGGAAGAAAACGAACCCGATATTGAAAAAACCGGAAAAATAGGAACTTTGATGAGCCGCTTTCAACAAGTGGTTGTTCAGGTTTCTAAAGAACCGATTTCTAATAAAGGTCCGCGCTTAACTTCTCAAATTTCATTAGCAGGACGATTTGTTGTATTGATGCCTTTTGATGAAGGCGTATCAATTTCTAAAAAAATTGTTAAACAAGATGAACGCCTTCGTTTAAAAAAATTAGTTCAAAGTATCAAACCTCAAAACTTTGGAGTGATTGTTCGTACTGTTGCCGAAGATCAAACTGTTGAGGAACTTCATAAAGATTTGCAAGACCTTACCGGAAAATGGGAGCAATTATGCGAGCAATTAAAAACTGCAGAGCCTAAGCAGAAAATTCTTGGTGAAGGTGATCGCACGCTTACTCTAGTGCGCGATTTGCTTAATGATGATTTTTCGGGAATCCATATCAACAATCAGTTTTTGTATAACGAAATTAAAACTTACGTAAAAGCAAAAGCCCCAGATCTTGAAAAAATTGTAAAATTATATAACGGCAAAACTCCAATATTTGAACAACTTGGAGTTGATAAACAAATCAAAGCATCTTTTGGTAAAGAGGTGAATTTTTTGGGTGGATGTTATTTGATTATAGAACATACTGAAGCATTACACGTAATTGATGTAAACAGTGGAAGTACTTCCGGAAAGGAAATCAATCAGGAAGAAAATGCATTAAGAGTTAATCTTGAAGCAGCTGCTGAAATTGCCCGTCAATTGCGTTTGCGTGATATGGGAGGAATTATTGTAATTGATTTTATCGATTTAAAAACTCCAGGAAATCGCAGAAAAGTTTACGAGAAACTAAAAGAGGAAATGAGCACCGACAGAGCTAAACACAAAATTCTGCCGATGAGTCCTTTTGGTTTGATGCAAATTACACGTCAGCGCGTGCGCCCGCAAATGAAAATTGTGGTGACCGAAAAATGTCCGACTTGTAAAGGTACCGGAGAAACATCATCAAGTGTTGTGATGATGGATGAAATTGATAATAGATTAAAATATTTAGTTCACAATATGAATATGAAAGGCATTAGCATTCATGTTCATCCATATATTGCTGCGTTTTTAACAAAAGGATATTTAAAATCAAAACGTTTCGAATGGTTCTTTAAATACAAACGTTTTATTAAAGTTGTTCCCGTAAATTCATTCCAGTTTGGAGAATATAAATTCTTTAATGCTGCAGGTGAAGAAATTGATGTTTAGTTTCTTTACCACAAAGGCACAGTGAAACAGAGAAATTATTCTGTGCCTCTGTTTCTCTGTGGTTAAATTAATAAATAAGTTTTCCGATTTTTCCTTTTGATCCTGCTAAGAAAACAGCCTTTCCATTTTTTGCTTTGCGGACAACGTTGAAAGATTCTTTACTGATTTGAATATAATTTGGCTTTTTATATTCATTTAAATCAACACCTTTTGTTCCACAGGAGATTTGCTGAGTTGAATAATGTTTTTCAATACACGATTTATAATTTGTAGCATCATCCCCCGAAACCAATGATTTAGATTTTGATGGTTCAAACAAAATTGTTGATTTGAATTTTGAACTGTCATTAAGATAATCACCTCCAATAGCTCTAATCATTTTTCCATCATTCTCAAACACGATTGAAAAAATTCCTTGTGAGGATTTACCTTGAATTATTTCTGTTGATGAATTTATCCATGAATTTCCATATGTATTTGAATAAAAAATTCTGGCAACTTTTCCTCCAGATCCAAATGCAACAATGCTATCGAAGCCACATCTCAAACTCGTTCCACTTGCTGCAAATACAGCTTCTCCCGGAAATGCTTTTGGTGTTTTGTTGGTATCCAATTGTTGCCAAGTTTCGCCACCATCATTTGTTTGAAGTAATAAAAAATGGCCATTGATAGGGTCGCCAACAAGCATTCCTTTTTTATCATTCCAAAAATCCATGGCATCTAAAAAATATGCAGTGTCAGTGTTTTTATAAACTTCTTTCCATGTTTGTCCGCCATCAATTGTTTTTAAAATATATGCCGGAGTTCCGCTGCTCATAATGATTGCACGCTTTTCATCAAAGGCTTCAATATCGCGGAAATCACTTTTCTCGTAACCTTTCAATTGTTGGAAAGAAAATGTTTTTCCTCCATCAATACTTCGTGCAATTGTTCCTTTGCTGCCACTTACCCAAATGATTTTATCATCCACAACACTTAATCCTCTGAAAGAAGTTTTGCTTAAAATTACACCTTGGCCTAAATGAAAAGTATTGCTGTCGAGTATTTCAATTTTGTATTGCGCGCTCACATTAAATGCAATAAAAAGAATAAACGCAGAGACGCAAAGACGGAGAGTTTTCATTTTAGTTTTTCTAATCTTATAGAAAGTTTTTCGATGATTTTCGTCCACGAATAAGTTTCGAAAAAAGTTGAAGGAATATTTTCTCTTTTATCAATATTATCGACAATAGCATTTGCAAAAGCTGTCCAATCATTATCAGGAGTGATAATTAATTTATTTCCGCAAACAGCTGGGTCAATTCCTTCGGCACCGGTTTTTGTAGAGATCACCGTTTGATTCATTGCCAAAGTATCAATGGCTTTTGTTTTCACACCACCACCACTTAATATCGGATTAATCATCACATCAGCGCCATCAATATATGCGTTAATATCATCAACAAATCCGCAATAGTTGATTTCAATTTTATCTGTCAATTTTTTTTGAATCGCTTCAGGAAGATTTTTTCCACAGATCAAAATCTTAAATTTTAAACCTTCGATTAGTTTTAGCAAAGGATAAATTTTGTCGTTGATAAATTCAACAGCTTCGTAATTCGGAGCATAATTCATTGTAGCAAAAAATAGTAAAATCTTTTCATCACTTTTAATGTCGTATTCTTTTTCAAGAAAATTTCTGTTGTCAATATTTTTTTGAGAGGGCTCTATAGTTTCAATTCCATAAGGCGTTAACAAGGTTTTATTTTCGTTTAAATCAAATTCATAAATAGCTTTTTGTCTGTCAACTTCACTTACAAAAATCACAAGGTCAGCAATTTTATATGTCCATTTTTCATAGATATAAAGCATTTGCCAAAACCACTTACCCATTGATTTAAAACGCAGGTATTCGATATTGTTGCTTCGTAGAAATATTTTCTTTTTCGAAAAGAATTTCAGCATCAGCATCAACCACCCAAACCATGGCTGATCAAAAAATAATAGTTCAATATTTTTTTCTTTGATGAGTTTAAGTAAACGACCAATCAGGAAAAAGTTGACATACCTTGATATTTTAAAAGGCATACCGAAGATAAGGTCTAGGTTTGATGTTTGTTGTTTGTAGTTTTGGTTGTAGGGTTCTACAGTAAAAACGGTGACGTTATGTTTAAAAGAAAGGTATCGTAAAATATTTAATGTAGAAATTTCACCACCCGTGGTTGCCGGTAGAAAAGGGTAGGAGATAATTGCGAGAATGTTTTTCTTACTAGTTTCGATGGTACAATTATGCAATTTTCCTTCGATAAAAGTTTCATAAATCTTATTGAAATAAATTTCTTTTCCTATCAGATGAAATGATAATATTGCAAATATGAATACTGTTAAAGTACTTGACCGACAATTCGAAATCTTTCTCTCATCCGAAAAAATTCAGGATAGAGTGAAAGTTTTAGCTGATGATATCTCGAAAGTGTATGCTGATAAAACGCCTTTTTTTATAGGCATTCTCAATGGTTCATTTATGTTTGCCTCCGATTTATTGAAGAATTTAAATTTCCCTTGTCAGGTTTCGTTTATGAAATTGGCAAGTTATTCCGGAACACAATCGCTGGGTGTGGTAAATAATTTGGTTGGGTTAAAAGAAAATATTGAAGGTCGCCACGTAATTATTATTGAAGATATTATTGATACTGGTTTAACCATTAGTCATTTGCTTGAAGAAATTCAAGCTAAAAAACCTGCATCTATAAGTATTGCAACATTTCTACTAAAACCCGAAGCTTTAAAAAAAGATGTTAAAGCAGATTATGTTGGTTTTGAAGTTCCTGTAAAATTTCTGATTGGCTACGGTTTAGATTATGATGGTTATGGAAGAAATTTGAAACATATCTATTCAGAAGTAGAATAACTCATTACATCGTTAATATTCAAAATATTGCCTTACTTTCGCGGCTTAAATTTTATCTTAAATAATATATCAAAATTCTAAATTTTATTTCATGTTAAACATTGTACTCTTTGGTCCTCCGGGCGCTGGTAAAGGAACTCAATCAGAAAAGTTAATTCAAAAATACGGACTTGCTCATCTGTCAACAGGTGATATTTTTCGTGCAAATATTAAAGGAGGAACCGAATTGGGAACCCTTGCAAAAAGTTATATCGACAAAGGACAACTTGTGCCCGATGAAGTAACTATTGGAATGTTGGAATCTGAATTAAAAAAACACGATGGAGCAAAAGGTTTTATTTTTGATGGCTTTCCACGCACATCTGCTCAGGCAGAAGCTTTGGATGCTTTGCTTGCAAAAATGAATACCGAAATTACTATGATGCTTGCTTTGGAAGTGGAAGAAGAAGAATTGCGCAAACGCTTGTTGCTTCGAGGAAAAGATTCTGGCAGAGCCGATGATCAAAATCCTGAAATTATTCAAAACAGAATTAATGTTTACAATAACGAAACAACACCAGTAAAACATTTTTATACCAAACAAAATAAGTATAAAGGAATACAAGGTATCGGTGAAATCGATTTCATCTTTGAAGCTTTGTGTAAAGCAATTGAAGCATAATTCATTTTTATTTATATTTGAACGATGAAAAAATTTGCTGATATAGTTGAAGATGTAAAAACTTTAAACGAAGAAGAGTTAGAGGAAATAAAGCACATTGCCGATAAACTTATGATTGAAGCGGCTCGTCAAAGAATTTACAATAATGGCCTTGTAGCCAAAAATGAATTTAAAGAAGGTAAGCTAAAGAACTATTCAAATTTCGATGAATTAAAATCTGATTTATTGGCTGATGATTAATATTTTATTTAGCAGTGGTTTTAAAAGAGCCTTGAAAAGAAAAATAAAATCAAACCCTAAGTTGGAAGTTTTATTTTTTGAGAAACTTAAACTTTTCTCAACAGATCCTTTTCACTCACAATTAAAAACACATAAATTAACTGGTAATCTTTCTGATTTTTGGAGCTTTTCAGTTCAACATGATTTAAGAGTTATCTTTTATTTCGAAAATGACAGCACTGTTATTTTAACAGATGTTGGTTCCCATGATGAAGTTTATTAATTCATCTCCCGATAGCTATCGGGATTACCGTATTATCAAATCATCAAATAAAAAAAATGGCTGATTCAAACTTTGTAGATTACGTAAAAATTTGTTGTCGTACCGGAAACGGTGGAGCAGGAGTGATGCATTTGTTGCGTGATAAGCGTACTGCCAAAGGTGGTCCTGATGGTGGAAATGGCGGACGAGGAGGTGATATTATTTTAAGAGGAAGTTCTCAACTTTGGACTTTGCTTCATTTAAAATATCGCAAGCATATTTTAGCTCAAGATGGAAACCGTGGTGAAGGAGGAAGAAGAACAGGTTCGGATGGAAAAGATGAATATCTTGAAGTGCCACTTGGTACGATTGCAAAAGATGTGGAAACCGGTGAAGTGATGTTTGAAATTACAGAGGATGGACAAGAAGAAATTTTAGTTAAAGGTGGACGAGGCGGATTAGGAAATTATAATTTTAGTACACCCACAAATCAAACTCCACGCTTTGCACAACCGGGCGAACCCGGAAAAGAAGAATGGAAAATTTTGGAATTGAAAGTTTTAGCAGATGTTGGTTTGGTTGGATTTCCGAATGCAGGTAAATCAACTTTGTTGAGTGTGATGAGTGCAGCAAAACCTGAGATTGCCGATTATCCATTTACAACGTTGGTTCCAAATTTAGGAATTGTTCAGTACCGCGATTTTAAATCATTTGTGATGGCTGATATTCCGGGAATTATTGAAGGCGCTCACGAAGGAAAAGGTTTGGGAACTCGCTTCCTGCGCCATATTGAACGCAATGCAACTTTGCTTTTTTTAATTCCGGCCGATAGTGCAAACATCAAAGCTGAATATAAAATATTAACTAACGAGCTTAAAAAATTCAACAAAGAATTGCTTGATAAAAAGCGTTTACTTGTCATCAGCAAAAGCGATATTTTGGATGATGAGTTGATGAAAGAAATTAAAAAGGAATTGCCACGTGTGCCGCATTTATTTATCAGTTCGGCAACAGGTTTTAATATTACAAAGCTCAAAGATAAACTTTGGGAAATGTTGAATGGAGAATAAAGGATTTATTAGGCAATAATTCTTAGAGAGGTTTTTGTTCAACTGAAGCCTTTATTGTTCTGTTTTTCCTTCCAGCACTATGGTATGCGACAATTGGGATAATCAATTTCCAGCGCCTTGATGTCGAGGCATATTATGGGGCTAAAAACAGCCTTAGCCAGAAAGATATTATCAAAAATCCATAGTCAGGATTAATTCAAATGCCAAAAAAAATCCCAACCTCTCGATAGCTATCGGGATGATCGGGATTTCATTAGTGTAATAATTTTCTTAGCAAAATTCTTCGAAAGCCGCTTGCAAATTGGCAGCAATCATCTCAGCACTTCTGCCTTCAATATTGTGACGCTCGATAAAATGAACCAACTCGCCATTTTTGTATAAAGCAATAGATGGTGATGAAGGTGGAAACGGTGCTGTAAACTCACGAGCTTTTGCAACTGCTTCAGTTTCCATTCCTGCAAAAACAGTCAATAATTGCGTTGGTTTTTTGTCAGATGACATCACCGCTTTAACTACTCCAGGGCGAGCTGTTCCTGCTGCGCAACCACATACAGAATTAAAAACTAAAAGCTTAGTTCCTGTGTTATCTGTTAATTCTTGTTCAACTTCTGCTGCTGTCATCAGTGATTTGAAACCAACATTAGAAAGTTCTTGTCTCATTGGTGCAACCAACATTTCTGGATATGCCATAATTTTTAATTTAGATTTACTTTTTATTCAACATTTAAAACACAAATGTACATCACGTTGTTTTAACTCTAAAATAAATTTTTATATCAAAACCCTAAAACATACTTTTGCAACCCTTTAATAACAATTTATGAGCGAAACTAAAACACAATTACCTTACAAGGTAAAAGACATCTCACTGAGCGAGTGGGGAAGAAAAGAAATAAAATTGGCCGAAGCTGAAATGCCGGGTTTGATGAGTATTCGCAAAGAATACGGACCATCACAACCGCTAAAAGGTGCTCGTATTGCAGGTTGTTTACACATGACCATTCAAACTGCTGTGTTAATTGAAACATTGACAGCTTTAGGTGCTGAAGTTACCTGGAGTTCATGTAATATTTTCTCTACACAAGATCATGCTGCTGCTGCTATTGCCGCTGCTGGTATTCCTGTGTATGCTTGGAAAGGTTTGAACGAAGAAGAATTTGACTGGTGTATAGAGCAAACACTTCACGCTTTTGCCGGTGGCAAACCTTTGAATATGATTTTGGATGATGGTGGAGATTTAACCAACATGGTTTTTGATCGCTTTCCTGCTTTAGCAAAAGATATCAAAGGACTATCTGAAGAAACTACTACTGGTGTTCACCGGTTATATGAGCGCATGAAAAAAGGGACATTGCTTATCCCTGCAATCAATGTGAACGATTCAGTTACCAAATCAAAATTTGACAATAAATACGGTTGTAAAGAATCGTTGGTTGATGCAATTCGCAGAGCTACCGATATTATGATGGCAGGTAAAGTTGCCTGTGTTGCTGGTTATGGTGATGTAGGAAAAGGTTCTGCAGAATCGTTACGTGGAGCAGGTGCTCGTGTGTTGGTTACTGAGATTGATCCAATTTGTGCTTTACAAGCTGCAATGGATGGTTTTGAAGTAGTAACTATGGAAGAAGCTTGCAAGCGTGCAAATATTTTTGTTACAGCAACAGGCAACGTGAAGATCATTACCGAACGCCATTTTAAAGCGATGCGTGATAAATCAATCGTATGTAATATCGGTCACTTCGATAACGAAATTGATATGGCATGGATGAACAAAAATTACGGATCAACAAAATTTACCGTTAAGCCACAAGTTGATGTTTACAATGTGGATGGAAACGAAATTATTGTTTTAGCTGAAGGCCGTTTGGTGAATTTAGGCTGTGCGATGGGACACCCAAGTTTTGTGATGAGTAATTCATTCTCAAACCAAACTTTGGCGCAAATTGATCTTTGGAATCATATCGACAGATATCCTGAAAACAAAGTGTATGTATTGCCTAAACATTTAGATGAGAAGGTTGCGTTTCTGCACCTGGCGCACATCGGTGCTAAATTAACCATTCTTGATAAAGAGCAAGCTGAATATATTGGCGTTCCGGTTGAAGGACCTTTCAAAGCTGAAATGTACAGATACTAAGAATAGATGTAAGAAGTTGGATGTAAGAAGTAAGATTTTTATTCATCCTACTTAAAAAAAAATTAAGCCGGTTTGTTGAAAAGCAGATCGGCTTTTTTTTGTGATTGATAATTTAAGAACACGAATTTTATTTAGTACTTCTTGTGAAATTAACATTTAGAAATATTGTAATATTTGCCACAAAGTCCCAAAGCCTCTAAG
>Ga0194037_1001298_pt1 | contig 18186 bp, 16 predicted proteins | sample JunL306m_MetaG_FD_148653 | JGI IMG/M metagenome (GOLD analysis project Ga0194037, IMG submission 148653) | Anoxic zone freshwater microbial communities from boreal shield lake in IISD Experimental Lakes Area, Ontario, Canada - Jun2016-L304-6m | ecosystem: Environmental > Aquatic > Freshwater >...
TAGATTTTCTTGCCGCTTTATCTGGTGTATTAATTGCTTTGCAAGCTCGAGCTAATGGTGAACTCTCACATCGCATAAATAATGGATTAGAGGCTGCCCTCGTCTCATTCGGTTCGGGATTAGTAATCATCGCAGTTATCGCAATGTTCAACCCAGCGATTAAAAAAGGGCTTTCAAATCTTCGGACCGCAGTAGCGCGCGGAGAGATTGCGCGTTGGAAGTTATTTGCGGGTGCCCTCGGAGGAAGTTTTGTTGCAATTCAGACCCAGATAGTCCCTTTGATTGGAGTTGCGATTTATTCGGTGGCGTCAATTGCTGGACAAACTGCTATTTCTTTAATTGTCGATCGCATTGGACTAACAGGCGGAGGAAAGAAGTTAATCTCACGAAGGCGCGTAGCAGCAGCAATTCTGACTGTCTTAGCCGTCTTTGTCTCAGTTTTTGATCGGATAGATGCAAAGAATCTCTCACTATTAGCCGTTATTTTGGGCTGCATCGCCGGTTTGGTCGTTGGAGTACAGCGGGCATTAAATGGGGAGATAAATGAGTACTCTCATCAAAGTTTCACCACGTCACTCCTCAATTTCATTTCAGGGACATCGCTCTTAATCATTCTGATAATAATTGGCCTCTTCACTCACCACTTTAAATTAGTGGCTCTGCCTAGCGGACCATGGTGGATTTATACAGGCGGTGTAATAGGAGTTATTTATATTGCTTTTACTTCAACGATTGTCCAGCACCTAGGCGTTCTGACCTTTACACTCTTTAGCGTAGGTGGCCAACTTGTTGGCTCGCTTGTTATTGATTTGGTTTCACCGACCGATGGTGTGCACATCAGTGCCTACCTAGTAACGGGAATTGTGATGACTTATTTGGGTGTTATCGCCGGAGGCGTAAGTAGTTCACGAGTGCGGAAACCAGCGAAGCACAAATAAAGAAAGTTGCGATTGCGTAGGACCAAGTCTTCACTAGTGGAACGGTCGCTGCGTAATAACCTGCAAGAGTTATGCCGCCTCCCCACAAGAGTCCACCCAGTGCATTTGCACTAAGGAACTTGTAGTAGTTCATCTTTGAAGCCCCAGCTATCGGGGGGACGAAAGTTCTAATCCAAGGAAAGAAGCGTGCAGCCACAACGGCCCACCAGCCAGTTTGTTCATAAAACCGCTCAGATTGGGCGACCATCCGCTTGATCCGTGGTGAATCATGCTTGTCCAGATATGAGCGTCCAACTGTGCGACCTAAGACAAAACCAACTTGGTCACCGAAGAACGCACCGAGAAAAATAACAATTACTAAAATTACGATGTTGACATTCTTAGTTGAGGCAGCGACCAGGCCAGCACTAAAAAGTAGCGAGTCACCGGGTAAGAAAAACCCCAATAAGACGCCGGTTTCAAGGAATATCAGACCTGCTGCAATTAAGTAGATTAAGAAAGGCGCTAAAGGCGCCAATTGAGTATCAAAAGAGGCGGCTAGTTCAATCACACGGACTTCTTAACCGCGGCGGCAACCGCCTTGGTCACGTTGGGATCAAAGACGCTCGGGACGATGAAAGATGCATTCAGCTGCTCGGGGGAGACGCAATCTGCAATCGCTTCAGCTGCCGCTACTAATAACTTATCGGTGATTTTGTGTGCATTGGCATCTAAGAGGCCTCGGAAAATTCCAGGGAAAGCTAATACATTGTTAATTTGATTTGGCTGATCACTGCGCCCAGTTGCAACAACAGTTGCATATTTACGAGCAATCGTAGGGTCGATTTCAGGATCCGGGTTAGCCAAAGCGAAAATAATCGAATCAGAAGACATAGATGCAACATCGGCTTCAGTTAAAACATTTGGCGCACTGACGCCGATAAAAACATCGGCACCTTTCATAGCCCCAGAGATATTTCCAGTGTAATTATCAGGATTACTATTATCGATAAACCAGGTACGCATCTCATCGTCAGAGCGCGGGGATGACTTTGAAATTACGCCATCCTTATCAAAGCCGACGATATGTGTGGCTCCACGAAGAACCAATAGACGCGCGATTGCAGTTCCAGCTGCGCCAGCTCCGCTCATTACAATTTTGACATCTTTTAGTTCTTTCTTGACAAACCTAAGTGCATTTCTTAGCGCAGCAGATACAACAATCGCTGTACCGTGTTGGTCATCATGGAAAACTGGAATATCAAGAATTTCGCGCAAGCGACGTTCAATTTCAAAACAACGGGGCGCTGAAATATCTTCTAAATTAATTCCACCATATACAGGTGCGATTAATTGAACGGTACGAACGATTTCATCTACATCTTGAGTATCGAGGCACACTGGCCAGGCATCTACATCGGCAAAGCGCTTAAATAGTGCGGCCTTACCCTCCATAACCGGCAGAGCTGCCGATGGGCCAATGTTTCCAAGGCCCAAGACCGCAGAGCCATCAGTAACGACTGCAACCGTATTGCGTTTAATCGTCAAACGGCGAGCATCACTGGGGTCATCGACAATTGCTTGGCAGATACGTGCAACGCCGGGTGTATATGCACGCGATAGGTCATCTCGGGTCTTGAGTGGGACTTTTGAGGCAATTTCGATTTTGCCACCAAGGTGTAACAGAAAGGTGCGATCACTAACTTTACGAACCGTTAAGTTCGGATTCTTAGCAAGAGCAATTGTGATTTCATCAGCATGAGCTGAGTCGATAGTGTCGCACGTAATATCAATGACTACTTTTTCTGCATGTGATTCAACTACATCGAGCGCGCTAATCGTTGCGCCGGCACCGGAAATAATTGTTGTGGCTAGAGCTACGGGTTGTGAAGAGGGAGAACCTTCAACACGGATTGTTATTCCGTAACCAGGAGATGTTGATGCCACCTACACAACACCATACAAGCGATCACCGGCATCGCCTAGACCTGGAACTATGTAACCATGCTCATTTAATTTTTCATCAAGGGCGCCAGTAACGATTGTAATTGGAACGGCACTTGAAGCGAACTCTTTTTCAACTGCAGCAATTCCTTCGGGTGCGGACAAAATACAGATTGCCGTAATGTCATTTGCTCCCAAATCAATTAAATAGTGAAAGGCTGCAATCAAAGTTCCTCCAGTTGCCAGCATGGGGTCTAAGACGAAAACTTGGCGGCCAGATAAATCATCAGGGAGGCGATTGGCATACGTACTAGCTTGCAAGGTCGTCTCATCACGCACCATTCCGAGGAAACCAACTTCAGCCGTCGGAATCAATTTGCTCATTCCTTCAAGCATTCCAAGACCAGCACGCAAAATTGGGACGACCACTGGCCTAGGTTCGGCCATCTTCAAACCGTGAGTTTTAGTCACCGGCGTCTTGATCGAAACTGAATGGGTGCGAACATCACGCGTTGCTTCATAAGCAAGCAGAGTTACGAGCTCTTCAACTAGGCGGCGGAAGGTTGGCGAATCAGTTCGTTCGTCGCGCAAAACCGTCAATTTATGGGCGATCAGTGGGTGGTCTGCGACATGAACCTTCATGCCCCTTACCCTACAGGGGTTTCATTCCTTTCCAATAAGTGAAACGATGAGGCCATGCCCGAATTCGATGATGAGGTCAATGAAGACATCGAAGAGTTCGATGCCTTGGAGGAAGTTTCTGCGCAAGTAATGAAAACCGACAACCTCTCCAACGAAATAGATATTGCAGTTGCTGCTTGGCACGAAGATGGCCGTTGGACATTAGGGATCTTGCCCGATCCAACCGATATCGCCCAAATCATTACCAGCCTTAAGTCTCAGCAGACAAACGGCGGAGCAATCGCACTCATTTCAATTGATGAAGAGTTTTTTATTTTGATTCGTGTACTCGGAGCACACATCTCACTATTTCTAAGTGATGCTACGTGCGCCTTTGACTATCCAGTGGCCGAAGAGTTATTAGATATTGCCGATTTACCAATGCCAGAAGATGAAGATGAGCCGACTCCACTTGGACATCTTGAAATTTTGTCGGATCTAGGAATGAGCGGAATGGAGATTTCGGCACTGTGTGATGATCCAGAGTTATTTCCTGATGAACAGCTTGAAGCTATCGCTAACCGCTTAGGTTTCGGTGATCAGTTTGCAGAACTTTTACAGTTGTGAGTGATGAAGGGTTAATGCGTGCAGCTATTGCTATTGCGCAGGAAGCACTTGCCAGTGGTGATGTTCCCGTTGGTGCAGTAATAATTAACAAAGCGGGCGAAATTGTTTCAACTGGCCATAATGAGCGAGAACTTCATCATGATCCAACTGCGCATGCAGAGATTGTCGCTATTCGTAGGGCGAGCGAGAAAAACAAACAGTGGAGATTAGAGGATCACACGCTAATTGTCACGCTCGAACCGTGTGCAATGTGTGCGGGAGCGATTGCGCAATCTCGAATCTCGACCGTAATTTTCGGTGCGTGGGATGAAAAGGCGGGTGCAGTTGGTTCGGTGTGGGATTTGCTACGCGATCCCCGCTCTTTATTTAAAGTAGAAGTTCGTGCCGGGGTACTCGCAAATGAGTGCGCAGCAATGTTAAAAGATTTTATACAAGGAGTTCGTAAGAAGGATTGAGAATAACTAAGGCACCTTCTTCTTCGCCAACCATTCCTTCTGCACGCATTTGAGATCCAACCTCTAGGCCAGCGATTTCTCGGCGCCCTAGGAACTGCAATGAAACTCCGCCTGTTTCATCCCAGATTTCAACTTGTAAACCGGGTGCATCACCGCGCGGAGCGGGCTTAATAGAGGTAACGCGACCCTGAACTTGTGCGCGCTCTCGCCATTGAATTTCGCTAATTAAAGTGACGTTTTTTGCATAATGACTTACAGGTGCGACATTTATAGGCTGAGTCTTTTTAGGCTTCGGTGCAGGCGCGATCTTTGCCTCCGCATGTTGCGGATGTATTACTAATTGCGCGTTGGAGGCAATGCGATCAACGTCGAAAGGAACGATGGTTGCAACAACGCGAGGTAATTGTGAAATCGGTGCAGCAATTTCTTCCGCGGTCTGATCGTGTAAAACTCTTCCAAGGAATCTCGAGTATGAACGACGAGGCAAGAGAAGCGTTAGTTCGACATCAGCGCTAGCTGTGGCACGTATTGCATAATCAACGGCGGCATTTGGAAGCCGACGGTCTGGACAATCTATTAACTCCAAAGAAACGTCGGATAATCCGGGGTTAGTAGCCCACTCTGCGGCAATGGCTTGCGCACGCTGGTCATCAATTACAAAGTGAACCGCATTTAAATGGCGGGGATTAAAGCTTCGGGCATATCTAACGACTCTCACCGTTGCCAGGTCAACACTATCGACCAAAACCGTTACATCGTGCCTTGGAATTGAAGTCGCCCGTGTTTCAGCGGCAGTGACTCGAAGCGCCGATTGCTCCTTGCGGTACTGTCGATTTAAACGCAAGAGGAGTGCTACTAGGATCGGCGTAAGCACGATAACAACCCAGGCACCTTCAGTAAATTTAACAACTGCGAAGATTATTACAATTGCAAAAGAGACCACTCCAGAGAGGGTATTAATTACATAACTGTATTGCCAACCTTTGGCTTTATTTGTCAGTGCACGTCTTGCCATTCCAAAACCAACCAGCGTGAAACCAGTAAATACGCCAAGTGCGTAGTAAGCAACAAGATGCTCGACAGATGCGCGTGTGACTATTACCAACACCGTTGCTGCAGATGCAAGCAAGACAATGCCATTTGAAAATGCTAAACGGTGGCCGCGTTTGGTTAATTGGCGAGGTAGAAAGCCATCATTTGCAACAAAATTAACTAAGTAAGGAAAGCCGCTATATGCCGTGTTCGCACCTGTAATCAAAATCAACATCGTTGCGGCTTGAACGATTAAGAAAAATACTGAGCCGAAAGCACCATTGCCCAGCGTTGCTTTAGCTATCTGAGATATAACAGTCGGAGATCCAGCTGAATAAGGCGTCGAGTAGGTTGAATGCGCAAACCATGAGACGCCAAATACTAAGGTTCCAAGAATTGCGCTCATAGTAAGCAACGTTTTTCTAGCATTAACACCTTCTGGAACTTTAAAAAGGGAGACGCCATCTGAAATTGCTTCTAGGCCAGTCAGAGATGAGCCACCATTGGCAAAGGCCCGCAACAAAATGAAAATTGCCGCAAAGTTCAATAAGCCTTTAGCTTGGCCAATCTGTACGGCACCGTGTAAATCTGCTGGATTATATTTAGTGAGCGTTCCAGTTATTGTGCGATAAATGCCCATTCCGAAGACGACAGCCATTGATCCCACAAATAGATATGTAGGAAGCGCAAAAGCAGCTCCAGCCTCTTTAACTCCACGCAAGTTTCCAAAAGTCAAAATTAAAATGACTGCAACAGTCATGTCTAATTTGTAATGCTGTAGCGAGGTAAATGTCGAGATAATTGCATCGATACCTGCCGATGATTGAATTGCGACGGTCACAATGTAATCAAGCATGAGAGCAACGGCGGCGATTTGTGCAAACAGCGGACTTAAATTATCGCGCGAGACGACGTAGGCACCGCCAGATTTTGTATAAATCTGGACTACTTCACGATATGAAAAAGTGACGATTACAAGCACTGCCAAAACAATCATTGTCATCGGCATCAAAATATTAAATGCAGCTAAACCGAAAGCTGGAAGTAGGGCGATTAATATCTGCTCACTTCCATAAGCAGATGATGAAATACAGTCAGATGAGAGAATTCCTAAAGCAAATCGCTTACTTAAACGTTGGTGGGAAAGGGAGTGCCTATTAAGCGGATTTCCAAGGAAGGCTTTTTTGAGCTTATAGGAAAATGGATCGGATAGATGCGCATGCTCTTGGAGCACCATTGGCTCTGGCGCATCATCTCTCCACGACTTAGGCACTAGTACTCCTTAGTTAATTGCGACTATCGCAATTCCATTGCAATGGCTCTATCGTAGAGCGCGACGGCTTCGACTTCTTGCAGGCGGAGCGTATGCTCTCCCTATGCAAACACAGCTATATATAAATGGACAATGGGTTGACGGCGCAAGCAAGGTAGCCGTCCACGATCCAAGTGATAATTCAGTGATTACTGAAGTTTCTCTCGCATCCGATAGCCAGTGCGAGGCCGCAGTGGCAGCAGCCGACGCCGCGGCGGTGGATTGGGCTAAAACTGCGCCACGTTTTAGATCTGAAATTCTGCGCAAAGCCTTTGAAATTATGACAAGTGAGTTAGAGGCCATTGCTACTTTAATTTCGCGTGAAAATGGCAAAGCTATGCCTGATGCTCGTGGTGAAGCTGCTTATGCCGCTGAGTTCTTCCGTTGGTTTGCTGAAGAGGCCGTACGCACACCGGGTGATTTCCGCAAGTCTCCATCGGGAGATAAGCGGATTTTAGTAACGCACCAACCAATCGGTCTCTCCATTCTCATTACACCGTGGAACTTTCCAGCTGGAATGGCCACGCGCAAAATTGGCCCGGCGGTGGCCGCGGGCTGCACAATGATTTTAAAACCCGCCACCGAAACTCCATTAACTGCGATGTATATCGTCGACATCATGGAACGTGCGGGTTTGCCAAAGGGAGTGCTTAATTTAGTGTTGCCAGAAAAAACTGGACCAGCGATTTCAAAGATGTTGCACGATAAGAGAGTGAAGAATCTTTCATTTACTGGCTCAACTGAAGTTGGTCGCGTGCTTTTGAAAGAGGCGGCAGACAACGTAATTCGCTGCTCAATGGAGCTCGGTGGAAATGCTCAAGTCATCATTCATGATGATGCCGATCTTGCCATAACAATTCCGCAGCTACTTCTTGCCAAGATGCGAAATGGTGGTGCGGCGTGCACAGCAGCTAATCGTATTTATGTTCAACGCCCTATCGCCGACAAATTCATCGCAGAACTTACTAAATCAATGTCGGCCTTTGTGATGGGCCGCGGAACAGATGCAACAACTACTTTAGGTGCCAGCGTCTCAATGAAAGAGCGCAATAAGATTGCCGAAATCGTTGATGAATCAATTGCCGCTGGTGCAAAAGTTTCGATCGGTGGAGTAACTCCTAGTGGGGACGGTGCTTTTTATCCAGCGACAGTATTAACCGTTGAAAAAGATAATCCGATTCTGAACCATGAAATCTTTGGACCAGTTGCTCCAGTCGTAATATTTGATACTGATGCCGAAGGTATCGCGATGGCCAATGACACTGATTTCGGTCTGATTAGCTATGTATTCTCATCAAACTTAACTCGTGCCTTGCGCACGGCAGAGGCGATGGAGTCAGGAATGGTCGCCATTAATAAGGGTGTAATTTCTGATCCCGCTGCACCATTTGGTGGCGTGAAGCAATCAGGACTCGGCCGTGAAGGTGGCTTCGATGGGATCCAAGAGTTCTTGCAAACTAAGTACATCGGCGTCGAGATTTAACAAGACACCCAACAGAAATTCAGGCTCACATTGATTGATTAAGATGGGTTAACCCTGCATACTCATGCTTGTGATTAGCCCTCCTGCTTAAAGCTTTGGGCTTAATTGATCCCCCACCGCGGGGTTGAATCTACGGAGAGGTAGATTTCCATGCGCAAACTTGCCCTTGCAGTTTCACTCATTCTTATTGCGACCGCTGCTGCATTTATTCCAGCCAACGCGGCCACCATCAAGGCAGGTTCAAAATGTTCCACTGGTGGTTTAGTTCAAATCTCAGGTGGGAAAAGGTATCTCTGTCAGCATGAAGGAAATTATTCAGATTTTCACTGGGATGATGGCACTTCACTAAAATTTTCTGCCAAGATGCCAATCACATTGCCGGTTGCGCCAGACACAACTGCTGGCGGAATCACTTTCGCAAATGTAATGACCCACATATCAGATATACCAAAAACTGCTTGGCAGAAAATTCAAGATGTTATTGCAAAAAATCCACCAGTGGTGGTTCCGCACATGCTCTATGTGGGTCCGAATACCACATCGGTCACAAAAACTTTAGAAGAAACTATATTGAGTAATGAATTTCGTTTGTGGGCTGGCTTTCAACAAACCACATTCTTAAGCATTGTCGCTTACAACAGTAAAGACACTGATTGGGCCCAGGCTCAACTCAAATCGGTGTATCAATCAAGGCGTTATCCAGCACCACAAGATCCGCAAATGTTTTTCCACCTTGTTCAACAGACCTGCTCTGCATCGAGTAAGCCAGGGCAAGTAACTGGGCCAATGGGTGATTGCAACGGTGGAAATGCGGGGGCAATCGAGCAGTCCAGCGACAGCATGGAAATGCTTGGTGTAACAATCGCCGATCCAAATCATCCTTGGGACCCAACACAAAATGGAGAAGTTTCGCACGAATACACTCATACGGTTCAAGCTGCTCAATTTATTGGAACGGCCAGCAAGGCCCGTTCGTATTACGGGCATATGTGGAATCCATGTTGGCTCAATGAAGGGCAACCCAATGCAACTGGCATTGCATTAGCAAGCCCAACACTTGAAAAATATTTAGATAACCGTGACAAAATTTATAAGGGCTCTTTAGACCCTAATTTTCCTGGTTTTACCGCTGCAGGGATCAAGAAGTATCTCTTCACACAAATTACCGATGACACAAATCCAAAATCCTGTTACCAAAATGGACCTCTATACAAAATGGGCTATTCCGTTGGAATGGCAGCCACTGAAGCCCTCGTTGCAATTGGTGGGCCACAAGCCACGATGGCACTGATTGCTCGACAGGCAGACGGTGATAATTTTGCGCAAGCTTTCCTAAAAGTTTATGGAATTACTTGGGATAGCGGTTCAACAATTCTTGGCCAAGTTCTTGCCGCCGAGTATGCCAAAGATCCGCTTCAGTCCCATTAAGTTAAATGAATCTAGAGGTAGATTTCCATGAAAAAACTTGTGTACGTAAGTTCATTTATATTATTCATTTCTATGGCTTTAATACCAAATGCATCTGCCGCGAATTTGCATGTCTCTTTTTTAGTCATGAATCCTAAAACAGGCACAAACGTCGGTGCTAATACACAAGTTGGTATAAACCAAGTAAATCGCAGCGATCGACAGAACGCGAGCACTAATTCTTCAGGAGTTGTTAGCTTCGATATTCCAGCAGAGGCCTATATCCTCTCTTGGAGTTGCAATAATTGTGCGAGTGATTTCAAATCGAACGAAGGCACTCAGTATTTGATTTCACCGCAATCTGATGGAACCGTAAAAGTATTGTCAGCCGCTGATGAAGTGATGAAGCAAGACTCATCCGGGAATTGGATTTTAAGTATAAATCTAACTAGAACCGTCAGCGGTAAGGATCCCTGGCAATTGATTCCGAATCCATCAGTCATCAACGGTAATACGGAACATATGTACTTAATGACGAACGGAAAGGTCTTAGTTCAGTCAAGGGGGGGTGGAGGTTTCGAGAAATGGTGGTTGCTCACACCGGATTCAAGCGGAAGTTATCTAAATGGAACATGGACACAAGCAGCCCAACCCCCTGCCGGGTATAACCCACAAAATGTAAATGGAGCAGTTTTGCATAGTGGTAATTTTATTATTGTTGGTGGTGAACAAAATACAACTGCTTCTGGTGCCATGGAAGACAACTCGAATCAAAGTTACATATACAACGTAAAGGATGACACTTGGACAAATGTCCCCGCTCCTCTAAATGGCACTGGAGAATGGGCTGGAATTGGTGCCGCACCATTTGTTGAGCTTGCAAATGGCCTTGTAATGGTCGGGCAAAACGGTACTAGGAACTCCAGGGGATTATCGGCAATGCTTTATGACGAGGTAAAAGGAACTTGGACCTTAACTGGAACGAACAAGGTTACGGGTAACCAAGAGGAGGGCTACACGCTTCTGCAAAACGATAAAGTATTGAATATTTCAACTGAAAATACAAAGACGGTGGAAATCTATGATCCCACGACAGGTTTATGGAGTCCCGCCGCAGACACGCCAGGGCTACTCGCAAGAGGTGAAATTGGGCCAGCTATAACACTTCCAAATGGAAAAGTTCTAGCAATGGGCGCAACCGGTTCTAACTTTCTTTACGATCCAACTACCAATGCGTGGTCTTCGGTTCCAGATTTTCCAAAATTAAAAAATGGGCTTCAGCCAGTTGCTGCAGATAACCCTGCAGCAGTGCTTCCAAATGGAAATGTTCTGGTTCAAACCACTGTATTTGTATCTGGAAGTCAAAACTCCTATTGGATGTCACCTGCGACTTGGTATGAATACGACATTGCCTCAAATAATTGGGTCGCACAATCTGATGACCTTATTTTGCCAGAATCTAGTGGTATTGCCAATGGAACAAATATGTTAGTTCTACCGACCGGCCAAGTTATGATCACTAGCGCATATGGATCAATGGAGCTGTACACACCGTCAGGAACCGCAAATACTACCTGGCTTCCCAAAATCGACTCTCTTTCGACAACTGAACTTTCCCCGAAAACATCTTACAAATTGACAGGTAAGCAACTTTCTGGCCTTACTCAAGGAACTTTCTGGGGAGATGAACAGCAGAACTCAACAAATTACGGATTGGTTCAGATTACAAATAAAGCTTCACAACATATTTTCTATGCTCGTGTTACCGATTACTCGAATACCTCGATTGCCCCAAATATTTCATCCACTTTCTCATTTACATTTGATGAAAAAGTAGAAAATGGACCAGCATCAATTCGGGTAATAGCTAGCGGATTTGCTTCCCCGCCAGTAGACGTAACAATTACGGGAGGCTTTGACAAAGCAGCAGCCGACAAGGTTATCGCTGACAAAGCAGCAGCCGATGCCAAAGCTGCAGCCGATGCCAAAGCTGCAGCCGACAAGGTTATCGCCGACAAAGCAGCAGCCGACAAAGCAGCAGCCGACAAAGCAGCAGCCGACAAAGTAATCGCCGATACCAAAGCAGCAGCCGATGCTAAAGCCACCGCAGTGAAGAAAATTACGATTACCTGTATTAAAGGAAAACTCGTCAAAAAAGTGACCGCAGTCAGACCAGCCTGCCCTGTGGGCTACAAGACTAAGTGAATAAGGAGATTTAGAATTAAACTTTAATTCATTTCAGATCCGCCGGCACCATTTGGTGGCGTGAAGCAATCCGGGCTCGGCCGCGAAGGTGGCTTCGATGGGATTCATGAGTTCTTACAAACTAAATACATAGGCGTTGAAATCTAAAAGTTGTAAGACATTCGTAGCCTTGTAAGAATTTCGTTACGTTTTTCAAGATGCCTTTAGCTTTTTCCTTAGATCCGTGTCATCGATTTTCAATTTATTCACTAGGCCAATAATGCGTCCCCTACCATTCGAAAAATATCGCAGGTCAAAGTATGGGTAGGAGAGGATGCAGTAACTTCCTGCTTCTTGGGGGTTTCGACCCTGAAGAGGGTAGTTCCAAATGACTTCAACCTCGCTCTGGGCAAAGAATTTAATAAGCTTTCTAATTCGGAATCTTGAAATTTCGCTGAGGTTTACCTCGCGTAGATTTTCTTGAAACTCCGAAGATCCGTTCTTTCGTGCAGCATAGCTGACAACGTTTCCATTCAAAGAATAGAGAATTTCACCATTGGCGATAGAACGTTTTAAATCTTGCGACTTCATGAGTTCAATAGCGTCAGACTTGTAAAGTTCCATCTTAGTTTCAAAAAGAAATCTATATAAAGCCAGCCGCTCGCGTTCGTGTAAGTGTTGTCCAAGAGTGAGAAGTTCTTCATAAAAACTCATGACCCTATTTTGCACTAATTCGACAGTTCAAGGGGTTGGGTTTGTCAGAGACACCCGATACATCAACTATGCGATTATGTTCGAAATGACTTTTGCAACCTTGTTGCCACGATTCGGTAAAACCTCTTCAAATTTAACCGTGAGTGACGTATATGTCTGGGGCACATCACAGAGAGTACTTATTTTGAGTTTTGCCTCACTTAATTTTTGAAATTCAAGTGAATAAGTTGATTGGTGCACTCTTTGCACATTCATTAGGGTTAACCTAATCATTGGATGGTGCGGAGGATGTCCCAACATCTGACTAAAGCTTTTTGGAGGTTAGCCACTTCTCGGTTGCCTGCATCCACTCAAGTGGTGCCTCAGCATAAGCTGTGTGCGCCGCTCCCTTAATGCAGTAATACTGCGCTCCCTTAATGCGATTCTTCATAAATCGCTGCATTGCCGGTGTTGCTTCATCTCTTTCGCCATTTATAAGAAAAGTCGGCGCCTTAATGCGATGGAGCTCCTTCTCTACCGACCAATCCTTAAGCGAGCCTTGTACTGTAAATTCAGTAGGTCCCCACATCGCTTCATAAACATGTTTACCAAATTTTCGCTTAGGCGCATTGTCATCGAGCTGAGGAATCTGTCGAATGTGACGTTTTGCAAACTCAGTGTTTGCCGCTAAATATTCCTTGTTGCTGAACCTCCCTAACTTCTCATACTTATAAATTGCATTGCGATGTTTTGCTGGTAATTTTGCAACTAATTTACGAGTTTCTTGAATCCACATACGACTAGATGGAAGCGAGTTAGCAATGATTAAACCCTTTAAGCCTTTAGGTTTCTTGACTGCGTAATTCAGCGCCAACATCCCACCCCAAGAACCGCCAGCAAGAATGTAACGTTTCTCAATTTTGACATGTTTTATAACTCTTGATAACTCTTCTTCGAACAGTTCCATCGTCCAAAACTCGGCTGGCTTTGACTTTAGAGATGTCGATTTACCACAACCAATTTGGTCATAAACAATTATGGGACGGCCTGTAGCGCTCAACAATTTTGCAATCGTCAGAACGCCGTTGTGTGCACTGCCTGGACCCCCGTGCAATACAACAATGGGAATGCGCCGAGATTTAAGGTCTCCGATTACGCGAAACCAAGTTCTTCCATGCTTCCACATAAGGTATCCACTGCGATCTTTAGTTGCCATGGGATGAGAATAAGCCTGTGCCAATAGAAAGAGCGGAGAATGTCCGAAGAAAAAGAGCGGAGGATGAGGGATTTGAACCCTCGAGACTTTCGTCTACGCGTGTTCGAGACGCGCGCACTCGGCCACTATGCGAATCCTCCTCTGGAATCATAGGGCTTTAAAGCGCGCGAAGCTGCATTTAGAATTTCTTTACGTTTTTCAACCATGATGCTGGCATGATTTTGGCTTTCAAAAAGTTTCAACGTTGAGTTAAAGATATTTTCATTCAACCATTTAGCCATATGAGGTGACACGCTCTCATCGTCGAGGCCTTGCCAAATGCCTACCGGAACTTGAATACCTTGAACGTCGAATCCCCAATTTGTAAGAAAGGCGAATTCATCTTCGGCAAATCCCACGACGCTTGGGGTCAAGGCATCGCGAAGTCCAATTCTTACATCCTCGGCAAAAGCAATGTAATCATTCTCAAATGACTTGAAGGTTGCACGCTTGATTTGGAAGCTTAAAACCTGTTCCGTAGTTAGGTCACGAATTTCTGTGTAGTAATTCTCCTTGTAAGAGATGGAGGCCTCGAGGCTTTCGGAAGAAATCTTTGCCTCTTCAACACTTTGAGAACTTTGATCTTGGAACCAATCAAAATCCTTAACATCAAAAGGGGAAACGCTTGCGATCAAGTGAACCGCAGTGCATCTTTCTAAAAGACCTGAAGCCATGGCGTATGGACCGCCTCCTGACCAGCCGACCGAGACAAAGTTATCGACTTCTAATTGGTTTAGTAATTCCTCGAGATCGTCATTCGCTTCAATAACTGTGCGTCCTGTTTTTCTGTCGCTACTTGCATAACCAGGGCGAGTGAATGCAATAGCGCGAGTACTTTGTTCAGCTGCAGCCGTTAGCCATGTGTTCCAAACACCCATAACGCCAGGGGTTCCGTGATGAAAGATCAATGCTGATTTGGATGAAACTCCATTATCGATGTACTCGAGAGCACGACCATCTGAAAATTTTAGGGAGCTACTCATAAGAGTTTGGTCGTTATATTAAGGCTTTGGGGGCGAAGAGTCATTTAACCATGATGTCATGAATAAACAGAAGACTGTCCGAACGCGCGAAGAGTCTGAATCCAAGATTTTACTCGCAGTTAGGGTTGAGAGCAGGCATGAAAATCAGTCGGCCAATGTTGAAATCCCAGGCGAGATTAGTCATGAGCGGGTTCTGGCCACCATGCCGATTCTCCCAAGAAATTTTCAAATACGGCTGTAAATTTTAAGGGCCTTTTCTGATTGAACAGGTCCAACTTATTTCCACTGACTAAAGGAAGAGATTAAGAGGGTAATAAGTCGGCTTACGGTCTTTAGTCGAGGCATACAAGTGCTCTTCGGCTTCAATAAAGAAAGTTGTCAGGATTTCGAGATCGAGCTGATGATGTTTACTCAGTCGTGTTTCAGAATGTTTATGAAATTCAATGCCGTCATTATGTGAATAACGGAAGTTGCCATATCCATTGAGAATTGAGTATTCAACAATAAAACAACCAAAATTCAATTGGATCCAGCGATGTTTCAAAAGATATGCAGCGCGGGCCAAGTACATTTCTTCGTGGTTCAAATGCCCGTAATCGCCATCTCCAAAATCAAAATAATGTTTAGTTTTAACCTTTATCATTTTTGAATACCTATTCTCGTATAACTTTTTTGCGCACCACTTTTTCAAACGACTTAATGGATTCAATTTAGGGAGATTAAAATATTGACTGCGTGTAAATTCATCTTCATCCCAGTCATCAGGAATTGGCTGATATGACGTCCAACCCGGGCCATTAAGTTGCTTTTCCTCTTCAGGATTTGATTTACTCATAGGGCCACGTTAGTTAGAAAGGCCAATTACCCGCCGTCGATATTTTTCGACCGCAAGGTAACGAAGAGTAATTCCCGGTCGAAAATGGCGGAGGATGAGGGATTTGAACCCTCGATAGGTTGCCCTATACACGCTTTCCAAGCGTGCGCACTCGGCCGCTATGCGAATCCTCCCGAGGGACACAGTGTGTAGGAGCAATTTGCCGCCTTTCTTTTAATAAACTCTGCACAAAACCTCGTCATTCATTGGATGAGTGAATCCATTTTAAAATGCGGGATGCTGTTGAGCCCTCTTAAATGAATTAATAGAGGAAATGCGTGCCACGAACTCTGGTACTGAAAACCTCAGTATTTATATAAGGAATTTCTGTTAGTTTTGATAACACTTGACTTTGATGTGAAGAGTGATTGAATTGATTCAATCAGAACTCAATACGTTATTGAAAGGTTACAATGAAAAATTTCTTGCGCTTAACATTAATTGGTTCTATGACGCTCTTTACATTGACAATTCCTGTGGAAAGTAAAGCAAGTCCAGAATGTCCAACTAGTGGGGTTTGGCCGTGCGTGAGCAGTGTAATCGATGGCGGCGGCGGTAATGGCGGCGGTAATGGCGGCAGAAAAGGTTTTTATATGTTGTCGCGAACTCGATAAGGGAAGTGCACGAAAAAGGTACTTCTTATTGAAACAATATTTCAAAGGCGTTCATCAATATTCTAAATTATGAATAAAATTTAAGTTGTGGCAATTTTAGTACTGAAAGGATTTTATATGAGGATTTTTAATTTAATTAGGAAAATTTTCCGAATCGACTCTTCACCTAGTTCAATTACTCCAAAGGAGTTTGAAATATTGCAGCGAGAAAATGATGAAGCGCGTAAATATGCGATGCCGAGTACGGGTACTTCAATGTCCAAGGGACGGTTCCAATTCCTTCGAGCTCAATCTCAACCAACCTCTCGAATTGGATTGGAAGGATTAATTATTGAAAAATATATCGATCCAGAAGGTACAAAAAACTAAAACTTCCAAGATGTCTATTCCCACAAAGCGTGGCACAGATATGGATTTTTAGGAGTTAATATCTAGCAGTACTATGCGCGCAACCGTTGTCATCGCTTAGAAAAAGTATTTAGTAAAATTTACTTGTGATTTGCTCTTTTGGAAGCATGGCATTGTTTGAGCGATGACCCCCAAGTCCCGCCCACATTTCTTTTAAGAAATCACACATTTACTCGTCATTATTAAAGGCCTTAATGTCGGACGAAAGGATGTTGTTAGTTTCCGGACCGAATTTGCTTTGGCACTTTGTGTAGATTGTTATCGTCGTGTCATTTGGGCCGATCTCATCCATCTAACCAAGCAACCTTTCAGCTTGAGAAGTCCACAACAAATAAAGGGTAAAGGAATCCATCTGGCGGAGGATGAGGGATTTATCCTCTTCAGCCTGGGTAATTCCCCGATTTTTAGGTAATCGGGTCATACAAGGCAACTTAGCATTTAGGTGCGCGATTAGAAAAGTTAGATGATCTTGGTTACTTGGAAGGTGCAGGTCCAACAACTTGCCCAGGGTTAAGAGTCCAAACTCCTGCCGTTCCACTTCCGACGCACGTCATGGAAGCCCCATATAAGCTGGCAGAGGAATTCACATTGGGACAACTTCTGCCCGGAGCGGGAATATTTGGTGGGTAAGAATCAACTATCTGATTTCCATTTGTATTGCTTGATTGTGAACCACTGGGTGAATTACTTTCTTGAGGGTTAGCATCTTTACTGATTGTCCCAAGATCTGGTGGAGCAACGTAAGGTGCCTGAGCTTTTGAACCAATCCAAGGCGAAGGGGCTATTTCTAGTAAGTTCTTTGGATATTGCGTGGCAGCTGTTTTTGACCATGCAATTTCAGAGACTATGAATGCTGAAACTTTTGGGTAAAAGTCCGCCATGGGAACCCCAAATGCATCTTTAAAAGCTTTTTGGCGACTTGGATTGCATTGTAAATGCACCGTTGTGTCCCCGTTCTGGCAATCTGCAACGATTTTGCCTAGATTGCTGTAGTAAGTATTCACTTTCTTATACCCGTATGTTCCATAAAGATATTGACTCGCCATCGCTCCAAGGACATAGTTTTCAACAGGTATATCTCCAGCTTTTTGAGGGTTAAGTGTTACTTCCTTCTCTTTAAACCAAGTAATAAACTGTTGTTGATTCCAATTAATAATTTCGGGAAATTTTGACATTTCTGGAATTGTTGCAATTAATTGAGCCCAGTAGCTTGCGAAAGCTTCGGTACTATTACGTGTCGCAAAACTAGCTCCAATGTAATCTGCCTGACCTTCAATAACCCAACCAAGCATGGGTGACATATTTCCACCCATCAAGTAGCGCTGAACCACATGGACAAACTCATGGGCAGTTGATTGAGTCCAGAAACCACTTCCT
>Ga0194037_1001299_pt1 | contig 18183 bp, 8 predicted proteins | sample JunL306m_MetaG_FD_148653 | JGI IMG/M metagenome (GOLD analysis project Ga0194037, IMG submission 148653) | Anoxic zone freshwater microbial communities from boreal shield lake in IISD Experimental Lakes Area, Ontario, Canada - Jun2016-L304-6m | ecosystem: Environmental > Aquatic > Freshwater >...
TTTCTCGACCGGCTCCCCCTTTCAACCGAATATCGGCGGCGCATCCCTGAGCTGGCGGACGATCTGTACGGCCATGCCCTTTCGGGAGGCGAGGATTACGAACTTCTTTTCACCGCGCCGGCCGGCCGACAGCAAGAAATAAGCGACCTCGCCGCCTCCCTTGATCTCCCGATTACCGCTATCGGAGAGATTTGTCTCGAACCGGGTCTGATGGTCATCTCCCCAGACGGCGCTATCCATACCCCGACGTCACGTGGTTTCGATCACTTCTCCTGATTTCCCGGAATCCCGATACCTTACTCCTGCATTCCGACTCCTGACCGCGCCACTCAGTTCCTCTTCCCACAGCTTGGCGAGCCGCGCCGTCAGCTCCTTGATACTCCCTCGATTATCAATGAGTACGTCACCCCGGGCCGCCTTTTCCGCAAGAGGCATCTGCGCCGCCATCCGTTGGCGCGCCTCATCGCTACTCAGATTGTCACGGGTCATGACCCGTTGCAGTTGTGTCGCCTCATCCAGATCGACCACCCAGATTTCATCGCAGAAGGTAGCGGCGCCGGCCTCGATGAGGAGCGGCGCCATATAGAAAGCCAGTTGGACGCCCGACTCCTTAAAAGCCTGCAGCTTGAGCCTCGCCAAGCGACGGACCTCCGGGTGGATGATCCCTTCAAGGGTCTTGCGGGCTTCGGGGGCTGCAAAGACCTGTCTACCCAACTCAGCACGGTCCAGCATGCCGTCGGCGCGCAGGATCTGATTGCCAAAAGTTTCGACGATGGCTGTCAATGCCTCGCTCCCCGGACCTACCGCGTCACGCGCCAGGATATCCGCGTCAATGACCGATGCGCCGAGTTCTACGAGAAGTCGCGCCGCTGTACTCTTGCCGGAGGCGATCCCTCCGGTCAGACCGATGACTTTCACGTTATATCCTTTAACGCACGGTACTAAAACCCGTGGTTTACAAAAGTAAGCGGCCGTCCATATCAGAAAGCTTCAGCCGCGGTGTGACCAAACATCCGCGCTGCTCCGCTGTTCCAATAGCCAATAATTCCCTCCCGGTCTGAAATGAAGATTGCATCAGGAGCATCATTAACTGCCTGATTTTATTATGCCAAGCTTGCTCATTCGCCCCCTCGGCGTGTTCGGGTTGACGCCGAGCAATTCCGCGGCTCCACCCGGACCATGAATCTTCCCTTTGGTCATTTTAAGTAGTGCCTGACAGAAAAAGGGTGAATCACTCGGGGTCATATTCCCCGCTGCTTGCCGCGGGGTGGTTCATTCCTGCCAGGAGTCGCGGGATGTCGTCGCGAGACTTGGGGTCAAGCTGAATCCGGGCGATATCCTCCTCGCTAAGGGTCAATTGTGAGTGTAAGACAGTTCTCATGGCCTCTCCGGAAATTCAAAACGCGAAGATTTGCGACTGAGGGGTCAAGCCAAACGTACATGAATGAGGCTCAGAAGAAAACAAGTCCTTAAACAGGCAGTTACGGCGGTAAGTTTGACCATCGTAACCGGAGAGAGTATATTCCTTGTTGGCGAAAAAGTCTATAAATAATCGGTATTGTTGAATAAAATGTTTTTCCGTTCAGACACTAAGTATGATGTTCCCAGAAATTCCCGCCACGCACCCCACCAACGCCGGAAGCCGTAGCGCCGACCATCGGCGGTAACGGTCCAAAAGCCTAAAGGATAAATGGGTAGAGTAGGGAGCAGGGTTTCCCCTGCCCCCCCTCATCAAACCGTGCATGCGGTTTTCCCGCACGGCTTTCCGATGTTCTTCACCGTCAGGCATGCGTAACGGATTTGGTCGCCAGTCTTGATGAATCGGGTTGAGGTACCCAACTGGTTTCCATCTTGCCTTACTTGGCCCGGCAGTAGAGCTTCCTCGGAAGCGTCCTGATGACCTCATGGAGTGATTAGCCTTCCGGCAATCTCCGTCACCGTTATCAAAGGCAGAGAACTGCGGCCTTCCCCTTGTCTCCACAGGGTCGGCATCTTCACTTGGTTAACGAGGCTACCTGTAGGTTCACTTGCGTTACGGCCTGCTGCTTTGCCAATTGGGAACTTACGACCCCTTGTTACCAAGACGCCGCTCCCTTGAGCTACCGGGGTGAACGGACAACTCCCCGGACGGGACTTAAACCCGTAAGATATCCAACTGTTACTGCGTACGGACACTTCTCATTTGAAGTTAGCGCCCCAAGACCGGTCAACTTGCGGCAAAGTTGTTCCTGGGCCAGACGGGCACTGGGCCGTGGGAGTGGCTCCAGGCGAACCGTTACTTCCGTTGTGGTTGACTTGATCCAGCCATGGCACGCAGTGATGGCAAAGAACAAATCAACGACCTCTTCGACGGCATGATAGTGTGGATGCAGCCATTCAACCATCTGCTTCCGGGCATTCCACACTGAGATGGTCAATATACCCGATTTGCTGCGTGGTTCTTGCTGCGTTCCGCCAAAATAGTCCACCATAGACCATCAATCTCTTGCCGGTGAATTCCGCCTTTTGTACATCAGCCCACCGACACATCCAGCCCTCCTGGGTCGTTCAATTTCCCCACCAAAATAATTTCTCTGTCTCAATATAAAATAATATCAGGTCGTTACTTGCTTACTGCCGAGCATGAAGTCGATTTTCGATGCCGTCGCGGAAAATATTTTTTCGTTTTCCGGAATGCCGTCCGTCAAAGGTACACATACTCCATGCCCATCGCTCCATGGTTTCGAGCATACATCAGGGGCATGAGATCACCGGAGAGGAGGTGACTCACATGCGATTGATATCTCTTATGGTCTGGCCGGCACGTGTACCTGTTGACAACTTCTGAATGAGAAAGGATTTCCGACATGAACAAAAATTTAGCAATCGTACGTTCCCATGTGGCGCGGTACCACGCATTTCTCGGATTGTTGCTGATGATGCTCATTCAGTTTTGTCCCGAAGCGTTATGGGCAGGGGCCGACAATGCGACGGTTACCGCAACCGGAGGGACCAGCGCCTCCATCACCACAATCCCTGTTTACACCATTTCCGCCATTCCACCCATTACCGCCTGGCCGGGGAATCCTGTTGTATTCAAGGTGACTTCGGAGAAACTCGGCGCCGGCGCCACGCTGACTTACACCCTGAACGGATTACCGCTCGGCGCCGTCACCTTCGATCCGGCAAGCGGACTGTTCAGTTACACCCCTGACTCGGCCGACAGGCGGCCGTTTGCAATAACATTCATCGCCACGCTTGGATCGGACACCGACGCTCAGACAATCCAGATCACTCCTCTTCCGTCTCTGCCGCCCGAGCAGGAGTCCTTTGGTCTCAAACCGAACCCGACCAAGCTGCCCGACCCGGAAGACAAGAGTTTTATCATCCGTAATGACTATTACAGCGAACAGGAAGAGCCGTTTAATTACGAAAACCGCAAGACCCGCACCGTCAGCGTCATCGGCAAGCGGCTGGTCTTCCAGAAGGGGCACCCCAACGGTCTATATGATTATAACGGCAATAATGACATCAAGGAGATGCGGATTTACGCGGAAACGGTGGTGATCCGTGGTACGTTGCATCTGCCGCAGACTAACGTCACCATCCATGCCCGTGACCTCCGCTTCGAGGACCTGACCGGCGGCGCCGAGGAAACCAAGGCCAGACTCATCACCACCCCCCGCGGTCTGACGACCATGCCTGCTCAGTTTGCCAACGGCGCCGACGGCCTCAAGGGGGGTGATGTCACCCTTCACATCCAATCCTATTATGCCGCTCCCGGATCGACCGCCAGATTAGTCCTGATGGGGGGCGACGGCCAACCCGCCGGGCTGGGTCAAGATGGTAATCTCGGCAACAATAGTCCGTTGTGCTCTGATACGCCCTCACCGTGGCCGGACAACACCACATCTGCTCATTGGTATACGAGATATGATTGTAAATGTGGCTTGGGTTTTTGCATTGAGAGATGCAAGCGCGACCACTACTGTTATTGGGACAAGCCTTGGCAACCAGGTAATGGGGGTGACGCCACAACCCCCGGTAGACCCGGCAATGGCGGCGCCGGGGGGACCATAGCATCGACCTTGCGGATTGACAGTAGTGTAATAAATATTGACGGCGGCATTGCCGGCGCCAAGGCGCCTGACGCCAAGGGGGGCAAAGGAGGAACTCCATCGCCCGCGTATCGAACTGATGGAGACACCGTTGTTGAAACGTATATCTCTCAAAACGGCCTTGACGCGCCCGCCCCGAATCCGCTCGTCCCTGTCGGCCCAAGTGGCAACATGGATTCTCTCGCCGACGGACGTGACTGGCTCCATCCCTATGCACTGAAGATGATTCTCATGTTTGCCAAGGATCTCTACCTGCACGGCGACTTGGACGGGACCAGAAGCATCCTCACCGACTACCAGAACCTGATCGAAGCCTACCAGACATCCTCTGAGTGGGCTCATGTCCCGCTGGTCGGCCAACTGGAATTGGAGCAATCGCTGGGGGTGATGTGGAATCTGCTGCACCGGATCACCGCCAATCTTGACTATTTCGGCAACCCGGCCGGCTGGGTGCCGATGCTCTCGTTCGAGGTCAACAAGGACGCTTTTGAGATCGAAACCGAACGAGCGATCCGCCTCTGGTACCTCAACTACTGGCTCACCAACCGGGCGGCCACGCTTCAGCAGAAGGTCGACGCCATGGCCTCCGGTCGCGCCCTGCTCCTGGCGGAAATCGAAGAGATCAAGAGATCTCTCAACGAAACGACAGAACTCATCCCTTCCCTTTCGGTCGATATTGATGTGATCACCACGGAGACCACCCAAATCAATAGGCAACTTGTGGAACTTGAGAAGCAGTTGCTGGATCGCGCCCAGGAAATTGTCGATGATCGTTACAAAAAGCCATTCTGGAAACAGGCGCTTGGCTTGCTTGGCACAATCTGTCAAGTGCTGCCGGTAGGTCAGCCCGTGGTCGGCAAGATCGGCGCCGGTTTATGCACTATTTCGGAAATCGACACCAGTCAACCGGTAGGCGACATCATCAGCGGTTTGCAGACTACCTATAATCCTCTCGGTAGCGTCGATTTCAAAAAGATGCAGGATGATTATAAGACCAACTGGGGTACGTTGGTCGGTCAAGTGAAGGCGCTTCCCGGTAATATTAACTATTCAACATTGAAAGAATGTTCTGGGTCTCTGCAAAAAGTTTCCGGTCAGTTAGGCGACGCTCTCTCTAAGTACTCAAAAACTGTTGAGGCAACCCAGGCGCCGCAAGATGAGGTGTTGCAAGAGCTGGCGAAGATCAGGGCGTCCGATCCACTCTTTCACGAGTTGACCGGGAAAGTTCAGGATCTCCTCGTCAAGAAGGAGGCTTTCGCCCGCAAGCTTCAGACGGCGCAACAATTGGTGACAACACTGGGCGAGAACGTCAATCACAACATCCTTGCCGTCGATGCCTTGAATCGCGGCATCCAGGAAGGGAACGCGGTGCTGGACGCCCGCGCCATGGCCTATCTGAAGGAGATGGAGCGGCGCTCCAAGGAACGGTTGCTCAAATATCACTATTACATGGCCAAGGGGTACGAATATCGCCTCCTTGAGCCATACCCGGGCGAACTGGACCTCGACACGATCTTCAATAGGTTTGTCGCCATTGCACAGGCGAAGATCGACACCACTGAAGGGGGCGCCGCCAAGGTCAGTTCCGGCCAGGAACTGACCAGCGAAGAGATCCTGTCGTTGCGAGCGTTGTATACGAATCAGCTTTCCATCATAGCGGAACGGATTCTCGACAAGTTTAACGCCAGTGCGCCGCCACAAACCACTACCATTACCCATGACCTGACGGCCGATGACCTGAAACGTCTCAACAATCGACAGACTGTTCCCGTGAACCTGGTTGAGCGGGGCCGTATCGTCAAGGCCGCGGAAAACACCCGGATTGTTGATTTGACTATTAAGAAGATTTTCGCGCATTCCGTTGGCGGCGCCGTGAGTGATTGTGACTGGGCGGAATTTGACATCGTCATGGAACACTCCGGCAATTCGAAACTCACCACCGACGGCAAAATCTATCAGTTCAATCACTATGCCAACACCACCGCCAACCCGATAACCTGGACCGGGACCTATAACGCGAAGTACGGCGGATTGCTTATGCATGGACTCGACCCCTATACCGAGGCCCTCATCAAGTCGCTGGTTAAGGACCTTTCCGCCGGTGATCAGATGCTCTATTCCCAGCCCGCCGTCTGGTCTGATATCAATCTCAGCTTACCATCCGATTACATCAACACGCAGTGTAAAGCCGGCATTGATTTTGTCATTGACAGCATGACGCTGGAGCTCACGTATAGCTATACTCCCAAACAAACAGCGCTGACGTATGTCAATATCAAGCCGTCCGACAGCACCCTGAAACCACTCTTTACCGTTAGCGCGGCGGATCTGAACGGCAGGCAAGACGGATATGGAGATATTCTCCGCGCCTATCATCAGGGTACAACGATCAAGGTTGAGGCGCCGGCCGGTTATGGATTGCGGAAATTCGTGAGCTGGCGGGACAGGAATGGAAATATCCTCGGTTCCGACACGTCGTACAGCACTTCCCTGAGCGCTGATAAGACCATCGTGGCGAACTACGTGGCGCCGTATCTGTTGACCATAGCCTCGGTCAGCCCGGCCTCCGGGGTTGATATGGCGGTCTCTCCGGTCGATGCCAATGGCCTCGGCGCCGGCACAACCTCGTTTACCCGGTATTATTATCCCGGGACCACGGTAACCCTGACCGCGCCGGTCACGACCGGCGGCGCCCCATTCGTCGGTTGGACGGGTTGCGCCCAAACCGGAGGCGCTCAAAACGAGCAGTGCGTGGTACGGATCGACGGCGATACGACGGTAACGGCAACCTATCTTCCTCTGCGACAGGTAACCATCGGGACAGATCCCGCCGGACTGAGCGTCACCGTGGACGGCGTGACCGCCACGACCTCGCGCATCCTTTCCTGGCCCTTGGGGAGCAGTCACACCCTGAGTGTAACCACGCCGCGGACCGGACCGGACAAGCTTTGGTATACCTTTGCGAATTGGTCTGATGGCGGAGCGGCGACACACTCGGTTACCGCGTCGACCACGACCGGCGCCTATCTGGCCGCCTTCAGCCTGGCCGTGCCGACCATATCCGGTACGCCGGCCAACAGCGCCCCTGTCGGAAAGCCGTACTCATTTATCCCCACGGCCAACTTCGCCGCAAGGTTCAGCATCACCAACCAGCCCTCCTGGGCGACCTTCGACTCAACCACGGGCGCGCTGAGCGGCACACCGAGCAACTCCGGTCGATTTGACGACATCGTTATCACCGCAATCAACGGCGAGCGCTCCGCACTGCTGAAGTTCAGTATCACGACCCTTGACCAGACCCCACCGGCGCTGACGGTCTCGACTCTCTCCGGCGGCTCCTCCACCAATAACCCCACCCTCAACGTGAGCGGCACGGCGACCGATCCTGAAAGCAACGTCACGGTAGCCGTCATCGTCAACGGAACACGTCAGACGGTACCTCTGGGCGTCGACGGGAGTTTCAGCACGGCCGTGACCCTCGTCTCAGGGGTCAACAGCATCACGGTGGAGGCCGTAAGCGGCGGCGGGACCACATCAGACGACCCCCGCGCCATCACCTACAATGCCGCCGCGCCGGTGGCCACCATCACCACTCCGGCCGACAACATTTTCACCAACGTATCGCCGCTTATCGTCAGCGGTTCTATCAGTGAAACCGCTACCGTGCGCTGTTCCGTCACCGGCGGGACCAAGCAGAGCGCCACCGTCACCGGCGCCAACTTCACCTGTTCGGTCAATCTCACTCCCGGTCAGAACAGCATCAATGTCGATGCGGTAGACCTGGCGTCGCACACCGGAAATGCCCATCGCACCATTACCTACGATCAGACCGCGCCGAATTGCGCCATAACCGATCCGGCCCAGGATCTCACCACCGCGGAGGGGTGTTACACCATCAAAGGGACGGCGTCCCATGCCGTAAGTCCACCGGTGACCGTGGCGCTGACCGTTGACGGCGTCTCCTACACCCCCGCGGTAACCGACGGCGCCTGGTCTCAAAAAGTCTGCTTCACCACGGATAAGCAGTATGCCATTGTCGCCGCCTGCGCCGACCAGGCAACCAACAGCGCCATGGCGCGACGAAATATCATCTACGACAACCAAACCATCAAGCCCGCTCTGAACTTCGGTAGTGTCAGCGGGGTCAAAAACTCATCGATCAAGATTCCCGTAACCCTCGGCAATGTTACCGGGGTGAGTCTGGCGTCCGTCGGCAGCGACATCAGTTATGATACCACCCTGTTCGACACCCCTACGGTTACCGTGGGGCCCGCCGCCGTCGCGGCGGGAAAGAGCGCTGAACTAAGACCCGACCCCAATAATCCGGCCAAGCTCTCGCTCCTGATCGCCTCGATGAACAACACCGCTATCGGGAACGGGGTGGTAGCCTACGTCACCTTCAACGTCAAGGCCGGCGCCGCGCCCGGCGCGTCAACCATCATCAACAAACCTTCCGGGGCCGACACCGACGCCACCGAGGTAACCATGACCGGAACCAACGGCGTGGTGACCGTGATCAATAAACCGGGGGACTGCAACGGTGATGGAACGGTCAGTGTGGCGGAAGTGCAATCCGCGATCAACATGTACCTCAAGATCAAGCCGGCGACCGTGTGTATCGATCTGGACGGCAACGGTGCGGTCACCGTCGCCGAGGTGCAAAAGGTTATCAACGCCTACTTGAGACTGTTGTAAACAGGATAGGAGAACAATCATGATGAAACAGATGATCATTAGCTCGATACTTCTTCTGTGCGCCGCGATCGCGGCGCACGCCGCCCCTGGCATGAGAGCAGGCACGACCCTTTCCGGCGGCGGAACGTATACCGTTCCGATTACGCTGACCGGTGACGCCGCCGCGATTGCCGCGATTGGGATCGAAGTGACATATGATCCCGGACTCCTTGAAGCGGCGGTCGTCGCCGGACCCGCCGCTACCGTGGCCGGGAAGCAGGCTACCGTAACCCCGGGGGCCAAGGGACATCTGACGGTCGGAGTTTTCGGCATGAACGCCACCAAGATCATGGACGGCGTCGTGGCTATTCTCACTCTCCGGGTGCAACCGGGACAGGAGCAGGCGACGAAGTCTCTGAACTATGCCTTCAGCGCCTCGACCCCGGCGGGAGACGATCTGCTCCTGGAGCATGCCACGGGGACAGTAATCCTGGAGTGACATAAACCGGACAAGCCGGAACCAAACAGGTAGTTAAATTCATTGACGAAGTCTGTAAGAGAAAAGTTTCTAAAAGGTTTAAGCCCTGCTATCCCCTTCATCCCGTGAAACAAGGTTTTAAGGCTTTTTTAACAGGGATGAAGGGGATGCAGGGGATACGGCAAAAATAAAAACGGCTCTTTTTGGTTAGGACGAAGCCGACCAAGTAGGAACCAATCAAGGAGCGCGTCATGCTCAGAACCGCTTTGCTACAACTCATTCTCATCCTGTTCACCTGTGGGAGCGCAGTGGCGGAGATCCCTCGGCTCAATCTGGGAACTCCGACGTTCACTACCGACGGCGCCACGGTGTCGCTTCCCCTCACCCTCTCCACTGTCGCGGGGGTGTCACTCGCCTCGGTGGGAACCATCGTGCGGTTCGATCAGACAAAACTTGAATACGTCTCGATCACGGCGGGAGAGGCGGCAACCATGGCAGGAAAAACAGCCTCGGCTAATCCGGATCCCGACGATCCTTTATCGGTGATCATTGGGGTCTCCGGGTTCAATGCCAACAGTATCGGAAACGGCGTGGTGGCGACGGTAACCTTTAAGGTCAAATTCGCCGGTGGGGGAACCGTCATTACCAATGCCCCTTCCGGCGCCGATGTCGAGGCCAATGATATTGTCATGAGCGGAACCAACAGCGAGGTCGTGGTGGATACGGAGGTTAAGCTGATCATTCAGGGCGCCGGAGGCGGGTCGGTGAACAGTTTGCCCACCGGCATTCATTGCACCGGCGGGACGTGCCAAGCGTATTACTACCGGGGAGCGCCGGTTACCCTGACCGCGCTGCCCAATGGCGATTCCACGATCTCCTGGAGCGGCGTCTGCGCCGGTTGCGCCGGCCGGATTTGTACTATTTCGGCGACCGGCGGCGCATCCTGCGGGGTGACCTTCTCCCTGATCCCGCCGGCGCGGATCGGCGGAACTGATTACGACACTCTTCAGTCAGCCTATGACGCGGCCGCAAACAACGCTGTCATCATGACGCGGGCCTATCTCTTCACCGCCCCTTTGACCTGCAACCTGACCAAGTCGGTGACCATCAAAGGGGGCTACGACGGGACCTATGCCGTGCAGTCGGACTACAGCACGGTGACGGGGCCGATGATCATCAACAAGGGGTCGGTCACGGTTGACCGGGTGGTTATCCGATAAAGCCTCTTAAAACCATATGCGGTCGAGCTGAAGGCAGCGTATCCCTCTCCTCTTCACTCGCCATACATGACAAACGCGGCCCAGAAGAACGGGCTCCGGAACTCCCCTTCTTTCAGCATGGCCAGTTTGGCCTGACGCAGGGCCTGGGTCGGGGGCTTGCCTTCCTTGAGCAGGCCGGTGTAAAGCCGGGTCATCAATTCTTGGGTACCGGTATCGTTGACGCTCCAGAGGCTCACCACCGCCGCCGGAGTACCGGCGTACATGACCGCGCGGGTAAGACCGGTTACCCCTTCCCCCCGCTCCATCTTCCCTTCGCCGGTTTGGCAGGCGGACAGCACCAGCAGCCGGGCGTTATAGCGGCTATTCATAATCTCGCCCAGGGTGAGAAAACCGTCTTCCTTGCTGTCCGGGATTTGGCTGAGGGCAATGGCCTGCATCCGTTCGTCAAGAATACCGTGGGCCGAGAAGTGAATGTAGCCGTACTGTTCCATACTGTCACTCTTGGCCTGTTCTTCCACCGCGGCCAGCCGCAGGCGTTGTTCTCCCTTTTCTCCCTTGGCGGTGAACATCTCGGCAATGGCCGTCACCTCCCGGCCGCTGCCGGGGAGCCGGTTCAGCGTACCGCCGGTGCGGAGATAACCGCTGCGGGTCAAATCCGCCGCTGACGCCACCTGTTTTCCTTTCAAGTCGCCGGTCCCCTGTTCCGGTTTGCCCGCCGTGAAGTTGTCATAGTCGTACACCGGGTCGCCGAAGCCGATAAAGCCGGAGGCGCCGCTTTTCCGGTAGTGAGTGCGGAGCATTTCGAGAACGGTGGCGGACTGGACATAGGTAAAGGTGTGCTTCTCGATGGCAAAACCGTCGGCGGTGCGCAGCATTTCGAAGGGAAGCGTGGCCAGAATGCCGTCCGGAACGATAATGATGGTTTTGCCGGCGATCTGCTTGGCCAGAGGCGCTATGAGGAGGTCGTAGAGGCGGGAGGAGCTGTTCTCGTACTCGGCCCGTTTCCGCATGTTCCGGCCCAGGAGGTTGTCACTGGCGCGGATATATCCGGTGACGGTCTTGACCTCTTTTTCCAGCGCCTCCCTGGTGATGGGGATCGTGACGATGTCGTAACCGTCCCGGCTCACCACAAAGCAGTAAACAGCGTCCTTGGCGACCAGGTATTCCAGGATGACTTCGTCGGGCCGCAGCACGTCTTTTCGGAGCGTCTCCACGCTTACCGGTCGGGGGTATTCCACCTGGGCGTAGAGGGGGTTTTTCAGACGGATGGTCTGCGTGAGCGCCTCAAGCTCCGCCTGTTTCTTCCGTGACTCCTGCCGGATGGCGGACTCCTGGGCCGTATCCTTTGCCTTGAGCGCGGCCTGTAGCCGGTTGTTCAGCCGGGACAGCTCCTGCTCCAGTCCGTCGCGCTTCTGCTTCAGCACCGGGTCGATCCCCTTTGCCAGATCGATCCGCCCCTCGGCCAACTGGTCAAGGAAGACCCTGGCTTTCATGCTTTCGCCATAGCGGAATGCCTTGTCGCGGTAGTTGTTGGCGATCATGAACAGGGTGGCGGTTTCGTAGCGATCGTAAACCTTGGCCATGAACCCCTTTTTCAGCTCCTCCAGACCGGCCTGGCGGCGGACTTGTTCCAACAGGGCCAGGGCTTGGTCGTAGAGGTCGGACGCTTCATTCTTGTTACCGTCAGCAGCGAGAACGGAAGCTTTTTTCAGAAGGGCATATGCCTGAGATTCGATGTTATCAGCTTTGATGTAGAGCTCCAGGGAACGTTCATACATATCCAGGGCCAGGGCGTGGTTGCCGGTAAGAAAGTGGATGTCGCCCATGCACCAGTATACGTTTCCCTGTCCGAGGGGGTCGTCCACCTTGACATAGAACGGCAGCGCCTTTTCATACATCTCCAGGGCCAGGACGTTGTCGCCGTTTACACTGAGGATGATACCAATGCTCTGGTATAGGTTCCCGAGGCCGCGGGGATCATCCGCCTTGACAAACAGCAGAAGAGCCTTTTCAAACAGATCCAGTGCCCGGGCGTTGTTGCCGGTAGAAAAATGGATAACGCCCATGCTCCGGTACACGCTCCCCAGGCCGAGGGGATCGTCCGTCTTGACAAAGAACGGCAGCGCCTTTTCATAGAGATCCAGGGCGCGGGCTATGTTGCCGGTATGAAAGTAGATGTTGCCCATGCTCTTGTACACGGTTCCCTGACCGAGGAGGGCGTCCGCCTTGACAAAGAACGGCAGTGCCTTTTCATACTGCTCCAGGGCCAAGGCGTTGTTGCGGGTAAAAAAGTGGACATCGCCCATGCCCCGGTACACGTACCCCTGGCCGAGGGGATTGTCTGCCTTGACAAAGAAGGGCAGCGCTTTTTCATACAGCTCCTGGGCATGGGCGTTGTTGCCGGTATTTAAGTGGATGTCGCCCATGCTCCGGTACACCTTCCCCTGGCCGTCGGGATTGTCCGCCTTGACAAAGAACGGCAGCGCCTTTTCATATAGCTCCAAGGCCCGGGCGTTGTTGCCGGTAAAAAAGTGGATATCGCCTATGCCTAGGTACACGTTCCCCTGGCCGACGGAATCGTCTGCCTTGACAAAGAACGGCAGCGCCTTTTCATACAGTTCCTGGGCTCGGGCGTTATTTCCGGTATTTAAGTGGATGTAGCCCATGCTCTGGTACACGTTCCCCTGGCCGTGGGGATCGTCAGCCTTGACAAAGAAGGGCAGCGCTTTTTCATACAACTCCAGAGCGCGGGCGGTGTTGCCGGTACCATGGTGGATTTTACCCATGTGCTGGTACACGTTCCCTTGGCCGAGGAGATCGTCCTCCTTGACAAACAACGGCAGCGCCTTTTCATACAGCTCCATGGCCTGGGCGTTGTTGCCGGTTGTATGCTGGATGTCGCCTATGCTCAGGTACATGTGCCCCTGGTCGCGGGGAGAGTCCGCCTTGACAAACAACGGCAGTGCCTTTTCATACAGTTCCATGGCCTTGGCGTTATTACCGGTATTTAAGTGGATAGCGCCCATGCTCCCGTACACGGACCCTTGGCCGACAGAATCGTTCGCCTTGACAAAGAACGGCAGCGCCTGTTCATACAGCTCCATGGCCCTGGCGTTGTTGCCGGTTCTACGGTGGACGTCGCCCGTTCTTAGGTACACGTACCCTTGACCGACGGAATCGTTCGTCTTGACCAAGAACGGCAGCGCCTTTTCATAGAGTTCCAGTGCCCGGGCGTTATTGCCGATATGAAGGTGGATGCCACCCATTTTCTGGTACACGCTCCCCTGACCGACGGAATCGTCCGCCTTGACAAAGAACGGCAGCGCCTTTTCATACAGCTCCAGTGCCCGGGTTTTGCTGCCGGTTCTAAGGTTGATGTCGCCCATGCTCTCGTACACATTCCCTTGGTCGCGGGAAGCGTCCGCCTTGACAAAGAACGGGAGCGCTTTTTCATATAAATCCATAGCCTGTGTGTCGTTGCCGGTCTTTAAGTGGACAGCGCCCATGCTCCCATACACTGCCCCTTGGCCGAGGGGATCGTCCGCCTTGACAAACAAAGGTAGCGCTTTTTCATACAGATCCAAGGCTCGAGCGTGGTTGCCGGTTTTAAGGTGGATGTCGCCCATTCTCAAGTACACGTTCCCCTGGCTCAGAAGATCGTTCACCTTGACAAAGAACGGGAAGGCTTTCTCATACAGCTCCATGGCCCGAGCGTTGTTGCCGGCTTCACGGTGTATATTGCCCATGCTCCGGTACACAATCCCTTGGCCGAGGGGATTGTCCGCCTTGACATAGAACAGCAGCGCCTTTTCATACAGTTCGAGTGCCCCTGCTTTGTTGCCGGTCTTTAAGTGGATATCGCCCTTGCTCCGATAAACGTTTCCCTGGCCGAGGGGATTGTCCGCCTTGACAAACAACGGTAGCGCCTTTCCATACAGCTCCATGGCCCGAGCGTGGTTGCCGGTCTTTAAATGGATATCGCCCATGCTCCGGCACACGGCCCCCTGGCCGAGGAGATCGTCCGACTTGACAAACAACGGAAGAGCCTTTTCATACAGCTCCAGGGCCCGATCGTTATTGCCGGTATTCATGTGGATATTGCCCATTTTCAGGTACACGGTCCCCTGGCCGAGGGAATTGTCCGCCTTGACATAGAACGGAAGCGCCTTTTCATACATCTCCAGGGCCCGAGTGTTATTACCGGTCTTTAAATGGATATCGCCCATGATCTGGTACATGCTCACTTGGCCGAGGGGGTTGTCCGCTTTGACAAACAACGGTAGTGCCTTTTCATACAGCTCCAGAGCCCGGGCGTTGTTGCCGGTTTCTACGTGGATATCGCCCATTTTCCAGTACACGTACCCCTGGCCGAGGGGTTTGTCTGCCTTGACATAGAACGGCAGCGCCTTGCCATACAAATCCAGGGCCCGGACGCTGTTGCCGGTTTTATGGTGGATATCGCCCATGCTCCGGTACAGGTCCCCTTGGCCCACGGAATCGTCCACCTTGACATAGAACGGCAGCGCCTTTTCATACAGTTCCAGAGCCCGGGCGTTGTTGCCGATATTTAAGTGGCTGTTGCCCATACCCTTGTACACGATTCCCTGGCCGTGGGGATCGTCCAACTTGACAAAGAACGGCAGCGCCTTTTCATACAGTTCCAGAGCCCGAGCGTTGTCGCCGGAATCTAAGTGGAGGTCGCCCATGATCTGGTACACGGCCCCCTGCCCAAGAGGATTGTCCTCCTTGACATAGAACGGCAACGCCTTTTCATACAGTTCCAGTGCCCGAGCGTTGTTGCCGGTTTTTTGGTGGATCATGCCCATGCCTAGGTACAGGTGCACTTGAGTGGGGGAATCGTTCGCCTTGACAAAGAACGGCAACGCCTTTTCATACAGTTCCAGCGCCCCCGCTTTGTTGCCGGTCTTTAAGTGGATATCACCCATTATCCGGTATATGTTCGCCTTGCCGAGGGGATAATAGTACGCCTTGTCAAAGAACTGCAGCGCCTTTTCATACAGTTCCAGGGCCCGAGCGTTGTTGCCGGTCTTTAAGTGAATATCGCCCATTTTCTGGCACACGTACCCCTGGCCAAGGGGGTTGTCCGCCTTGACAAAGAACGGCAGCGCCTTTTCATACAGTTCCAGGGCCCGGGCGTTGTTGCCGGTCTCTACGTGGATATCGCCCATTTTCCGGTACACGTTCCCCTGGCCGAAGGGGTTGTCCTCCTTGATAAAGAACGGCAACGTCTTTTCATACAGCTCCAATGCCCCTACTTTGTTGCCGGTCTCTACGTGGATATCGCCCATTTTCAGGTACACGTACCCCTGGCCGAAAGGGTTGTCCGCCTTGACAAAGAACGGCAACGCCTTTTTATAGAGCTCCAATGCCCCTGCTTTGTTGCCGGTCTCTGCATGGAGATCGCCCTTGCTCTGGTACACGTTCCCCTGGCCGAGGGGATTGTCAGCCTTTACAAAGAACGACAGCGCCATGTCATACAAATCCAAGGCACGTACGTTGTTGCCGGTTCTATGGTGGATATCGCCCATTTTCCGGTACACGTTCCCCTGGCCGAGGAGATTGTCCGCCTTGACAAAGAATGGCAACGCCTTGTCATACAGTTCCAGTGCCCGAATGTTGTCGCCGGTTTCTAAGTGGATATCGCCCATTTTCCAGTACACGTTCCCCTGGCCGAGGGGATCATCTACCTTGACATAGTACGGCAGCGCCTTGCCATAAAAGTCCAGGGCATCCTTGTTACGGGAGACAGAGAAGCAGTACGTTCCGCACTGCAAAAGCACATCAGCCAGGAGTTTTTCGTTTTTCTGCTCAGCGGCTACGATTAACGCCAGCCTTAACAGCCCCTCTTTTCGATTGCTTACTCCATTTTTACCGATGAGATACACGAGTTCCATGGGGATCCGTGCTGTATTGGCGCGGACATACTCGCGAAGGACTGTTTCCCCCTTGCCGGCGGCGGCAAGCAGTTCCTGAAGCACCACTTTCTGCTCGCCGGACTCCTCAGCCCGCGTGGGCACGCCGTCAGCCAGCGTTACAATCAGTGCCAAAAGTATCAGCAGATATTTCATGGTCACTCCTGTTCTTCTGTGAAATTATTGTCCAGCGGTACCCCCTCGGCCTAACCGCTACTTTCGAAGAACACCACTTTCTTCACCATTTGCTCCGCTATATCGAGGGCAAAGGTCGGGTATACCAGCGTCTGCCCGGCGGGCGTGGCGATGGTCCGCACCGGCTCGCCGCAGCGCCGACGACACTCGACGGCATCCAGCGGCCGTGGAGGTTCCGCTTCTACAATCTGGACGACATTGTCAAGGACGTAGACCGTTATGCCGCCCCCTTTATAGGAAAGCCACTCCAGCATCCCGTTGGCTCCGGAGGCAGAGCCCACCGGCAGCTCACGTTTCGTCATTCCCGCCAGTTGCCTTGCCGTGGCGCTCTTGTCCGCGATTCGCCCCAGGCGCACCGGTATGGCAAAGGGGGGCGCGACCTGCTTCGCCTTGGAGACCGGTTCCCCGGCTATCCCGACGATCTTCCTGACCGCATCAGCAAAGACTCCCGCCAACTCCACCTTGAGGAAATCCCGACATGCCTCCTTGGCCGAGGCGTCCAGTTTCCGCTCGCTGAAGATGGCCACCTTGTTGTAGAGGGCGTCGGCATTGTCGGGTTCGAGGGTCAGGGCAGTATTCAGCGACGCCAAGGCAGTGTCATTGCCTGCCATATTGGAGGAGCGGCCGAACAGAAAAAGGGCGACCCCACGATTGACGTACAGCGGCGCCAGCGCCTTGACCGGAGTCGCGTCTGCGTCAGGCTTGACGACCTCATTGGCCACCGACAAAGCCCGGGGATAGTCGCCGGCCATGATCAGGGCCGAGGAGAGATTGATCCGCGCCGGCAGGTACTCCGGGTCCCGGTCCTTCGCCATCTCAAGAAACCGTACCGCCTCCTTGATCTCGGCCTTGTAGCCTTCATCGTTGAAGCAGGTCGAGGTATCCTGGCGCGTCCCTCTGCTGATCCCCTTGGATGCCATCCCTTCCGCCAGGCTCACGGTATCCAGCGCCGTGGCGAGCCGATACCCGAGCAGCAACGACTTATCGCACCCGCCAAGCTTTTCCAGAGCGATCTGGTAATGGGCCAGACCGATATTGTTCAGCACCTCACGGCTGGGAAACTTTTCCCGGAATCGCTCGAAGAGTGTGATGGCGTCTTCGTAGCCGCCAATCTGCATCTGCCGAACCCCCAGCCGGTAATACTCAAGGAACTCGATCACCGGCGCCAGTTGGGCGCGGATCGCCGTGGCCCGTTCCCTGGCGCGGGGGTGCAGGGTGTCCGACGGATCTTCCGGGTGGCCGTTGTTGGTCTGCATCACCCACCATTCAAAGAAGTTGGAGCCGTCGTCGGCCATCACCTGTTGCGGGTCATAACCGGCCATGGCCATGAAGATGACGCCGTCGGCATCGGCCTGAAACTCCTTTAGTTTGGCAACGTCGCCGTTATCCTTGACATCTGACCCCTTTTCCATGGCGGCTTTGATCGCCTTCCCCTCGGGGGTGCCCGCAAAGGCGTTGATGTTCTGATAAGCGTCCTGATGCCAGAAATGGTTATTGGCCTGATGCCCCAGTTCGTGGGCCACGAGAAACGCCAGCCTGGACCTGGCGGCTTCATCGGACGCGCTCTTGAAGCAGAGATCCACCGC
>Ga0194037_1001301_pt1 | contig 18180 bp, 19 predicted proteins | sample JunL306m_MetaG_FD_148653 | JGI IMG/M metagenome (GOLD analysis project Ga0194037, IMG submission 148653) | Anoxic zone freshwater microbial communities from boreal shield lake in IISD Experimental Lakes Area, Ontario, Canada - Jun2016-L304-6m | ecosystem: Environmental > Aquatic > Freshwater >...
CAGTTTTATTACCCGTCAGCGGTGATTCTTGGCGCGTTCCAGCTTTCATAGTTCTCGTGTGGTTCTTGGTAGCAGTTGTCTTATTGCGCCCTAAGAAATTCTTTCTTAAGGGTGGCGCCTAGCTTTCCACCATTGCAGTAACTCTTGGGTTGCTCGTTCCTCACCCAGTGGGCCATGCTCCATGCGAAGTTCCATAAGAAAATCCAACGCCTTACCAACATCTGCAGATGGTTTTAATTGCAAGAGCGACATCACTTGTGCGCCGTCGAGATCTGGACGAATCTTTGAAAGTTCTTCCTCTTCTGCCAATTTCGCAATGCGCTCTTCCAAACCGTCATAAGTGCGCGCCAAGCGTTCTGCCTTCTTTGCATTACGCGTTGTGCAATCAGCTCGGGTTAAGACGTGTAAATGTGTAAGTAATTCACCAGCATCGCGCACATAGCGCCGCACTGCAGAATCGGTCCACTCGCCATCGCCGTAACCATGGAAACGAAGATGAAGCGCCACAAGGGTTTCAACGGCATCGATAGTTTCGTTATCAAAGCGGAGCGCTTTCATGCGGTTTTTAGAGAGTCGCGCACCAACAACTTCGTGGTGATGGAAGGAAACTCCGCCGCCCTCAATCAAGTTACGCGTCTTTGGTTTTCCAATGTCGTGCAGAAGCGCCGCTAAACGAATTACCAAGTTAGGACCACCGAGGCGATCTTCTTGCGCAATCGCTTGTTCTAAGACTGTAATGGAATGTTCGTAGACATCTTTGTGGTGGTGGTGTTCATCAATCTCAAGGCGCAGCTTTGGGATTTCAGGTAGCACTAAATCTGCCAGCCCGGTGTCGACAAGAATTGTTATTCCAACGCGCGGCTGATTGGACATGAGTAATTTAATAAATTCATCACGGACTCGTTCCGCTGAAATTATGGAAATCCGTCCAGACATTGCTGTCATGGCATCTGTTACATCTGCGCTGATTTCGAATCCGAGTTGGCTGGCAAAACGCGCCGCGCGCATCATGCGCAGTGGATCATCGCTAAAAGATTGTGTTGCACTTGTCGGCGTGCGCAGAATGTTGCTACGTAGATCATCGATACCACCAAAGGGATCGATAAATTCTGGCGTGGCTGTTGTGAGTTCGAGCGCCATAGCATTGACTGTGAAATCTCGTCGCGATAGATCTCCTTCAATAGTGTCGCCAAATTCAACATCGGGCTTACGAGAATCTTCTTCATACTTTTCGGTGCGGTAGGTCGTTACCTCAACTGTTGTATCACCACGTTTTCCCGCAACTGTTCCGAAGAGAATTCCAGTATCCCAAGTGTTATCTGCCCACGATTTAAGAATCTTCTTTGTTTGATGAGGATGCGCATCGGTTGTGAAATCTAAATCGTTGCCGAGTCGTCCTAAAATTGCATCGCGCACTGGTCCGCCAACGAGCGCAAGGCGAAAACCTTCTGCTTTAAATGCTGCCGCGAGCGAACTCGCTAGGGGTGCCCGTTCGATGAGAGCACGGATGGCTAATTCGCCTGCCGCTCCCAAATTACCCTTCTCAGCGCTCACAATAGATAAGCGTAGTCGCGTACTCTTACTTCATGACCCCGGCACCTAGTGCGGGCAGCGAAGGTACGAAAAAGAAACGCAGGCGCAGGCGCCCAGCTAATCGCTCTCCGCAATCTCAAGATTTAGCGACCGCAACTTCACCTGCGCAGACCCCGAAAGTTGTCACCAAGAACTCAAAACCGAAAGCTCCCTACGCGAAGCGCGTTGATGAGGTCAGCGCTGGTGGTCTCGTAGTTGATACGACTGGAAAACTCGGCCTTCTCATTGGTCGGCGCGATCTCAAAGATGCATCAGGAAAAAGAATCTTATGGTCTCTGCCTAAGGGGCATATTGAAGAAGGCGAGACCCCTGAACAAGCAGCACTCCGCGAAGTTCAAGAAGAAACAGGAATCGAATCAATTATTGAAAAGTCTCTTGGTGTAATCGATTTCTGGTTTATGGCCGGTGGTAAAAGAATTCATAAGACAGTTCATCATTATCTCTTCCGTGAAAATGGCGGGCTCTTAGCTCCACAAGAGAGTGAAGTCGATGAAGTGGCCTGGTTCCCGCTTGCGGAAATTGTAGAACGCCTTGCCTATCCTGATGAAAAGAAATTGATCGCTCGCACCAATGCATCACAAGAATTGCGCGCGCTATGAAAAAGTTCTTTGCCGCGCTCTTTATCTTCTCCTTTTTTATCATCCCTAACGCACAAGCGGCTCGCCCAGTAATTCGGATTGTCGATAAGCCTCATACCAATTTCGATGGAAGTTTTAGAGATAACGAACTTGCCGTATCTCTACTTCCCAATGGCAAACTCGGTAAATTAATTTTTGGAACTAATTCAGCTCACAATACTTTTGTCATCGACGCCGCGTTAGTTGATGAAGTTGCCCAAATGGCCAAGGGGTACACCTTCGCGGGTAAAGAAGATCTCGATGGACAACGTGCTGCACAGAACTGGTTATTTCGGTTGAAGAATGCGGCTATCTACAACAATGTCGTTGCACTTCCATATCGAAATCCTGATGAGAAGGTACTTAAATCGGTGGCACCATCGGAGCTCACCTTCTATTCTCGTTATGCCCAAGCGCATCTCGAGGTTCTGTTGGGTCGTACTGTGACTACGGAAAGTGGTTGGGGTAGCGGTACTGCCCAAATCAGTAGAAAAATTCGCAATAATTATGCGCAGGATCGCAGGCTTATAACTGGATTAACAACAATCACTTCGTCTGTAGAGGTAGAAAACTTGCGTGCACAGCTGGCGCTAGTTTTAAGTCCGTTGCTCAATAGCGAAGAACGTTCATTCTTTTCGCGAGAAGAGTTATCTGCAGTCTCCAAGATTTCAGATCGCCTCAAGGTAATTCCTGGTCGTTATCAAATCACTTCTCGCTCTGCCAAACTTCCAGTAACCCTAGTAAATAACTTTGATACTGCCTCAGTCCTCAGCGTATCTCTTATTGAAATGAACTCGCGTATTCAGGTCGCTGATATCAAGACCATCACAGTTGCCGCTAAGTCTCGCCAACAAATACTTGTTCCGGTTGATGTCATTGCTCCTGGCTCCACAATTGTTCTGGCCCAGTTAATGAATTCCCGTGGTCAATTAGTTGGGCAAGTTTCTAATTTAACAATTACCTCTACGATTATTGATTCGCGTGTTGCTTGGTTTACAACCGGGGCGGCAGTTCTACTCTTCATGGGTGCAGTAACGCAATCCGTACGTCGGGTTAGGAGGTCGCGTTCATGAAGAATGACGAGCTATATAGAGCCTCTGGAATTATGGCCATCGGAACAATACTTTCGCGTCTTACCGGATTTGTACGTGCACTCCTTGCAGTTGCAGTGCTAGGCACCGCTCTCCTAGCTGACACATATAACGTCGCAAATACGATGCCAAATATTCTCTACAACTTACTTGTTGGAGGCGCACTAACTGCAATCTTTGTACCGCAGCTCTTACGCTCCTTCTCTGATGAAGATGGTGGCCATGCTTTTGCATCGCGCCTGGTAACAACAATCTCTGGAATTCTTCTTGCTTTAGTAATAGTCGGCGTCGTCTTCGCTCCCGCACTTGTACGACTCTATGCACCAGAATTCTCCACACCTGGTTTTGAAATTGAGCAGCACATCGCTGTCGCTTTCACTCGTTATTGCCTGCCACAAATATTCTTTTTGGGTCTCTTCACCATGCTGGGCCAAGTTGCTAATGCGCGTGGATCTTTTGCGCCGCTAATGTGGGCGCCGATTGCTAATAACCTCGTAGTTATCGTTGTCTTTGGCTCAATCTTGGTTGTGCAACATGCGCTCACTATTAATTCGGTTACTGATTTTCAAGTGCAACTCCTTGGGTGGGGAACCACTCTCGGTGTTGTCATACAAGCGCTAATTTTGATTCCAGTTGTGAAGAAGTCGGGAATTCGGATACGCCCGATGTTTGGGGTACAAGGGCTCGGTAAATCCTTCCGGTTAGCAGGTTGGACTCTTGTCTATGTTCTGATTGCACAACTGGGCTACTTAGTAACTGTCAACGTCGCTACTAGCGCTGCAGTCAGAAGTGCTAAGGCAGGAATTGCAACTGGTGTTGGTTTTACGCCATACACCAGTGCTTATTACGTCATGTTGCTGCCTTACTCCATTGTGACCATTTCGATTGTTACCGCTCTGCTTCCACATCTCTCCAAACTTGCTATTGCTGGAAATGTTGCAGAAGTTCGCAGCCAGCTTATTCGCGCAATTCGTATGGTGGGAGTTGTTACCGTTCCCAGTGCAGTTGCGCTACTTCTCTTTGGTCCATTGATGACCGAGGTTCTCTATATGGGAATCTCATTGGAAGATTCGCGCTATATCGGCTTTGTATTATCGGCGTTAAGTTTTGGGTTGGTGGCATTTTCCATCAACCTTATTTTGATCCGCGGCTTTAACGCCTTTGAAGATACCAAGACCCAAGTAATCTCAATTATTATTATCAATCTCATCTCGGTGGGATTGTCTTATCTCTTCCTTGCAACCATGAAGAGCAGTTGGGTGACTGTCGGCTTAGGTGTTGCCTTCTCAGTAAGTTATATCGCCGGGCTCTTCATCACAATTCCTCTACTTAAGAAGCATCTCGGACGATTGCAATTAAGTGAATTTGCCTCACAGCACTTTAAGCTCTTGCTTGCATCTGTCGTGGGGATGGTTCCATTCTTTGCCATCACCATTTATTTCGGATGGGCCTATCAAGAAACCAGTATTGCAATTCGTGCACTTCGTTTGATCTTTGTGCTCTCCGGCAGTGGTGTGGCTTACCTACTTGTAGCGCGAGCACTCAAAGTGAGTGAAATCGCAGGTCTTAGGGGCTTCGCCACATCGCTTCTGCAACGCCGTCGCAAGAAGTAAGAGAGCTTCGGGCGGTACTCTGCGCATATGAGCACTGAAGTACGCGAACTCGTCATTGTCGGATCAGGTCCTGCTGGTTACACCGCTGCAATCTATGCAGCGCGTGCGCAGTTAAACCCGGTTATTTACGAAGGTTCCGTTACTGCAGGTGGTGCACTTATGAACACGACCGAGGTTGAAAATTTTCCTGGTTTTGTCGATGGCATTATGGGTCCAGATTTGATGGATAACATGCGTAAACAAGCGAAACGTTTTGGCGCTGAATTAATTACCGATGATGTTGTTGAAATGGATTTAGCCGGCGATATCAAAGTTATTAAAGATGGTTCCGGTAACACTGTGAAAGCCAAAGCTGTCATCCTTGCGATGGGATCTGCTTATCGTGAAATTGGATTAGAGAATGAAAAACGTTTATCAGGCCGTGGTGTTTCATGGTGTGCAACGTGCGATGGTTTCTTCTTTCGTGAACAGACTATTGCAGTCGTCGGTGGCGGAGATTCCGCTGTAGAAGAGGCAACTTTTCTGACGAAGTTTGCAACAAAAGTTGTTTTGATTCACCGTCGCGGTGAACTACGCGCTTCAAAGATCATGCAAGATCGCGCATTCAGTAACCCTAAAATCGAAATGTTATGGGATACCGAAGTTACCGATGTCCTTGGTGCAGATAAAGTTGAGGCTTTAGAGCTGCGCAATGTAAAGACTGGCGAAGTCTCCAAGCGGGATTTCACAGGGCTCTTCGTTGCCATCGGGCATATTCCTCGCTCTGAACTTGTTACATCATCTGTAACTCTCGATAACGAGGGATATGTAAAGGTGGAAAGTGGCTCAACGCGCACCAACCTCTCTGGGGTCTTTGCCTGTGGCGATCTGGTCGATCACACCTATCGTCAGGCAATTACCGCTGCAGGTTCTGGGTGCCAGGCGGCCCTTGACGCTGAAAAATTCTTATCTCACTAGTAACCTTCCAACCATAAATAGAAAAAGATAATAGGAGCAGTAATGAGCGCACCAACTAAGGTCACAGCAGCCGATTTCGATCAGGTTGTACTCAAGAGCAGCACACCAGTTCTCGTTGATTTCTGGGCTGAATGGTGCGGACCATGCCGCGCAATTGCGCCAATTCTTGATGATATTGCTGCAGAACACGGCGACAAACTCAAGATCGTAAAGCTCAATACAGATGAGGAATCTGCCATCGCCATTAAGTATGGAGTGACATCAATTCCGATGCTCAATGTTTATGTCAATGGTGAGGTCGTTAAGACAATCATCGGAGCAAAGCCAAAGCCAGCTCTTCTTAAAGAGCTCGAAGGTTTTATTTAACATTCTCTCCACTGGAGATTTACTATGAAAGAGATGTCTCCCGATGAGATTCGCTCTTTCCAACAAGCGCGCGGTTTACATGTAACTGGCGAGCTCAACGACTCAACGCTTCGTGCGCTCGATGAATCGCGCTGGAAACTTGGAGACCGCTCGCTCTATCTCCAAAAATCTCCCCTGATGCGCGGAGATGATGTTGCGGCCCTGCAATCTCGACTTACTGAGATGGGTTTCAATAGTGGTCGCGTTGACGGAATTTTTGGAGAAGCCACTGAAAGCGCGGTAAAAGATTTTCAAAAATCTGTTGGTGTGAAGGTCGATGGAAAATGTGGCCCAGCAACAATTATTGCTCTGTTGCGGCTTACAAAAATTGTCTCTGGTGGTGCACCAACCGCCCTTCGCGAAAGTGCGGTACAGAAAAATCGTGGGCCGGCACTTGCCAATAAAGTCATTGTTTTAGATCCAGCCTCCGAAGAATACGAACGCGAGATTGTCTACGACGTTGCACAGCGAATTGAGGGTCGTTTACTTGCGTTGGGTGCCAGCGTATTTCTCACTCGCGGTGTAAATAACAATCCATCTGAAGCTGAACGAATTTCATTTACCAATCAAAGCAATGCGGATCTACTCATCTCACTTCATGTCGATAGTTTTAAGAATCCTTCAGCACGTGGGGTTGCAACCTTCTTTTATGGCAGCGATCAACATGGTGTGCACTCAATTGTCGGCGAGCGTTTTGCATCTCTGGTGCAGCGCGAGATATGTGCGCGTACCGATTTCCTTAACTGCCGTACTCACGCCAAAACGTGGGACTCGCTTCGCCTCACCAAGGCGCCTGCTGTCCGGGTCGATCTCGGTTATATAACCAATGAGAGCGATGCGGATCGTCTATCGCGACCAGATTTCAGAGACACAATCGCTGAAAGTTTTATCATCGCAATACAACGCCTCTATCTATCGGCTGAAGATGATGCAAAGACTGGAACTCTTCGAATTTCTGACCTGCGTAACGCTGGTATTCGCCGATAATCGGCACACAACCATCGAAAGGTTTGTGGGAGACTTCTCCTTATGTCCGACATTTCAATCCGCTATCAAACTGGTGCTCCGCAAAATCTCGAAAAGAGATTTGCTGCGCGAGCTGCTGAAATGTTGCCCTCTGAAATTCGCTCACTCTTCGCTGTAGCTTCCCGCCCTGAGATTGTCTCTCTCGCTGGAGGAATGCCAAATCTCTCTGCACTTCCCATGGAGATGATGGCAGGAGTTGTTAATGAATTAATTCTTACCAATGGTTCAGAAGCGCTCCAATATGGAAGCGGCCAAGGCCATCCAAAACTTCGCGAGCAAATCTGCGACGTAATGGCGCTAGAAGGAATTCGCGCAAACCCTGATGACATTGTTGTCACGACCGGTTCACAACAGGCGCTCGACCTTATCTCTCGAATCTTTATCGATCCAGGTGATGTAGTACTTGTAGAAGCTCCTTCCTACGTTGGAGCGCTCGGAACTTTCCGCCAATACCAAGCATCAGTTGTTCACGTTGAGATGGATCAAGAAGGACTTATTCCTGACTCACTCCGCGCTGCAATCAAGAGTGTTCGTGCAGCAGGTCGGAAAATTAAATTCCTTTATCTCATCCCTAACTATCAAAATCCAACAGGTGTCTGTCTTCCAGCAGATCGTCGCACAGAGATTTTAACTATTTGTCGTGAAGCAGAAATATTTGTCGTTGAAGATAATCCTTACGGATTACTTGGTTTCGATAAGCCATCACCGAATGCGATGCGTGCTGAAGACTCTGAAAATGTTATCTATCTCGGCTCTTTCTCTAAGACAATTGCATCTGGTCTACGTGTGGGTTGGGCGCTTGTTCCGCAATCTCTCAAAGATAAGTTAGTGATCGCATCAGAATCTTCGATTCTCTGTCCATCAAACTTCACGCAGCTCACAATCTCGAGTTACTTAGCCGATCAACCATGGCGCGATCAAATTGCAAGTTTCTGCGAGCTCTACAAAGTTCGTCGCGATGCCATGCTTGAATCACTCGAACAACATTTCCCATCTGAGGCGACATGGACAAAGCCTGGTGGTGGTTTCTATGTCTGGGTCAATCTTCCAGCTGAAATTGATACAAAGGCGCTGATGCCAAAGGCGATTGTTGCAAAGGTTGCCTATGTTCCCGGTAATGCCTTCTATGCAGATGGCCTCGGTTCTTGGTCGATGCGCCTTTCATACTGCCACCCAACGCCAGAGCGAATCCGCGAAGGTGTAAAGGCTCTTGGTGGAGTTATTAAGCAAGAGATGCAGCGCCGCGGCACTGCCCTCAATTAATCTTTTATTTATTACCTTCGATGAGATCGACAATACGTTGTAGATCTTCGTTGCCAGAAAATTCGATCACAATCTTGCCTTTACCTTTTCCGCTCTCAACACTTACCCGCGTATCGAGATAGTCGCTCAGTAATTCGGCCGCTGCTAATCCAGCGCCTGAAACACCTTTAAGTGCAGTCTTCTTCGCAGTCTTAGTCGATGGTTTCAGTGTTGCAATGATCTCTTCAACTGCGCGGACAGATAAACCTTCGGCCACAATTCGTGAGGCTAACTTTTCAATCTCGTGAGCGTCGGTGAGTCCCAATAAGGCACGTGCATGCCCTGCAGAAATTACTCCCGCCGCAACTTTCCGTTGCACGGAATCAGGCAGATTGAGAAGTCGGATGGTGTTGGAGATAAGTGGGCGTGAACGTCCAAGTTTGAGAGCGAGCTCGTCATGCGTGCAGCCGAAATCTGAAAGTAGTTGCGCATAGGCCGCGCCTTCTTCAAGTGGATTGAGATTGCTGCGGTGAATATTTTCGATGAGCGCTTCACGTAAAAGTTCATTATCTGGAGTCTGTCGAATAATGACTGGAATTGATGTCAGCCCTGCAGCTTTAGCTGCGCGAAAGCGCCGTTCTCCCATAACAAGTTCGTATTTGTTCTCTGCCACCTTACGAACAACAGGTGGTTGCAGAATTCCAATTGATTTAATCGATGCAATTAATTCGTTTAGCGCTGTCTCATCAAAGACTGTACGAGGTTGGCGCGGGTTTGGAGCTATTTGGCTAATTGGTACTTCATTCTGTTGTGCAACTTCAGTACCAGCAACTGTGAGAGATGTTGGAATCAATGAATCTAAATTGGTTCCAAGTCCACCGCGCTTAACAGCCATTATGCGATTCCGCCTTTGTAATTAATGCTGACAACATTGGAATCGAATACAACTTCATCTTTTACTTTTCCGCGCTCTGCAATCTCGCGCGCAACTTGCATATATGCAATCGCTCCTGGTGATAGCGGATCGTATGTCATCACCGTCTGGTTATAGGACGGTGCTTCAGATACTCGCACTGCGCGCGGAATTGGAATATCAATTAGTTCGTTTGGGAAATGTGAGCGAACATTTGCTGCAACATCATTAGATAAACGTGTGCGCGAATCAAACATTGTTAAGACAATTGTTGAGAGGTTAAGTGAAGGATTTAAGCGCTTCTTTACAACGCCATATGTTTCAAGGAGTTGTGATAACCCTTCGAGTGCGTAGTACTCGGTTTGGATTGGAATCAGCAACTCTTTCGATGCAGCAAATGCATTAATGGTGAGAAGGCCAAGCGATGGTGGGCAATCAATAAAAATATAATCGTAATTAACACTGATGCTTTCAATCGCTTCTTTTAGTTGCAATTCGCGTGCAACCATTGAAACTAAATTAATTTCCGCATTTGCAAGCGATGTATTCGATGAAACACAATCAAGTACAGGAAAGCCTGCAACTTTCTTAATGACATCTGATATCTGCGCATCACCCATCAAAACTTCATAAATACCTGCGCTATCACGGTGTTCGACTCCTAGCGCAGTTGATGCATTGCCCTGTGGATCGAGATCGATAACGAGGGTTCGCAAGCCCCCCATCGCAAGCGCTGCCGCGACATTGACAGTGGTGGTGGTCTTGCCAACCCCACCCTTCTGATTGGCGACGGTGAAGATGCGGGTTGAGGCCGGCTTGGCCATCGCCTCTTTAAGGCGACGGACTCCTACAACCTTTGTTTCACGTGAATCATCGCCGGACATGCACGAATCTAATCACGCATCCTTATTGAAAGGTTAAAGAGGGGTGCTTCCCTTGCGGAGCTCAACGATCCGGCCGAGGCCGATCCCTTCAAGGGTAATTTCATGGAGTTTGGCGTTCTTCATCCCCGCCATCTCGGCGGCTGCGCCCTCCCCCTTCATAGCAAGGAGCGCTCCATTGGTCTTGACCATATGCCAGCTCATCTTCTTGAGCTTTTCGAGGGGCGCAACTGCGCGGGCGGTAACGAAATCAGCGCTCTTCTTTACATCTTGCGCCCGTCCGCGGATTACCTCAATATCTCTGCCGGCGGTCGCCTCTTTGAGGAATTCGACCCGCCTTTCGAGGGGTTCGATGAGCGTTACCTGTAGATCAGGGCGTGCCAGGGCGATCACAATTCCGGGTAGCCCAGCCCCTGATCCGATATCAAAGAGGGAGGCGCCTTGCGGAAGCAGGGTTGTTATATGGAGGCAGTTGAAGATATGGCGCTCCCAGATGCGCTCGCCTTCGCGAGGGCCAATTAGGCCACGCTCAATTCCGGCACCCACCAGGAATTCGGCAAATGCCCGAATCTCAACTTCTCGCTCTGGAAAGTAGCGGCCGACTAGCCCCTCTACTGTTTGTTCCACGTGAAACTTACGCCGGGTAGATAACTACGAAGCGGTTAGGGTCTTCTCCATCAGATTCTGAGGTTAGGCCGAGTGTCTGGATTGTGTCGTGGATGATCTTGCGCTCAAAGGCATTCATTGGGTCGAGCTTGATTGAGCTACCTGTGGTCTTCGCCTGCTCAGCCATCTTCTCAGCCAGCGCGGTCAACTCTTTGCGACGGCCAGCGCGGAATCCATCGATATCGAGCATGAGGCGGCTGCGATCACCTGTCGATGTCTGAACCGCTAGGCGGGTCAGCTCCTGGATTGAGTCGAGGACTTCACCATCGTTTCCGACGAGGTGCTTGAGTTTGCCACCCACGATCGCTAGAGATGCACGGCCATTTTCGACATCGATATCGATATCGCCATCGAGATCTGCGATATCGAGCAAGCCCTCGAGGTAATCGGCTGCGATATCGCCTTCCTCTTCAAGCTTTGCCACGCTCTTTGGAGCCTTGGCGACCTTGTCTTCGCTCTCTTCTACTTCTACAACTTCAACTACATCTGACATTGCTGTCCCCTTTGTCCATTAAAAAAGTATTAATACTATTTGTCCGAGTTACTTCTTCTTCTTTTTCTTCTTTGGTTGTTGTCGTTGTCCCAGAACCTCTGGCTCGCTCGCCTCACTCTGGTCAATTCCTTCTTCGGTCTTACCTGCAAGCTTTGCCTTGTGGGCGCGCTTTCTCTGAAGCTCCTCGTATGCAGGAGATCCTGGCGTTGGGTTTCTCTTAATGACATAGAACTGTTGTCCCCATGTCCATAAGTTTGTGGTCGACCAATAAATCAAAACACCGACAGGGAAGTTCACACCTGAGATGGCGAAGATAATTGGGAATAAATACAACATGATTTTCTGCTGTTGCAACATCATATTGTTTGATGAATCCATCTTTGGCATTCCTTTAACCATCAACTGACGTTGAGTTGTAAAGGTTGTACCTGACATAAATGCAATAAGTAGAACAGTCACAATCTTTACGGTTGTTTGGCTTGAACCTAAGAAGCTCTGTGAAATTGGAGCGCCGAAGAATTTTGCCTGCGCCGCGCTTACTAAGTAATCACCTTTAAGAAAACCGTGTGGTTTATTTTTGGCAATTCCATTAAGAACTGTAAAGAGTGAGAAGAAGATTGGTGCTTGTGCCAATACCGGAAAACATGAAGCAAGTGGATTTGTCTTATGCTCTTTATAGAGCTTCATCATCTCTTCTGATTGCTTCTGGCGGTCATCCTTGTACTTCTTTTGAATCTCTTTCATATGTGGCTGAAGCGCTGTTAATGCGCGCTGGCTCTTAATCTGTTTTACGAAGAGTGGGATCAAGATAATTCGGATAAGTACAACAAGTCCCATAATTGAGAGTGACCAGGTCACACCCGAGTTTGCCCCGAAGATTGGCGCTAGCGCTTTATGGATTGCGACAATGACACCAGAGACGATGTCATATAGAGGGTTGAGAATAAAGCTCATTAGTTAGCGCCTACCACTTCTTTTTCGTTGTCTATTAATAAATTCTTTACATCTGCACAATCAAGGTGCTCGTCGACATAATCAACTCCGCCTTGAGACCATGGGTTGCAGCGCACAATGCGCCAAACCGCCATAGCAAAACCTTTTAAGCCGTATCGGCCAACTGCTGTGGCTGTGTAGTTGGAACAAGACGGGTAGTACTTACAACGCGGCGCCGTATGTGAGGTTGCGATCTGGTAGGCGCGCACTATTGCAATGAAAATCTTTCTCATTACTTCACTGTTGCTTTCTCGGCTCGAGAAATTAACTTCGCGATGAGATCGGAAATTTCAGTAGCGATATTGATGTCGCCATCTTGTGCCAAAGCGCGGATAACAAGGAGTGAACCTGTTGGAAGTATGGAAATTTGTGGGGCTACCGCATGGCGAACTTTGCGCGCTATACGGTGACGTTTCACAGATCCTCCGGTTGATTTACTAATAATGAGTCCGCACTTTGCCGATGCGTTATTTGTGACAGGGGATAAGTAGAGATATCCAACAAAGTGTTGTGAGGTAACTCGGGTGCCGCTCTTTGTTGCGCGAGCGAAATCTGAGCTTGCAGTTAAACGTGCATCTATTGGGAGCACGAGATTTTCCTGTGCGCTCGAAACCTTACGCTGAGAGCTTTGCGCGGCCCTTAGCGCGGCGAGCAGAGAGAACTGCGCGTCCTGCGCGGGTAGCCATGCGGGCACGGAAGCCATGCTTCTTGGCGCGGCGACGCGTATTTGGCTGGAAGGTGCGCTTTGTCATGAGAACTCCAAAATCTGTGAGGCGCTAAGTACGCCTATCGGTCATAAGTACGGGGGAAGCAAGGAGGTAACGGTAAGGGTGTGGATAGGTGTGGGTCAAACTCGCGATCTGCCCCCGCTCAGGTCTCAAGGTGTGGATAACCACTTGCTATTTCACAGATAGGGGTCTATTTTGCGGGTTCTCCACAGGTATCCGTCAATTTCGGTCTAAATCAAGGGTAAACCCCAACTTTAGACCACAGCCTGTGGATAACATTGTGGATAGACCTGGGGGCCCATTATGGCAGTTGTTGGCGTCGAGCTAACAGAGCTCTGGGATCGCGTAGTCGAACATATATCGGCCGGCGAACCCCAGCATCGCGCCTTCTTAGCGATGACTAAGCCTCTAGGTCTTCTACAGAACGAAGGTGGGGCAACCAGTCTCTTGGTTGCCGCCCCCAACGCCTTTGCAAAAGATGTTCTCGAATCCCGACTTCGTGCAATTATCAATGACGTTCTCACAACTGAACTTGGTGAGAAAGCAAATATCGCGGTAATGGTCGATGAAAATATCGAACTTGCAGATTTACCTGCGCCGGCAATTACCGTCGACAATATTGTTCCTCGTGTTGTGCGCGATGAAGATGGAGTTCGTAAATCAGATGAACCATCACAACTTAACGCGCGCTACATCTTCGACACCTTTGTAAGTGGTGCATCAAATCGCTTCGCCCACGCCGCAGCATTCGCGGTAGCTGAAGCACCAGCTAAGGCATATAACCCGCTCTTTATTTATGGTGACTCGGGTCTTGGTAAGACCCACTTGCTTCACTCTATTGGCGCATACGCAAAAGAGTTATATGGCAATGTCCGCGTGCGTTATGTATCTTCTGAAGAATTTACCAATGACTTTATTAACTCTATCCGCGACGATAAAGCTACTGCTTTTCAGCGTCGCTATCGCGATCTCGATATTCTTTTAGTTGACGATATTCAATTCTTAGAGAATAAAGAACGTACTCAGGAAGAGTTCTTCCATACCTTTAACACCTTATATAACGCTAATAAGCAGATAGTTATCTCATCTGATCGTCCGCCAAAACAACTCACTACTCTAGAAGATCGTCTCCGTTCACGATTCGAGTGGGGTTTAATTACAGATATTCAGCCGCCAGAACTGGAAACCCGTATTGCAATTCTGCGCAAGAAAGCTGCGCAAGATAAATTAAATGCTCCAGATGATGTCCTTGAATTTATCGCCTCGAAAATATCTACAAATATCCGCGAGCTTGAGGGTGCGCTAATTCGCGTTACCGCTTTTGCATCCCTTAATCGCCAAGTTGTCGATATGGGCCTTGCTGAAATCGTTCTGAAAGATTTGATTCCAAATGAGGTTAACTCTGAGATCACCGCTCCAACCATCATGGCGCAGACCGCGGCTTATTACAGCCTCACCATCGACGATCTCTGTGGAACATCTCGTTCGCGTGCGCTAGTAAATGCGCGCCAGATTGCGATGTACTTATGTCGCGAACTCACCGAGCTTTCGCTGCCGAAGATCGGCCAGACATTTGGCGGCCGCGATCACACCACTGTGATGCATGCCGACCGGAAGATCCGCGAATTAATGGCTGAGCGCCGTTCGATCTATAACCAGGTCAATGAGCTCACCACCCGTATTAAGCAGCAGATGAAGTAGACCCCTAAATAGGGGTTATGTCCCTTTTCACCCTCTTTACCCCCAAGGTGGGGATAACTTGTGGACAACTGTGGATATAGCCGCGGTTTATGTGGGTATCTATCCATTTAACCTAGGGATGAAAGGTTGGTCCGCGTAATGCGTAGATCGCTACACATACTTACCCACACCCTTCACGGCGTTTCCCACAGCGGTTTTCTGAGAAATCAAGGCTCTGACCTGCGCTTATACTGGTTCTCCACAGCTTTCTCTTCCGGTTACTACTACTACCTTTATATATACAAAACCCGTTTCCAAGCGGACCGCTTCCACATTAGATTTCAACCACTACTTACCTATACGAGTGCGAGGGCTACGGCGTGAAATTTACTGTTGATCAACATTCTCTAACAGATGGGGTGAACTGGGTTTCCAGAAGCCTCTCCACTCGCCCTATTAAAACCGAGCTCCTTGGAATAAAGATTGATGCAACCGGTGATGAAGTTTTTCTCAGCGGTTCAGATTTAGAGACATCATCGAAGGCGCACTTTAAAGCAGATATTTTAGAGAAGGGCGCAGTGCTTGTTCCCGGAAAGTTATTGGCGGAGATCTGCAGGTCACTACCAAATAAACCAATCACTATTACTTTAGATGGAACGCGTGTACTAGTTACATCAGGAGCTGCAAAATTTACTCTCCCAACACTCTCGCTTTCAGAGTACCCAAACCTTCCTGAACTACCTGAAACAACTGGAACAGTTGCAAGCGATACTTTCGCAACAGCAGTTGCACAAGTTGCTATCGCTGCCGGCCGCGATGATTCACTACCAACACTAACTGGTGTACATGTAGAAATTACCGAAGACACCATCACACTTGCTGCAACAGATCGCTATCGACTTGCAGTTCGCGAATTCACATGGAACCCAGCAACACCCGGATTTTCTACATCTGCACTCATGCGCGCTCGCACACTTGCCGATGCCGCCAAATCATTAGTTGGTACAAAGAACGTCTCACTCTCTTTTGCACCATCAACCTCCAATGATCGCCTTGCAGGATTCTCTGGCGACGGTAAAACAATGACATCACGCATGTTGGATGGAACCTTCCCCCCATACCGCCATTTACTTCCAACCGAATCGGTTACAACTGCAATTGTAGAGGTTGCTCCATTCTTAGATTCTGTGCGCCGTGTCGCACTTGTTACAGATAAAACCGTTCCACTACGCCTTGAATTTAAAGATGGTGGAGTATCACTCGAAGCCGGAGCTGGCGAAGAAGCGCAAGCAACCGAAACTATCGACGTGCTTTTAAATGGCGAACCAATCTCAATCGCCTTCAACCCAATCTTCCTTGCAGATGGTCTCCAAGCAGTCGGAACACCTTTCGTGCAAATTTCATTTACCGGCTCCAACAAACCAGCGATCCTCACAGGGCGTACCGAACCAAACGGCGCATCTATCGAGAATTACCGCTACCTGTTGATGCCAATGCGTTACGCCTCTTAACCCGGCCCACATATGCGCGTACTAAAGCTAGCGCTGACTAATTTCCGCTCCTATAAAAACCTTGAGCTGGAATTCCCGGCCGGCCCCACAACTTTTATCGGCAATAACGGCAGCGGTAAAACCAATATCGCCGAAAGTTTAATTTACCTCGCATACCTGTCATCGCACCGCGTCTCCAGCAACCAACCACTTCTCTCACTTGGGGCAGAACAAGCAATTATCCGCGCAGAGATTGAGAGCCAGGGGCGCACACTGCAAGTTGATTTGGAGATCAATGCAAATAAATCAAACCGTGCGCGTTTAAATGGCAACGCAGTTAAATCACAACGCGAAATATTAGGCGCTCTACAAATTATCTACTTCTCACCTGAAGATTTGGATTTAGTACGCGGTGAACCTACACACCGCCGCGATTTCCTAGACAAACTTCTTATCACCCAATCCCCACGACTTGCAGGAGTGATTAGCGATTATGAACGCGTAGTAAAACAACGCAACACTCTATTGAAAACTCGCGCGCCCGAAAGTTCACTGATTCCCTGGACAGAACAACTGATTACATACGGCGCTCAACTTTCAGCTGAACGCATCAAATTGGTAGATGACCTCAACCCATATGTAGCTGCAAATTATGCAAACCTCAACGAGGTCAAAGCTGCATCAATCTCTTATAAATCTTCAACCGATAACTTATCGGCAGATATTGCACATAATGTGGAGATATTAACTGCGCGACAGATTGAAGTTGCGCGTCAAGAACAAGAACGCGGCGTTTCACTGATCGGCCCACACCGTGATGATCTCCATTTACAACTCGGAGATTTTCCCGCAAAGGGTTATGCTAGCCATGGTGAATCCTGGTCGATGGCTATCTCGCTACGTATCGGTTCTTACAACTTATTAAAATCAGAGGGCGCCGAACCAGTCTTAATTCTCGACGATATCTTCGCCGAACTCGATACCGCCCGCCGCCAACAACTAACTTCTGTAACACAGATGGCCGAACAAACATTTATCACCGCAGCTGTTGAAAGTGACTTGCCTACCGAATTACTATCCACCAAGTTCTATGTAACGCCAGGAAATGTAGAAAAAGGGGAGGTAACGCGATGAGTAAACGCGATCTCGCCCACGACCTTTTTCAAAGTTATAAAACCGGATTTACTAAAAAGAAGAAGATTGTTGAAGAGCGCACCCAGACACCAGGTGACCCAACTTTGATCGCCAATGTTTTAAACGAACTCATCCAACAACGCGATTGGGATGCCGGATTGGCTGAAGGCACCCTCTTTGCGACCTGGCCACAGATTGTCGGCCCCGAGATCGGCCAACACACAACGCCGCTATCAATGCTCGACGGCCGCCTACTTGTTCAATGCTCATCAACTGCTTGGGCAACCCAGTTGACCTTGGTTGGCCCCACACTGCTTGAGACTATCCGTTCCAGTGCACCAGGTGCCTTAGTCGAATCCCTCGATTTCATCGGCCCCCAAGCTCCATCCTGGAAGCGCGGCCTCCGCACCATCTCCAACGAGAGAGGCCCTCGAGACACATACGGTTAACGCTCGCGAGGTTTGAGACGCAAAGCCCCTCGCTTCGCTCACAGCCTTTGCTTTCCTCAAACCTAGCTCGCCCATCTCCCTGCCGCGGCGAGGGGCTTTGCGGGGCAACCCGCGGAATAAAACCCACCTAAGGGGTGTTCAACCGTATGTAACTTGAGTCGCCTCGACTCAACTCTTTGCGTAGACTCGACTCAGGTTACAAAAGCCCC
>Ga0194037_1001303_pt1 | contig 18170 bp, 15 predicted proteins | sample JunL306m_MetaG_FD_148653 | JGI IMG/M metagenome (GOLD analysis project Ga0194037, IMG submission 148653) | Anoxic zone freshwater microbial communities from boreal shield lake in IISD Experimental Lakes Area, Ontario, Canada - Jun2016-L304-6m | ecosystem: Environmental > Aquatic > Freshwater >...
TGATACGATTTGTTCGTGAGAGCATCGCCGGCCCCTGGCTTGACGCCCAATGGCTCGGGGAAAAGCTTGCCGCGCCATTTCAATTGCGGTTGACCTGAGACCCACGCATCATCAGGAGATAATCCGCAGCCAACAAGGAGCAGGAGTGATAAGGCTTGTCCTGAAACAGAAAACCACGGCACGTAATTAAGCAATCAACAGTGCTCATGGGGGTAACGACGTGGCCTTGAGTATGTCAGGCCGAGGATAAAGATGCGAATCCTCCCTTGGTCACCTGTATTGACGACGGTGCATGGTTCATGCGTCAGTATTGTTCCCTGCGACGTGAACTTGACAGCGTTACCGAGCAGGTTGAGCAGAATCTGCTTGATGCGGAGCGGATTCCCTCTCAAAACAGCGGGGATGGTGTCTGCTATGTGGATGTCAAGTTTAAGCCCCTTGCCGTAAATAACGGACTGCTGCATCAGCATAATATCGGAGATGCAGTGCTGCAGGCTGAACTCGGTCATTTCTATTGTTACTTTGCCTGCCTCGATTTTGGAGAGGTCGAGGATATCGTTGATCAGCGAAGTGAGGTTTGCTCCTGATGTTCTGATTGTCTGGCTACCCAAGGAGTCACAAACCGGTTCACAGATAGTGTTGATTGTTTTTTCAACCCCAGCAGGCGTGATTAGCCTCAGTATTGCATTGTACGGTGTACCGTTTTCAACGGCTTCTTTCACGATTGATTCAAAGAGAGAGTAATCGTCCGGATGAATGTATTTCTGATGGTCTTCCATTGGGAACCTACCCATAGTTGGGTCAAGGCCCCATATATGGAACATCCCCTTCGACCATACTGATTTCTGAGTAACCGGATCGTAACTCCAGCTTCCTGACTTCGCCAGAAGCTGAGCATCTTCCAGCTCCTTCTCTTTTTCAAGCAGCTCATTCTCTGTTCGGATGCGTTCAGTCACATCTTCAAGCAGCCAGACGGTTCCTTTGCTCATGTCAGCAGGATCAATTGCTTTGCCGATGTATCTGATATGGACAGGTGTATTCCGATAGGTGCATATTCAAGGATGATGTTCATTTCTTGAGTTAGCTGCTTAAGATCAGCATTGATCTGCTCCAGTTCGCTGATACGCTTCTGTGATAACTCCGCCAACGTTTCGCCTAACGAAAGGCCGGTGCTGATTTTTGTCCTCCAGAAACTTAGTACGCCAATCAGGATACACACTGCTCCGGCGTATTGAGATGATCTCCCAACCCAGCCAATGGGGCTGCCTACGATTTTTTGCAGCAGCACGCCTGTCAAGCCGGTCGCTAACAGTAGCAGGCCTGTGGAGTACCAACGCAATAGTTGAGTACCAGATTTGTAGTAGTGTTTCAAGGAGAGCACGGCAGACAGGCCAAAGGAGATTATTGTCAGAATCAGCACAGACCTTCCAAGCAGGGTCGGTCCTTTCCCTTGCACAATAAATGAGGCAATAAGTCCAGAGGTATCGAGATAAACAACACCTCCTACGAAGACAAAGACGCACAGATACATTGTCAACAGAGAGCGTACCCGATTGCTGAACGGATTCCATGCCGGCGCAACAGATATGGTAATTTCTCCAAACAGTAGCAGTATTGAACAGAGAAGAGCTGAGGAGTTATAGATGGTAATAGTAATGTTGGGACCTCCGGCATCACCTATAAACCATCCAGACAAGAGTCCTCCACCGCCAAGAGCCAACATACCCGAACCAACCAGAAGTAAAGGAACTCTACCGACAGAAAGAAACAGTCTGGCTGCCGTAAACGAAGAAAAATACGGAATCGCTGCAAGGAATATGGAGTTTAGGATCGGAAGCAGGAGGTGCGGTTCAAATGTTACCTGTAAATCCGCCACATATAGTGTGGCTATCAAAGTAACTAAACAGGCAACCAACATGGAGAGCAGATAATCGGCTTTCAATATATTATCTCCTCGGAGTCGGCATTAGGAACCGGTGAAAATGAAGTATGGGAAGTGCAAGAAGCTGAATGTCTGTGGGACGCATGATGACCATGTCTCCCCTGACTGGGAAAAAATCATGATTTACAGGGTATCGCAAAAATTGAACATAGCAACACTGTGCTACCATATTTTACGTTTTTTTTGTGTAAAATCAGAATGGAGGAGAATTTTTTGATTTGTTGCAGAGTTAATTCCAGGAAAGCACCGTACTTTATGTCCTCAGCATCAATTGCCGGCATGAATACATCGGCATGGAGATATTTGATGCGGCATCGGGTGAAGAGTACGAAAACATCTTTCTCCAATACCATTGGGAGATTGAAGAATATCTGGGAATAAAATGGCGGGAACTTGCACCAGAGTCGATAGTCAGAAGGTTCAGACAATTTCTGAGCTGATAGCAGACAACAATAACGAAGCAGAGGGAGCAGTAACAAGCTCCCTATTTTTTATCCAAAGGAGCAAGATTATGAGAAATCAAAGGCTTTTTTTGTCTCTTGTCCGTTGCTGTCTGTTCTGATAAGGTTGCAATCGGTTGTTTTGGGGATGTATATAAAGCGACACCTTTCTTTATTGCCTCTCTTTGTAGTCTTTATAGTTGACTACGTGAATATCGGCCTCCACAGACTTCACTCCCTTGACTGACTCAACGATTTTGAGGGCTTTTATTTTTTCTTCTTCAGATGACAGGTAACCGCTTACTATAACCTTGCCCTTCCCGGCGACAATCGTAAAAGGACGGTAATCAAGAGCAGGTGAGTTCAACAGGGCTGTTTCGATCTTCTTCTTAAGGATCATGTTGTCAATCAACTCTGCAGCGCTTTTTTCAGAATTTTTAAAGACCGGATCCTTAATTGCCCCAACAATAATTTCCAGGGCTGTCTCTTCCGAAAGGTGCGACATGTTGAACGTCAGATCATAACCCAGCGGATCGCTCCAGTCGCGATCAAAATAAAAGTGAATAAAACCTCCCCGTTGATGGTCACTGCGGCGTATCAATGAACGAGCGAGATCAGGGTCGATCCAGTAACGTTCGGCAAAGCGCTCCACACGTTCCTCAAAGTTGGCAGTGAATCTGAGCCGCAGGACATTTTCGCACCCTTTGAGAAGATCCTGCCCGCCTCGACCGTACAAAATAACATTTCCCTTGCGGGCAAAATTCAGCAGCAGAAGTTCAATCGTATTCAGAGCCGCCGCCCGCTTGCGATCTTCGGCAGTGATGTATGAAGGAGGTTTTTCATCAACCATTTGAAGCATTTCGGGAGAAAGGCCATATTTGGCGGCGTTGGCACTGATACGGGCACCATCAACCAGGGTGTATTTTAGACGTTTTGCCAGTTCTTCCGCTATGTGATAGGCGCCGGTACCCATTTCCCGCGAAATCGTAATTACCGCCATGTAAAAACCTCCCTGAAGATGTTAACGCTTGATTTGTTTATAGCACGATACGGTTGCGCATACAACCGGCTAATACCGTCATTATTTACCTTCACTACACTCGGAACGGCTCTTTCAGACAGAAAAACACCCTATCCAGAATCGACAGAAACCGAAACAATCACTCTTCGTTTTGCGCCGCCACAGGATATGTCCAAGGGGATACGGAGCACCGCTCCTTCCAGATGAGCCTCCCCGCTACATGCCAATGATATGGGCGGTATTGATTCCGTCTGCGTCTGTACAACGGCAGCTTCGGATGAATTCCGGTCAAATTTTCCTGAAGAATCCCTGGATAATTCCCGTATGTCTTCCGAATCACCGACACCGGGTTCCTCAACGTTCTTCTCATCGCACCGGTTATCTGTCTCGGTCAGGCGGTTCAGAGTCATTCGGGAAAGAGTTGTCAAAGCCTCAAGGACACCTTCTCCGCTGATCGCGTGAGAAAGAGTGCAGGGCAGGCCTGCCAGATCCAGTGAGGAAACCAACTGCTCACAATCCGCAACAGACTGTTCCCTCTCAAATCGATTCAGTTGCAGCACAGCAGATGTGTCATGTAACCCGACGCCATAAACGGACAGATACTCCCGTAACCGGGAAATGCTTTCCCGAACGTCGGAAATCCTTCCAGGTGAGGCATCTACCATTATTACCAGGCCATCCGCTCCCTTAAGTGTCATCTTCCAGGTTGCCGGATTTGTAACCCGTCCCGTCAGGGTATATACGTGCAGACGAACTCTGTAACCATCGCTCAGTGGTCCCTCAAACGGACTGAAATCAAAAAACAGCAGATTATCTTCGCTTGCCGGAACTTTCTTCAGCTCTCCGCGCAGCGAAGGCTTTATCTTGGAAAAAATGTAATTAAGTGCCGTACGTTTGCCGCTGCCGGCCGGTCCGTAATAAACTATTTTAGCGTTGATTTCCTTTTTGGAATGGTTGACAAGCGCCATGGGTTCTCCTGGAGAGACTACTTTTTCCTGTTCAGCAGGATACGTTTCGCCATCGTAGATATTACCGAAGAAATGTTTTTGCTTTTGGCAAAAGAGGCCAGATCTTTTTCTCCCATAGTATCAAGGAATCTCATGGCGTTCTGTACCGGCGTCCGGTTGTTTGTTATCAGCGCCTTCCGTATAGTGTAGTTTTTGATCCATTCCCTGTTGGCACATATCAGGCGCATGATTTCATCGTTCTGAATACCTGACTTAAGCAGTGCCACCACTTCGGCCTCGGTGATGCGCGGATTCTTTATGACGCCGCCAGATACCAGCTTGTTGGCGTCCTTGACCAGAATGGAGCGCCACTCCTTGTCCCCGGTCAGCGCCATCTTGATTTTTTCACCTATGCCCATTACCTGAGCCATCTTGTATTTGCTGAGAAACTCTTCATTTTGGGTATCAACAGACTCGTCAGCTTCATCAGAATTCCCGGTGTGATCGTCAGACTGGTCAGACAGCACTTCGAATATTGTCGCACGGGCATGAACAATACGGGAGAGCGTTTCCAATACAGCCGGATGCGCGTCAGTGGAATCAGCATAGACACCGATGACATCTTCCGGCAACAGTTCCAGTTGCTCTGCAGCAGCAGACCTTACAGAGCTTTCCGGATCCTTTGACAAGCAGAACAGCAACGTGATCCGATCGAACGGGGGCAAATCTGCAGCGGCATCACAACCTGCCAGCCTTGTATCACAGGAAGTGCCCGGCCGGACGTAAGCCGCCACAGCCGGGGATATTTTCATTTTGATTTTTTCAGACATTCAGGGAGCTATCGCCGGGAAAGGGCAGCCTTGACTCCGGCTGCCTTCAACTTGCCAAGAGCCGCATCGGCGGCCTTTTTATCATTGAATGGTCCCAAGGTCAAACTCTGCGAGGGTATTGCGACCTCCACACGTTTCAGCGAAACAGGAAAACCGGCGGATTTCAGACGTTCTTTCTCAGAGGCTGCAAAAGTATCCTGCAGGTATGATCCGGCACAGACGGTATACTTGCCGGCATGGTCAATGATAAAGGCGTCCGAGGTGAGGCGCTTCAGTTGGTCAAGCGCTATACCCGCAGCAACCCGATCATCGTATTCAGAAAATAACAGGCGATTCATGACAGACTTTTTGCGAGTGCCTGATGTTACAACCGGATTAAATCCGGCCTTGCGCACACGCCCCATATCGGCTGAAAGGGCGTCTTCAAGCACATATGTGCCGATCAGAATTGACCAGGCTTTTCCGGAATCGGCCGATTCGGGCTTTGTCTTCAACGGTTTTTCCGATTTTTCAGGCGGAGCCTTGGGTTTAGGCGCCGTCACTGCATCGGCTTTCTTTACGTCCGTTTTGACAGGCACCGGCTTATTGTCGGCAACAGCCGGTTTTTTCCCCGCCACTACCGGTTTTGCGTCGGCAGGTTTGGCAGGTTCCACCTTCTTGGGCTCCTCTTTGGTTTTAGGTGGCTCGGTTTTTTTTGGTTCTTCATTGGGTTTGACGGGTGGTTGCGCCGGTGGCTTTGCCGCCGGGACCGCGGCTGCAACCGGCGCAGCCTGTGCTACTTTGGGTGGCTCAGGTTTCGGAGGCGCAACCGCTTCTTTCCTGGCTTCAACAGGCTTTGATTCTGCTTTGCCGGCATCATCACCATTGGGAGGCAGGGGCATTTTAATTATCTTCGGCGCCGCAACAGGCGCGGGGACCTCCTTGGGTCCAAGTACTGCGAATACAATGCAGATGATTGCAACAACGATGATGACAGCGGCGACAATCCACTTCACTCTGGCTCGCTGATCCGTATTCTCGCCATCCTTTTTCAGCTTGTTACCCGAATCCTTGCTGAATTTAAAATTCATATGCCCCCCTCCCTCTCAATCACAAAACGTTTATATAGTGTTGTGAGACCTTTATTTTGCGTTTTGAGCATCTGCAATCACTTTTTGTGATAAATGCGTCGGCAACTCTTCATAGTGAGAGAATTCCGTGCTGAACAAACCACGGTCACTGGTCATTGATTTGAGATCGTTTGAATAGGCGAGCACTTCCGACATCGGCACAACGGCCCGAATAATCTGCGAATTGGCCTTGGGCTCGACTCCGACCACCTTGCCCCGCCGTGAATTGAGGTCGCCGATAACATCACCCATATTCTCATCCGGCACAGTAATCTTCATATTCACGATCGGCTCAAGCAGAACCGGTTTGCAGACCTCCATAGCCTTTTTAAAGGCCATAGAGCCGGCCACTTTAAAAGCCATTTCGGATGAGTCAACTGTGTGAAACGAACCATCGTAGAGCGACACCTTAAAGTCAACTACCGGATAACCGGCCAGGAAGCCATCCAGGCAGGCTTCCTGGATCCCCTTGTCTACTGCGGGAATGTACTGACGCGGAATCACGCCCCCTACGACCTTGTCTTCGAAAATGTACCCTTCGCCACGTCCGGTCGGTCCCATCTCGATCCAGCAGTCGCCGTACTGGCCACGTCCGCCGGATTGCTTCTTGTATTTTCCCTGAACCTTGGCAGAGCCGCGGATGGTTTCCAGGTAGGGCACCTTGGGGGTCTTGAGCAGAACTTCGACGCCGAACTTCCGTTTCATTTTTTCGACGATAACTTCCAGATGAACCTGCCCCATGCCGGAAATGATGAACTCCTTGGTCTGGGTATCGCGGTGCGATTCAAGGGTCGGCTCCTCCTCAATCATCCGGTGCAGAGCGTTGTGGATCTTGTCTTCATCAGCCTTGGTCTTCGGTTCAATGGCATAGGATATGACCGGCAGAAGCTGTTTGGCAGACTCGTATCTGATTGGTTTTGCTATATCGCACAGTGTATCACCGGTGATGGTCTCCTTCAGTTTGGCAACGGCCACGATATCCCCGGCTACAGCCTGCTTGATCGGGTGCTGCTTCTTCCCCTCCAGTTCGTAGATCTGCCCTACGCGTTCCTCGATGCCCTTGCTGGAGTTCAAAATTGTCGAATCAGAATTGAGGACACCGGAGTATACCCGGAATATGGTAATCTTGCCGGTGTATGGATCCGAGGTAGTCTTGAACACCAGCGCCGAGAAGGGCTCTTTCTCATCCGGGGCGCGCTCGATGACCGCTTCGGTCTTGGGATGCGTTCCCACCGCTTTGGTGCGATCCAGCGGAGACGGCAGACAGGCGCAGACCGCATCCAGCAGGTGAGGCACACCGATATTGGAGGTAGCTGATCCGCACAGTACTGCGGTAAAGGTGTTGCGCATGGTGCCAACCCTGAGGCCGTCCATGATCTCTTCTTCGGTCAATTCTCCCGCATCAAGGTATTTTTCGGTCAGAGCGTCATAGGCCTCGGCAACCGTCTCGACCATATGCTCGCGCAGTCGCGCGGCTTCATCGGCATACTCGGCAGGAATGGCCCCTTCGGTACATTTTCCGGAACCGTCCTTGGCATAGAACCAGGCCTTCATGGTAATCAGATCGATAATACCTTCAAAGGCAGCCTCCAGGCCGATCGGCATCTGGATTGCGACACCGCGGGCGCCCAGCGCTTTTTCCATATCGTCAATGGCACGCAGAAAACTGGCCCGCTCTCGATCAAGCTTGTTAACGAAAGCGATGCGCGGAATCTCGAACTCGTTGGCCCAGTTCCAGATTTCTTCAGTCTGGGCCTTGACACCGGAGATGGCGGAGAGGATGACCACTGCACAATCAAGAGCCCGCATACAAGCCCTCGTATCGGCGATAAAGTTGCCATAGCCGGGGGTGTCAACAATATGGATGGAATGTCCCTTCCATTCACAATGATCAAGTGCGGAAGTAATCGAAATTTTTCGTTTGACCTCTTCCGGTTCAAAATCCATGGTAGATGTGCCATCGTCTACCCGGCCAAGGCGGTCAATCATTCCGGTGTCGAAAAGAATCGCCTCTGCAAGAGATGTCTTACCGGCACCACCGTGCGCGATGATACCGAGATTACGAATCTTGCTGGTTTCAAACTGTCCCATAAAACTGCCTCCTGAAAGTGGAATAAACCGCCGTGTCAATTTTTGCAGTCATTATCAAATGGAGCTTGTATATCATAGAGTTGGGGGTAACGACAATGAAAACCGCTTGCGGATGATACAAAAAAGGCGCACCCCTTGCCAGGCCGGAAGATTACGGAGTTTGCATTGTCAGCCGTTTTTCTATTTCCTCTCTGACAACGCCTGCAACAACAAAGGCCTCCTCTGCCTGTTACGGAGACAAAATGTACACTCTCTCCTTCAGCGTCGTTTGTCCGGTGCTTTCAGCAGTATCGTAACGGGTGCATCCCTCAGCAACAGTACCTGCTTCTGAGTGGGTCTGAGGTTACTCTTATAACCCATGCCGGCTGTCAGTTGTCCGGCATCCATATAATCGGTCTCAACATGGTCAATATGTGCCACCTGACTGGCCGGCCCCTCAATATCCACTACAGCGGGTTCGCTTATAACTCTCCATGAGGCAAGGCCGGAAGGCAGGGCACCATGTAAAACCACTTTGACCGGAACACTCTTGCGAAGCTTTCGTTCTGCTGAGATGCGGATCGAAGAGGGTGTCACGGTTGTCATGGTAATTCCTGAGGGCAGCTTGACGTCGGCATTCCGCACTCTGACGGTTGTCTGTCCCTCCTTCACTCCGGAAGCATCTATCTCTGCCGTTAGTTCCAGTTTGGAAGGGGCAGGTGTCAGGCTGGAGAGTGATTTCAGCTGAACAGTTACTTCGTCAGGGACAGTGTGGAGCAGTATCAGCCCTTCCGGAACACCATGCAATCTCACCGGGACGGTGACCGTCGTTATTTGACCTTGCCGGGTGGTCACCAGCACCCAGAATACGGACACTCCCAGCAGGATTGCGGCTTTTGGCAGCAGATTGGAAAAAAGACTCTGCTTTACCGCTGTGCCGCCGGTCTCTTTAGGTGTCTGCAGAAGCTCCTCCAATGCTGCTATCAACGCTGCCGGCGAGGACATGATCCGCACCTCACCGGCATGGATCAGTGAAATTTCGCCGCGCTCTTCGGATACGACCACAACCACGGCATCGCTTCGTTCCGACAATCCCAGCGCCGCACGGTGACGGGTTCCGAAGTACCTCGGGGCATCAGGGCTGACGGAGAGCGGCAGGTGGCAGGATGCCTGCACGACCCGTCCGTCGCGTATCAAGGCAGCCCCGTCATGAAAAGGGGCTCCGTTGTAAAAAATGGACTCCAGCATCTGGGGGGATATTTCACAATCCAGAAGAACGCCGTTCGACATCAGTTCGTCAAGCGATTCGTTGCGCTGAAACACGACCAGAGCCCCGGTACGTTGCGAGGCCATCTCGAAAAGCGTCTCGGAAATATCCTGAAACTGGCTGTGCCGGGTATCCTGGCGATTGTCTATCAGATGCCGTAAACGGCTGAAACGGTACAGGGCCTGACGGATTTCCGCCTGAAACACCACGATTATCAGAATGATCAGCACCGTGCCGAGTTCCTGAAGAACCCAGCTGGTCATGTACAGGCCGAGGAAGCGGGTGGCGAAATAGATCAGCGTCACGACGCCAAGCCCGAGCAGTACCTGAAAAGCACGAGTCAGGCGAAACCAGGTATAAATCTGGTACAGCAGAAAGGTCATGATCAGGATATCGGCGATATCCTGAATGCGGATGGCGGTAATCACGGGCAGGCACTTCCTGGCGGATCAATGCAGAGCGGAATTATGGCGGAGTTGTCCCGGAACTTCATCGCCCATCCTCCCGTTCGGCCGAGGGAGAATTATTCCGTCTCAGTGAGATAATCTTGGCGATCGGGGCGCTACGGTCAGTCACCAGAATCTCTTCTCCCGCTTTCACCCGCATCAAAAATACACTCTCAGATGCCTTTAATTCAGAAACTGCGGCGGTTTGCATGATGAGACTCCTTTATGGACGTATTAATATAATCTATAATAGTCATTTAATTACGACATGTCAATATTGAACATGGTTCGGGGTAGAACATGAGCGACTTGGTTTTTTCTGGTTTATGGCTTGTAAAATATGCTAGAAAAGAGCGCTGTACAGATAAGCACTTACATCACTAAAAAGGTAACAGAACAATGTTCAGGCTTTCTGATAAAGGTGAGAAGATCCAGCAGATGTTCGGGGCGATTGCGCCGCGTTACGATTTTCTCAACCGGCTGTTGAGTTTTGGTATCGACCGGCGCTGGCGCAGGAAAGCCGTGCGACTTCTGAAATTCCGCGAAGGTTCGCGCATTCTGGATGTCGCCACCGGCACCGGCGATGTGGCGCTGGAAATTGCCCGAAATACCCCGGCGTCGGTCAGGATTACCGGTGCCGATTTCTGCCGGGAGATGATTGATCTGGGTCTGGAGAAGGTCTCGGCATCCCCGTATGCCGGCAGAATTGACTTCAAGGTTGCTCCCTGCGAAGACCTCCCCTTTGCCGACAACACCTTCGATTCGATCACGATAGCTTTCGGAATCCGGAATGTGGTGGACAGGAGTCTGGGACTGGCCGAAATGTGGCGGGTAGTGCGACCGGGGGGACGACTTATTATTCTGGAGTTTTCAACGCCGCGCTCGCTGCTGTTCAGACAGATGTACTACTTTTATTTCCGCCGGCTGCTTCCGATAGTGGGCGGGCTGTTCTCCCGCTACAACGCCTATAAATATCTGCCGGATTCGGTGCTCGAATTTCCTTCCCACGAAGAGTTCTCCCTGATGATCTCCAAAGCCGGTTTCCGCAATATCCATCTCAAGGAGCTTACCTTCGGGATTGCAACGATTTATATCGGAGAGAAAGAGTAGTGAACACATTCGGTCTGTATCACATTCTTCTTAAACGATGACTTCGCCCGCAAACACCAATCTCTCCACTCTCGGCGAATTCGGGCTGATCTCCCGTATCGCCTCCGCATCGAAACAGGGCGCCGGCGTTATTACCGGCATCGGCGACGATGCGGCCATAACCGCGCTCACCCCCGGCATGCAGCTTTTGACCTCCACCGACATGCTGCTGGAGGATGTGCATTTCCGCCGGGCCTGGCATGACCCGTACCGCCTGGGGCGCAAGTCCCTGGCGGTAAATATTTCCGATATCGCCGCCATGGGCGGCATTCCGCGCTGGGCACTGCTTTCCCTGGCCATTCCCGCCGGTCTGCCGCTTGATTTTCTGGATGACTTTGTCCGTGGTTTTCTGACAATGTCCGAAGAACATGGTGTCAGCCTGGTCGGCGGCGACACCTGCGCTTCGCGGAGCGGGGTGGTAATCTCGGTCACCATCATGGGTGAGCAGTTTCCTGAACGCATCCTGAGGCGTTCCGGTGCCCGTCCCGGTGATGATATCTGGGTCACCGGCACGTTGGGCGACGCGGCTCTGGGGCTGAAACTGCTGGAAAAACAACTCCCTCTCCCCGAGGGAGAGGGCCGGGGTGAGGGGGAAAGAAATTTCCTTATCTCCCGCCTGCTTGACCCGACTCCCCGCGCCGCTGCCGGCCTGGCCCTGGCCGAATCTGCTCTGGTGACCGCCATGATCGATATCAGTGACGGGCTTCTGTCCGACTTCGGCCATATTGCTGGTCAATCTCATGTCGGGGGGCTCATACGCATCGCCGAGCTCCCGCTTTCCGCCCCCTTCCGGGCCTGCTCCGTTCATTTTCCTGAGCTCCGATATGATTCTGCACTGACAGGAGGCGAAGATTACGAGCTCTGCTTTACCGCGTCGCCGGCCAACCGGAAAATAATTTCCGACTGCATGAAAAAATGTGGCATTGAGGCAACAGCTGTTGGTATAGTAACAAGCTTGTCCGGGGTAAGGGCTGTTCATGAGGACGGCAGCCCGTACCATACAAAAATGAACGGCTTTAAACACTTCTAAATAGAATTTGAGACCTATCTGAAAGGAAAAGAAATGCATCACATCATGATTCCATCTGACAAGGCCCGGCAATGTGCCGATGCCATCCGCTTTATTTCTGTAGACGGAGTAGAAAAGGCAAATTCCGGCCATCCCGGCCTTCCGATGGGTGCAGCGGATTGTGCGTTCGGCCTGTGGGGCAATTTTCTTTCCTTTAATCCGGAAGACCCCTGCTGGCCCAACCGGGACCGATTCATCCTTTCGGCCGGACATGGCTCAATGCTGCTCTATTCTCTGCTGCACCTGTTTGGTTATGATCTGCCGATGGAAGAGCTCAAAAATTTCCGGCAGTGGGGTAGTAAAACTCCCGGCCATCCCGAATACGGGCACACTGCCGGTGTTGAAGTGACGACAGGGCCTCTGGGGCAGGGTTTTGCAAATGGCGTAGGGATGGCAATTGCCGCCAGGATGGCAGCCGAGCGGTTCAATACATCCGACTTCAGTCCGGTTAACAACACAGTTTATGCTCTGATCGGAGACGGGGACCTTCAGGAGGGTATCAGTTATGAAGCGGCGGCTTTGGCCGGGCATCTGAAGCTCGGCAATCTTGTCTATATCTACGACAGCAACAGCATTACGATCGAAGGCACAACCGACCTGGCCTGGTCGGAGAACGTCGCCGGGCGGTTCCGTTCGTGCGGTTGGCAGGTTCAGGAGATCGACGGCCACAATTACGAACAGATCATTACCGCAATTGCCGCAGCCAAGGCAGACAAGACACGCCCTTCGATTATTATCGCCACGACTCATATCGCTTTTGGCAGCCCCGCAAAACAGGATTCTTCCTCTGCGCACGGCTCTCCTCTGGGCAAGGACGAAATTGCAGCGACCCGCGCCAATCTGGGGTGGCACTGCGCTCCGTTTGAAATCCCGGACGAGGTTCGTGATATCTGCCAGATGCGGGTTGATGAACTGAAGCTGAACTATGATGCCTGGCAACGCGGTTTTGAAGGCTGGCATGCCGCCAATCCGGAAAAGGCAAAATTATGGGATGAAATGTGGCATAAACACCTGCCGGCCAATCTTGTTGATGAACTGCTCGCGGTAGTATCGGGCAAGGATGGTGCGACCCGGGCGCTGTCAGGTTTGGTGCTGCAGAGAGCCGCTGCGCTGATTCCGTCGCTTGCAGGCGGTTCAGCCGACCTTTCTCCTTCCAATAACAGTGAAATCAAGGGCTCAGCTTCAGTACAGGCCGACTCCTTCGGCGGGCGCAACCTGCACTTCGGCATTCGTGAACATGCCATGGGCGCCGTCATAAACGGCATGGCTCTGTACGGCTGTTTCATCCCGTACGGCGCCACCTTCCTGGTGTTCTCCGATTACTGCCGCCCGTCACTCCGGCTCTCGGCCCTTATGAATCTGCAGGCGATCTACATCTTTACCCACGACTCTTTCTTTGTCGGCGAAGATGGCCCCACGCATCAGCCTGTCGAGCATGTCGCCTCTCTGCGTCTGATCCCGGGCCTTCAGCTGATCCGCCCGGCCGACGGGATTGAAACCGCGCTGGCCTGGCAGGCCGCGTTGGAGAAAAAAGACGGTCCGACCGCACTTATTCTGACCCGCCAGAAATTGCCGGTAATTGCCAGAAGCGCATCATTCGCCCCGGCGGATGTTCTCAAAGGGGGCTATATCGTCTCCTCTCCGGCCAGTACTCCCGACGTGGTGATCATGGCCAGCGGTTCAGAAGTGCATGTGGCGGTTGAAGCGGCTGAAATTCTCTCAGCAGGCGGGATCAGTTCCCGTATTGTGTCGATTCCCTGTCTGGAGACTTTTATATCGCAGCCGGCAGATTATCTCCGGGAAGTTCTTCCGGCTGGAGTGCCACGGGTGGCCATCGAGGCCGGACGGAGCGAATCCTGGGGGCGCCTGATCGGCTGCGATGGTCTGTTTATCGGCATCGAGCATTTCGGTGCCTCTGCACCGGACAAGGTGCTGGCCGAAAAATTCGGTTTTACCGCACCGCAGGTGGCGGAAAAAATAGACTCTTTCCTGAAGCAATAAACCGATGGAACTGATCGAACAACTCAAAAAATCGCTCCTTTTTTCCGGCCTGAATGAAACCGACCTTTCTGAGCTGGCTGCTATTACCGTACGCCGCACATTCAAAAAAGGGGAATCACTTTTCAGCGAAGGGGAAGAAGCCACCGGTTTTTATCTACTCGTGTCCGGAAGCATCAAGCTCTGTCGCATGTCAGCCGACGGACGCGAGAAAGTGCTGCACTTTGTCAAACCGCGCGAGACCTTTGCCGAAGCAGCTTTTTTCGGCGATGGCAAATATCCGGCCGAAGCCCGTACTCTGGAAGCGGGAGAGGCGCTTTATCTTCCGCGTCAGGGTTTTATGGAGCTGATGAGCAAAAATCCGAATTTCGCCCTCAATCTGGTTGTGTCGCTGTCGCTGATGTTGCGACAGTTTGCCAGGCAGATTGAGGAGCTCTCCTTTGCCGATGTTACCTCGCGGCTTGCCTCTTTTCTGGTGCGGCTGGCAGACGAAAAATCAACCAGTTATGGCGGTATCACCTATATCGATCTGGGGGTCAGAAAAGGTGAGTTGGCCTCGCGGCTCGGCACGGCCAGTGAGACGATCTCCCGTACCCTGCGTAAATTGATGGATGAAGGTGTCATAGAAGTACAGGGGAGCCGGGTGGTGATTCATAATATGGAAAAACTGCAGAAGATTGCTGAACGTCACGAATAGAAAGAGGGAACCGGAATGCTGATCGTCATGAATCACAACGCCATCCAGGCGGACGTTGATACTATCGTCAAAACTGTACAGGATATGGGATTCAGGGCGGAACCCATCCCCGGAAGCGAGCGCACCGCCATCGGAGTGCTGGGCAATCACGGTTATGTTGACGATACCAAGATCCTGGAGCTGCCCGGCGTTCAGCGGGTGATCCATGTTTCCAAACCATACAAGCTGGTTTCACGCGATTTCCATCCCGAGAACACCATCGTTGAAGTTGCCGGCATAAAGATCGGTCAGGGCTGCCGTCCGGTTGTAGTCGGGGGGCCGTGTGCCGTTGAAAGCGAGGAGCAGATCGTCAAAACAGCTCTGTTCGTAAAAAAGTCAGGAGCGGATATGCTGCGGGGAGGCGCCTTCAAACCACGCACCGGGCCGCATACCTTCCAGGGCTTGCGCGAGGAGGGCTTGCGGCTGCTGGCGATTGCCGGGAAAGAGAGCGGCCTGCCGATTGTGACCGAAGTCATGAGTCCGGATAATGTCGGGCTGGTGGCAGAGTATGCCGATCTTCTGCAGGTCGGCGCCCGCAACATGCAGAACTTTGACCTGCTGCGGGAACTGGGGAGAATCCGTAAGCCGGTCCTGCTCAAGCGTGGTATGAGTGCTACGGTAGAGGAATTTCTGGCGGCGGCCGAGTATATACTGGCTGAAGGAAATGAGCATATCATTCTTTGCGAGCGCGGCATCCGAACGTATGAGACCGCTACCCGCAATACGCTTGATCTGTCGATTGTGCCGCTGATAAAGGAAATGTCGCATCTGCCGATTATGGTCGATCCATCCCACGCTACCGGCAAGCGCTCGCTTGTTGCCCCCATGGCTAAAGCAGCATTGGTCGCCGGGGCTGACGGCGTGTTGATAGAGGTGCATCCCGAGCCGGAGAAAGCGCTTTCCGATGGTCCGCAGTCGCTGACGTTTCAAGGGTTTGGACAATTAATGAATGAAATAAACCGGTTGAATATTTTTCTGGGGCACTGCTGACAGTTGTATACAAAACGCTTGAATTCCGCGCGCTACACGTGTAATAATCACAGTCATATCGTTCTCTCTACCCTGTTCGCCGGTTGCAGTGCCCGGGCGGAATGCTATACAATAAGGAAGTCGCTCCCTGCTGTGGTGTGCTGCCCTCAGTACGCGGGAATTGCCTGAAACAGCATACTGACTTCCGTCGTTAAGGAACTCGCCGGAGGCCCTTGATTCCGACGGCAGGGTGGAGAGAATGGATAGTTAAAGGGATGGCCGGTTTTCGGTTGTCCCTTTTTTTATGCCATGCTCAATAGGAGAGCCCCCGGATTCCCTTCAGGAGAAAAGCGATCGGGATACAGACGGCAGCCATCAGAATGGTTGATACGTACATCAGTTTGATCATCCCGAAATACGCCTGTCGATCAAGCGGCAAACGTGAGTCGCCAATATGCTCTTTATAGGAGGCAACCCCGTTGTAGCTGGCCGCTCCTCCCAGGCGGACACCCAGAGCTCCGGCAGCCGCAGCTTCCGGATGACCGCTGTTCGGAGAAGGGTGTTTAAGCCTGTCACGGAGGGTGATATGCATTGCTCCTGATGCAGAATGTCCGGTCAGCAGTGCTGCGGTAACAATCAGAAGGGCGGTCAGGCGGGCGGGGACAAAATTGAGCAGATCGTCCATACGGGCTGAAGCCCGGCCAAAGTACAGATAACGTTTATTCCGATACCCGACCATAGAGTCCAGTGTGCTGACCGCCTTGTAAGCCATGGCGGCGACCGGCCCACCCAATGTCAACCAGAAAAGCGGTGCGATAATGCCATCAGAGGTATTCTCTGCTACCGTCTCCACCAGAGCCCGCCAGATCTCCGGCTCTTCCAGCTGATCGGTGTCACGTCCGACAATCCATGACAGATGGCGGCGCGCCGCCGGTAGATTGCCTGATGTCAGCGCTGTTGCGACAAGGGCGGATTCCCTGTGCAGAGAACGGGCCGCCAGGCAGGTGGCCGAGAGAACCACGGCGGTCAGCAGAGCGGCCAGGGGGTGGAGCAGTATGGCAGCGCGCAGTAGCAGCCAGGTAACCACCACAGTGACTGCCACGGTCACGAGAAGCAACAGCACCCCTGCAATCTGCTCGAAGGGAATCAGCCTGCGCAAGCGGAATTCCAGAATCATGATCAGCCGACCGATCAGTGTCACCGGGTGGGGCAGCCAGTGAGGGTCCCCCAGTGCCAGGTCGAGCAGCAGAGCCAGAGCGATGATAACAGGATCAGGGGTGGTCACAGCCCAATCCGCATAGTGACAGCAGGTGAGGCATATCGATATGTTTTTCCAGATGGTCGGCCAGCCGGTCGCAGGGGTCATCCTGCATGGCTTCACTGGCGCCGTGCCGCTCTGTCATCCCCTTTTCCCTGCGGATACGGTTCAGGTAAAGTTCACGGAAACTGGCGTTGTCGAAGATACCGTGCAGGTAGCTGCCGAAGACTTTTCCGTCGGGAGACACGGATCCATCCTGGATGGAGACCGCACTCCTGCCTCTCCGGATGATACGGGCAAAGGGACGCGGGTCCTCCAGACAGGTAGTCAGCCCCATATGGATCTCGTAGCCGGTCAGCACCCCGCTGCAATCGGCGGCGGAAGCAAGCGCAGATTCCTCCAGACAGGCCTGAACCTGGTGAGTCTCCTTATGCGCCAGCATTCTGGTTTCCACCGGCAACAGCCCAAGTCCGCTTGCCTCCGAAACCGTCGACTCGACACCATCAGGATCGATTATCCGTCGACCCAGCATCTGATAACCGCCGCAGATGCCGACGATACGACCATTGAATACCTTTATGGCGGCGGCAATCCCGCGTTCCTCCAGAAAACGCAGGTCGGCGCTGGTGGACTTGCTGCCCGGTAAAATCAGCAGATCCAGACCTGCAATCTGTGCCGCCGAATCGACATAGCCGAGAGCGACGTCAGGTTCACGCCGGAGCGGGTCAAAATCTGTGAAGTTGGAGATTCGCGGCAGTCTGAGCACACCGGTCCTGATGTGCGTGTGAACGTCATTCGCCCCGGTTATTTCGGCGCATCGCCCCAGGGCAACACTGTCCTCGGCCGGCAGGTTCAGGTCGGTCAGCCAGGGAAGCACTCCCAGAACCGGCACGCCGGTTCGCCCCTGGCTAAATCCGAT
>Ga0194037_1001304_pt1 | contig 18165 bp, 10 predicted proteins | sample JunL306m_MetaG_FD_148653 | JGI IMG/M metagenome (GOLD analysis project Ga0194037, IMG submission 148653) | Anoxic zone freshwater microbial communities from boreal shield lake in IISD Experimental Lakes Area, Ontario, Canada - Jun2016-L304-6m | ecosystem: Environmental > Aquatic > Freshwater >...
GCTAATCGCTTTACCGACTTGGGCTTGGGTGAGCGTATAAGTAGCGCTAGTGGCACTAGCGATATTAGTACCGTCTGCTTTCCATTGATAAGTGATGGTACCCAGGCCATCGATGTCCGCTAAGGTATTACTGGCGGTCAGTGTTTGACCTTGGGTAGCTGTGCCAGAGATGGTGACGCTGCCAGTGGGAAGAACATCTACCATTCCACCACCCAATCTAATTAGACCAATTGCATCTATATTGGCAGAAAATTGAGCTGCAGTAATCGATAAAAGGACATCTCCATCTATTTGGGAAATGGAGGTAATATTACTAACATGGGCTTGCAAAACATCCAAATTATGACCAATATTAGAGATATAGTCAGCAACAGCTATAGTATTAACATGACTATCCAAAAATATACTTGCCACACTAGCTGCTACCACATCAGTTATATTTAAGACATAGTCATTGGTAATTTTTAACAGAGCTGGCGCGTCGTATATATAATTGATATATCTCAGCTGCAGCGGTGCATTATCTATAATATGAATATCACGCACTAATATTCTTGTAAATCCAGTAAACGCATCTAATTGTGGGGCAATGTTCGATGCCGTATCTGATATGGAGGCAGTTACATGCTCGACAGAATTTATTAGAGAAATGTATTGATTTGTTGTTATTGGCTCAATTATATTTACCGATACAAGCCCAAAATACGTACCGTTTGGCGGATAGAATGTAGGACCATCGCCCAAACCAACCTCTATATTTCTATAAAAAAACTGTAGATTGTTACTTAATTGGCCATAAGAGAGCTCAAGCGGGGAATTGTCAGTAACTCTTATAGAGACAAATTGAGGTGCCCATGCAATATTTTGATGTAGTGTAATTTTATTTAGGTTTGAAATAATCGCATCAAAATTATTTGAAATATTTTGACTGCTATCTACGACGCTAATCGCTGAAACATGAGAGTTGTTCATTAATGCAGACACATTACCAGCTGCCACGTCAACAATATTTAAGGTATAGCCTCCAGAGATCAAGCCTAAAATTTCTCCATCTCTAACAAGCTGGGCTTCGCTTATATTTAATGCTGATACAACTCCACCCTGCGTAACAACAGTAATTTTAGATATACAATCCTGGAGAGAGTCGAGGTAATATGCGATGTCCCATGAGTTGTCAGATACTGAAAATGATAGAACTTTATTATCAGCATATGCGTCGACTACACCTGCTGCACCTATGCCGCTAACAATTAATGTATATACTCCGCCATTAATCAATCCAAGGGCCGATTTATCATTACTATATTGGCGCGCTGTAATTGGCAGAGAATTTAAAGGGTCTGTTTGTGTAATCCCAATTAAGTGGCCACCCCCTGTGTATTTATAAGAACTACTCCAGTAACCCAATGCTAAGGTATTTAAGCTATCTAAGTTTGTGACAATATTGAGGCCTGAATCAGCAAAGGTGAAGCTACAATTTTTTATTGCATTCAAAACAACTAGATCATTATTTAATTGTGTGGCCGTTATGCTTATAGGCAGGGTGTCGCTTAAATTAATATTTGTTAATGAAAGGTTTGGTTTCAGGGAATTTAGCGTGGTCTGTATTAAATCTAAATTTTCTGAGACATTTGTACTTGAGTCATAAATATTTATTTGAAACACTCTCGGGAAACCAGAATACTGAGAACTAAAGGCCAAAACAGGGACGGCGTTTAAGGTTAATATCACCCCCCCAAATTGGTATAGAAGCTGGTAATCTCTGACGTATTGTGAATAATCAAGTGTTAAATAACTAAAACCAGAATCTGTAAATTGAAAACTAGTAATCCTATTAAAATTATCTTGAAGCACATCAAGGTTTGCCACGTAATTTACGTGAGAGTCAGAAATGGCATATTTGCCGAGGTAACCAGTTCTCCATACGGATAGAGCTTGGGCAATTGTTGTCATCTCGCCCCCTAACTAATCCCCCACACATCTTGAACAACGTGCAGGTTATTAGCAAGATTTGCAAAGTATGTGGGGTCACTATAGTCAACATGGGTAGTTGCTGCTGAAGAAGTACCCCAGCTACCGTTCACATCACCTTTAAGGACCGCTACCATATTGAGGGCTTGATCAGCAATGTATCACTTATTACTATGTTGTATGGCTCTGGATAATAATAAATTAATCTATGCACGGCCTGCCACTCTGCAACAGTATTCCTAATTGTGTATTTCTGTGTCATGTGGAATTTAAAGATTTATAAATAATGGAAAAGTAAATTGCTATTTATTTACCTGTTAAATTAGATGCTATTTTTTCTAAGTCTGCTACTTGAAAGCTACCAATCCCAACTTTGAGTTTAGCGTAAGCTAGTAGATAGTCATACTTTGCTTTTTGCAAATCTCGGCTGACCTGTAATAATTGCTGCTCTGCAATGAGTAGATCTATATTAGTCTTAATTCCATTAAAAACACTCTTTTTATTTGCGTCTACTAAGGCTAGGGTAGATTTTTGGGCAATTAAAAGTGCCTTAACCTGAGCCTTTAAGGACTTAAGGCCGTTAAACTGTTTTAATAACTCAATTTTTAGCTTCTCAGTCTTCAGCTGGAGATCTGCCTGAGCCATATCAAAGTTAGATTGAGCTTGCCGGGTTGCATAAACGTTATAACCACCTACAAATAGGGGTACTGTTAGTTGAGCGCCTATAGCACCACCCGTATATTGTTGGTTGTATTGAGTGATATATTGCGAAATGGTTTTACCATAAGAGCCCTGTAGGGTCACGGTTGGATAATGCCCCCCTTGCTTTACATTTACATCTTGTTTAGCTGCTTCAACACCCTGCTTGGCAGCTAAGATCTCAGGATTAGTGGCAGTTGCTACACGCTCAATTTCTTCCAAAGATTCTTCCTCGACCATCAAAAAAGAGAAATCTTTTTTTAGAGGGTCAATATGATCTTTTAATTCTTCTGCCTTAAAGCCAGTAATGCTTTGTAATGCACGTAAATTGATTGTTAAATTACTTTTTGCCTCAATCAATTGTGACTGTGCGATTTCTAATCTTGATTCGGTTTCCAATAAATCTGTTACGGGCGACTGGCCAACTTGTAACGCTTTTTGATTAAATTGTAATTGTTTAGATAAGGTTTTTATCTGGTAGTCCAATAAATTAATTTGGTCTTTTGAATACAGTACATCAAAGTATGCTGAAAGAAGTCGTACCCCTAGATTCTGTGCCTTACTTTTATAGGTTTCGCTGCCAAAAGCAGCTTGTGCAATTCCTTTACGGTAATTGGCATACTGGGCGTAATTAAAAATCGTTTGATTTAGGGTTAATTGATTTATAACACTATCGTACTTATAGGGTGTTGATGATGGCTGGTAATTAAATGGCCCTGATTGCACGATCGTTAGTGTTTGCTGATTGTAGGACTTGTTATATCCATAACTTAAATTTGGAAGCAGAAAAGATCTGTTGATACCCTCATTTTGTAAGGCTGCATCTTTTTCTGCAACCGCTACTTGAAACTCTGGATCATTGATAAGTGCAGACGAATAAAGCTCATACACATTAATTGCGTATATAGAGGGCGATATTACTGATAAAGCAGCAAAGACGAAAAGCAATCTTAAAAACATTACTCTTCTCTAAAAGCGGAATAGCTTCTATCAAAAAATGGCTTGAGTAAATAACTCATCATAGAGCGCTCACCCGTTTTGATAAATACTTCAGCAGGCATACCTGATCTAACCTGAAGATCTTTTAATAATTTTCGCCCCTTCTCAGTAGCAACAGCTCTTACCTTGAAATAGGGTACACCCGTTTTTTCATCAACGTATTTATCAGGAGAAACCATTACAATCTTAGCAGGGATATGAGGCGTACGATTTTGGTTAAATGCCGTAAAGAGTATTTCTGCATCAAGATTGATACCCACTTTATCAATTAGATTGACCGGAACTTGAGCTTCAACGACTAGATCGTCATTTAAGGGAACAATGTCCATAAGGCGAGTACCTGGAGTAATAACGCCACCATTGGTAAATTGTGTAAGCCCAACCACATAGCCATCTACTGGCGACTTAATCTGGGTATTATCTAAGTCAAACTGAAAGGCGGATTTTCTCTCTGAAAACTCCGCAATTTGGCTCTTATTTTTTTCAATACTAGCTAAATCTGCAGCGATAGAAGCCTTTAATTGAGCAACCTCTTTTTGAGAATCCCAAAGTTTTGTTTTGGGTATGAGATCCTCTTTAGATAGCTCTGCTAATCCGTCTAATTGTTGTTTTGCATAGCTAAGTTGTTTTTGCTTTTCAAAGACCGCTATTTCCATACCTTTATTTTGCGCTTCAATTCCAGCGATGGAGCTAGTCGTTGCATTGTTGGTTGCGCTTGCTTGAATATCATTCATTACAAGAAGCAATTGCCCTGCTTTGACTAACTCTCCCTCATGTACCAATACATGATCTACTACTCCTCCACTAAGATGCTTAATTTCCTTGCGATTACTATCCGTAATGACATACCCAGAAGCAGGGATGCCCTTATCTAAAGGGGCAAAAGAAGCCCAAATAAAGGTAATAAAAAACCCAACTATTAGAATAAACCAGCCGTATCTAGCAAAACGCCTCATATCCCTTTTGAGAGTCAAGCCTTTATCCAAAACAATTGATGGCTCATCCTTGATGAATAACTCGTCAACAAGGCTTGAAAGGGATTGCAAATAGCTTTTGAGCGCTCTCATATATTGGATAAGGTCTGAATTTGAGAGTTACGTCCAGCACTTTCTTTCAGTTTACTGAGAACAGCCTCCGTAGGGCCATAAAGCTCAACCATTCCATCATGTAGGATCATTAGTTTCGTAGTTAAGCCGATGATTTGAGTGCGATGGGTAATGATGACAACAGTTTGATTACCTTCTTGTAGCGCTTTAATTAACTCAACTAAAGCAAGCTCGCCAGCTTGATCCGCATTAGAATTAGGTTCATCTAAAACGACTAAGCAAGGATCGTCGTACACCGATCTTGCTAAGCCTATTCTCTGCCGTTGACCACCAGAAAGGTTATGACCACCGTCCGTGATAAGGGTATCGTATCCCTGCGGCAAGTGCAAAATGAAATCATGTAATCCAGCTAACTTGGATGCTTTAATCACCTTATCAGGATCAACCTCTCCAAAGCGGGCAATATTCTCGCTAACAGTTCCGCTGAATAATTCAACATCTTGAGGAAGATATCCTAAAAATTTTCCTAGTTTGACCTTATCCCAATTAAAAAGATCAGCAGAATCCAATCTAACATTGCCAACTGCAGCTGGCCATACCCCAACCATTAGCTTTGCTAAGCTTGATTTACCCGAACCACTAGAGCCCAAGACACCCAGAACATCCCCCGGGGATAAGTGCAAAGTAATATTTTTAATAGTGGCGATTTTAGAACCAGGTGGTCCTGCAGTCACTTGCTCTAGAGATAGCCTACCTATTGGATCTGGTAAAGCCATCCTATCAACTGCCTTAGGAAAAGCATTTAAAAGAAGACTAAGTCGTACGTAAGCGTTTCTCATTGAGTCGAACTGTTTCCAAGCGCCAATGATTCCTTCGACTGGACTCATTACACGCCCCATGAGGATCGACGCAGCAATAACCATGCCTGGTGAGAGTTCATTTGATAAAGCAAGATAGGCTCCCACGCCCAATATTAGGGACTGAAATACACCACGAGTGAATTTTGTCAAAGAGCCTATGATGGCCGCCTTTTCACTTGCCTTAGCCTGAAGTGCAAGATACCCTAAATGCAACGAGCGCCAACGATTACGCAAATTATGCAACATGCCTAAGGCCTCAATCACCTCAGCATTGCGTAAGTTATTAATAACTAAATTGTTGGCTGCAACGTATTGATTGCTAGCAATTGACAAATCTTGTTTTGAAAATTTTTCGTTACAATAAGCCAATAAAATTAAAATCAAGGTGCCAACTAGTGCAAATAAACCAACCTTGAAATTAAAAAGAAATATGATTATCAAGTTTATGGGAAACCAAGGTGCATCCAAGATAACAAAAAGAGATGGGCCTGTTAAAAATTGGCGCAATGTAGTTAAATCAGTGATCGCTTGACCAGGGTTCAGATTTACTTGATTTAAGTTGGCCTTAAAGGCAGATGTATAGACACCCTCATTTAACTGAAGCTCAAATTCATTTCCCATTCGAATGATGATGAGACTACGAATATAGTCTAGGATTGCGTATAGGAGAAATAAAAATATCAAGATTAATGACAGCATTACTAAGGTCATTTCATTCCTACTAGGAATGACCCTGTCATAAACCTGAAGCATATAAAAAGTGGGAGCAAGCATTAGGAAATTCATAATGAAGCTAAAAACCCCAAGTGTCTGAAAGATACTTTTAAAGCTAAAAAGTAGCCTTTTAATTTCATCCTTAGGATTTGTTGTCATTTAAATATTTCCAGCATAAGTAAAAAACTAAAATTTCGTCCAAGGTATATAGTTCATAATAACAGTCAATATTACTATAAAATTTATTATAATTATTATGAGTAAAAATGCTCCATTAAACCCACATTCTGGAATGAATGGATCAATAACAACTCTAGCTTATTCTTTATACCGTCATCAGCAACTAATTTATACGCTAGCTAAAAAGGATATTCTTGGTCGCTATAAGCAAGCCCTCATAGGACTAGCCTGGACACTCATTACACCGCTTCTAACTCTAATAATTTATACCTTTGTATTTTCAGATATTTTTAAAGTTCGCTGGAATGGGCCTGATGCAAGCAATTCGAAGCTAGAATTTGCTTTAATTATTTTTTCCGGAATGATAATTTTTTCATTTTTCAGTGAGATCATGATTCGCTCAACAACAATTATTAGCGTAAATGTAAATTATGTAAAAAAAGTTATCTTTCCTTTGGAAATTCTTCCAATTATTGTTCTTTGTGAGGCAGGATTTCATGCTTTAGTGAGTATCGGAGTAATGCTTACATTGGTTGTTTTTTCCGACGCAGGGTCTATTAAAAATATCTACTTAATTCCCATACTGTTGATTCCATTTATATTTTTATGTGCGGGACTAGCTTTTTTGCTTGCAGCTATTGGTGTTTATGTAAGGGATATTAACCAAGCGATTAGCTCAATTACCACTATTTTGATGTTTCTATCCCCAATTTTCTTCCCACTTTCAGCAGTACCAAATACATTCCAGCAGCTGATAGAGCTTAATCCCCTCACTTTCGTTATAGAAAATCTGCGGAATATTCTCTTTTTTAATCACACCCTAGACATTGCGGGATTGCTGACTTACAGTCTGTTTTCTGTACTAACTTTGATTGCCGGCTTCTATTTTTTCCAAAAAACTAGAATGGGGTTTTCTGATGTTCTCTAAGGATTACTCCTTGAAAGTTTCTAGTCTAAGTAAACAATACAGCTTATACAAACGCCCGGTTGATAGATTGCTTGAATTGCTCCGGCCTACTGTATCAAAAATTAGCGCAAATTTACTTAAACCAAATGTAGAACGTTTTTCGGCTCTGAAGAATATTTCTCTGACCATAAGCTATGGTCAATCATTGGGAATTATTGGAAGAAATGGTAGTGGCAAATCCACATTGCTACAGTTAATTTGTGGCACTCTTCAACCAACTACCGGTACAGTTTCCCTGAATGGCAAGGTAGCAGTATTACTAGAGCTGGGCTCAGGCTTTCACCCTGAATTTACTGGACGTGAAAATATATATATCAATGCAGCAATCTTAGGGCTGAGTCAAAAGCAAATTTCTGACCGCTACAGCAAAATCCTTGAATTTGCTGATATTGGAGATTTTATTGATAAACCAGTCAGAACCTATTCTAGCGGCATGGTGATGCGGCTTGCTTTTTCAGTGATAGCACATGTTGATGCGGATATTTTAATTATTGATGAAGCCCTTGCTGTAGGTGATGCAATCTTCTCGCAAAAATGTATGCGGTTTATTAGAGAGTTTCAAAAAACAAAAACTCTACTTCTGGTGAGTCATGACATCGCTAGTATTCAAAGTTTATGCACGCAAACTTTATGGCTTAAAAATGGAGAAGTTGCGCTTTTTGGGGAAACGAAAGAAGTAACACAAGCCTACCAAGATTTTGTATTTGAAGAGCTTTACCCAAAAGCAGATGCACCAAATCCAATAAGTGATACAAAAGCTGAGGAGATGGTAGCGGAAGAAAAGCTTCCGCTGTTAGAGGAAATTTATCCAGAAAATAAAAATGGGTGGGAGTCTGGTCACGCAAAAATTATCTCTACGGCTTTAAAAGTAGAAGATAAATTATTTAATGGAATTTATAAAGGTGGTGAAATTTTAACCGTCACAATAAAAACTTTAGCACTGAAGGAGATTAATAATCCTATTGTAGGTTTTGTCTTGAAGGATCAAAGAGGGCAAATTATTTTTGGTCAAAATACTGCGCAGCTTTCAAAAATAGAAGTACCTAAAATTGAACCAAATAGTTATCTAACAGCATCATTTGAGTTTACCCTCCCCCTTCTTGCAAAAGGAGATTACTCTATATCAACAGCATTTGCTAATGGTGATTTGCATAGTGTGGAGCAATGCCACTGGTTACATGAAGCGCATCACCTGGAGATAGATCCCCCTGTTGAACGCTATGGCATGATTGAAGTAAATATTAAAGATGCAAAAATACATACTAGCTATGAACATCCCGAAAATTAATCCTTGAGACTCTAAAGCATTGATCGCTAACTTATATAAGTCAGGCGCGATTGAGCCTTATCAACAAACTTTTTAGGCCCTCATTCCGATAGACTCGAAATGCTTTTTTATATAAGCTTAAATGAAGCATCTCTTTAAATATTCTCTTAGAACTTACTTTAGGCAATAGAAATTCACTGCCACCAATATTAATAGTTTTGATGTGACTAACTTGAAATGTTTCAGGCTTTAAGAGCTCTACATTATCAATTCTGTCTATAGCCATCTCAACGAATAGGGATTGCCATCCATCGCCAGACTTATCCAATGAGTAAAATTCTTTTACCCATTTCTCAGCATCAATGGAAACTCTGACCCTCAAGTCATAATCTAGACTTAGCAATAATATTGCATCGCTCCATGCCTGAAGTGTATTTTCCACTAAAAATCCAGTCACACCATCAACGACAGGATCTATGTAGGGGGGTACTTTAGAACATATAGTAGGAATTCTAGCCAGCGAGTAATCAAAAAACTTTATAGGACTTTTACAGGAGCTAAATACTGAATCATCCAAGGGTATCAAGCCGATTGGATTAATAAGTGTTGTTAAGAATTTTTTGAACTCTTCATATGTAAAATTTTCATACTCAATAAATTGAAGTCCTGCTCGTTTAAAGGCTTTACTAGGGGGGCCTACAATAACAAGGTCGAATAATGTTGGGTGATCCTTTGTTAGCGCAATTAATGAAGGGATCAAGAAATCTACACGGACTGAATCAGTTGATGAGATAAGAAGTGTTATTTTGGTATCAGGGCTATGTTGAGCAACAGCGTCTTCATATTGATTTGAGCAATTTTCAATAACTTTTACAGAGGAATTAATTTCTTTTAGCTTAGATGCCAAGCGATTAGTACTAGTGCTAACATAATCGACAGCATTTATTACTGACTTTAGTGCTTTTTCAGACTCTGTTGATAGGCGGTGGTGATTTAAAAAGTCTGGTAACTCAAGTAAATAGTCGTCAATATCAAATATCACCTTTTTCCCATGCAACTTCAGGTTGCTAACTAAATCAAATACGTAGTTACTGCCGAATCTTTGGAATATGAAAACATCACCCCAATAAAGATCGTCCACTTTAATATTTCCAAATGAACGAAACCTCATATTACCCTGATGTCTTTTCGACCAATTCATTAAGGGTAAGCGCAGGCGAATATCAAATAATGAAGAGCTGACGCTGGGGCTGTAGGCAACTACTCGTATACCTTGGGGATTGGCAACCTTTAATTTAAAGATATACTGAAACACTAGAGCGGTTGGATCTTCTGCGACAACCTCAGCTGCATGCTGAAGAAATTGAGTATTTAAAGGCGTTCCTGACATGCTGGATACTTTTTCTGGTGGAAGTTCTACAGCCCCAATTTCCTCCACATCAAATCCAGAAGATTTAAAAAGCTCAATGGCAGATTTTTTGGTAAAGAACCTTACATGCGTCTCATCTAATATTCCAAGTTTAGTGTATTCCCAGCGACCTTCAAGCAACATTGATCGAACGGAAATATGCGCTACATTTGGAATTGAGGCAAGCAAAATTCCACCGGGAAATAGGCGTGAACAGCAAATCTCTAATAGGCTTTGTGGATCCGCAATATGCTCGAGGACATCACCAAATATAATGACATCAAAACGATCATAGATATTTTCATTAAAGTAATTCTGGGCCGCACCCTTATACACACGATCAAGAAGCAGCTCAGCTTTCATAGCGGCTTCAATATTTATCTCAACACCAACGACGTAATGCCCTAATTCTCGAAGATATTCCCCTAAATAGCCCTCAGAACAACCCACATCTAAAATTCTTAAAGATCTACCTTGAGAATATTGCGCTATAAAATCGATCGCAATCGTATGAGAATTATTTTTAACTTTTGTATCTATAATTGATCGATATGCCATTATTTAAACTTTACTAAGAAATTTACTTCTATTATCAGATTTTATTCAGTAATATAGCAAGAAAAAGGGCAAAGGTACCCTTACGATTCTGCCTATATACTCCAGCAATATTGAGAAGTCTTATTCTATCTTTCACTGAAGCAGCATTACGTGCCGCAATAAAATAATTCAAATCCTCAAGATGTTCCTCTAGCAGCAAATGGCGAATTTTAATAAGCGCAGTAGCGTTGATTTCATTCCATTTCCTGTAGCGCCCAGAAAGAACATATTTTATTCGCGATAGCTTATTTAATATTGATGTGTTGGCACCTATAACTGACTGTGGATGCTGCCTGTAAATGACTCTTGGTATTTCATCATAAAGAAATTTACCCCCAATGCCCGTTACAAATAAATAGAACCACCAGTCATGCGAGACTATTTCAAGCTCTCCTACATCTTCAACAATAAGTTTTGTTGCGTGATTAAATGCCATAGTATTGCCCCCAGCGACAGACTGTACTAGCGCATTACGAAAGATTTTAGGGTAACGATAAAGTGGAGAAAGTCCATATACCGAGCCATCAATTCTTCCTAAAAGTGTCCGTGCTCCATAAAGCGTCGGAACATTCATTTTACTAAAAGAGAGATGGTCAATTACAGCCTGTAATTTTTCAGGTAGCCAAATATCATCTTGGTCAGAAAAAAAATAGAGATCTGCTTTAATCTCTGGGTTGATTGCTAAACTCATGAAATTATTAGCAAACCCCTGAGATGGTCCCTTCAAAAGAGTTACCTTTCCATTTGGATATCTAGCTGCAAATTTATGGATTATTAAGACAGTGTCATCCGATGAAGAATCATCGCTGACATACAGTTTCCAGTTTTGATAAGTCTGACTATCAATTGAGCGCAACTGCTCGTCAAGATATCTCGCACCGTTTAAGGTGCACATCAGAATTGCAATAGTAGGCTGCACTTTATGATCTAAGTTCAATTTCTAAAGGGTGGAGGCGTCTTCTCCCTAATGTACATTCAAATACCAATGGATACCCGTACCGACATTATCGGTGGTCTGCCCTACCGTAAAGTGGCCATTAGAGGCGGTATGAGAGGCAATGATATCTGGGCCAGCGTTATTGATGGCTTCAGTGCTTAATGTTTGCAGTGCAGTATTTAAGGCAGCTACGCTGTTATAGCCAAATTCAGCCAGAGTATGGTTGGCTAAGGTAATTTGATTGAGTGCTGGATTGACATACTTGGCAGCTGAGCCATCGGGAGCCAGGTTATTCATATAGAGAGTCAGACCAGTAAACCCTACTGCGCCATTAATGATGGGATTAGTTGTGTTGAGGGAGCTATTGTTGGGATTCCAGCCAAAGATAGTCAGATTGTCTGTACCAATATTAAAGTCGGTAATAGTGGACCAAGATACACCAGATGCCCTGCCATCTAAAAAGAAGGTGGAGTTATGGTTGGTGCCACCAGCAATAAAGGAAGACCCTACTCCACCGGCAATGACGTCTTGGCCGCCATTGCCGTTAGTCGCTTTATTGGCTGCAGTATTGGTGCTAGAGAGATAGATAAAGTCGTTAGTGCCTAATGGGGCAGTAATGACTGCTCCATCACTATTGTCAAAGAGTTGGTACTGCAAAAAGCCTACTGGGCCTGAGTAAGCAGTAGGCAATTTGTAACTGTTGTTGGCGTTGTCAGTAAAGGCTTTGACAGGGGTGATCGTATTAGTAAGCTCAGTAGTGGTGACATTAGTGCCATTAAAGCTAATGGAAGAGCCTAGCGGAACCGATTGGGTAGTGTCACCCACTCTAATGAGTAAGCTTTGGCCATCAGGAGATAAGCCGATGGATTGGATGGAGGAGATGGGGGTGTTGTAGGTGGTGGCGGGGGCTGCTATTGCGCTAGTAAAGCCGCTCACTACAGTTTCTGGAGCGCCCTGGCCATCAATATAAGTTGCAGTAACATAAATTAACCTACCTACATCAGCGTCTGTAAGTGTATAAGATGATCCAGTATGTAAGTTAACTGGTGCCCCTAACTGTTCAACATTAGCGGAAATTCGTGTCCATGTATAGCCAATAGTACCAAGGCCATCGATGTCCGCTAAGGTGTTACTGGCAGTGAGGGTCTGGCCTTGAGTAGCAGTGCCAGTAATGGTGACTGAGCCAGTCGGTAGATCATTAGTGTTAGCTACTAGGCTGGTGGCAATACTGGCCACACTTTCATTGGCGCCTAAAAGGTCTTGATAACTCGCTACTACCGTAATGGCTTTACCAACCTGGGCTTGAGTGAGCGTATAAGTAGCGCTAGTGGCATTGGCAATATTAGTGCCATCAGCTTTCCATTGATACGTGATGGTGCCAAGGCCATCGATGTCCGCTAAGGTGTTACTGGCAGTGAGGGTCTGACCTTGAGTAGCAGTGCCGGTAATGGTGACAATGCCGGTGGGAGCTACATTAGTATGCGCACCAAGGGTAATATTTTGACTGGAAGCTACGAATTGATCAGGAGCATAATTACCCGTAAGCAATATTCGAACATCGACTCCTAAGATTGCATCAGTGCCAATGCAAAGAGTTGTGATACCACCACTTCTGCTACATTCAATTTTATTTAAGCCAACAGATGATCCATTTCCTGAGGTTGATGAGCCAGTAAAGTTTGCACCTAGTATCTCTATAATGTCTCCAGTGGATAAATCTGATATGGTGTCAATTCCGTTGCCACTGGCATTGAATAGAAATACATCATTGCCACCACCCCCGGTTAGGATGTTATTGCCGCTATTTCCAAAAAGTGCATTTATAGCGCTATTTCCTGTTGCATTAATGTTACTAGATCCGTAAAGAACTAGACACTCTACATTTGGTAATAATGCTAAGGAATAGGTAAAGTCAACCAGAATGGTATCCGTACCCTCTCCCGTAAGCTCAACAACCGAATCAGAATTACTAAGCAGAAAATAAACATCATCTCCTGCACCACCATACATTGTGTCGTTTCCGCCCCTCGATGCTAAGTCAGAGTTAAAGGTATCGTTGCCTGCACCCCCGAATAGCATGTCATTGCCATTACCGCCATCTAAGGTGTCATCGCCTGCACCTCCAACCAATATATTAGCTACATCATTTCCAACTAAGGCGTCATTCCCCGACCCACCGGTAGCATTTTCGATTACTGCTAGGTATGCTATTGATACGTTAGAAATACCTCCACCAACATTTGAAAAGCTAGCTGAATGCAAGTCGATACTTTGGTTTTGGGTAAAGCCTGAACAGTTTAAGGTATCTATACCCCCGCCATCCCAAATACAAATATATGGAGATACCCCTTGTGTAAAGCCATAAACTGACGAACCAGTATTGTTTGAAAAACCATATGTTGTATCGGTTGAGCGAGTTGTATAGTTCACTCCATATAACAGTTGCATTTCATAAATATCAGACATCAATAGTGTATATGCAGTTCCCTGAGTGCCAGGGCTTTCCCCTGTATTTGAGCCCTCAAAGTAACTCATCACACTGAACTGCTGAGAGTCTTGAATAAATTTTGCGTAACCGTTGTATGTTATAGAAACCCCGGGCGCAGCGTTATAGTCCCCTGGGTGAGATAAACCTAGAGCATGCCCGACTTCATGGAGGATGGTGTAGAAACTATAAGAGCCATGATTAATGGAGCTTGTACTAACACCTCTAGGAGAAATATTCAACCAGACATCGCCTTCGGTCGAGATAGTGCTTACATTTCCAGTCGTGGGACGAATAGCATAAGCACCAGCCCCATCCAAAGTAGAGTTGTAATTTCCCAGCAAAATTGTTGCATTATTTGTATATCCACCAGGGTTAACTTCTTGAAAAGTGATGTTACAAACATCACTCCATATACCCAAAATCTCACGAACTGCAGATATTTCAATCGAGTTAAGTTTTGAAAACTGGCTTGGATTGCCGACATTATCTTTTGCTATACCGCTATCTCTAAAACCATAAGTGAGAGTCACAGGGGCACCAATTGAACCCCACTGGTTCAACTCTGTTGCAGTAAGTGCACTATGTTCAGCAGCAGCAGCCATTGAAAGATCAAAAGAAGCCGTTGTCCCCGATGTAAATGAGAGGCCATATTGCCCGCTACTGACGCCTACTGAATAAACGTCGAGGTAATATACCCCCGTTTGAAAAACCGTCCGGACTAAAGATGAACTTAGTCCAGGACCACTACCGTCATCTTGATCAATGATGTTGATACCCTGGGAATCATAGAGATATAGGATCGGATCAGTAAGGTAATTTTGGCCTGTACCAATTAAAGCAAATGTATAAGTTTGGCCAGCGACGAGATTTACTTTATATACATCTTGGTCTAAGGAGTTCGCTAGAGTACCTCGAGCAGTCTGCCCAACTAATAGACTGTAAGGAGTTGAAGTACTGAATGGGGCATCAAGTACTTCAACAACATCAGGAGAAGAAGAGATCGTGCTCATTTTTTTATAGAAATTAGTCGTTGAGATTTAAATTTATACAAACTTCTCACAACTATTGTAGTGATCATTATATTTTCTATATTTATTATTCACCTACGTTTAGCATTACCAACATTAACATAAAAAACCGACTGAGGCTTCCTACAGAATGAGCCGGATTAATCCCTATAAGAATAAAAAGTAATAATTATCTGACTAAAATATGGTTATTAGAAGTATAACCATTAATGATGATAAACAAGTTAAATAGTTATTATTTATTGAGAGTGCCCATGTTCAGCAATTAGTAAGCACCGAACTATAAGATTAATGCACATGCAAATACCAGCATATTCGAGTCCTATCGATAGCTTACCCTAAGATAAAGTGATTATTTGTCTCGATATGGCTAGCTGTAACACTTCAGTTCGTTGGTAAAACGATGAATTCCAAGCTACTGAATAACAATATATCCTATTACGATACCCTCCCATGAGGTTACGTTTGAATAATATATTATTTATAGATATAAATAATAGGTATATTTAAGTTGTATATACTCGAAACACAATATGGATAATTCAAATAACAATCAGGACGACTGATGGATTTAAAAGCCTGCTTTCATAATGCGCCAGAGCCAACAATAAAGTTGTCTCCTTACTTCTCTATTTACCAAGAATTATTTGGGCATCTGATAGGCTCCTCATGCACATTTATTGAAGTAGGCGTTCTAAATGGTGGCTCCTTATTTATGTGGAGAAAATGGCTCGGTGATCATGCCCGCATCATTGGCATTGACCTTAACCCTGAGGCGCTAAAGTGGCAAGAACATGGCTTTGAAATCTATATTGGAGATCAAAGCGATCCCCTATTTTGGGAAGCCACCTTGAATAAGATCGGTCCGTTTGACGTTCTCTTAGATGACGGTGGGCACCAGTCATTTCAACAAATAGTGACGCTGAATGCAGCCCTTCAGTTCTCAAAAAAAGATTGCTTAGTTGTTGTAGAAGATACCTGCTCAAGCTTTATGAAGGATTTTTCGAGTCATAAAGAGCATTCCTTTTTAGAGTACTCAAAAGCGGCCACCGATAACCTCACTGCAAAAGATTGCAACTTCTTTCCGGGTCAATTCCCAGAATTTACAAATACTGAGTCATTGGACTTATTTAGCAAAGTTCACAGTATTCAATTTTTTAGCAATATCGTTGCTTTTCATATAAAAGAAAGTCCTATAGAGCGGGCAGAATTAATTTGGAATGTGGCTCCTAAGGAACAGGCGAAAGATTTCAGATTAGAGGGTAAAAATCAGGCGACTGTGAACTGGCCGGACCCCAAAGAAGAAAAGCAGGTATCTATTCAGGGTATAGGCAAAAGCGAGTCTTAGATCATTGATCTGTTTTGCTCTGCAAACTCCAATGATCATACTTACCTAAATCTTGGGTTTGGCCAAACTCAGAACTTACTGGGTTAGATATTTTTTTTGCCACTACTATTGTGAATAAAGGTGCTGGTGCATATTGTGTAATAGCGGATATATTGGCAGATAGAATGGATGGAACGACAGCAGAGGCCCCAATCTCTCGTGAAGCTAAAATTTCATAACCAGTATGACTATTCAGTAGCCCCTTCCATGCATGTGAGCTTATTCTCCAAAAATCACAAGGTTCAGCATGAAGTGGCCATGTTGTGGGTACTTTAGCGATAAATAATCCATTCAACTTCAGCACTTTATTTGCTTGTACAACGAAAGTAAATGGGTCAATCAGGTGCTCAATCACATCATCCGAATAGACTATATCTATAGATTCTAGATCGAGTAATTTGCTTAACTGATGAGCATCCCCTACTAAATCAACATTTACTCCAGAGGAAGCATCCAAGCCAACATACCGAAATTGATTTTCAACTCTCCTGCGAATGCCCTCACTGCGCGGGCCGCGTGCACCAACTTCTAAAAATAATGATCGAACACTCTCTATTTTCTCAGCATAGGAATCAATAAACTTAAATTCTGGAGCAAATTGAATTGAGTTATCTGACTCGGAAGGGATAAGTGAAATGATCTCTATGGAGCCATCTTCAAAAAGAGCTTCGAGCTTTAAATTACGGACGATCTGATCTGAATCTAAGCTACGGGAGCTTGTTTGATCCTGTATCTCTAGACTTAAAGCATTAATACGGTGACCACAAAAAGCAAAGTCCGAACCCAAAAAAGACATTAAGGATGGTGATGGTAGAGGCACATGCGACGCGCGCGGGGTAAGATAATTACGCTCGAGCTCTTGATTATGTATTAAGGGTTTTAGCCTGATGTTTGTCCACCACTGAATCGTTTCATACGAAGATGCATCGATTAATTTCAAACCAGAGAGCTCTAGATTTGGTCTATAAATTTCAAAATCAATCTGAAGATAATTCCTAAACTGAAATAATCCATTTACAGAAATCATAGTGCCTAGTTCTGTTGTTCTTCTAGAAATATCCTCTAGATTACTTTCAGGAACTATTACACATTCATGGCTAATGGGGCTACAAATAAAACTTAAGCTAGGCCCATCAATTTCATCCAAAGAATCTTTAGAATAAACATAGAAGTGCGCTAATCTAGTTCTATATGGCACGAACGTAAGGAAAATTTTGAGAGTGCCTCCTTCGGCTGACTCAACAAAGCAACTATCAATCTCCTCACCTATTACTTTTATTTGACCTGTACTATCAAATTCCACATAAGCTTTTTGCATACGCGATGTGAATCCATCAATCTCGATACGAAAATACTGTGAGTTTTGGATCGTTAGATTAAACGTTAGAGTAGTTGTGCAACCGCTATAAAACGGTAAAAGAAATGCAAACCCAAAATAAGGGGAGGAGACTGATTGGGAGATAACCTCTACAGAATTACAAATCCCCTCTTTTAAATCGGAATTTATTATTGCTAGATCTTTTGTGTATCCGAATTGCAGGACATTACTCAATATTTACCCCTAATGCACATTCAAATACCAATGGATGCCAGTACCTACATTATCGGTGGTCTGCC
>Ga0194037_1001305_pt1 | contig 18164 bp, 18 predicted proteins | sample JunL306m_MetaG_FD_148653 | JGI IMG/M metagenome (GOLD analysis project Ga0194037, IMG submission 148653) | Anoxic zone freshwater microbial communities from boreal shield lake in IISD Experimental Lakes Area, Ontario, Canada - Jun2016-L304-6m | ecosystem: Environmental > Aquatic > Freshwater >...
CTATTCCCGTATACATATTCGTTCTTCTCGCAGGCAAGTGGGCTTATCCAACAACGATCGTCCCCGGATGGACCTGGAACTTCCTCTGGCTTCCATTTATTTTGATTTGTACTGGACTTACGGGATTTGGTTTAGCACTCGTCTTCGCAACGCTCAATGTTTATTTCCGCGATACAACAAAATTACTCACCTACATCACGCGAATCTGGATGTACCTCTCCCCCGTCTTATGGCTGCCAAGTAGTTTGCGTGGAAATATGAAAATCTTGCTATGGATTAATCCCTTGGGACCTGTTCTCAACGCAACTTCGCGCGTATGGGTGAGCGGCGAATCTCTTACCCAACCTGTTGTTTTAGGTTGCATACTCTGGGCCGTTGCATCAATCGTAATCGGCGGCTACTTCTTCATTTCAAGGGAGCGTGACTTTGCGATCCGCCTCTAAGTCTCCAATACTGATGCCAGACGACCTGGCAATCCGCATCGAAAATCTCTCCATTACCTACAAGGTGAGCTTGGAAGCGAAGCGGACCATGAAGAACGCCCTCATGCGTGCCAGCCTGAAACAGAAAGAGCGCACTCGAATTATTGAAGCGGTCAAAGGGCTGACCCTCGATGTTCCCCATGGATCGGTACTGGGAATCGTGGGCTCCAATGGAGCCGGCAAGTCGACCTTGATGCGTTGTATCGCAGGAATCCTCTCCCCTACTGAAGGGCGAGTAGTGGTCAATGGAAAAATCTCAACTCTTCTGGCACTTGGAGTTGGCTTCAACCCAGCGCTCTCTGGTCGCGATAACATCATTTTGGGTGGACTTGCCTCAGGATTGAATATGGATGAGATCGCGGAGAAGACCGATGAGATCGCGGAATTTGCCGCACTACCCGATGGATTTATCGATCTTCCAGTTCGTACCTATTCCAGCGGAATGTATGGTCGTCTCTCCTTTGCAGTTGCCGTCAGCATGACGCCTGATATTTTGCTGCTCGATGAAGCGCTCTCTGCAGGAGATGCTGCCTTTAAAGAGAAGTCTTTCGAGCGGATGCGCCAACTCTGCGCTGAAGCCCGCACCATCCTCATTGTTTCTCACGCTCTTGCAACAGTCACCGATCTCTGCGACACCGCAATTTGGATGCATAAAGGCGCCATGGTCGCTAAGGGCAAACCCGAAGAAATTGTTGATGGTTACCTGAAGTTTCTTAACGTTGGTTCGTTGCCTTCCAACTACGAAGATATGTAGGGAAGCGATCAGATGTCGCAAAAAATCGATATCTCGATCATCTCTTCGGGAGCAAATCTCGCGGATGCCAGGCTTCATCGTCTAACAAGAGCCTTGCTGCGCGCCGGATTAAGCGTCGAAATCTTTGCCCCGGGGCTCGCGAAAGATGCACCCACAACGACAGAAAATTCACAACGCCTCTTCATTCGTCGCTCCTGGTTTGCTGCACCTTGGCGTCGTTCAAATTTGCTCGCGCGCTATTATCGCTCACGCCTATTTGTGATCCGCGCGCGCGGTCGTGTCACTTACGCCATCTCACCCGAAGCCGTTGCTCCGGCATATGCACAAACAAAATTATGGCGTCGAAAGTTGGCGGTAGATTTCTTTGAAGATTATCTCCGTCTGCTCAATGACCGCGCCTGGGCTTCTAAGTACTTTGGAATTCTGGGTTGGATCGCAAAGAGCGATACTAAATCCGCGCTCTGGTTTGCCAAGCGCGCTCACTTAACGACTGTCGCAGATGTACAGGTGCCGCCCTTTGATGCACGCAATAGGTTGGTAGTTCGTAATCTTCCTGATCTTTCCATGTTAACCAAGAGTGGCGAGCGCAGTGCAACCCCTCGCGCTATCTACATCGGAGATCTGCGCAAGAGCCGTGGACTGCAGGCAATGTTACGTGTGGCGGAACTTGCAACCGACTGGGAGTTTGATTTTGTTGGAGGCATCGCGCCCGCGGATCAAGGCGATGTCGATCAATGGTTTCGCGCGAATCCATCTTCACAATCTCGGGTCCGCTTTCACGGCAAGCTCGCTCCACACGATTCTTGGAAAGTGGCTGCTGGTGCCTGGGTTGGACTTTCGCTCCTTGAAAACACACCAGCATTCGTCGAAGCGGTTCCTTCCAAGCTCTACGAATATATGAGTGTCGGAGTTGCCACGATCTCTTCACCTCTTCCACGTTGCATCGAATTGATAGATCTGAGCAGATCAGGTGCCATCGAAACTACCCCCGAAGATGTCGCACGTAGATTGAAATATTGGCGGGAGAGCCCAGCCGAGTTAGATCGGATTCGTGAGCAGGCGAGCAAGTGGGCGGGCGAGAACCTAAATAGTGAGCGGGAATACTCCTTATTCGCCGCCGAGATGGTGAAGCTGACCCGCTAGACTTCCATTTATGGCTGTAAAGATCCTTCCAAGCGCCGATGTCGATAGTTCGGCAACTCTCGGAGATGGCAGTTCGATCTGGCATTTAGCCCAAATCCGCGATGGAGTGGTTCTCGGCGCTAACTGCATTATTGGTCGTGGCGCCTACATTGGCAGCGGCGTCATTATGGGTGACAACTGCAAAGTTCAGAACTATGCCTTGGTTTACGAACCGGCCAAGATCGGCAATGGAGTCTTCATAGGTCCCGCCGCGGTCCTCACCAACGATCAATTTCCCCGCGCGGTGAATACCGATCTCTCGCTCAAGAGCGGAAGTGACTGGGATGCCGTTGGAGTCATTATTCATGATGGTGCCAGTATTGGAGCGCGTGCCGTCTGTATCGCCCCTGTGACCATCGGCAAGTGGGCGCTGGTTGCTGCTGGTGCCGTAGTCACAAAGAACGTCCCAGATTTTGCCTTGGTTGCCGGCGTTCCCGCGAAAAGGATTCGCTGGGTGGGTCGCGCCGGGGTTCCTTTGGAAGATATCGGCGATAATCGCTTCCGTTGTCCGCAGGATCAGAGCGAATACCGGCAGATTTCCGAGAATCAGTTGGTAGCAGAATAATTGTGGGATTGCGTAACGCCGAGTTTTTATCCGAACCTAAGTATCTAGTGGAGAGAAGAGTCAATTGATTCCAGCAGCCCGTCCAATTATCGGTGACGAAGAGCGTGCCGCGGTAGATCGCGTTCTACGCAGCGGAATGATGGCGCAAGGTCCAGAGGTCAAGGCCTTTGAAGAGGAGTTCTCCCAATTTGTCGGCGGTCGCCGTTGCATCGCTGTTAACTCAGGAACATCTGCCCTCCATCTTGGTTTTATAGCAGCGGGGATAAAAGCTGGCGATGAGGTAATCGTTCCTTCCTTCTCCTTCGCAGCTACTGCCAACGCAGTTGCACTTGCTGGAGCAACTCCAATTTTTGGCGATATTGATAAGAAGACCTTCAACCTTGATCCAGATCATGTTGAATCACTCATTACCCCGCGCACCAAAGCGATCATGCCTGTGCATCTCTATGGTCACATGGCTGATATGGATCGCTTTGAAGAGATCGGCAAGAAGCATGGCCTGACTATCTTTGAAGATGCGGCGCAGGCTCACCTCGCTTCACTCAACGGTCGCATGGCTGGTGAATGGGGAACGGTCGCATCCTTCTCTTTCTATCCAACCAAGAACATGACATCCGGTGAAGGTGGGATGATCGTTACCAATGATGCTGATATCGAACATCAGAGCCGTATGTTGCGTAACCAAGGTGGAGTCATTCGATATTCAAATGAAATTGTCGGATTTAACAATCGTATGACCGATATTCACGCCGCTATTGGCCGCGTTCAGGTAACCAAGGTCAAAGCCTGGACCGAAACTCGCCGCGCAAATGCTGCATATTTGAATGCAAACCTCAAGGGCGTTGTCACACCATTCGTTCGGCCGGGTTCAGAGCATTCCTACCACCAATACACAATCCGCCTCGATGGCGTTACCAGCGAAGCGCGTGACAAGGCTATTGAATTAATCAAAGCGGGCGGAGTCGGTTGCGATGTTTACTATCCAACGCCTATCCATCGCCTTCCTTCATTTAACTCGGTTCACGATCTTCCTGTTACCGAAGAGCTGGTAAAGGAAGTTATCTCGATTCCTGTTCATCCTTCACTCACTCAAGCAGAGCTAGAACAAATCGTCAGCGTCGTCAACGACGTTGTTACCCGAATCTAAGCGAGTAGATCAGATGCCAAACTCTTCCAAAAAATTACGCGCTGGTCTCGTTGGTCTAGGAATGATGGGGCGCCATCATGGACGCGTGCTCGCCTCTCTTGATGGTGTAGAACTTGTGGGTGTTTGCGATCCCATGGGAGACCCACATGGAGTCGCAGGATCCCGCCCGCTCGTCGCATCTGTCGAAGAGTTAATCAAACTCGGAATCGACTATGCGATGGTCGCAGCTCCAACAGCATTCCACGAAGACCTGGCGCTTGCACTTGCTGCAGCCGGAGTTCATGCCCTCGTCGAAAAACCACTCGCCGTCGATAACGAATCGGCGCAACGCATTACCGATGCCTTTGCTGCAAGAGGTTTAGTTGGAGCTGTTGGCCATATCGAACGTTATAACCCGGCGCTCCAGCAACTCCGAGCCCGGTTAGATGCTGGCGAACTCGGCGATGTTTATCAGATTGCCACTCGTCGCCAAGGACCATTCCCCGCTCGTATCGCAGATGTCGGCGTTATCAAAGATCTCGCCACTCACGATATTGATTTGACGGCATGGGTTGCACGTTCGCCTTTCATTAATGTATCCGCAAAGACTGCGCTTAAATCCGGTCGAGCCCATGAAGATATGGTCGCTGCTGTCGGTGAACTCGAAAATGGCATCATCACAAATCACTTGGTCAATTGGCTGACTCCATTTAAAGAACGCCTTACAGTCGTTACTGGAGAACGCGGCTCTTTCGTCGCAGATACTTTGACCGCCGACCTAACCTTTTACGCCAATGCATCGGTTAACACCGAGTGGGATGCTGTGGCTTCATTTAGAGGAGTGAGCGAAGGCGATGTAATTCGCTACGCTCTTTCAAAGCCGGAGCCGCTGCGCACTGAGCATGAAGCTTTCCGTGATGCCGTCCTAGGCCTACCCGGCGCAATAGAGAAAATTGTGACAATGGAACAGGGGCTTGCAACCGTAAGAGTTGCTAGCGCCATGATTGAAAGCGCAAATACGCACCAAGTAATTTCGCTCGCGAAAGGTCGATAATCCATGAAGATTGCAGTCGTTGCGCTAGGAAAGATTGGCCTACCTCTCGCTGTTCAATTTGCAATGAAGGGCCATCAGGTCATTGGTTGCGATGTAAATCAGAATACTGTTGACCTAGTCAACAAAGGAATTGAACCGTTCCCAGGAGAAGATTTCCTAGGCGAATACCTAGCAAATGTTGTAAACGCAGGTCACCTAGTTGCAACCACAGACACCGCTGCCGCAGTAAGTGAATCTGAAGCAGTAGTTATCGTTGTTCCTCTCTTCGTAGATGCAGATGGCATTCCTGATTTTGGTTGGATGGATGCAGCTACTGCCAAGATCGCCGAAGGTCTAAAGCCTGGGACTTTGATCTCATATGAGACCACCCTTCCAGTCGGCACAACCCGCAATCGCTTCGCCCCAGCAATAGAAAAGATCTCAGGCCTCAAAGCCGGCACCGATTTTCACTTAATCTTCTCACCCGAGCGAGTTCTCACAGGTCGAGTCTTTGCAGATCTCCGCAAATATCCAAAGCTGGTTGGTGGAATAAATGAAGCCAGTACCGAAGCCGGAATTAAGTTCTATGAAGCGGTTCTTGATTTTGATGATCGTCCTGATCTCACAACTAAGAATGGCGTCTGGAATCTTGGCACCTCTGAAGCAAGTGAGATGGCAAAGCTTGCAGAAACTACCTATCGCGATGTAAATATCGCGCTCGCTAATCAATTCGCAATCTTCGCTGAAGGCGCAAACATTGATATCGCTAAAGTAATTGCCGCTTCTAACTCGCAGCCTTATAGCCATATCCACCAACCAGGTATCGCAGTTGGTGGCCACTGCATTCCAATCTACCCACGCTTCTATCTTTGGAATGATCCGGTAGCAACTGTTGTTCGTTCTGCGCGTGAAGCAAATGCTGCAATGCCTGCACATGCAGTTCACTTACTAGAGGAATCCGTTGGAGATCTCACAGCGAAGAAAGTTGCAGTTCTTGGAGTTTCTTATCGTGGTGGAGTCAAAGAGTCTGCATTCTCTGGAGTATTTGGGACTGTCACATCACTTCTAGAACATGGCGCCGAAGTGCTCGTCGATGATCCGATGTACACCGATGAAGAGATCACAGCACTTGGTTTTACACCATATGAAGCAGGCTCACCTGTAGATGCTGTAATTCTTCAAGCTGATCACAAAGAATATAAGAGCTTGACCAAGGGTGATTTTCCTGGAGTTAAGGCAATTATTGATGGACGACGCATCTTGTCCCCCAATAATTTTGAGGGAGTAGCCTTCCGGTGCATTGGGCAGGGCGACCTTAAGTAAAAGCTCCTCTCAAATACCTCTTACATATTTGATTGGCAGGCAACTCACTCTCTAGGAGATATCTGCCAATTAATTCTTGGTTATAATTTTGAAATGACTCGTAAGCCCCGCGCCGCAATGATCGTTTTAAACAATGTCACCAACGACTCCAGAGTGCTCAAAGGCGCCTGGTATATGGCCGATAAGGGCTGGGATGTCGTGATCTTTGGTTGGGCGCCAAAGTCTGATGTTGATCACATTGATGTAGGGCGTGCAGATGTCGTTCGAATCCCCCGACCAGTAAATCGCAGTGATGGCAACCGTATCGTCCGAAATGTTCGCAAGTACAGCATGAAGGCTCGGAATCTAGCTCGCAAAGGCTGGATCATGACCATCGGTCAAATTATTCCTGGCCCTGGTTCGGAAATTCTGCGTCCAATTGGTTTAGCAAAGATCGCAATGACACAGGCGATCGCTGATTTTGAGCCCGACTTAATCCACGCTCAGGATTTCTCAGCTCTTCCAGTTGCACTCTCTGCAGCGCGAGCGATGCAAAGTCGAAACGGCACTCGACCACCAATGATTTATGATGCTCATGAATTCTTACCTGGACAAGCAAATATCAAAAGAGCAATTCGTCGATCACTTGTTGCAATGGAGCGCTCTGTTATCAAACAGTTTGATGCGGTAGTAACAGTAAGTCCAAAGATCGCAGAGATGCTCCATGCCAATCATGGGCTTCGCCGTGAGCCAATCGTGGTTCAAAATGATCCAGTTCTCGCCGCAGCACGATTGCATCCCAGTGATATCAGAAAAGATCTCAATTTAGATGCTGGCATTCCACTCATGGTTTACAGCGGTGGAATTGCGCCACAGCGTGGAATCATGGTTGCGGTCATGTCACTACCCGCACTTCCAGAACATCACTTGGCCATAATGGCTCCAGGGCAAAATGCCCATCTCGCCCAATTGATCGCTAAAGCAAATGAACTTGGAGTCGCAGATCGCGTCCATGTGCTTCCATTTGTATCCAACGCAGAAGTCACTTCGTACTTGACCACTGCCGATATTGGTTTGATCATGAATACCCACCATGTTAACCACGAACTTTCAACGCCAACTAAGTTCAGCGAGTACGCCCACGCAAATATTCCAATTGTTGTGAGTGATGTTAAGTTTCTTGCTGCAGAAACCCGTCGCTTGGGTATCGGAGAAGTATTTATTTCTGAAGATGTCGCAAGTTTTGTTGAAGCTGTAAAGAAAGTCACCGCCGATAAAGCCTTCTACATTGCAAATTACAACGCAGCATTCTTGCAGGAGCGCAGTTGGGAAGCGCAGTGTGAGAGGCTTGTTCCGCTCTATGAGGAATTAACTGGCTTGAAGGCGGTAGCCCAGGATCAATCAGTATTTATTCTCTCTGAGCCAGAGATCAAGCCTCCAGCCCAAAGTATGAAGGATTTTTACGAGAAGTTTCTTAAAGCAGCAACCAACTCGTAAGCCGCCTTTCCATCTCCATAGGGCTTACCTGTTGGATTTGTTGGACGCGCTCGCAAAGCGATAGCGGTGAGATCGCTGACATCTGCTGTTAAGACATTCCATCCATCATGCAAAGTTTCAGGCCATTCAGTTTCGGTGCGGATTGTGGTGCACGGTGCGCCAACAATGTAGGCCTCCTTCTGTAATCCCCCGGAGTCAGTAATTACACCGGTGGACTTGCTCATCAATTCAATCATGAGTGGGTATGCGACAGATTTGACCGACCGTACAGCTCCCTGATTTAACTCAATTCCATGATCCTTGCTCTTTGCGGCTAAACGTGGATGTGTCATTAAAACCACAGGCAGCGGTAGGGCTTGTAGAGCAGATACAACCTCTTTCAATCGCGCCTCATCATCAGTATTTTCAGCACGGTGAATGGTGGCTACAAAATATCCCCCTGCTTTTAAGAAATCCCAAGTGATTCCATTTTCAGTAAAGGCTGCTGGGAGTTCACTCTCTGAAACTTTCACGCGTTCTAAAGTATTTAAGCAAACATCGGTCATGACATCGCCGATCATCAGCGATTTCTCTCCTAAGCCCTCATGAACCAAGTGTTCAATGGCGACCGGCGTAGGTGCCAAGAGGAGATCAGATGCATGGTCGGTGAGAATTCTGTTGTGCTCTTCTGGCATTCGGCGATTAAAAGATCTCAATCCCGCTTCAAGGTGAGCAATTTTGATATGCACCTTCACCGCAGCAAGTGCAGCGGCTAATGTGGAGTTGGTATCTCCAAAAACCAAAACCCAATCTGGTTGCTCCTGCAAGAACAACTTCTCAAGTCCAACCATCATTGAAGCGGTTTGTTCGGCGTGCGATCCACTGCCAACTCCCAGGTTGTAATCAGCCGGCGAAATGTTGAGCTCAGAGAAGAAGCTCTCGCTCATTTCAGGATCATAATGTTGACCGGTGTGAATGATGATGTGATCTACGCCCTCTGCCTTGAAGGCATGATCCACGGGTGCTAATTTCACAAATTGGGGACGAGCGCCGACTACTGATACCACCTTCATATGCACAATCTTATAGCATGAAATTGAGGGTGCCGCCAAGAGTCGTATACTTATCTAAAGATAAAAACTGAAAAGGTCTCTCACTAGAACACTGAAAAGGTCTCCAACTAAAAATGTATCTCTTTGAGCTTGAAAAATTTCCTCACAATGCTTCAATTCTCGGAGATATGTAATGGCAATCTTTGAAAATCCGCGTAAATCTAAGCGCTTTCGGCGCACTCTCCTCTCACTTCTTCTGGTTCTAGTTTTAGTCGCAGTCGCGGGAGTTTCATACAACTTTGGAAACCGTCATGCTGAACGAAATGAAGAAGTTTTCCCTAGGTTGCCGCTTGTAACCACCCATGTGCCGCTCCCTAAAACCACACCCGTTACATACGATCAGACTCTTGCCATCAACACCCTCCCAGTCGGCGCCGGATATCAGGATTCCTCATGTGGAAATTTGCCAGCTGATTGGCTACAAACCGAGAATGCCAAGGTAAGTACAGATATCACCATGGGGCAATTTGGTCATTCCTATACCCCTTGGCCTGAAGGAAGCGCCCTTTGGCTTGATAAGACTTCTGTGGGCTGCGGAGCTACCGTTGGAATTCACGCTTCATTAAGTCCAATGTTTGATGGCACAACGAGCAAGTCACCAAGAGTATTTGAAGCGATCAGAATTGGTTGGTATGGCGGAGCTGGCGGCAGAGTTGTCTGGAGTTCAGCGCCAATAAAGTTAAAAAATCTCAAGACGCCTGTACCTAAAGATGCTACCCGCATGATTCAAACAAGTTGGCCAGTAACTATCTCGGTCTCAACTGCTAATTGGCTTCCTGGTTTTTATCTCTTTGTAAGTAAATTACCTGGAGGAAAATTTGAGAGCAGCGCTCCCCTCATTATTAGAGCGCCACTATCAAATTCAACTTTGGCACTCGTTCACTCAACGATGACCTGGGCTGCATACAACACCTTCGGAGGTCGCTCGCTCTATGTTGGTCCTGGCATCAGTAAGAAACAAAAATATTATGAACGTAGCCGCATCGTCTCCATGGACCGTCCGCTTGCCGGCAGTGGAAATGAGTTGCTCTTCCGCGATGCACTTCCAATTGTGCAATTAGCTGAAAAAGAGAATATCTCTCTCGATCAATTTGCCGATACTGATATCAATGCATCGCCAGCCATACTTTCGCACTTTGCAGGCGTGGTCTGGAGTGGGCATCCGGAGTATTGGACTCAAACACTCTTTAACGCAGCAATTGCCGCGCGAAACAGTGGAGTGAATTTGGCTTTCTTTGGAGCTAATACCGCGTATTGGCGAGCAAATCTGCTTCCATCACCTCATGGAAAGGATCGCGAAGTTGAGGTCTATCGAACCTCACGCGAAGATCCAGCTAAGTTACCTTCACAAGCTACCTTGGAATTTCAAGATCCCATTATCAATGAATCATCTTCACTTATTGATGGATCTATAACTTCTGCAATTGGAGTTTTTGGAGACTTAAAACCAGTCGATGTTCCAAGTTGGCTCGGGATTCCTAAGAATAGTGTTTTAAAGGGCTTTTCAAAGTTCTCAGAGATTGCCTCTCCTAAACAAGGAGTGCAAACTCCTCCAGATATACATCCACTCTTCCGTGGAAAATTTACCTTCGCCGGAAATCCTCAGACCGAAGAATTAAGGTATGCAAATAATTCTGTGGCGCAAATGGATTGGTGGCAAGCTCCCTCTGGTGCAGTAATCTTTAGCGCAGGAGTAAATCTGTGGGTCTGCAATCTTTTAAATAGCTGTGGCATGGCTACTGTTGATCCCGCTACACGCGATTTGATGGACACGATTACTACAAATGTTCTAACGACTTGGTCTAAGAAAGTGAACGCAGCCGATCTACTTAAGTAGTACTCGTTCCTAATTACTTAGTAGGAATGGGAAGCAGAAAGACAAAGGCAGTTACAAGTGCAGCGAGTCCAACGGCTTGAAGCATCAACTTAATGGCTGCCTCACGATCAATCTTGCGATCAACCTCTGAAATTACGCGCTTAGGACTACCCAATTTTCCAAAATTAAATAATCCAGAGAGGCCAAATGCAAGACAGAATTTTTTGCGCCCCTGGAGATAACCCATCGACATCACAACTGCAGGAAGAAAAACTCCCAAGCGCGCGAGATATGTTCCATGTTGACGGTAGAGACCAAGGATTGTTGAAATTGTTAGAAATAATCCGATACCGCCAACGAGTTGGCGACGACGAACTTCGCGGATTCCGATGTTGCAACTACCAGGGATATATTCAGCGTCGCTTCCATCAGGCATGACATTACTATTTAAGTTATCGCTCATTATTTTGAATACGCCTAGAACTGGCGTTCGGACTCTTCATCGTCTGCAAATACTTCATGGGTACCATGCTCGCTATTTGCTAACCACGCGAAGACCGACTTCAGCGCACCAAGAATCACCACGAGGACAGTAAAGAGCCCTACAACGCGGCGAATGGTCTTGAACATAGGGTGAATCTACACTCTCAACCTTGTTACTCGCTGGATGGAGCCTTAGAGCGAGCCGAGAAGTGCCTTGTCAATATCGCTCCAGAGATCCTCAAGATCCTCGATTCCTACCGAGAGGCGGATCAAATTTGTAGGAATAGTGGGGCTCTCAGTGCTCCAGCGATGGCGCCGCTCCCAGAGGGATTCAACTCCGCCTAGCGAAGTGGCGTGAGCTACTAGTAGTGAGGCGGCGCAGGCTCTATCTGCGGCCTGCGCACCCCCAGCATGGTCGAAGGAGATCACCGCACCAAAGCCCTTCATGAAGCTTTTAGCGATTTCATGATGAGGATCGGTGGGCAACCCGGGATAACGAACGCGATCCACCGCCGGGTGGAGCGAGAGCCGAGTTGCAATCTCTAGTGCGTTCTTCTGCGCGCGCTCCATACGTACGCCCAAAGTTCGCAAACCTCGCAGCGCTAGCCAGACTTCAAAGGGGCCAGGAATTGCACCGTTAATCTTCCGTACATCTGATAGACGTTGATAGAGCGCCTGGTCTTTGGTCGAAATTGAACCCAGAATCACATCGCTATGCCCAGAAATATATTTGGTGAGTGAATGCACAACGACATCAGCGCCCATCTCTAAGGGTTGTTGCACAAGAGGAGTAGCAAAGGTGTTATCGACAGCGACACCAATGTTCTGCCCCTTAGCCGCCGCAATCAATCGTGGCATATCGGCCACTTCCAATGCTGGGTTGGTAGGAGATTCCAGCCAAAGGAGTGTGGAACCCGGAAGCGCTGCAAGAACTTGCTCAGTGTTTGAGACATCTACATAGCGAACTTCGGCGGCGCCAGAAGCTTCGGCCTGCCCTAACAAGACCATCGTTCCGGAATAACCATTCTGCGATGCGGTGATAACTGCACCACGGGGCAGGATGGAGAAGAGTGAAGAGATAGCCGCGATTCCCGATGAGAATACGAGAGTGGAACCACATTCCAGAGCTTCGATTGCGCTTTCAAGCGCGCTCCAACTCTTATTGCCGTATCGGCCATATCCAGTTGGACCGGGCGCTAAGAAGGTGGAGTTGAGTTCGATGGGAACATTTACTCCGGCATCCGAAGTACGCTCTGGTCTTCCCGCTGCGACTACGCGACTTTGCAGGCTCAGCGTTTCAAACGAATCTTCAGGTGAGGCAGAGGTGGTCGACATAAGGGAAGCCTAACGCAGCCCTAATCAACCCGGGATTATTCGGAGACCTTGCGCGCTTTGAATGCGCTCAAGAGCGCAGTAACTGCCAGGGTTCCAATAACGAAGCCCAGCGATACTCCTAGGGAGATATTTGGGACCGGAATACCCAGCACCTTCTCGTGCCCCTCGCCGAGGGTCGCCTCAAATATCAACTTCAATCCGATGAAGGCGAGAATCACCGATAGTCCCTCGCTGAGGTAGATCAATTTGTCCATCAAATCCCCAATAAGAAAGTAGAGCTGCCGCAGACCCATAGAGGCGAAGATCGTTGCTGTAACGATGACATAGGGGTTGCGAGTCAAGCCAAAGATGGCGGGGATGGAATCAAAGGCAAAAAGTACATTGGTCGATGCAATTGCGACCATAGCAATTACTCCGATGGATGCGCCGCGCTTGCGCAAGAGCCTAATTATGCGACCCTCTTCCCACTCCTCTGACTCGCTCTCTCGAAAGAGTTGTAGCGCGGTATAGATCAAGAAACCGCCAAAGAAGAAGAAGATCCAAACATAACGATTAACGAGAGCTGAGCCACCTGCGATAAAGAGCCCGCGTAAGAAGAGCGAGGAGAGAATTCCCCAGAAGAGGATCATTTGTTCTCGTTCTTTGGCAACTTTCAGACGCGCCATAATTAAGAGTAGAACAAAGAGATTGTCGAACGAGAGCGAATACTCCGTAAGCCAGCCGGCGAAGAATTCAGTCCGACTCTGATGGGTGGACCAAATACCCAAATAGATTCCGAAGGCGATCGCAATCGAAATATAGAATGCGGTCCAGAGCGCGACGCTGCGCAGCCGGGTGACTACATGGCGATTTCGATAGGCAAATATAAAATCGAAGAGCAGAATGATTGCTAGACACCCCAGCGTGACGCTCCACGCTAGGAAACTCGTATGGTTGCTGATCACAGCGCTAGCCTAGTCGCTAGGCTACCTCCGTGACCCTCACTACTGAAGATGAGATGAAGAAGCATGTGCGCGCGATCGCACGCATAGACCCTGCCTTTGCTCCTATCATTAAAAAGAGTCCGCTCTGCACTATTAATCGCAAGCGCCCTGGTCGTGGGCATTATGACACTCTGGTCACATCCATCATCTCGCAACAATTGGCCGTTAAAGCAGCTGACACCATTCGCGACCGAGTACGGGTATTAGCCGGTGGCACATTTACGCCGGAGGCCATCGCTGCATTATCTGCAGCAGATTTACGCACCGTGGGAGTAAGCGGGGCCAAGGCCCGCGCCATCGACGAACTCACTCAGGCGACTTTGTCGGGCGCCCTGGAATTTAAGAAGTTTTCTAAGCTCAGCAATGCAGAGATTGCAGAGGAGTTAACTGCGCTCTGGGGTATCGGGCGTTGGACCGTGGAAATGTTTCTTATGTTTCACCTAGGCCGTTTAGATTTATGGCCCGTAGGTGATCTCGCGATGCGTCGCGGGTGGGAGCGAATTCACAACCTCAAAGAGGAGATTGACCCGAAGAAGCTAGATCTCTTCAGCGATAAATTTGCGGGGCGACAGAGCATCGTTGCTTGGTATTGCTGGCGGGCTACCGAGGGTGACTCAGGTAGCTGGTAAAAATAAATTGGCGAGAATTACTTAACCGATAAAAATTTGATCGGGGTAAGGGATCCCCGTGGAAGAGTGGCAGTCATAGCCTTTGGGATTCTTCTCCAGATAACGCTGGTGATATTCCTCTGCCGGCCAATATTGCATTCCATCAGCGGGTTTAATCTCTGTACAAATATCATCAAACTCATTCGCCTTAAGAAGTTCGTTATAGATCTCACGGGTAGCGAGCGCCGTGCGAAGTTGCGCCGGTGTCGTTGTATAAATCGCACTGCGATATTGCGAACCAACATCTCCACCTTGGCGATTGAGTGAAGTTGGATCGTGCATGGTCCAGAACTCTTCTAAGAGGCGATGATAAGAAATTAGACCAGGGTTAAAATCGACCTCAACCATTTCAGCGTGGCCAGTCTCTCCAGTGCAGACCTCTTTGTAGGTTGGATCAGATTTGTGGCCTCCCATGTAGCCCACAGAGGTACTAACCACCCCTGGTAAATTCCAGAAACGACGTTCGGCACCCCAGAAGCAACCAGTAGCGAAGTAGGCCTTCTCAACGTGCTCGGTCATGGTCAAATCCCCGTTCCATCTCTAGAGAGGCCTATTCTTTCACTGATACTCTTAGCGGGCTTGCCGAATTAAGCCCTCGTAGCTCAGTGGATAGAGCACCGCCCTCCGAAGGCGGTTGCGCAGGTTCGACTCCCGTCGAGGGCACCAGAGTTAAATTAGGGGATTACGCCTCGCTAAACCTCTTAAAGGTGCAGTGTGAGGAATCTTTTATAGAATGTCCTTGTTATCTCGTGAGTCCTACGAGAGAATAGGCCAGTATTCACCGCGATTTCAGCTCGCCTTCGTCACTTTTGCGGAGTTTGAGCGGATTTAGTCTGAATTAAGTACCTCTAATGAGCCGGATGCGTATTGGCACTTGGAGCAGTTCTTCCCTAAGTTGAAGGAGTTTATGATGGATTGGCGACACGAGGCGGCCTGCCGCGATGAAGATCCTGAGCTCTTCTTCCCTATAGGAAATACCGGACCAGCCCTCGCCCAAATTGAAGAGGCTAAAAAGGTCTGTGTGCGCTGCCCTGTCAAAGAGGCTTGCCTCGCTTGGGCTCTGGAGAGCGGTCAAGATGCTGGAGTCTGGGGCGGTCTATCAGAAGATGAGCGCCGTGCCCTTAAGCGCCGTGCAGCTCGCAATCGCGCTCGCATGATGGAGAGCCAGAACCAGTTCTAAACTTTAAAAACAATCATTGCAACGGTCTCGTCGTTGACGCGATTGAGCGAGATGCTTCCCTTTAACTCATTCTCAGTAAGCGTCCGCACGATCTGCAATCCTAGGTTCGAGGATGTCTCCCAGTCGAAGCCAGTCGGAAGACCAATGCCATTATCAATAACCTTAATTGTGTACGTGGATTCGACACGACTGACTTCAACTCGCACTACATCTCCACTTTCCGCAAGGCCATGTTCAAGAGCGTTGTGAATCAGTTCTGTAACCACGAGCGCCAGCGGTGTCGCAACCTGTGAATCCAGTATTCCAAATTCACCGATTTTTGCCGGAGTGATTGGCCGCGGACTTAACTCAATGGCGTTGTGAACAATTCGATCGTAGACCTCATCGAAGAGAACTGATTCGGCAGAACTTGTCGAAAGAGTCTCATGCACAATCGCGATCGAGGCAACACGTCTTACCGCTTCGGCCAGCGCAGCACTAGCAATGGGATCTTCGACGCGACGCGACTGCAGACGAAGCAGCGCCGAGACTGTCTGCAAATTGTTCTTCACGCGGTGGTGAATTTCCCGAATCGTCGCATCCTTCGAAACAAGCGCCCGGTCCCGACGACGCAACTCTGTGACATCGTGGACTAGAACGATCGAACCGATGCGATCCCCCGCTTCGATCAGAGGAATAACCAGAAGGTCTGCGATTCCATTGCCATTATCAAAATCAGCACGGCGCAGCGTCTTTCCGCTCAGCACCGACGCCCAACTCTCATCGCTTGCCGTCGATTGATTACGTTGCAGCGAATCAAATATCGCTCCGAGTTGTCCGCCTTCGAGTTCGTTATCCCATCCCAAGCGACTAATCGCAGAGCGAGCATTGGGACTGGCATAGGTAACTGAGCCGACTAAATCGAGGCGGACCAATCCATCTCCTACACGAGGCGCGAACTCTGCTTGATAAATGCTGTCTTGAATCGGAAATGTGCCTTCTGCGATCATGCGGTAAACCTTGTGAGCAATCTCGCGATAATTAATTTCCAGTGGAGAGCCAGAGCGCATTGCTACCGCATTGCGATGGCGCGAGATCACGGCGATGGTTTGACCTTCAAAGTGAACTGGGACGGTCTCCTCTTTAATGAGAGTATCGCCGACCATCTCTGGTTCAGAGTCACGAACGATCAATCCAGTAGAAAGTGATTGGTCGATCCGTGCGTTCTTACCCCACGTCAACTCTTGGCCGATGACATCCTGAGCAAATACGGTGGGAGCAGTGGTGGGACGAATATGTGCAATCGCTATATGACCTTCGGGCCAACTCTGGTAATCCTTACGCTTTGGAACCCAGAGGATCAGATCCGAAAAGGAGAGATCAGCGAGCAGTTGCCATTCAGAGACTAATTCAGAGAGGCGTTCGCGATCCTTAACGGTTAGCGCGGTATGGGAATAAGCAAGATCACTGCGCGAGCTAATCGCCAATGTTCGCACCCATCTACTTGTGAAATCCGCTAACTCAGCGCGGTCGCAATCTTAGCAATCTCCTTCCGCTTTGGATTTCCCAACTTAAGTGAGCCTAGAACGCCGCTGGGAGTTGTCGGTTCTAACTGCCCCTCGCGTAGGACGTAGCGGTTTTCACCCATGGTGAGCGTCAGGAATTTGCTCTCCCATTCGCGCAACTCCCGCGAATGGCCGGTCAGTACACAGATATATGAAACCGGCAACCGCTTCACCAGCAGAGGATATTCGCGTAGAAATTGTGCGAGCTCTGCCATGCTCGCCGACGTTGATTTACAGAGATAGATCAGATGAGTGGCCTTATCGAGAACGTTGTTTACTAAAGATCCGTGCCAACGGCGATCGGTCACTGCTTCCGCCAACCCGGGCAGCGTTCCTAGATCAACGACCATCGTCTCGTCACCATCGGGAATCTGCGTCGGCCGTTTCTCCCGGTCTAAAGGCATAATCTCCAAATGATTCTGCTGCAGCAGAGTGCGATCTCCTTTAAGGCCTTGCGAGCGAATATCGGCGTCGATAAAGAGAACAGGTCGCAGTTGTGATAACTCTTTCGCCAAAACCGTCGCGAAGCGAGTGCGTCCCGGCGCACCCGAACTGCCGGTAATCGCAATAACCTTCCGCGCCCGATTTCCATCGGTTGCTTCACGATTGATCCGTTTAATCGTTGTGGGAGGTGAAGTTGTCTCCATCTGAGTTGTATCAGAATGCAACATAGGTGCGCGGAGTTTTCCCCGAATTACCGACATGATTTCATGTGAGGTCAATGGCGTTGAATCAAGTCCGATGAAGGTGACAGTGGGTGAATGGAACTCTTCCAAGAGTTCGTCACCAAAACCAGGTAAGTCCCCTTGATAAACAATTACAGTGCGAAGTTCCAGGCCGCGCCGCTGCATGAAGTCAGTGAGTGATTGGGAATCAAAGGCTCTGTAAATGATGCTCCACCCTTGCGAGAAGAGAAGTTGTGCGACAAAGTCTTCACTCTCGGCATCGGGAATAGCCGTAACAACTTCAAGTTGTGGAATCTCAGATCGGGTCACGGGCGAGCACCAACCGTCCTTGCGACTCCGCCGTGACAATGATTGCCGCAATGGTGCTGTTCGCCGCGACACTTACTGCGACGCTGCCGCCCAGGGCACGCGACTTCTGATCAATATTCTGGATCGGT